>JRHI01002353.1_pt1 | contig 13137 bp, 14 predicted proteins | sample 215371 | NCBI WGS metagenome assembly JRHI01 (sample SAMN02929681, study PRJNA255918) | sediment metagenome | biome: cave system; feature: Ice Cave; material: Sediment; isolation source: sediment from deep within a dark volcanic ice cave with no known source of... ...
CGCTGGTGACTTTCCCAATCCCGACCCACATCCATGCCGGGAGGCCCGAATTTCCTGGGCGCGCAGGTCGTCGGGCTGCTCATGGCGCGGTATGTCGTCGGCCTCGAGCCCCTCGCGGTCGTCGACGCGGACACCGTTGTCGCCGTCATCGCCCCCAACCTTCAGATCGACGTCATCGCAACCCGGACCCTGAGAAGCGGGGTTCAGCGGTACATGCCGTTATGCCCCAGGCTCACGGAGCCGACGTTGGGGAAGAAGCACAGGCCGTGGGATGACGACCCGACCGGGACCCGGTGGAGAGGCGCTCCGCTCGGAGCGGCCGGAGATCCAGAGAGTTGGTCGCCCTCGGGGGACTCATCATGTCCGGTGCCGCCGGCACGCCATGTCGCCCGGACACTGCGGGTGTCGACATCGAGCACCGATACCGTGCCCTCCAACCGGTTGGCGACGAGCAAGGTCCCGCCGTCCGGCGCCAGGCGCACGTCGATCGGATGGCCGCGCGTACACCCAAGTCCGAGCTGCCACGCGCTGCGGCGGTGGTGGCCGTCAGGAGCGAGGGCATCCGGACGATCGCGACCGCGATCCCGATGGCAATCGATCGATACACGCCCATTCCCATGCCACGTGCCTCCATCCCGTTGCGGGCTGCTCGCCAACGCGTCCAGCAGCCTCCACCCTCGCGCACACAGGGGTTGGTCCAAGGCCAGGGACGTGGCCGCAAGTTATCCGGAGGCCAGAGCGTCCCTGGCGTGGACGAGATGGGGGGCCCTCAGCGCGGTGTGCTGGACCCCTTTGGGGGCGGTGACAGATGAACCACAGCGATCGGCGATCGTGATCGGCACCGACCTGGACGACCAGTGGCGTGCGATCGACAGTGTGCTGAGCTCGCTCGCCCTGCGTTCGCGTGCGCGGAGGGGGTCGGACGAGGATGAGATGGAGGCGCCGGCGCGCCGGGTCGCGTCGACATCAGACCACTCGGAGGGAGTTCTGCTGCAGCGCCTCGAGGAGGTGACGCGCGAGCGCGATGAGCTGCGCGTGCGCGTGGCGGTGACGGACCGGCGGCTCCGATCCGCACATGCGCGCCTCAAGGGGATGGAGCGGCCGAAGGACCAGGACGGCGCCGGCAGGTCGACGCCCGACACCGCGGCCCAGGCGCTCATCGTCCCTCAGGGCCGTCGGGTGAGCCCCGGGCGAGGAGTCGCGGCCGGATCGGCCCACGCACGGTGGCTGTGTGTGGTTCGACTCCACCTTCGGCGGCGTCGCTCCGACTGATTCCTCGCGCCGGTCGCCACCGGTCCTCCGTTTCAGGACCGCTTCGCCTCCTCGAGGCCGTGCCGACCTGATTCGCCAGCAGGTCCAGACTCGCGGCGGCCAGCCCATCAAGTCGCTCGGCGCGCCTTCTTCGTGGAGGAGGTGTTCCGCCATCTCGCCGACATGGGACGTCTGCTCGACGAGCGGGGCGGTTCCGGATCGACGTGAGCATCGACGAGCTGGACGTGCCCGAGAACGTCCGGCTGGTGACCGGCCGGCGCCTCGACCGGCTGAGTGAGGCCACGTGTCGCCTCCTGCTGGTCGCCGCGGTGAGCGGGCGGCGCTCCAGCTTCCAGCTCCTCCAGTCCATCGGCGAGCTCAGCGGCGACGCCCTCCTCGACGCCCTCGAGAACGGCGCGCTACCTCACCCTCGCGGCTCAGTGGTCGCTGGCAGCGGCGGCCTTCGAGGACGCGTTGCGTCACCTCCGCAACGCCCTGGCCGTCCTCTCCGCGCATCCCACCCGGCAGCGCGCCGTCCTGCTGCCAGGTCGGCCTGGCGCAACGCAGCCTCTGCCGGTGGCAGGACGCCGTCGCGACCCTGGGACGAGGCGGTCGCGGTGCTCGAGGCGCTGGGCGAGGTGGAGGCGGCTGCGGCCCTCTCCTGGACTATTGCTTCCATCTCGCCTGGCAGTATCGATTCGCTGACCTCCTCGCCATCGCCGAACGCGGGCTGGTGGCCCCTGGGCCAGGCTCCGAGCCAGCATCGGGCGCGGCTCCTCGCCATGACTGGGATGGCCGCCAGCGGCTCCGGCCGGCTGGAGCAGGCGTGCGCCGATATTGCCGAGGCGAAGTCGCTCGCGGAGGCCGAGGGGGATCGTCGACTGCTCGGCGAGGTCGGCGTCATCGAGACGATCTTTCATGACGTCTGCATGCAGCTTCCCGAGATCCTCAGCGCGGGCCAGCGCGCGGCGGCCATCCTCCGAGAGGAGGGCGTCGTCTGGAACCTCGCCGATGTGCTGTGCTTCGTCGACCTCGGCTACGTCTTTCAGGGCCGCTTCAGCGAATCCGACGTGGTGCTGGAGGAGGTCCGTCCCCTCGCCGACCGTATCGGTCACTTTGCGGTGACCTCCCTGCTCCGTCGCAACGGCTTTCCCAAGTCCGCCGCACGGGTGGGGAGGATCGATCAGCTCGACGATCTGGCGCGGCGACGGGGACGCGGCTCGGCCGTGCCTCGAGGAGGGCGCCCGGCTGGCGATCCCGGGGATGTGGTTCGGCCCACACCACGGGCTCCTGCTGATGCTCCTCGCCCTCTCCTGCGTCAGTACGACGGCGCCCTCATCGAGAGGGTCGCCGGCATGACCGCCGATAGCGCGCGACTCCCGCACAGGGCGGAGGAGCATTTTGAGACGGCGCTGCGCCAGGCCGAGGAACTGCCCCATGTCATCGAGCGACCGCAGGTGCGTCACTGGTACGGGCGCTTCCTCGTGGACCGCGGCGGTCGCGACGACCTCGACCGAGCGCGGACGCTCCTCGACGAGGCCGTCGACGGATATCGAACCATCGGTATGCCACGGCACACGGAGATGGCACAGCAGTTGCTCGACCGAGCAGGCGAGCGCTGCTGATGCCCGCTCAGCCCGCTGGCTCCGGGTCGAGCAGGAAGAAGACGTCGGTTCGCCGCCGGGTCGGGTCGTCGTCCCAGTCGCCGTATACCTCCCAGCTCACCCCCGCCGGGCGGCGCCCTGTGTCCCGGCACATCCGCTCGAGGGCCGCGTACGCCGGCGCCAGTTCTGAATACTCGCCGTGGTGCGCCGTCGTGGCGACCTCTCCTGATGGCGTGGACGTCGGCCGAACATCACCTCGAGCCGCGAACTCGGAGAAGACCTCGACGCCGACGTCGACGCGCAGGCCGCCGCCATCACTGCCGCGGTACATCACGACGTTGTGGCCGGTGCGGACGTTCTGCTCGCGGAGGAGGGGCCAGATCACGTCCAGAAGTCGCAGGATGTCCGCCCCCAGTCGCCGGTGGGTGGTGGTCGTGCTGATCGCTGCGAGAGGACGCGACGGGACGCGTTCGGCGCGTACCAGATAGCCCATGGCCGGCGAGTCTAGGGCGGCTCCGGCGCGATACGCACGCCGACCGAACGATCGGTAGTGAGCGGCGGCGGCGGTGTTGACCCGATAATGGGCGCTGTGGGTGTCACACGCGATCATCACCATGGGTGACGATCACGGGTTGGGCTCGGAGCTGCACGAGCCGGAGCAGAGGGTTCTCAGGCCTTCCCCGACAGCACGCGCACGGGCGCGGCGAAGACCCGCAATGGCTCTACACGGTGTGCTTCGACACCCAGGAGCTCTGGGGCGCCGGTGCCGGTCCCACCGTGTCCGTCTCCGTCGACGCCTTCGAACCGTATCTGACCGCCCCACGGTCGAGAGGTGACGTCATGGCAGTCGACGGAAGCGTCCTCCTGGACGTGGTCGTCGGCGCTGCTCTCCTGCTCGTCGGCATGGCAATCGGCGCGTCCGCCGTGATGGTCAAGCTGCGCCGGGTCCAGCGTCGGGATCGGCGCCCGGCGCGGCTGGACGACATGCGGTCTCTGCCAGCAGCGGTCGCGCGCGGTGGCCTCGAACTCGCCCGGGTTGCGGTGGAGGCCAGCGTCGAGGAGCTGACCACAGCGCTTCGCGAGTCCCTCCACGGCTCGCTGCGGGGCCTCGCCTCGTGGGCTCTGCGCGAGCGTCCCGACCTCCGCCGCTCCATGGCGCCGGACGGCACCGTCACCCTGATGTTCTCCGATGTCGAGGGCTCGACCGCGCTCAACGAGCGACTCGGTGACGAGCGCTGGCTCGAGGTGTTGCGGTCCCATGACGCGGTCGTCCGCGCGCGGGTGCGCGCCCAGCGCGGCCGCGTCGTCAAGACCCAGGGAGATGGCTTCATGGTCGCCTTCGTGAGCCCGCGTGCAGCCCTGGAGTGCGCGGTCGACCTGCAGCGCGCGCTCGCCACCCGGCCACCGGTCACCGGCGAGGTGATCCACGTACGGATCGGCCTCCATACGGGGGAGGTGATCCACGAGGGGCGAGACTTCTTCGGTCGTAACGTGGCCCTCGCCGCACGAGTCGCAGCGGAGGCGCTCGGCGGCGAGATCCTCGTCTCCTCGGCGTTTCGCGAGCGCGTCGAAGAATCCGTCGACGTGCGTTTCGGTCAACCTCACCGAGCCGAGCTCAAGGGTCTGAAGGGGACCTGGGACCTCTACCCGATCCTCTGGGCTGCGTGACCGGCCGGAGAAGGCTGCGACTCCATGTCAGACCCGCATGTCCAGGACGATGCGGAAGCGGGCCTGGCCCGACATCATCCGCTCGTACGCCTTCTGCGCCTCCGCGAGCGGCAGCACCTCGATCATCGGGCGGATGCCCGCGCCAGGCTGAAGGCGAGGTTGTCCTCGTTCTCGATGGAACTGCCGGTCAGGCTCCGGCGAGCGAGCGGGTGCCGAGGACCAGGTCCGCGGTCTGGACCTGGTCTTCGGGTCGGGCACGGCGCCGACCACCATCATCCGACCCCGCGGCGCGAGGCCGGCAACCAGCGGGGACATCGAGACCGAGGGGTGCCTTGGACCGTCAAGTCAGACCCCTGGCGCAGGCCGGAGTTGACGCGTCAAGTCATCCTGTGGAGTGGGGCACATGGCGCGTGCGACCCCCAGGCGACCCACGAAGACCGCTGCTCAGACCACCCTCAGCGCTGCTGACCTCCAACAGCTCCGCGACGTCTCGTAGCGCCTGCTCGCTCGCATCGAGAGGACTGCGTAGCCCCTCGGCGGCAGTCGATCCGATCAGCGAGTGACTGCGCTGGTGGCGGCTCCGGCGTACAGCTCGTTGGCCCGCCAGCAATACCACGCTGCGACGGAGCGGTAGGGCCGGAGCTCGTCGCCAAGTGGACCCAGATCCTTCGCCGTCGGTGTCGGGATCCCCCAGGCAAGCCCGTAGCCCTTGCGCACGCCGAGGTCGCCGGTCGGCCACACGTCGAGCCGGCGCAGCTGGAAGATCAGGAACATCTGCGCCGTCCAATCCCCGATCCCTCGCACCGTGGTCAGACGGGTGACCACCTCATCGTCGGACTGGCGGGCGACACGGCGCGGATCGAGCACCACGGTGCCGTCGAGCACCTTGGTCGCCAGGGCCCGCAACGAGGCGGCCTTGTTGGCCGACAGCCCCACGGCGCGCAGCTGCTCGTCAGAGAGTGCCAGGATGGCCTCCGGTGCCACCGCGCCGTCGAGGGCACCGAGCAGGCGGCCGTGGATGGCGGCGGCGGCCGCGCCCGCGAGCTGCTGATAGGTGATCGCCCGCGCCAGCGCCGCGAAGTGGGTCTCGTGCGACCGGCTCAGGCGGGCCGGCCCGGCCGCCGCGACCAGGGCGGCCATCACCGGCACCCGCGCCGCCAGCCGGCGCGCCGCCTCGGCGTGCGACACCCGCGGGCTCACGGAAGGCCTATGACCAGAACTCGTTCCAGCGCTCGAAATCAAGGGGTGCTGCCAGATCTCCGCGATCTGCCCGGTCCGGACGTGGTGGACGTTGACGTGCCGCCACCTGATGGTGCCGCCGTCGCGTGCGGCCGTGCAATTGTAGATTCCTGCGGCAAGGTCGCCGCTGCCGACCGTGGCGGCGGCGCGAAGGACCCTCACGGTCAAGGAAGGCGAGCAGGCGGGTTTCGGCCGCGCGGAGGCGACGGCCGAGGGTCACGAGGAGCTGGGTCCCGCAGGTGGTGGCCACCACCCGGCGAGCGCGCCGATCGGCACTCGCCACGCCACTCGGCGCGGATGGGGTAGCCTCGATGCCCGCCGACCGTGCTGGAGGCTGCCGGGGATGGAACGCGAGCTGAACTGGTGGGGCTGGGGCTTCGCCGATGCGCGGCCCGATGCCGCGACGGTCGCGCCCGGCGCGCTCGAGCGACTCGGATTCGGATCGACGCAGATTGAACCGCCAGTGCCCTTCGAGGCGATCAAGCTGCCCGCTCCGCGGATCGAAACGCCCTTCTCCATCGACAAGCGCGAGCGGGTTCGCCATGCGTATGGGCGCTCCTTCCTGGACATTGTCCGTGGGTTTCGGGGGCGGTACGACCACGTCCCGGACGCCGTCGCGCACGTGCGATCCGAGGCGGACGTCGAGCGCGTGCTTGAGTGGGCCGCGGGCGCCAACGCCGCGGTCATCCCCTACGGGGGTGGCACGAGCGTGTGCGGCGGCGTGGAGCCGGCGGTCCCCGATCGCTTCGACGGCGTCGTCTCGCTCGACCTGTCAGGCCTCGATCGCGTGCTCGAGGTGGACGACATCTCGCGCGCGGCCCGCATCCAGGCGGGGGCCTCCGGACCCCAACTTGAGCGGCAGCTCGCCGAGCACGGAATGACGCTGAGGTTCTTTCCTCAGTCCTTCGAGCTGGCGACACTGGGCGGCTGGATCGCGACTCGCGCCGGCGGTCACTTCGCGACGCTGTGGACCCACATCGATGACATGGTGGAGTCCGTGCGCGCGATCACGCCCGCCGGCGCGTGGCAGTCGCGGCGATTGCCGGGCAGCGGCGCGGGCCCGTCGCCCGACCGGATGCTCATCGGCAGCGAGGGCATCCTCGGCGTCATCACCGAAGCGTGGGTCCGCGTGCAGCCGAAGCCGAGCCACCGGGCGGCACGAGCTGTCCGATTCGACGGCTTCCTGCGCGGCGCGGAGGCGGTCCGCGCGATCTCCCAATCCGGGCTCCACCCGGCCAACTGTCGGCTCGTCGACGCGCTGGAGGCAGCGCAGTCCGGAGCCGGTGACGGCCACCACGCGGTGCTGGTGATCGGCTTCGAGTCCACCGATCACGCGGTCGACCCACGCCTCGACCGCGCGCTCGAGCTCTGCCGCGGCCACGGCGGCACCACAGAGCCCGCGAGCCCCGCTCAGGCGGGCGGCGTCGCGGCCTGGCGCGCGGCGTTCATCGCCCTGCCGTACCTTCGTGACACGCTGCTGCAGTGCGGACTCCTGCTGGACGCGTTCGAGACGGCGATCACCTGGCAGCGCTTCCCGGCCTTCCACGCCGCCGTCATGGGTGCCGCACGTGAGGCCCTGGGCGAGCCATGTCGCGTGACGTGTCGATTCACGCACGTCTATCCGGACGGGCCCGCGCCGTACTACACGGTGATCGTCCCCGCCCGACGCGGCGACGAGATCGCCCAGTGGCATGAGATGAAGACGGCGGTCAGCGACGCGATCATCGCGGCTGGCGGAACCATCACACACCACCACGCCGTTGGCCGCGACCACCGACCCTGGTACGACCAGCAGCGGCCCGAGGTCTTCGCTGCCGCGCTCCGCGGCGCCAAAGACGCGGTGGACCCCCGGGGCCTGCTGAACCCGGGCGTCCTCATCGACTGAGGTCAGGTCCCCGACGACGAAGTTCGCCAGCCCGGGGCGCCCGGCTCAGGATGTCGAGCGACTTGCAGACCCTCTGGCTGCGGTGGTGCCTCGTAGACCACGGCGGTCTGCGGTAGGATCGACCGCCTCATCAGCCGTGAGGGACGGGGAGACGAGGCCGTGCCCGAGTTCCCAGCGATCACCCATGTCGCCGTGACCGTCACCGATCTCGACCGCAGTCGCGTCTGGTACCAGCGCCTCATCGGCGCCGACCCGGTGCTCGACGAGGATACCGGGCCGTTCCACCACGTCGTCTGGCTGCTGGGCGGTACGCTGCTCGGGATCCATCAGCACAGCAATCCATCGAGCGCCGAGCCCTTCGACGAGCTGCGCCCCGGGCTCGACCACATCGCCTTCGCCTGCGCCAACCGCTCCGAGCTGGAGGGCTGGGAGGGCCGGCTCAACGAGCTCGGGATCGCGCACGGTGGGATCGTCGATGCGCACTACGGGTCGGGCCTGTCCTTCCGCGACCCCGACAACATCGCGCTCGAGTTCTTCGCGCCGCCGAGCTAGTGGCCTCCACGACGTTGTGGACGCGTCGAGCTTCGGCATCGAGAACGGCGTCCTCACCGGTGGCCAGACGCCGGGCACCCACACGCCGGGGGAAGGCGCGCTACACCTTCAGCGAGACGGGAATGCCGGAAGACAAGATGAGGTTCCAAGTTATTCTTTACTGGTCGATAACTATGGGTTCCTTATGTATGCTGCAACGAGAGGGGAGCGAGCCGCCTAGCCGATTCCGCCAATCGCCGCCAGTGCTCGATGACGGCCATCGGGTGGGGGCCGGAACCCTCCCTCCTCGAGGAGGTACTGGATGAAGAGCTCGGCGGTGGCTGTGAGGGGCTCGCCGCTCCGGGTGATGACGTGCCAGGCGCGGTGGACCGGGGTCCGCGGAGCGCGCAGGTCCACCAACCGGCCCTGGGCCAGCTCGTCGCGGACCGCGTCGCGGGAGACGAGGGTGATGCCGAGGCCGACGACGAGGGCCTCGCGGATGGCGCCGTTGGACCCCAGCACCAGGGTGGGCGGGGCGAGACCGTTGCCGGCGAGGTACTCCTCCACCGTGGCTCTCGTTCCCGAGCCGGCCTCGCGCAGCAGCCAGGTCTGCCGGGCGAGCTCGGGCGGCGACGGCGAGCCGGCCAGCAGGCCCGGGGCCGCCGCGACGACGAGCTCGTTGGGCCGCTCCGCCCGGCTGTGCAGCGGCGACGGGTCCGGCGGCCGGCCACCGAGCACGACGTCGACCTCGTTGTGCTCGAGGAGCGAGAAGGCCCTTGGCCGGTTGGCCACCTCGAGGCTGAACCCCACCTCGGGGTAGCGGCGGCGGAAGCCGGCGATGAGGCTGGGGAGGAGATGCTCGCCGACGGTGGTGACCGCCGCCAGCCGCACCCGTCCCCGCTCGGCGTCCTGGGAGCCGGTGGCGGCCAGCGTCGCCTCCTCGAGCAGGCCGACGATGCGGCGCGCGTAGCCCGCGAGCACACCTCCGGTCGGGGTGAGGCGCAGGCCACGGCCATCGCGGACGACCAGCCGCACGCCCAGCTCCTTCTGCAGGGCGCCGATCTGGGCCGAGACCGCCGGCTGGGTCACGAACAGTCTCTCCGCGGCCGCGCGGACGGAGCCGGTGGTGGCGACCTCGAGGAGAGCACGGAGCTGACCAACCGTCATAAGGAAAGTCTAAGTTCAGCCCACGATAAAATCAATTGACGCTACATAGCCTGCCCGTCACGCTTCTCTCCACCGCATCTGCTGGGCTGCTCCCCGCAGGGCGGCTCAGGAGAGGCGACATGACATGACCAGCCCGGGTGGGATCCCGGCCGTCGTCGGGGACCGGCTCTGCTCGCCGCGGGAGCCCTGGGCCGACGCCCCGGAGCGGCTCGCCCTGGGCATGCTCCAGGCAACCGAGGCGGCGGCGCTCGCCTGCGCGCCACTTCGGGAGAGCGGCGACCCCACGGCGCTGCTCGTTGCCGTGCAGAGGTCCTTCGACAACGCTCCATGCACTGTCCCCGCCGGCTGCGAGGTGGTCGTCGCCCCGGTTGCAGGCGCGCTCCCGGGCGTCCCTGGATGCGGTGCTGTCCTCGCTGGCATGGCACGCCGCGTGTCCGGCGGCGTACCGGCTGCTCACGGGGGCGGAATGACGATGCTCGGCGTCCGCCGCGAGGCCGGTGCGAGCGTCGACGTCAGGCTGCCCCTCGCCGCCAACCTTGCCCGTCTGGCCGTCGCCGTCGGCAAGCCGGTGGCGGAGCTGGTGGTCGTCCTCCCCAACGGGCTCGATCACATGCATCTCGCTGCCCAGGTCTGGGCCGCCGGCTCCAGGATGATCCAGGTGGCCGGGAGCGTGATCGGCGCCGCTCTGTCGTTCGTGCTGCTCGGTGACATGGCCGACATGGTGGTGGGGCGTGGCGATGGACCCCAGGGGGCGATCGCGGCATCGGTGATGGACCTCACCGGCGGGCACGCGCAGGCCGCCTCCTCGCTCCAGCTCGGCTCCGACCGGTACACGGCGAGCTGCCACGGGGTCGTGGTCGCGACCGGCCTGACCGACGGCGTGCTCGCCGGCCCGTACCGCGGCGCGAGCGGCTGGTGGACCCGGTCGCTCGTGATCACGGGGCGGCAGCCTGCGGTCCTGGTCAGTGCACTGCACCGCAAAAACGGGACGGTTGCCCGTCTGTTCGAGAGGCTATTCCCATGCCGGACAAGTTGATCACGATGAGCCGGGCCGAGGCCCCCGCCCAGGTATCCCCGACGCGGCCGGTGATGCTCGCCATCGCCGGCGACAGCGCCGCGGGCAAGACGACCCTGACCGCTGGCCTGGTACAGGCGTTGGGACCGGAGCGGGTCACCGGCGTCTGCGTCGACGACTATCACCGCTACGACCGCGAGGAGCGCAAGTCGCTGCCCTTCACCCCGCTCCATCCCGATTGCAACTATATCGAGATCATGGAGCAGCATCTCCGCCAGCTCGCCACCGGTCAGCCCATTCTGAAGCCCGTCTACGATCATGCGACCGGGACCTTCGGACGGCCGCAGTACATCGAGCCCACCGAGTTCGTGATCATCGAGGGGCTTCTTCCCCTCCACACCAAGCTCGCCCGGGCGTGCTTCGACGTCACCGTCTACCTCGATCCCGCCGAGAGCATCCGTCGCGAGTGGAAGGTACGCCGCGACTGCCGGAAGCGTGGCTACACGCCGGAGCAGGTGCTCGCCGAGCTGGACCGGCGCGAGCCGGAGTCGGCCGCCTTCATCCGTCCCCAGCGCGCCCATGCAGACATCGTCGTGCAGTTCGCTCCCCTCGACGGCGCCGCCGCGGACGACCCGCTCAGCGCCATCGTGCTGCTCCGGCCGACGATCCCGCACCCCGACCTCTCCGCTCTGCTGACCGACGACACCGGCCTGGCGCTGCACCTCAACTTGATCCGCGACGAGGACGGCAAGCCCGTCGATGCGCTCCATATCCATGGTCACGCCCCTAGAGAGCTGAGCCGCGACGTCGAGCGCCACATCTGGGACAGCCTCGGGGTCGCCGGGGACCTGCCCGAGTCGCTCGGGATGATCGAGCCGGGGATGCGTACCGAGCCGCTCGCGCTCAGCGAGCTCATCCTCCTCTACCACATGCTGAAGGTGAGGACGTTCCAGGGGCAGAGAGCCGATGGTTGAGCGGTTGTGCTCGTCGGCGCACGCAATCACATCCGACAGGGAGAGGCGCCCTCCCGTGACCCGGCGCCCCGACCGCGGCAGGAGGCTCACATCGTGACCACGACGACACTCAGCCCGGGGACGTACACACTCACTCCGGCCGGCGGCACCGTGCTCATCCACACCGGACGCGAGGGCATGGCGGCGAGAGTGGGCCACGACCTCGTGCTCGAGGTCACCAGCTGGACGGCCACGGTAACCATCGACAGCGAGGACGTGACCAGGTCGAGCGTGACCGCGACCTTCGATGCCCGATCGATCGAGGTCCGTGAGGGCACCGGCGGCGCCATGCCTCTCACCGACAAGGATCGCGCCGACATTCGGAAGAATCTCGTCGAGAAGGTGCTGAAGAGCGGGTCCAATCCCGAGATCACGCTGCGCTCGACCGGTGTGGAGCAGGGCGAGGGCGGCGCCCTCGAGGTGGTGGCCGATCTGACCATGCTGGGGGTTACGCGGCCGGTTCGCTTCCAACTCGCAGGCGAGGCGGGTGGCGCCACCTCCCGGCTCATGGGACGAATCCCCCTGGTGCAGTCGACCTGGGGAATCAAGCCATTCAGCGCCATGCTGGGAGCACTCAAGGTCCCCGACCGCATCGAGGTGAGCGTCGATCTCCGCGTCCCGGCCGCCTGACCCGGACCGGGTTCCGGCCATGCACCCAATACCCGGTACGACGGCAGTTCATCTTCGGCGCTTGGCTGTGCTCGAGGCGCCGTCAGTCCCAGGTCGTCGTCATGCTGCCGCCGCCCTGCGCCTCCGTCGCGGACGATCTCTCGCGTGACCTCAGAACATCACGGTACACGAGCGACCGCATCCAGTCCGCCAGACTGCCCAGACGCGCGTTGTACACCTCGGTGCCCCTCCAGAATCGGAGGAAGACAGACATGGTCGCGTCCTCTGCCAATGCCGGATCGCGGAGCAGCGCGAGTGCGGCGGCGTACACCTGGCCAGAGCAGCGGTCATAGGCGAGCTCGATCGCCAGCGGTGATCGCTGATCAAGCAGCGCGAGGATCCGCTGGGTGCCGGTATCGGCGGGGGAGTGGGATCCGGCGCGCGCCTGCGCCGAGCCGAGGAGCCGACCTCGACGGCGCACCGTCAACCACCGGCCATGAGGGTCAGGTACTGCATCGGGGTGCGGGGCCACAGCCCACGATCGCCGCCGTGCGGACGAGATGCCACACCATCACCTTGGGCGCTGTCCTCGAGGGACCCTCCAACCCTGGCGGATTAGGACCGGGAGCGGAGGACAGCAGTCTTCGCTCACGGCCGCCGCGACGTGACGCCACGATGACCGGACGATCTTCGTCCGGGCATCGTGCACGCGCCAAGTATAACACTATTGTCATGATCGGACGCGAGCCACCACCAGCCCAACGGAGCCCCGCAGCGAGCACCACCACGGTCGACGGCGCGGGTGCCCAGGGCACCCCACATGTCTGTGTGTGACAGGGCCGGGGTCACTCGAGGATCCGCCTCAGGCGAACATAGATCGGGAGGATGCGGCTGTGCACTGCATCGAGTTCGTCAGGTGCGAGCTCAGCCACGGCGGCGACAGCCGCGCTCAGAGCGGACTCGATGAGCGCCGCGCGCTCTTCCTGATCCTCCGCCTGCACCGGTGCGGAGTCCGGCCGACGATCAGCGACCTCGGCACGCATCGTCAGACCCCTCCTCACCGCCTCCTCCCCCGACAGTCCTCTCAGGTGGATCAGATCCCAGAGCTCGATCTGGAGGTAGGTTCGGCAACGTTACCTGGCCCCACTTCGGGCT
>JRHI01002354.1_pt1 | contig 13127 bp, 12 predicted proteins | sample 215371 | NCBI WGS metagenome assembly JRHI01 (sample SAMN02929681, study PRJNA255918) | sediment metagenome | biome: cave system; feature: Ice Cave; material: Sediment; isolation source: sediment from deep within a dark volcanic ice cave with no known source of... ...
AACCAGAACAAAGTTCTCTGGCCTGACGACGGGTACACGAAGGGTGATTTGGTCGATTACTATCGATCGATCACCCAGTGGATCATTCCGCACCTGGCGGGCCGGCCGTTGACACTCGAGCGTTTCCCAAATGGTATCGACCGATCGTCATTCTTTGAAAAACATGCGCCGAAAGGACTTCCGAATTGGGTGCCAACCGTTCGCGTTCCAAGCGAATACGGCCAACGGTCGTCGATCGACTTCATCGTTTGCAATGATGAGCCGACGTTGACCTACGTCGCCAATTTGGCAGCGATCGTCCTGCACGTCTGGACCTCGCGGGAGGGATCGCTCGACGTGCCGGACTTCGTGTTCTTCGATCTCGATCCGTGGCAAGGTTGCACTCCGGCGACGTTGGGGCGGGTCGCACTCGCCGTCCGCGATGCGCTCGCCGAGATCGGGCTGAATTCGCTGGTCAAGACGTCGGGTGGATCGGGTTTGCATGTGGTCGTTCCGCTGCGGCCGCTCTATACGTACGACGTCGCCAAGCAGTTCGCCGAATTGGTAGCGCGCCAAATCCACGCGCGCTTGCCGGCATTGACGACCTTGCAGCGTACCACCGCAAAACGGCCGGCCGCGACCGTGTATCTGGACTACGTGCAGGTGGGCGAAGGGAAGACAATGGTTGCACCGTACAGCGTGCGGGCACGCAGCCGAGCGCCGGTTTCAATGCCCCTCGATTGGGGCGAAGTAGAGGCCTTAGCTCGCAAGCGCTCGCGAGATCCCGAGGCCGAGTTCGCGCGGTGGACGATGCGCAACGTGCCGAAAATGCTTGCCGACGGAGGCGATCGCTGGGACCGATCGGCCTGGGAAGCGCAGGAGATCGAGTCGGCCTTGCGCCTGGCGCGGGCAGCCTGGACGAAGTAGCCACCGGCGTGGGTATAGGGTCCTAGGCCGTTCACGCCATGGGGGATGACGCGTTGTCAGGGGGAAGAACAACCGTCCCGTCGCGAGCCGCGGTTCGCGGCCGGGTGTTTGAGGGAGCTTGATGTAGTGGCACATGCGATTTGGACTGGAGCAATCAATTTCGGGCTTGTAACGATCCCGGTGAAGCTGATGACCGCGGTTCGCGCAAACGATCTGCGCTTCAATTTTTTGCACAAAAAAGATCAGGGGCGAATCAACAACGTGCGCCGCTGCAGCGTCTGCGATGAGGAAGTCGCCTACGACCAGCTCGAGCGCGGATACGAAGTCGAAAAAGGACATTTCGTTACGGTCTCCGACGATGATTTCAAGAAGGTGAACGTTGAGGCGACGCAGTCGGTTCAGATCGTTCAGTTCGTCGACCTCGACGAGATCAATCCGATCTACTTCGACAAGCCATACTATCTCGAACCGGAAAAGCGCGGACGACACGCATACGCCTTGCTGCGCGAAGCCCTCAAGGACGCAAACAAAGTCGGCATCGCCAAGGTCGTCATCCGATCGCGCGAACATTTGGCGGCCCTCAAACCCAACGGCGAGGCGCTGGTCTTGGAGATGATGCATTTCGCCGACGAGATCGTCGACCAGGGAACGCTCGAACTGCCGGGCGCCGAAAAAATTCCGACTGCCGAGATGAACGTCGCCAAGATGCTCATCGATACGATGGCCGCCAAGTTCGAACCGGAGACCTTCCATGATGCGTATCGCGAAGAGCTGATGAAGATGATCGAAGATCGCGCCGCCGGTAAAGAAATGCCGGCTATCTCGGCGCCGGCACCCGTCCGAGATAATGTCGTAAATATTATGGACATGCTGCAGAAATCTCTCGAAGCGTCGAAGAAGCGAGCGGCCGCGGGCAACGCCGCCAATGGCCAAGCGCAAACGCGAACCAAGAAGGGCCCGCGTCGGAAGACCTCCGCGGCTTAGCCGTATTCGCTGTCGAAGCAGCGGAGCCAGACTTTAGCCGGAAGCCGATCCGGTTTCGAGCAACGTGTCGAATGGGTTCGGCCGGTGAGCTGACAGCGGTGGCCGGTCCGGCGCAATGTGAAAATTGGACTCGAAGAACCGCAGCGCTTTTGGTTTGACGCGATCGTAGGAACGGCGAAATCGGGCGCTGGCTTCGGCGGCCGGCCAGTCAGTCGGCAAAAGTTCGGCCGGCAAGCCCGGATCGCTGTAGACAAACTTTCGGAATGTATGGACGAGCCACTCGCGTTCGACGAACGCGCGCGCATCGGTGACCGCGGGATCGTCTCGCAGCGATTCAAACCGGGCCTGCTCGCTGGAAATGAACTCCCGATAGCGCCGCGCGATCGCTGCCGTATCCCAGCACCGTTCGAGCAGCTCGCGATCGCTGCTCGGGCCGCGGCTTTCGGCGACGAACAGATCGACGTGCGTCAGCAGGCCTTGCGCATCGCACGCATCGCGAGCTGCATCGAGACTATCGCGCGGGGAGATCCACAGCGAAGGCGACAGCGGCGCAAATCCTAAGACCGCCAGATCCTTGCGCAAGCGGTCGCGGCCGTCGCGTATGCGTTCGGGGATGCGGTAGACGACCATCCGCCAACGGCCGTCCCAGTGGCTTGACGGCGGCAAGTAAATTTGGGCTGAGACGCGGTCTACCCGTGCGGTGCCGCGCGCGGTGAGTGCGTAGTACGACCGATTTCCGACCTTCCGCGCGGCGATCCACCCCTGCCGCGACATCCGAGAGACGGCGGCCCGCACGGCCTGCTCGCTCAGCCCGAACTCGGCCATCAGCCGCGTCAAGCTGCCGATCCAGATCTCGCCCCCATAGGCGCGCACCACGTCGCCGAAAAGGGTGAAGATGAATGAGTTTGGTCGGGTGACCGACCGGTCGCCGGCGCCGGCGACCTCCTTGACAGCCACAGCTTGACCCTCTAGTATGACGGTGTTCGCTCTATATGACGATATTTTTACGACTGTTCATAAAATCGTCATAGAACTCCTGGAGGAGTCCGCATGGCCCGGATCGCGACCTTCGACGACTGGCTCGAACTGCTGCGGCAATGGCAGGACGACATCGGCGTCGACCGCTCGCTGTTCGATCGGTTCTTGCCCGGTTATTCTTTGGAGGCCAAGTACGGCGACTTGACCAGCGGCGAGATCACCTTCGGCGATTTTCGGGGCTCCCAAAAATGGGAGCGCGTCATCGACATTCCCGATCAGCGCGCCCGCGACGCGTTGCTCAACATGATCGTCTTTCAGGGCGACACCGAGTTCGCGTCCAACGAGCAGCAGCGGTTCTTGGTAAACAACGCGCCGACCGAATACGACCTGGCGGCGCTCGTCCGCATCATGGCCGAAGAAACCCGCCACGGCTATCAGATGTGTCACGTGCTGATCACGCATTTCGGTAGCGAAGGCCGGATTGAAGCACAGAAGCTCTTAGAACGGCGCGCATTCGGAAAGAAGAACCGATTGCTCAATGCGTTCAACAACGACGTCACGCATTGGCTGGATTTCTTCGCCTACACAAACTTCATGGACCGCGACGGCAAGTTTCAGCTCTCCATGCTGTCCCATTGCAGCTTTGCGCCGCTGGCGCGTTCGATGGGACCGATGCTGCGCGAAGAATCCTTTCATATGGGAACCGGCATCTCGGGGTTGCGCCGCATAGCGGCGGCCGGCATCATTCCGATAGCGATTCAGCAAAAGTATTACAACAAGTGGATCTCCGGCTCGTTCGATCTGTTCGGCACCGACCATTCAAGTTCGGCGCAGTGGGCCTATGGTTGGGGCATCAAAGGGCGCGTCGATGAGGACAAGACGACCGATCCGGTCGATCGTGAGCATCTGAACGAACGCGCCCGCGAGGCGTTCCGCACCGAAATAAGCCAGACGGTCGAGCGCGTGAACGCCGTCAACGTCGCCGAGCCGCTCTATGTCCCCGATCTTGCCTTCAATCGAAAGATCGGGCTGCACGCTGGCCGGCATGTCGATGTCGACGGGCGCCCGCTTTCCGATGCAGAATGGGCAGCCTACGCTCTTCGCGTCCTTCCCACCGAAGACGACGAACGGATCCTGGCCGAGCTGTTCAAGAACCAGGCCTGGATTACGCCCCGTGAATCGAAGACCCGCGAAAGCGCCCCGAGCGCGTAAGGAGACCCACATGGCCGTTGAGATCGAATCCAAACCTGCGCAGACTCCGTTCGGACGCGAGCTTCGGCCGCTCGATGGGAAACACGTCATCAATTACAGCAAGGCCGATCGGGTTGCGCTGATCGAGCTGTGCGATCCGCCTGCGAACACCTATACGCACGAAATGATGCGCCAGCTCGACGAAGCAATCTTAGATGCACGCTTCGACGCGACCGTCGAGGTCATCGTCTTGATCGGCGCCGGCGAAAAGTTCTTCTCGGCCGGCGCGAACATTGCGATGCTCAATAGCGTCACCCCAACATTCAAGAACATGTTCTGTCTGCATGCGAACGAAACGCTGCTGCGACTCGAACAGACCCCGAAGCTCGTGATCGCCGCGCTCAACGGGCATTGCGTCGGCGGCGGCCTGGAGATTGCCATGGCCGCGGATCTGCGGATCGCCCGGCGCGACGCCGGCAAATGTGGGCTGCCCGAAGTCGGGCTCGGCGTGCTGGCGGGAACCGGCGGCACGCAGCGGCTCGCGCGGCTGGTTGGGAAGTCGCGCGCGATCGAGCTGATGGTTAGCGGCCGGGTCTTTAGCTTCGAGCAAGCTCAGGAGTATGGCATCGTCAGCGATATCTATGAAGGCGACGCCGCCTCGTTTCGAACGCAGATCCTGCACTACGCCAACGGGTTTACGTCGCCCAATAAAGCGCCACTGGCGGTTGGATTGATCAAGCGCAGCGTCCAAACCGGTGCCGAGTTACCGCTGCAAGACGCCTTGGCGCTCGAGCGCGAGCTACAGTCGCAGCTCTTCAAGAGCGACGACGCTCAGGAAGGCATTGCGGCGTACAACGAAAAGCGAGTGGCTCGCTTCACGGGCAAGTAACCCGTTGCGGGCCGCCGACGAACTTCCCGAGCAGTTCAACGCCGCCGAGTGGTTCGTCGGCCGGCACGTCGCCGAAGGCCGGTCCACGCGCGAGGCGATTGTCTGCGACGACGGCTCGACGTCCTACGGCGAGCTCGACAGCTTGGTGCGCGGCTTTGCAGCCCTTCTGCGCGCGCACGACGTTCACCGCGGCGAACGGGTCGGACTCATTCTGCCGGATGGTTTGTCGTTTGCGGTCGGCTTCTGGGGCGCGATTGCGGCCGGTGCAGTTGCCGTTCCGCTCAATCCGCTGCTGGGAGCAGCCGATCACCGGACGATTTTGACTGATTGCGATGCCCGCTTGCTGGTCTACGATCCGGCGGTTGCCGACGGTCAGGCAGCGCCGGCTGACTGTGCCGTCCTGACCGCCGACGACGCATTACTGCGCGCGCGCGTGACGATGCCGCAAATGGGCTATGCGCGGACGCACCGCGACGCATTTGCCTTCTTTTTATATTCCAGCGGGACGACCGGTGAACCCAAAGGCGTCGTCCATCTGCAGCATGACATGTGGGTGTGCGCGCGGACATACGCGGCCCAAGTGCTCGACCTGCGACCCGACGATCGGGCGTTCAGCATTGCCAAGCTGTTCTTTGCGTACGGTTTAGGCAACGCGCTGTACTTTCCGATGGACGTCGGCGCGACGTGCATCCTGTACGCCGGGCGGCCATTGCCCGAGGCGATCCTCGCCCAAGTCGCGGCCCATAAGCCGACCCTCTTCTTCGGGGTACCGACGGCGTACGCGCAGCTGTTGGGCGCAATCGAGGCCGGCGCCCGCTTCGATTTCTCGAGCGTTCGTGCGTGTGTTAGCGCTGGTGAAGCGTTGCCGCCCGGCGTGTTCGAGCGCTGGAAAACGACGACCGGGCTCGAAATCCTCGATGGCATCGGTTCGACCGAGATCCTGCACATCTGCATCTCGAATCGGCTCGGCGACTGCCGGCCAGGTGCTAGCGGTCGGCCCGTACCAGGCTACGACGTGCGGATCGTCGACGAAACCGGCCGCGACGTAGCGTCCGGAGAGATCGGCGATCTCATCGTGCGCGGCGACTCCACGATGGCGCTGTACTGGAATAAACATGAGCGAACCAAAGCTACCCTAACCGGCGATTGGATCCGCACCGGGGATAAGTACCGCTGCGATGAGCACGAGTTCTATTACCATGCCGGCCGTAGCGACGACATGCTCAAGGTCGGTGGAATTTGGGTGTCACCCGTCGAGGTCGAGGGTGCTCTCTCGGCCCATGATGCGGTTCTCGAGTGTGCGGTCATCGGCCGGGCTGACGCTGACGATCTGGTGAAACCGCACGCGTACGTGATCGTGCGCGACGGCCGTACAACCGAGGGGCTCGACGCCGAGTTGCGCGCCTTCGTCAAAGAGCGGCTCGCGCCACACAAGGCGCCGCGCTGGATTACCTTCGTCGACGCGCTGCCGAAAACGCCGACCGGCAAGACACGCCGGTTCGTACTGCGCGACCAATCCATCGAATGAGCGCCGGCAAAGTCACGACGATGCGCGAAGCGATCGCGGCGCTGGTGCGCGATGGCGATCGGCTCAGCGCAGCCTGCGGTCTGGAAGCGCGCATCCCGTTTGCCGCCGGCCACGAGATCATTCGCCAACGTAAACGGGATCTGACGCTGATCGGCCCGATCAGCGATATGCTCTACGATCAGCTCATCGGCGCCGGCTGCGCCCGCGCCGTCGAGGCGGCGTGGGTCGGCAGCGTCGGAACGGGAATCGGGTACAACTATCGGCGCGCCGCCGAAGAGCAAATTCCGTGCGCGCTCGCCGTGACCGACTATACAAACCTTACGGTCGCGCTCGGCATTCGAGCCGCCGCCGAAGGCGTCCCGTTCGCTGTGACCCGCTCGATTGTTGGCACCGATTTCTTCGCGCAATCGGCAGTGTTCGCCGAGATTGCTGATCCGTTTTCGGGTGAGCATTTGGTTGCGGTGAAGGCGATCCCGGTCGATATCGCGATCGTGCATGCGCAGCGGGCCGATGCCGCCGGCAACGCGCACCTGTGGGGCAATCTCGGCACAACGCTCGAGAGCGCGCGAGCTGCCAAGCGTTGCATCGTCAGCGTCGAGGAAATGGTTGCGCCGGACGTCATCCGGAGCGATCCAAATCGGACCCTGCCCGGGTTCCTGGTCGACGCCGTCGTCGTTGAGCCGCTCGGTGCGCACCCGGCACCGGTGGCCGGTTATTACGATCGGGACCATGGGTTCTTCGAAGCGTACGCGTCCGCGACGCGCAAACATGACGGTTGGCAAGCATGGCGCCGCGAGTGGATCGACGACATCCCCGATCGCCTCGCCTATCGGGCAAGACTGGGTGCGGAGCTGATCGAGCGTCTGCGCGCCGCCGCGTGAACGATACCCGTTATACGCCGCGCGAGCTGATGGTCGCGGCGGCAGCTCGTCAGATCGCTGATGGCGACGTCACGTTCGTTGGGATGCGCCTGCCGTTGCTCGGATTTTGCGTTGCCAAAGCCACGCATGCACCTCGTGCGGTCGGCCTGTTCGAAAATGGTTTAATCCGCGAACAACCCGCGCGCGGCTTTGTGGTCACCATGAGCGATGCAGCGAATCAGTTTCAGGCTACCGCGGCGACCACGCTCGTCGATGTCATGGGTCTCTTGCAGGCCGGCCGGGTCGACGTCGGGTTCCTGGGTGGCGCCGAGGTCGATGAACGCGGCAATCTGAACACCAACCGGGTCGGAACGGTGCGGCTGCCGGGTTCGGGTGGCGGATCGGACATCGCCGCGCATGCCAAGCGATGCGTGTACATTATGGAACACGAGCGCCGACGTCTCGTGCCACGCGTTGCGTTTCTCACCTCGCGGCCACGTGGCGCCGTCATCTTGATTACGACGCTGGGCGTCTTCGCGCTGGGCAACGGGACGCCGCGCGCGATCTCGCTGCATCCGAATGTGACGGCGGCCGACGTGCGCGAGCACAGCGGATTCTCGATCGAACTGGACGGGGCCGGTGAAACGTCGCCGCCGTTTGACGCTGAGCTTAGCGCCGTCCGCGGGGCCGATCCGCACGGATTCTGGACGCGATAGCCCCGCCGGTCACCTGGAATGTTACGTTTCGGCAGCGACCAGGCGGCGCTGCGCCACAATGCCCAACGCCAGCGCGATGGCGACGAAAAATGCCGAGATGCTGGCCGTCGCCGTCGGCCCATAGAGCGCGAGAACTCCGGTCGAAGCCGTCGGCATGAGCACACCGGCGATGCTTTCGAGCGACGAGCCGACGCCCAAAACGGTTCCGCGGGCGTTGACGGGAGCGGCGTCGGTCAGTAGCGCCGCGATCGTTGCATTGGTCAACGACAAGCCCAACGAAAACAATACCATCGTCAACAACGAGCCGGCGACATTATGGATGTGCGGCATGATCAAAAAAAACAGCAAGGCGCTGGTGAAGCCGATGTTCGACGCCCGCCGAATTCCTAGGCACTCGGTAAGACTGCCAACCACCAGGAGTTGGAAGAAGACGCTGATGACACCGATGACGGCAAAGAAATAGCTCGTCTCGCTCGGACCGAAGCCGAGCAACCGCTGCAAGATCAGGGCGAAGGCGGAAAACCAAGCGTAAAGGCCGAGTGAATACGCGAGCTTTTGCATCAGGACCGGCGAAATACGGGCGTCGGCGAAGTATCGAGGGATATCGGCGAGCCTCGCGCTCGGTTGCGCTTCGCCGCGTTCGGCGGTTGATTCCGGCAACCAAAAGATCGTGATCAACAGGGTCAGGGCTTGCAAAGCAGTGGCCAGCAAGAAAGGCATCGTGAAACCGAACTTGCTCAGGAGCAACCCGCCCGCCGCCGGACCGAGGACGAGCCCCGCGCTGAACGCCGCCCCGACGTAGCCGAACGCGCGTGGCCGCTCTTCGGGCTCTACGCGATCGGCCACGTAGGCTTGAGTCACGCTGATATTCCCGCCCGAAACGCCTTCAACGATCCGGGCCAGGAACACCACGATCAGGCTGGGTGCGAAGGCCAGCATGGCCCATCCGATCGTTGCGCCGATTTGACTGATGATGAGCACCATCTTGCGACCGATTCGATCGCTGACATGGCCCCATACCGGTCCCGCCGCGAACTGGCAGACAGCAAAGGTTGAAAACAGCAGTCCGACGGTCACTTCCGAGGCGCCGAAGTGCTCGACGAAGTACGGCATGATCGGGATCAAAATGCTGAAACCGAGGATGTCGATAAAAGTGATTCCTAGAATTGGTAAAAGCCTGGCGAACAACATCAGTTCAACCGTTCACGTTCCAGACCGAGAACTCTTCCGACCGGTTGCATTCACCGTCATGGAGTTTCTTCGCATCGAGGCCGCGCGCCGGCATGCGTTCCGGCCGCGCGCGGCCGGCGTTTTTTGGTCGACATAGACGTCGGTGCTTGAATTCCAGAGATTGAAACGAAGAGCGACGATCAGGCGAGTGAAATGCCGGCGATCGGAATCTTACTTGCTCCTGAGCTCGAAGACATTGGTGGCGATCATCGAGAGGACTTCCTTACCGGCTTGATTGTAGGTCTGGATTTTCGACCGGACGTACCCGCGGGGCTTTTTCGTCGAAGGCCGAAGGTCGAGGACCTCGGCCCGAACGCGGAGTGTGTCGCCGCCGAACACGGGCGTATGCCAGCGCAGTTCGTCAATGCCGACGCCCAGAGCACCGGTCGTTCCGAGGAACGCCGACTCGACGAGCAGGCGCATCGTCCAGCCGGCCGTTTGCCAGCCGCTGGCGATAAGCCGCCCAAACGGAACGTGGTCGGCCTGATCGAGGCTCGTATGCATCGGTTGCGGGTCGTACTCGTAGCCGAACGCCACGATCGCCGGATCAGTCACCGTTAGGCTGCGGGTTTCGACCGTCTCGCCGAGCTCAAAATCTTCGAAGTAACGCTGCATGCTACGGGCTTCCGGCTCGTGCGGATTTTTCCGCTCGCGCGCCGACCGTGGCGTGCGTATCGCGGTGCGGCGCGCTCAGTCGCCGGTAAGGACTTCGGAGTTCAGAGCACCCATGACATACGAACCGCGTTCGAGATCTTCGAGAATCGACGCAGCTTGCGGCTTCCAGCCCAATTCGTCTTTAGCGCGGGGCGCGCTGATTAGCTGATCGAGCAGCAGAGCGTCGCCAAATGGACCGAGCAGCGCCCGCACTTGATCGACCGCCATCTGAACGGTAGCGCCATCGCGCCCGGCGCCGCGGCTGGCAGCTTCGGCGATCGCTTGCACCTTATACGGCACGTCGGCGGCGGCGTTATAGATGCTGCCGGGCTTGCCGCGCTCGAGCGCCAGCGCAAATACTTCGGCGCAATCCCGCGCGTCGACGACCGACCAGTGATTGGTTCCATCGCCCAAAATTGTCGCCGCGCCGCGTTCGCGCGCCGACGTTGCCAGCATCGCCGGGATGCCGCCACCGCGGCCGTAGACGATTGCCGGCCGGACGATCATCGGGCGCACGCCGTGCATGAGCGTTCCTAAGACCTGTTGCTCGAGCTGTGGCCGGTGCGCAACGATCGGCGCAGGATTCAGCGGGTACTTCTCATCGGCGATGACGGGCGACGTGGAACCGTAGACCCAACAGCCGCTGCAATAGAGGAATGGTTTGCCACTGCTGGCGAGAGCCTGACCGATCGTTTGCAGTGCGCGGCCATCGACGCTTTGCGGATCGTTGTCGGTCACTTGCACGACGTAAATCACGGCATCGGCGTCTCTCGACGGTTCGGTCAACGTGACTGGTTTGGCCGCGTCGGCAGCGACACTTTGCGTACCGCGTTGCGCAAGTTTCGCGCGGGCTCCATCGCTGCGAGCCGCGCCGATCACTTGGTGTCCGTGTGCCTTGAGCGCTTCGTCGATCGCCGTTCCGAGATAGCCGGTGGCACCGAGCAAGAAAACCTTCATCGAGCCGACTCTCCTCTGAAGCGGTTCCCGGGCCGCTCCCTTATGTCTTCGGCGAAAAACGTGCTCAATTCAGGCTCCGCCGCGGTGCTTCAGCCGGGACGATTGCCACTGACCGGCGCTCGCCGGCGCGAATGATACCCAGCCGGGCAACGGTTTCAAGTGGTGCTTCAGTAAGGATTCGGTGAAGATCGTCGATGCCGGCGATCGGGCGACCGTCGAAATCGATCACGACGTCACCTTCTCGAACCCCAGCCCGGTCAGCGGGGCTGCCGGGTTCAATTGCGGCTACGCCGATTCCGCGGTCCACCGATAGTGTGAGCGCTCGCACGATGCGCCGCGGGAGCTCGATATCTTGACCTGAGATGCCCAAGTACCCGCGGCGGATTCGGCCATCGCGCAATAACACGCCGGCGACAAATTTGGCGGTGTTGATCGCAATCGCAAAGCAGATACCTTGCGCCCACGAGAAAATGGCCGTGTTGACGCCGATGACTTCGCCGCGGGTGTTCACCAGTGGCCCACCGGAATTGCCAGGGTTGAGTGCGGCGTCAGTTTGGATCACGTTGTCGATCAAACGGCCGGACTGCGAGCGAAGCGTTCGACCGAGTGCGCTCACCACGCCCGCCGTCACCGTCGTCTGCAAGCCGTAGGGATTACCCAGTGCAACAACGAGTTGTCCCGGCCGAATGGCCTGCGAATCGCCGAGCATCGCCGCGACAAGTCCGCTCGCATGCACGCGGACGACCGCCAGATCGGTGTCTGGATCGTCGCCGACCACAGTTGCCGCGAACCGTTCACCTCCCAGCAGCACGACTTCGAATGCGCGAGCGGCATTGACGACGTGACTGTTGGTGATGATGAAACCATCCGGGGTGAAAACGAAGCCGGAACCGCTGCCGCGCCCGCCGCGGACGGCGTCGATTTTGACCACCGATGGAGCGGCACGTTCGACGGCCTGTGAGACTGCCTGCGAATAAGGATCGAGCGCGTCGGTTTCGGTCGGTGCGTGGGAATCAAGGACCATAGATGTTTGGTGGAACCGCGACGAGCTTGCGCCGGTTTCAGCCAAGGATGCAGGTGCGTTTGGGGTGGCAGCGCTGGCGCGGCGTTACGGTTGCCATCATCTATGTGTTTCTATGGGCATCGGCTTACGCCCCAAGTAAGATCGCGGCCGTCGAGAGCCCGCCGCTGTGGTTTTTGGCGGTGCGCTTCCTGACTGCCGGAATCATTCTCATGGCGCTTGCCTTGGCATTGCGGTTGCGGTTTCCGGCGACCTTGCGGGGCTGGCTCGACGCTTCGCTGTTCGGACTGCTGGCAAACGCAATCTATCTTGGTTGTACCTATACCGCACTTCACCGGCTGTCCGCCGGCGTCGGCGCGATCGTCGCTAGTACAAACCCGCTGGTCCTGGCGATCGTCGCGCCGTATTTTCTCGGTGAGCGGCTCACCGCGCGAAAGCTGATGGGTCTGGTCATGGGATTCGGCGGAGTGATCGCCATCGTCGTCGCCCGCAGCGGCACGCAAACGGCGCTGCCGGCCGATGTCGCGCTGTCGCTCGCAGGCATCGTGGCTGCCGTCGCTTCGACGATCGTCTTCAAGCGGATGAGGACCGAACATCTGCTGGTCGTCAGCGCTATCCAACTCGTCATCGCGGGGCTTGCGATGGTTCCGATCGCGAGACTGGTCGACGGCAGTCCGCATGTCGCGCTCACGCCCGAACTGATCGGATCGTTTGTCTACCTGGTGCTCGTCTTGAGCGTCGGTGCATCGCTTATGTGGCTTTGGCTGCTTGACCGGGGCGAAGCGAGCCGCGTTAGCGCCTATTACTATCTGACGCCGGTTTTCGGATTGGCGATCAGCGCACTGCTCTTGGGCGAAACGATCGGCGTCCACGACCTGTTCGGTCTGGGCGCAATCGTCGCCGGAATCGTGCTCGTTCAGAAAGCATGAGCGTCCGGGCGATACCGGCCAGCGGCCGCTACACCATGTTAACGTTGATGACGCTCGCGCAAGCTGGCGCATCGATCTTTCAACAGGGTTTCGGCGTGTTGGCACCTTGGTTGACCACCGCTTTTGTGCTGAGTCATCAACAATTGGGTTTGCTCGCAGGCTTGATGCTGGCTGGTTCAGCGGGGTCGGCGGCGCTCGCCGGACTCGCCGTCGACGCATACGGCGAGCGGCGGATCTTGCTCGCCAGCGGATTCGTCCAAGGGGATCGCGTTGTGCGCCGCCGC
>JRHI01002355.1_pt1 | contig 13126 bp, 12 predicted proteins | sample 215371 | NCBI WGS metagenome assembly JRHI01 (sample SAMN02929681, study PRJNA255918) | sediment metagenome | biome: cave system; feature: Ice Cave; material: Sediment; isolation source: sediment from deep within a dark volcanic ice cave with no known source of... ...
GCTCTGAACAGTGCCGGGTAGTGCTGAACTGACCCCACGGGCAGCTCGCACTTGCATCGGGTTACCGTTCCACACGCCTTCGTGCAGACCGAACCGCCGTAGCGAGTTCTCGGAGCAAGTCCAGGGTTTCGTCCCATCCGATGCAGGCGTCAGTGATGCTCTGTCCGTACACGAGTGCTTTTCCGTCTAACAGTTTCTGCGCGCCTGCGACCAAGTTGCTTTCGAGCATCACGCCAATTACGTGCGGATCTCCGGTGGCGATCTGCGCGATCACCTCACGGCAGACAGTCGGCTGCCGTGTGTAATCCTTATGACTGTTAGCATGGCTGCAATCGATCATGACATGGCGTGGCAGGCCCGCGTTCGCTAACAGCGCGCATGCCTGGGCAACAGAAGCATTGTCGTAGTTGGTCGTTGTTCGTCCACCGCGCAGGATCACGTGACAGTCCGGATTGCCTAGGGTCACAAAAATTGCGGATTGTCCGTGCTTGGTGTGCCCTAAGAAAGTATGCGGATGAGCCGCCGAGCGAACCGCCTCGATCGCAATCTCCACGTCACCTGAAGTTGCATTCTTGAATCCGACAGGGCATGAAAGACCCGACACCAATTCACGATGGACTTGGCTCTCGGTGGTGCGAGCTCCGATGGCGCCCCAGCTTACTAGGCTCGCCATGTACTGCGGGATAATCATGTCGAGGAATTCGGTCCCCGCTGGTACTCCCATTTCGGCGAGATCGAGGAGAAGACGACGAGCCAAGCGTAAGCCATCGTTGATTTTGAACGATTGATCGAGATGAGGATCGTTAATCAGGCCTTTCCAGCCAATGGTTGTGCGTGGTTTCTCGAAATAGACACGCATGACAATCCTGAGGTCCGTGGATAGTTCGTCGATTGCGGTCTTCAGAAGTGCCGCATACTCGCGCGCAGCTTCGGTGTCGTGAATCGAGCAAGGACCCACGATGACCAACAGACGATGGTCCTTTCCGCCAAGGATGTCGCCGATCTCCAGACGGGTCTGATAAACCGTAGAAGATGCCTTTTCGGTCATCGGCATTTCTTCTTCGAGGAAGACCGGAGGAAGAACGACTCTGGTCCATTTGATACGAATGTCGTCGGTGCGGTGGAGCATCGGAGTTTCCTTGCGGATGAAAACTTTATCTTACCTTCGAAGAAGCCATGATCGCTGAGCTGCTCGCCAATTGGGACCAGGTACCAAGAGTGTGACCTCTTGCACGCTGCGAGTGGCTCAGGTAGCGACACAAACTCCCGACGCCAGGACCGGGTGCTCAGGTACAGCGCCCTCTTGTTCGCAGCGGGCCTTTTGATCCATGGCGCGGATCATTGGCGCCGTGGCTTCAGCAGTCTGACAACTGAAGTCTATTGGGCGGGCATGGTTGTGTCGATCATGGGAATGGTCGCGATTGCGCTTACACTCATGAAGCATCGTTTGGCACCGATTGTTGCGATCGCAGTGGGGTTTCCTACTGCGCTTGCTGTTACGGCATCGCATCTGTTGCCACATTGGAGCTCGTTTAGCGATGCGTTTCCTGGCAGCCGCGTCGACGCGCTGTCATATGCGGCTGCACTTGTTGAGATCACCAGCGCAGTTGTGCTCGGAGCAGCCGTCACCTACGTTCTGCGCAATGGAGGGCAGCGCAGTTCGGCGAGCGAACCATGAAGGGCGCTCGACGAAGATAGGAATCGATGACGACACATCGGACCGGGACACGTGAGGAGTTTCCGCAGCGCGACTCGCAGTAAAACATCCTTGGTTTATGAGGCTCGTGGGAAACTGCAAATTCAACAACTTTGCGGCGCGGATGACAACCCACGAGGTCGCATGAATACTGGACGCTACAAGTAACGTGACCCTTGTTTGACCCTAGGAGTTTTTCGTGTCTGCACAGCGTGGCACCTTCCGTGCTCGATCCAGCACTTTCCCTTGAGCCAAAGGGAGGATGCGCCGGCGAATCCTCTGGATCGGCTTAGGATTCCCGAGCATGCTCACAAGTTGGGGATAGACGTGATCTTTGTAGAACGACATAGTTGTCACCCAGGTATTCGGCTGTCATCACGACTGCTGGAATTCGGGGCCGTCGCGCTAAATAAATTCGCGGTCTATCGTATCCGCGATTGGCCTATGATTACGGAAGAGTCTATCAACCAGAGACTTCGATTACCATGGATGCACAGACGCATTGGGAAAAGATCTACAGCAAGAAAGCGCCGGACGCGGTCAGCTGGTACAGTCCGCATCTTGAAACGTCGCTTGAACTGGTGGAGCGCGCTGCGACTGCGCGTTCTGCGTCCATTATTGACGTGGGCGGGGGAGAGTCCACCCTTGTAGACGACCTTCTCGCTCGCGGATATCGCAATCTCACGGTTCTTGATATTTCACAGACCGCGATCGACGTGACCAAGAGGCGGCTAGGGCTGGCCGCAGAGGTTGTTCACTGGTTGATCGCAGATATTAGCCATGCCGACCTGGATCCTTCCGGCTACGACGTGTGGCACGACCGGGCAGTATTTCACTTTCTGACAAGAGTAGACGAACGTATCGCTTACGTTCGCCAAGTCGAGAACGCAGTCAAGCGTGGAGGGCACGTCATAGTCGGCACGTTCGGGCCAGAGGGGCCGACGAAATGCAGCAGTCTCGACGTTGTCCGGTATGATGCCGAATCATTGCACCAACAGTTTGGCGTGCGTTTCCGCTTGCTTGGGAGCTCCAAGGAGTTGCACGTCACCCCATTTGGCACAATTCAACAATTCCTCTACTGCTTTTGCAGGGTCGAATGAAACAATAGCGGAATATCTAGAGTTGAGCGCCTCAAACCAATTTGATGCTCGCCCCAAAAAGTCGAATCTACGCTACCCATGACGGGGACTGGCCAAAACCTAATGTGAGGAGAACCCTGAAGGGAGTTTGCGCATCTGATACGGTCTAGGGTAGAGTTCTGCCAGTGGCATCAAGAACCGCAATTTCGATAGTTCTTCTGATTGTCCTTCTTTCCGGGATCGCTACTCCGGCGGGGGCCTGTGCGCTCATGTGTGTACGCCACGAGCCAGCGGAAAGTCAGCGCCACTGCGGGCAGCCTTCAGAGACCATGCCCGGCATGACTCACGATCACTCCGCAATGAATCATCCAGGTGTTCAAGCAATAAATTCCGCGTTGTGGTCGCAGTCCTGTCGAACGAATTGTGTCACAGCGGAACGTCTCAACGTGCCGAGAAAGTCTGTTTCGCAGGTTCGAGTAGCTAACAGCGGTGCCGTAATTCTGGACGCTAGAGCGGAATTTCTTACGCCGGATTTCACCACCGTATGGGGTGCGGACAGTGGACCGCCGGCTCCGCCCCCCCGCACACGCCACTTCTTTCACTATCCTTCGCATCTGATCTCCCCTGTTGCCTTCTAATACTACTGTGTTACAAACTGGATACCTTCAGCTGAAAGATTTTCCGGTCTAGCATTCAGTAATGATAAGTTGCGGATCATGAGCGCCAACTCTGTAGCGCCAGGCGCCCAGCAAAAACGCTTCGCGGCTTACTTGGATCGCCTGGCGCATGCCGCGGGGCACTTGGATCGGGTAGTCCCTCTGAAGTCCTATTGCACGGGGTTGCTTCTTCCCGGCGAACGCAAGAGCGTGGAACCAATGGCGGCCCGCCTGTGTCCCGACAACGTGCGCCAGACCCATCAGTCGTTGCACCATGTCGTCGCCCATGCTCCCTGGAGTGACGAAGACATGCTGGAAGCGGTACGGCAATACGCGCTGCCCGCCATGCAGAGGCAAGGGCCGATCGTCGCTTGGGTGGTCGATGACACGGGGTTGGTGAAGAAAGGAAAGCATTCGGTAGGGGTCACTCGACAGTACTGTGGACAGGTGGGCAAGCAAGAGAACTGTCGGGTGGCTGTGAGTTTGTCGGTTAGCACTGGGGAAGCGAGCCTGCCCATCGCCTGGCGTCTGTACTTACCGGAAGCGTGGGCCCAGGACAAGAAGCGAAGGAAGGCCACGGGCGTACCGTCGGAAATCCGTTTCCAAACCAAGCCGGAAATTGCTTTGCAGCAAATGCGTATGGCAGTGGATCGAGAGATACCCAGGGCTCCGGTGCTGGCCGACGCCGCCTATGGCAACGACACGAAATTCCGAGCTGGCATCAGCGAATTAGGGCTGTTCTATGTGGTGGGTATCCAGTCGTCGGTGAGCGTGTGGCCGCCTGGCCAGGCACCCTTGCCCAAGCGAAAATGGAAAGGAATCGGGCGCCCGACCAAGTTGCTCCGCCGGAATCGCCAGCACACCCCGATCGCGGTGCGCGAGTTGGCTATGAACTTAGCTCCCTCCGCATGGAAAACGGTGAGTTGGCGGCAAGGTACTCGGAAACCTTTGCGTTCTCGTTTTGCTGCTCTGCCTGTACGTCCTGCCCATCGCGATGATGAGAGAAGTGAGCTCCGTGCGGAAGAATGGCTACTGATCGAGTGGCCAAGCCAGGAGGCAGAACCTACCAAGTACTGGCTCTCCACTCTGCCCCAGTCCACCCAACTGAAAGATCTGGTGCGCATAGCGAAACATCGCTGGATCATCGAGCGCGACTACGAAGAACTCAAGCAGGAACTCGGACTTGGTCATTACGAAGGACGAGGCTGGCGCGGTTTTCACCATCACGCTACCCTCTGCATCGCGGCGTATGGGTTCTTGGTGGCCGAACGGAGCCGTTTTTCCCCCTCCGCTCGCGTCGGTCAAGTGGACTTATCCCTCTCCAAAATGCCGCTCAAGTTCCGCCCTCGGGGCTCGCCCGGTACGCGTGGCGCGGCATAATCCCTGGTCGATTGCCACCCTCCGTCAAACCATCGCCCGAGTTCTACTGCGGCAACTCTCAGGTTGTCCTTTTTGCGGCACTCCCTTTTTATAACACAGTAGTATTAGTGGAATAGAACCATGCCAGGGCTGGCCGGGGGTATATGAACTGGTAGACACCCGCGGCCAGAATCAGCGCCCCGTTGACGGCCAGTTAAATCCCGATGAAGAACCAGATGGAGCACCATGCTTTGCTCCTCCGCTGCCCGGACCATGTACTGAAGAACCTAGCGCCAGAAAATCTGGCTACCATAAAATTATGTTCAACACAAAGAAAATGACCGTAACTACCGCCGCCTAGAAGAGGGGGTTTCTGATAGTTGTCACTACTAGTCATAATCTAGGTTCCGTGGATCGATCATTAATTTAGGATGGATTTCATTGCGGGATAAATGCGGCGATACGCCGCGTATGACTTCTTCATAGTCGCTGCGTCCTTCGCATTCGGACTCACACTCCCGGCGACGCGGACTACGGCCTTGCACGCCGAGTCGACTGAAGGCCAAGCCTTGGCGCCCACTCCCGCCAGGATTGCCGCTCCATAGGCCGCCCCTTCTTCCGCCTCGACTGTCTCCACACGCCGTCCATATATGTCTGCTTGAATTTGCCGCCACAAAGGAGATCTCGCACCGCCACCGCCCAGACGTATCGTGTTAACCGGGACGTCGATGCCCTGAAACAGCGTGAACGTGTCGCGCAAACTAAAAGCGACGCCTTCTAATATCGCGCGTATGACATGAGCCCGCGTATGAGACGCCGTCAACCCCACCAGCATTCCCCGTGCTGTCGGATCCAGATAAGGAGTACGCTCGCCCATCAAATACGGCGCCCACAGCAGACCGTCGGAGCCGGCACCAACCTTCGATGCCTCGCTCATGAGAGTGTCGTAGGACTCGATCTTGCCGTCCACTTGGATGCCGAACTGATCGCGGAACCAGCGCAGCGAGAGTCCCGCCGCCTGGGTTACACCCATGACCAGCCAGCGACCCGGAATCGCGTGACAAAATGTGTGCAGCCTTCCGCCAGGATCGAGAGAGGGGGCATCCGTTGCCGCAAGAACTACTCCCGAGGTTCCGATGGTTGCGCTGACCGCTCCTGGAGAAACGACACCGATGCCAGTCGAGCCCGCCGCTTGATCTCCCGCGCCCGCCACGACGGGCGTTCCGATGAGCAAGCCCGTTGCCGCCGCGCCGGCGGCCGAGATTTGACCGCAGACTTCCGGTGATTCATACAAGTTCGGTAGCAGTGACGCGTCGATCCCGGTCAGCTCCAACATCTCTTTCGACCAGCGTCGATGTGCCACATCGAGCAGAAGAGTGCCTGAGGCGTCCGCCATGTCGGTCGCTCGTTCGCCGGTCAACTGCAGTCTGACGTAGTCCTTGGGCAGCATGATGGAACGAACTCTGTTCCAGTTTTCCGGTTCGTTCTCTCGTACCCAGAGGCACTTGGTGAGTGTGAAATTGGTGAGTGCGGGATTGCAGGTCAGTTGAATGAGTCGTTCGGCGCCGATCTGCGCCGTGAGGTCCCGACACTGTTTGTCAGTTCGAACGTCGCACCAGATCAGAGCAGGACGCACCACGCGCGCTCGTTCATCGAGCAAGACCGCGCCGTGCATTTGTCCCGACAACCCGACGCAATCAATCTGATCGCCGCTCAGTCTGCCACGCTCGATCACCGCCCGGATTGCTGCACGGCAGGCCCGCCACCAATCATCGGGATGCTGCTCTGCCCAGCCAGTTTGTGGGGATGCGAAAGGTTGATGCTCTTCGGTGGCGGAGACAATTACTCTCCCCCTTTCATCAATGACGAGCGCGCGCGTACCTCCGGTGCCGACGTCGATTCCCAGGAAAGACATTACGGATTCGTTTCTTTAGGCCGCTGATTAGCGGTGTCGTGTACGTTAACGACTCGCAATATTACCACGGCTTTTAGAGGCTACAAGGAATCAGTGTGGGGTCGCCTGGCGATTCCTTTTTGTAGCTTTGCGAAGGGATGTTTTGGCGGCTCCCTCCTATTGCTGCGCGGTGGAGGGACCATCCGGAGCCGCACGATGGACACCTTACTTCGTAGGCAGCAAATTGCTGGTTGCGAAAACGTAAGTAGTTAATCGATCGATCTTAATATTTTGAGAGGATGAACTGAGCGTGACGACTCCGTCGTCGCGGCGCGCCGATTGGATGTGTTTTAACAAAGTGCGCTGTTTCGAAATACTGGAAGCAGGCGTCAGCGCCCCGTTATCCGGATCTTTTCCATTGTCGCGACCAGCAAACTTCTTTAGCTCTGACAACTCCGACGGATATGAAAGAGGGAAGCGAGGTATAATTTTTATCCGGATATGCAGAACCCGCGTTACGCGCTGGTAGCTTACATCACGAGTCCGGTGGGAGAGTTCGTGGAGAAGCTCCGGCGTGAGCTGCATCCCGATCTGCCACATCTGGTGGCGCACGTTACTCTCCTGCCACCACGTCCGCTTGACGGAACCGAGAGCGCGGCACTTCAGACCCTGGAAAGGATTTGCGGCAACGCGGAGCCGTTCGAGGTTAGCCTGGGCTGCATGGAAACTTTCCTCCCCGCTACGCCCACCATATACATCCGAGTGGAACATGCCGCCCCTGGCATGTGCCAACTGCATGACCAATTGAATACCCAAGCCCTGGCGTTCAAAGAGGAGTGGCCTTACATTCCGCACCTGACGATCGCTAAGATGCCAGGGGAGCGGCCGGCGCGGGAGGCGTTGACCGTGGCCTGCGAGCGGTGGGCGGATTATGTGGGTAGCCGTCGCATTTTGCTGGAAAAGTTGACGTTTGTGCGCGAGCAGTCGCCAAACTGTTGGCAAGACGTGGCTCCGGTGCAGTTGGGGCGCACCCTGGTTTCGCGCTATCGCTGATATTGTTAGTTTTACCCTGATTTGTGACCCACCTTGTTGTTACCTCTTTCAATTGTTAATTCCGGATTGCTCGTTTCTGTTACCCCAGTCAGACGTTCATGGCCCTAGGTACATTTCCCTCCCGTGCATTGCGAAGCCGCTCCCCGCGCTGTAGATAAGAGATGAGGGCACGGGTTCGGATAACCCATTCGGCGCAAGGTTAAGCGCGGGTTTCCGGGGAGAGCAGAGGAACGCATGCAGATTGGAGTTTACGGTTCGGGATACCTGGGAACGGTGATTTCGGCTTGCCTGGCGGACTTTGGCACACCGGTTTCCTGCTGCCATCCTGACCGCACACGGATGGTTGAGATGGCACAAGGCAACGTGCCATTTTTCGAAAAAAACCTGAAGGAGATCATCCGGCGAAACGTGCGCGCCGGGCGCCTGATCTATTCCACCGATATGGAATCGTTTGCGCGCAAAACTCATGTCATTTTTCTGGCCGAAGACAGCGCTGAAAATCTGGAGGATATTGTGCTGCGCATCGCGCGCCTGGCGACGAAGCCTCCGATTCTAACCATCGTGACGCCGGTGCCAGTGGGTACTGCGACTGCGCTGGAAAAAAGTCTGAACGCAGCGAACTTGAAGGCGACGATCGTGTCGCAGCCGATGTTCTTCACCGACGGGTGCGCAGTAGAAGATTTTAACTGGCCCGACCGGCTGATTCTGGGATCGAGTTGCAACGAAGCCGTGCAGACGTTGAAACAGATTTTTCATCCGCTGGTAATGCGCGGCGTGCCGGTGATTGTAACCAATCAGGCGACCGCGGAACTTGTCAGGGAAGCGGCGACTGCTTTCGTGGCGACGAAGATTTCGTTCATTAACGAAGTGGCGGCGCTATGCGAGCGGGTGAACGCGGATGCCGTGAACCTGGCTCTTGCTTTGGGTCTGGACAAAAAGATTGCACCCAGGTGCCTGCAGCCGGGAGCCGGCATGGGCGGGGTATTTGCGGAATCCGACATGGATTCACTGGCGGCGTTGGCGCAGGCAAATGGCGTTCCCCTGCGGGTTTTGAGCGCTGCGCGCGACGTGAACCACACCTTGGCGGAACGGCTGGTCGAGAAAATTTCGCATGTCTTGAACTCGGTAGAGAACAAAGACGTGGGCATCCTCGGCCTCTCTTTCAAGCCCAACACGAATTCTGTTGCCGGGTCTTCGTCGGTGCGGCTGGCGGAGACGCTGATTTCGAAGGGTGCACGTGTCCGGGCCTATGATCCGGTGGCGATTCCGGAAGCCAAGATACGGCTTAACGGATCGGTGCGATACTGCGATTCTGCATACGCTGCGGCCGAAGGCTCCGACGCACTGGTGGTTGGCACGGGCTGGCCAGAATTTCGAGCGCTGGATTTCGACCGCATCAAGCGACTGTTAAAGAAACCCGTCATCGTGGATACCAAAAACCTGCTCGATTCGACGCGACTCCGCGCTTTGGGTTTTGAGTATGTGGGCGTCGGACGGGGATAACAGCGATAATCTCCCAAAAGACGGCAACCTCTTATTGGATTCCATGAGCTAACAGGGCCCCGACTACATAGTTTGGTGGACAACAATCCGTTTTTGGTTCGCCACTGGATACTGCGGTGCATTCCTGTGTGCCATACGTCTTTTATGGACGTGGCACGAAAAAGCCCAATCTATTATGCTGGTTGCACTTATCGGTGGGGCGGTTAGCTCAGTTGGTTAGAGCGCCTGCCTTACAAGCAGGAGGTCGCAGGTTCGAGTCCTGCACTGCCCACCATTTCGATAAAGTCCCGCAAAACTCAATTTTTCACGGTCTGTGAACAATTCTGTGAACAAATTTTTGGGTTTCCCAATTGGTACGTATTACCCACTGGAGACCCAGTATGATCCGTACGGTAAGCCTGTGGATTCGCATTACGGAACGTTCAGCCAGCCCCTCTACCAGACAACAAGCAAACGCGCCTAAAGCCTCAAGACGGGGAAGACTATTTGCGTTGTGCGGGAAAATGGTATGCCGTTGGCAGCGATCCCCTGCTTGCGTTAGATGCCAAAGGGGCCAAAGAAAAACTGCTCCGGGACGTGGAGCGCGGAACCGTGCCAGCATCCGAAGCCCTGCCACGTTCAAACCCGCCAACAGAAGAAACTCGGCTCACTGTAGAGGCTGCCATTAACGGGTATATGACCACCGGGAAAGCCGCTCAAAAAGACTGGCGCAAACACACCCGGCAGTGCTACACGCTCTGTTTGAAACTGTTCCGCGAATCCTGCACGAAGACCTACATGGACGAAATTGACGGAGACGATCTGCGAGTGTTCAAAGTTTTTTTGCGCAAGCAGAAGACATCCATCGGCCGGTACATCGATCCTCGCACCGTCTACAATCATTTTTTGAACACGGTGAGTTTCCTCAATACCTATGGCCGCGAGGAACTCGTTTTGCGGAATGAGTGGCCAACGTATGAGGAGAAAAAGGTGGTGGCGTACGATCCCGAGGAAGTGGCGGGGCTGCTGCAATTTGCCGACGTAGATGAAACGGATGTGCTGGAATTCTTTTTGGGCGTGGGTTTCAGGAATGGGGAATCCACACATTCAGAATGGCCAGACTTTGATGCCCGGAACAAAGAAATGAAGGTCTATTCTAAGCAGGAAAAGTTTGGCTGGCAGGTGAAGGATAGTGAACAACGCATTATCGGAATCAGCGACACGCTCGCTGAACGGCTGGGAGCTCGGCACCAACGGTATCCGGGGAAGGGACTGATATTTCCCAACAGCCGTGGGAATCCCGATACCCATCTGTTGAGGATCATTAAAAACGTAGCGTTGCGGGCGGGGTTGAACTGCGGACAATGCGTTGGCACCCACCAGCGAAAGCGGCAATCATGCTCGGTCGCTCCCACATGCAAGAAGTGGATCGTTCATACGTTCCGAAAAACTTGGGCTACCTTTCAAGCCCGTATCCATACTGATTTTCCAACTATACAGGCGGATCTCGGTCATAGCAGCGCCGCCACGACGCAGCGGTACTTGGCGTCTCAGGATCGGCGCAGCCCTCGGCGGAGACAACAGATCAATGCGGCGGCTGCCCTGATGCATACTCCACGGGAAGATTAAGTGAAACCCAGCATACGGGAGGAGCCATTGCGCCCCAATTAAGTGCCCCCGGTTGTTTTCCTAAGCGAAATCGTCTAGACGGCGGGGAATGTGGCATCAGGGGACCTAGCGGTTCTTTTTGGCGCTCGAGGCCTCAGCTCGCTTTTTGGCTTGCGACTTTCGGACGCGATATGCGTTGCCACAAGCGTCGGTGCACCACTTCTTGTCCCGGCGACTTTGACGGAAGAACTTGCGACAATTCACGCATTGTATCCATCCCACCCATCCGCCAAGCATCGTGAATGCATACGCCGCAGCCAATTCCTCCGAAGAATAAAAAGCTAGCCTAAATTGCTGGGTTGGGCACCAGAGTACGAGCTTTACGTTGCGCAATTCCCGGGTGATCTCCGCCGATAGGACGCGCTTTGGGTCAGCCTGCTCCGGCATCGGCCGCCTATCTGGTCTCATCAGGCAATTCGCGAGGTCCGACAGTGCTTTGGGTTCAAACTGCAATATTGCTTCCCGTTCGCCGACGAGAACAGGTACCGACTGACGAGCAATCGACAACAGTGAGTTGGCCACATCGGCGTTCTCTTGATGAATCAACGAGGAGGCCCGATCTAACCGGGAGCGTGCCTGCGTAATCTTGTACTGATCTCTTCCTGCAAGCAAACCCAATATCGACATGAAACGCTCAAGCTGGCCCTCGGAACATTCTTTTGCCAAGCGATCTACGTCAGACCTGCGAAACAGGCGAACTGGCCAGCGCCCACGAAAGTCGGGATGAGTCCAGGTTACCTCACCGGCCGCCCGAGGATCATCAGGCATGCAATCAACTAAAACGGGGATTGTGATTGTTTTGGGTTCCATCGATTCATGAAAACATTATTACCTCATAAATAATACTTGTAAGTAAGAAATGACTTAATGGTTTTGTAATGGCGGTCTTTTTAAAGCTTGGTTGCTGTCGGGTGGAAGGTCTAAGGTCAGCCCATGGGACTGACGATAAATTTCAAAGAATACGCGTTGGGGGCTCAGGCAGCTGCGAAGGAATCTGCCCGCTTAGCACAAACGACGGCCCCTCTTTGCGAAGTTACGCGACAAATGTCGCCAACTCAACCTTGCCAGCGATCACGGGTCCCGCGTTTCGGACAGTCACCGATTTTGTCGATGCCTACAAGCGAACGGACAAGGCTGTCGCCGAAATGACGGCGGAATTCGTTCCCAAAGCGGCCGAGGCGAAAAACGTACAAGATCAAATCTTGCCTCATCTCGCGTACATGCAATCGTTGCTGAGCAAAAAGGGCAGCAACCATGATCTAGTGATTCAGGCGCGCAACAATGTCGAACAGATTCCCTGGTGGACCGAATACTACCGGCAGCACCAAGACCGGCTGTGGGAATCTCTCCGCACGATGCAGCGCCGAATCGACCAGTACAAAAGAGATCCTTCGTTGCCACAGAGGAATCCGCCCACCCCAACACCTCACCTGAACCGCGCAGCCCGCCGGGCGTTATTGGATGGCAATCACCGCGCCGTCGAACTTGTTAAGGCGCTGGAGGCAGGACGTGATGCGAGATCAGAAATCACGGCTTTCAATCGGGTGATGGATGCAAAACGTTTAGATGACATCTTCACGGCGATGGAATTCGAAGAACCGGCTTTAAAAATGCCGGAGCTGACCAACGCCGCTGACCAACTTAAAGTTGCGCTGGCAGCAGAGCCAGATAGGAATGTTGCTAGCCAATTGCTCACGAACTACTTAAAAACAGTCGCCAGCGAGTTTAGCAACCAGCGTATTCAGATTACGCATGTGAGCGCGACGGTCGAGTTTTCTGGTCGCAATCATCGCATTATGCCAGGCGATTTTCTGGAAAAGCGAGACGAGAACGCAACACCGACCCTCTGCAAGTGCACAGGCATCGGAAACTGCGAGCAGCGCCGGAAGGTACAGGAATGGGGCGGGGSCAAATGGCAAAAGGAGCTCGTGGTTTATCACGAAAGCGAGGCTGATTTCAGGGTGATTACCGACGACGCGGCTCGTCGTCTTGCGCCCGAAGCGTTTCCAACAACCGCAGCGGCACCGACCCCCGCTAAGCCCCGGGAGGGGCTTTGACCATGACCATCGATCAGCAACGAGAGGAATGGCGGCCGCCCAAGTAATGGGCAACAAATATCATTCTGGCAACAAAGTAGACGGAAAACACTATTGGCTCACGCCCCCAGAGCTACTGGAAAAGATTAAAGCCGAATTCGGCCAAGACCTATTCGATCCCTGCCCCTATCCAAGGCCTGAGG
>JRHI01002356.1_pt1 | contig 13117 bp, 12 predicted proteins | sample 215371 | NCBI WGS metagenome assembly JRHI01 (sample SAMN02929681, study PRJNA255918) | sediment metagenome | biome: cave system; feature: Ice Cave; material: Sediment; isolation source: sediment from deep within a dark volcanic ice cave with no known source of... ...
GCGCCACACCTCGGCCACGTCGGCGACGTCGATGGCGAGCCGCAGCTCGCCGGGGAGGCGCTGCGAGCCGGCGTTGCGCAGGATGTCGAAGCCCTCCGCCATCGCCTGCATCATGCCGTACTCGATGCCGTTGTGGATCATCTTGACGAAGTGGCCGGCGCCGCTGGGCCCGGCGTGCAGATAGCCCTGCTCGGCGCGTGCGTCCCGCCCTTCGCGGCCGGCGGTGGCGGGGATGGCGCCTTTGCCCGGAGCCAGCGCAGCGAAGATGGGATCGAGCCGCTCGACGATCGGCTTCTCGCCGCCGATCATCAGGCAGTAGCCGCGCTCGAGCCCCCACACCCCGCCCGAGGTGCCGACGTCGAGGTAGTGGAGGCCGCGCACCTTCAGCTCGCCGGCGCGGCGGATGTCGTCCTTCCAGAAGGTGTTGCCGCCGTCGATGATGGTGTCGCCGGCCGCGAGCAGGCCGGAAAGCTCGCCGATGGCGGTCTCCGTCGCGGCGCCTGCCGGCAGCATGACCCAGACGGCCCGCGGCGCGCTGAGGGCCTGCACCAGATCGTTGACGCCGCCGACCGCTGTCGCGCCTTCGGCCGCGAGGTCGCGCCCCGGCTCCGGATCGCGGTCGTAGACGATGCAGGCGTGTCCATGCCGCATGAGCCGGCGGGTGATGTTGGCGCCCATGCGTCCGAGCCCCATTACGCCGATCTGCATGGTTTCCTCTCCTCTTCTCCCTCTCCCCATGCTTCTTCAGCATGGGGTGAGGGTCGGGGTGAGGGGCGGCCGCTTGCTCCGGCGCCTGTAGCCGCCCCTCACCCTAGCCCTCTCCCCGCAAAGGGCGGGGAGAGGGGACTGCTCCGGCATTCTACTGCAGCCAAAACCGCTATAGCTTGTTTGCGCCAGCTCCGCACCCACGCAGGAACAGCCCATGACATCGTCCGACCTCGCCTACACGTCCGCCGCCGAGCTCGCGCGGATGATCCGCGCGAAGCAAATCTCGGCTACCGAGGTGGTGCGCGCCTCCCTGGCTCGGGCGGAGAAGGTGCAGGCTGTCTGCAACTGCTTCATCACGATCTGCGCCGAGCAGGCGTTGGCCGATGCTGCGGCCGCGGACAAGGCAATCGCCAAGGGCGGCGAGATCGGGCCGCTCCACGGCGTGCCGTTCCACGTCAAGGACCTGGTCAACACCAAGGGCGTGCGCACGACGTTTGCCTCCTACATGTACGAGCACAATGTGCCCAAGGAGGATTCGGTTTCCGTCGCGCGGCTGAAGCGGGCCGGCGCGATCCTGGTGGCCAAGACCACCACGCCAGAGTTCGGGCACATGCCCTACACCGAGGCGCCGCTGTTCGGGCGCACTCGCAACGCCTGGGCGGCGGACCGGACCAGCGGGGGCTCCTCGGGCGGCGCCGCGGTCGCGCTCGCAGCCGGCGTCTGCCCGATCGGGGTTGGCACGGATGCCGGCGGCTCCACCCGCATCCCCGCCGCCTGCAACGGCGTCATCGGGCTCAAGCAGTCGGCCGGCGTGGTGCCGCACGACATGTCGCCCGAGGTATTCGCCAACGTCTCCAGCATCAACCCGATGGCGCGCACTGTCATGGACACCGCCTTGATGCTGGAGGCGATGGCGGGCCAGCACCCCAGCGATCCCTATTCCTACGGCGTCCCTGCGACCGGCTTCGTCGCCGCCGCCAAGCCGGAAGGCAGTCTCGAGGGCATGCGCATCGCCTGGCGGCCGCTGCTGGCCAACACGGCGATCGACGGCCAGGTGCTGGAAGCGTGCGAGGCAGCGGCGATGTCGCTTGGCCAGCTCGGCGCTTCCGTCGAGCCCGTGGACGACGACATAGAGCCCATCGAGCCCATGTGGTTCGCCTATTCGAGCGCGATGTGGAATGCGCGCTTCCGCGATTTGCTGCCACAGTGGGGCAACCGACTGAGTCCGACGCTCGTCAAGCAGATGGAGCTCGGCAAGGACATTACCGCTGAGGCGGTGGGCCGCGCGCTGCTGGCGCGTACGCAGCTCTACCGCAAGGTGCAGGCCTGGTTCGAGCACTTCGATGTGATTGTCACCCCGACGCTGGCGCGCACGGCGATTCCGATCGAGGAGCGCCTGTTCGAGCCGATCGAGATCGAGGGGGAGAAGACCGATACCGTGCGCAAGGCCTGGTACCCTTACACGCACCCCTTCAACTTGACGGGGCACCCGGCGATGACACTCCCGTGCGGCTTCCACAGCGACGGCCTGCCGATGGCGATCCAGCTCGTGGGCCGGCGCGGGGAGGACGCGCGCCTCTTCCGCATCGCGGCGCTGTTCGAGCAGGCCCGGCCGTGGGCGGGGAGGCGGCCGGCGATCGAGGGCCTGGAGGGCTGAGCGGCCTCCCTCATGCCGGGAAGCGAAAGCACCGACTCGCATTCACGCTCGAGGGTCAACGCGATTACGACCGCGCCCTGAGCTTGTCGAAGGGCGCGCCGCGGGTTCCAAGCGTGCTTCGACGAGCTCAGCACGGGGTTGGAGGACTGGACAGATCTCAAAACATGTCGAGGGCGAGCTTGGCCTCGTCGGACATGCGGTCCTTGTCCCAGGGCGGATCGAAGGTGAGCTTGACGGTGACCTGGCCGACGCCGGCCACGGACGCCACGGCGTTCTCCACCCAGGCCGGCATCTCGCCGGCAACTGGGCAGCCCGGCGACGTCAGCGTCATCTCCACTGCCACGTTGCGCGCATCGTCCACGTCGATCTTGTAGATCAGCCCCAGCTCGTAGATGTCGGCGGGAATCTCCGGGTCGTACACCGTCTTGAGCGCGGCGACGATGTCGGCGGTCAGCTGCTCCAGCTCCTCCGGCGGGATCGACGAGCCGGGGACAGGCGTCGCAGACACCGGGATCGGCTCGGCTGTCACGTCCGGCGTCTCTACCGTCTTGGTGTCCATCTGTCGGCTCCACACACTCGACGTCATGCCCGCGAAGGCGGGCACCACGCCACGTCACGCAAAGAAGTCATGCGCCTTGATCAGCGCCTCGGCCAGGGCATCCACCTCGGCCTTGGTATTGTACATGGCGAACGAGGCGCGGCACGTGGCCGTGACCCCGAGCCGGTCCATCAGCGGCTGGGCGCAATGGTGGCCTGCGCGCACCGCCACACCCGAACGGTCGATGATGGTGGAGATGTCGTGCGGGTGCAGCCCGTCGATGCTGAACGACACGATGGCGCCCTTGTCCTTGGCGGTCCCATGGATCTTGAGCCAGTTGAGCTCGCGCAGACGGGTGTGCGCGTAGTCCCGGAGCTCGGCCTCGTGGTGGGCGATGCGCTCGCGGCCGATCTGCAACATGTAGTCGAGGGCAGCGCCGAGGCCGATGGCCTGCACGATCGGCGGCGTGCCGGCCTCGAACTTGTGCGGCGGCACGCCATATTTGATGGCCTCCTGGTGCACGCTCTCGATCATCTCGCCGCCGCCCATGTAGGGCGGCATGGCGTCCAGGTGCTTCTTCTTGGCGTAGAGCACGCCGATGCCCGTCGGCCCATAGGTCTTGTGGCCGGTGAAGACGTAGAAGTCGCAGTCCAGATCCTGCACGTCTATGGGCATGTGCACCGCCGCCTGGCTGCCGTCGACCAGTACGGGAATGCCACGCGCGTGCGCGAGCTTCACGACCTCCTTGATGGGGACGACGGTGCCCAACACGTTCGACATGTGCGTGATCGCGACCATCTTCGTGCGCTTGGTGAGCAGCTTCTCGAACTCGTCGCGCAGGAACGTGCCGTCATCGGCAATCGGCGCCCATTTGAGGACCGCGCCCTTGCGCTCGCGATGGAAATGCCAGGGCACGATGTTGGAGTGGTGCTCCATGATCGAAACGACGATCTCGTCGCCCTTGCGGAAATCCATGCCGTAGGAGCTGGCGACGAGGTTGATGCCCTCGGTGGCGTTGCGCGTGAAGATGATCTCCTCCACGCTCGGCGCATTGAGGAAGCGGCGCACGGTCTCGCGCGCGTCCTCGTAGCGGGCGGTGGCGGCGTTGGAGAGGAAGTGCAGTCCGCGATGGACGTTGGCGTACTCCATCTTGTAGGCGTAGTCGATCGCATCGAGCACGGAGCGCGGCTTCTGCGCCGAGGCGCCGTTGTCGAGATAGACCAGCGGCTTGCCGTACACCTCGCGGAAGAGGATCGGGAAGTCGGTGCGGATGGTCTCGACGTCGTAGGCGGCCTCGCCCGTGATGTCGGTCTCTTTCATCATTGCCGTCATATGCGTTCTCCGCCGCCGCGCTGCGCGGCGCCTAGGGCAAGATCGTTTCTGGTCGAAGCTCTTCGCTTCGACCAGGAAACGTGAATCTTGCCCTCGAATCAATCAATAGAGCAGGATTCACGCTTCGGTTTCCACGTAGTCGTTGGGGCACAGCGATTCAATCCGAAGCGATCCTGCTCTAGGGCTGCGAGGCCGAGAGGGTGGCCAGCCGGCGCGTGGCTATGCCTGCCAGCGCCGTGCGCAGGCGCTCGTCTTCGACCTTGTCGATGGCCTCGACGATGAAGCTTTCGATCAGAAGCGCGCGCGCCTCCCCTACGGGTATGCCGCGCGAGCGCATGTAGAACAGTAGGTCCTCGTCGATCTCGGCCGCCGTGGAGCCGTGGCCGCACACCACGTCGTCGGCGTGAATCTCGAGCTCGGGCTTGGAATCGAACTCGGCGTCCTGCGACAGCATGAGAACCTGGGCCATCTGCTTGCCGTCGCTCTTCTGTGCATCGGGCCGCACGATAACCTTGCCCTGAAAGACACCGTGTGCCTTGTCGGCGAGCACGCCCTTGAATAGCTCACGGCTCTCGCAGCCGGGCACCGCATGGTCGACCACCAGCGTGGTGTCGATGTGCTCCGCGCCGCGCCCCAGGAACGCGCCCGAGATGTCGAGCTTGGCACCCTCGCCCTTGAAGGTGACGAAGAGGTTGTTGCGCACGAGCCCCGTCGACGCGGTCAGCTGGAAGGCGTGGTAGGTCGCCCTCTTGCCGAGCGTCGCCAGCCAGGTGGCGAGGTGGCTAGCGGTCTCACCGGCCAGCGTGCACTTGATGTGGGCGAGATGCGCGCCGTCGCCGACCAAGACATCGCTCAGCGTATTGGCTTGACCTGGCGCCGCACCCCGCAGCGTGACGTGGGCTTCGATCACGGTCGCGTGGGCGCCGTCGCCCAGCTCGATGACATTGCGCGTGGTGACGAGGCGCCCTTCCGTGGCCGTGCGGGCGAAAACAAGGAGCAGCGGCTTGTCGGGCCGGACCCCCTTGCCGATGCGGATGACGGCGCCGTCCGTCATGAACGCGGTGTTGAGCGCGATCACGGCTTCTTGGCCGATGGCGCTCTCGGCGATAAGGCCGTCGCCGGCGCGGTCGCCGGATTTGGCGAGCGCCGCCGCCAGCGGGGCTATCTCCAGCCCCTTGGCTTCGGCCACGGTCGAAAGCTCGGGGACATGCTGCCCGTCGACGAACACCATGCGATAGGCGTCGAGCGCGGCCAGGTCTTCCAGCGCCGCGTCGATGTCAGCTGTAGACGGCTTGGCCGCGCCGCCGACAGCCGGGGACAGGGCGTCCTTGAGGGCGCTGCGCAGGTCCGTGTACTTCCACTGCTCGATGCGGCGATGCGGCAGGCCGAGCGCCGCAAAGGTGCCGATGGCGGCCTTGCGCGCCTCCGTCACCGCACGTCCGCCCGGCAGCTTCGCGGCGACAGCCTCGAAGTTGTGGGAGAGCGCCTGCTCTACCTTGGTCCTTGTCAGAGCTACAGTCATCTTGTCTCGTCGGCCTCAGGCACTCTCGAGAGCCTTGCTCTTGAACTCGGCGTAGCCGGTCTTCTCAAGCTCGAGCGCCAACTCCTTGCCGCCGGTCTTGCGGATCGTGCCGCCGGCCATCACGTGCACCTTGTCCGGCACGATGTAGTTCAAGAGTCGCTGGTAGTGGGTGATGATGAGCATCGCCCGGTCTTTGGAGCGCAACTTGGTGACGCCCGCCGAGACGACGCGGACGGCGTCGATGTCGAGGCCGGAGTCGGTCTCGTCGAGCACGCACAAGCTGGGTTCCAGCACCGCCATCTGCAGGATTTCCATGCGCTTCTTCTCGCCACCCGAGAAGCCGACGTTCAGCGGCCGCTTCAAGATCTCGTCGGCTATGCCCAGCGTCGTCGCCTCCTCCCGCACGCGCTTCAGGAACTCAGGCGTGGTGAGCTCCTTCTGCCCGCGCTTCCTGCGGACCGCATTGTACGCCGTGCGCAGGAAGGTGAGCGTGGCGACGCCCGGGATCTCCATCGGGTACTGGAAGGCGAGAAAGACGCCCTTGGCAGCGCGCTCGTCGGGCTCCATGGCGAGCAGGTTCTCGCCGTTCCAGAGCACCTCGCCGTCGATGACCTCATAGCCCTCGCGGCCGGCCAGCACGTAGGCGAGCGTGGATTTCCCCGAGCCGTTGGGGCCCATGATCGCGTGCACCTGGCCTTTGGGGACCTCGAGGCTGACCCCGTTCAGGATCAGCTTGTCCTCATCCGCCAGCTTCACGCGCAGATTCTTGATTTCCAGCATCGCTCACGTCATCTCCACGACTCGCGGGGCCGTTGGCCGGCCCCCCGCTTCAACCCTTCTCGGGGCTGGAAGCCAGCTCAATCTCGGTTGGATAGAGAACGCCCATCCAATCGCATTCGCCCATGGCGGCCTTGCCGTTCTTGCTGAACTCGACCAGGAAGGCCTCGCCCGGTCCAAAGGTCTCCACCACCGTGCCGACGTCGCCCGCCCGCAGCACGTATCCCGGACTCGTCTGCGACAATGCATTGCGCCGCTTGCACTCCCTCTCGTCCAGCTCGCGGTTCAGCCTCGCCGTCGTCACCGCCGTCATCATTTCCGCCGCATCACGCATCTTTCGCTCCTTGAATGCGAGGCTCGTCCGGTAGCTGCCGGCGGGCCTTCCCTTGGGTCTGCTCCATCACCTCTTGGCCATCTTTGGGCCGGGTTTGCCCCCGATCCCCTGGCAAAGCGTCACTTTATTGCACCTACTTTTCCCCAGCGCCACTTCCATTCTCCATCGGTCTTGGCGCGCGCCAGCCAGACGAATCCGGCCACCAGGACCGCAACCATCAGTGCCCAAACACCAATTGCCCAGCCGTCAAGGGTACTTCCAGGGTTTTGCTGCGATGCCACAAGAAGAAACGGAGCCACGAAGACCAGGCCCAGGAACGCGAGACTGGCGACCCAGCCTTTCCAATTGGCCGGCGTGGCGCCATAGCCGTGGCTCTTCGGCTTGAACCAATACTGCGTCATCCAACTGAACCTTCGAGGGACACGCCGATCAGCTTCTGCGTCTCGGCCATGAACTCCATCGGCAGCTGTTGCAGCACGTCGCGCACGAAGCCGTTGACGATCAGCGCCACCGCCTCCTCCGACGACAGGCCCCGCTGCCGGCAGTAGAACAGCTTGTCGTCCGAGATCTTGGACGTGGTGGCCTCGTGCTCGAAATGTGCGGAGGCGTTCTTGGCTTCGATATAAGGCACGGTGTGGGCGCCGCACTTGTCTCCAATCAGGAGAGAATCGCAGTTGGTGAAGTTGCGCGCGCCCGTGGCCTTGCGGTGCGCGGAAACCAGTCCTCTATAAGTGTTCTGCGAGTGCCCGGCGGCGATGCCCTTGGAGATGATCCGGCTCGAGCTGTTCTTGCCCAGATGGATCATCTTGGTGCCGCTGTCGACCTGCTGGTAGCCGTTGGAGACGGCGATGGAATAGAACTCGCCGCGCGAGTTGTCGCCGCGCAGGATGCAGCTCGGGTACTTCCAGGTGATGGCCGAGCCGGTCTCCACCTGCGTCCACGAGATCTTGGAATTGTGGCCGCGGCAGTCGCCCCGCTTGGTGACGAAATTGTAGATGCCGCCCTTGCCATTCTTGTCGCCCGGATACCAGTTCTGCACGGTGGAGTACTTGATCTCCGCGTCGTCGAGCGCGATGAGCTCGACCACCGCCGCGTGTAGCTGGTTCTCGTCGCGCGTCGGCGCCGTGCAGCCCTCGAGGTAGGATACGTAGGCGCCCTTGTCGGCGATGATCAGCGTGCGCTCGAACTGGCCGGTCTGCTTCTCGTTGATGCGGAAGTAGGTGGACAGCTCCATGGGGCAGCGCACGCCCTCGGGCACATAGACGAACGAGCCGTCGGAGAACACTGCCGAGTTCAGGGACGCGTAGAAGTTGTCGGACTGCGGCACTACCGAGCCCAGGTACTTGCGCACCAGCTCCGGGTGGTTGCGGACGGCTTCCGAGATGGCGCAGAAGATGACGCCCGCCTTCGCCAGCTCCTCCTTGAAGGTGGTGACCACGGACACGCTGTCGAACACCGCGTCGACGGCCACGCGCGAGCCATTCTGCACGCCGGCCAGGATCTCGCGCTCCCTGAGCGGAATGCCGAGCTTCTCGTAGGTGCGCAGCAGCTCCGGGTCGACATCGGCGAGGCTCTTGGGCCCTTCCGTCGATTTCGGCGCGGAATAGTAATAGAGGTCCTGGAAGTCGATTCTGGGGTAGCGCACGTTGGCCCAGACGGGCTCGGTCATCGTCTTCCAGCGGCGGAAGGCTTCCAGCCGCCATTCCAGCATCCAAGCGGGCTCGCCCTTCTTCCTGGAGATGAAGGCGACGGTGCTCTCGTCGAGGCCCTTGGGCGCTTTCACGCTCTCGATGTCGGTCTCGAAGCCGTACTTGTACTGGTCGACGTCGATCTTTCGAACCTGATCAATCGTCTGTTGAACTGCTGGCATTGGTGCTCTGACCCTGCTCTCGATTCTGTCTTCTTCTATGCGACCGCGCGCTCGCGGCGGCCGACGGCGATATGGCTCCAGGCGCCCAGAAAGCTCGCGACGTCGCGTTCCGTCGAGCCATGGCCCAGACTGATACGGATCGCGGCACGTGCAAGCTGCGGGGCGACTCCCATCGCGGCGAGCACGTGGCTCGCCCCGACCTTGCCCGACGAGCACGCGGCGCCCGCGCTTACGGCAATGCCCGCAAGATCGAGGGCGATGACCAGCGTCTCGGCGCTGGCATCTGGCAGCGCGAGGATCGTCGTATTGGGCAGGCGAGCCGCGCTCTCGGCGATGATGACGACTTGCGGCGTGATCGTGCGGACCCGCGCCTCCAGCTGCTCGCGCAGCCCCTGCACACGGTGCATGGGGGCGAGATCGGGCTGAGCGGCCTCGGCCGCGGCGCCGAAGCCGGCGATGGCGGCAACGTTCTCGGTGCCGGCGCGGCGTCGCCGCTCCTGGCCGCCACCCGAGACGAGCGATGGGGGGCTTGCCTCCCCGCAGACGATCAGCGCGCCCACGCCTTTGGGGCCACCGAGCTTGTGTGCCGAAAGCGTCAAGTAGTCGACGCCGAGCTCAGCGACATCGAGGTCCAAGCGGCCGCCCGCCTGCACCGCATCGGTGTGCACGGCAAGTCCGTGCTCCCTGGCGACCCTAGCCACGTCGGCAACGGGCTGCAGCACGCCGGTCTCGTTGTTGGCCATCTGCAGCGTCAGCAGCGCGCGGCGACCCGATACCTGCGCCATCGCTGAGAGGAGGTCGGCGCGGCGGATCACGCCGTTGCTGTCGACGGGCATCTCGATCAATTGCGAGCGGGAATTCCGCGCCGGCGCCAGGACGGAATCGTGCTCGACGCCCGCAACCAGGATCGCGTCCCAGCCCGCGGCCAGGACTGCATTGTTGCCTTCCGTGCCGCCGCTGGTGAAGACGACCTCGGCCGGCTTGGCACCGACGAGGGCGGCAACTTGCTCGCGCGCATCCTCGACAATGGCACGCGTGCGGCGGCCTTCGGCATGCGGCGAGGACGGATTGCCGACGACATCGAGCGCGGCGACCATCGCCGCCCGTGCCTCGCGCCGCAGCGGCGCTGTGGCGTTCCAGTCCAGATATGTGCGCGCCCGGCTCATTCGCTCGGTGATCCAATGGGCGGCCCCATGGGCCGCGGGCCGAAGGGTGGCGCCAGGGGCTGCCGACTGGCCCGCACCGTCTGCTTGGCGGCCGGTATGCCGTCAATCACCTCCTGCAGCGTCACGCTTTCCAGGAAGGCTGCGATCTGCTCGCCCAGCGCATCCCACAGCCCGTGCGTCAGGCAGCGCTGGCCGGGCATGCAGGGCTTGGCCGCCTCGCCGCCGCAGCGCGTCATACGGATGTCCTCTTCAACCGCGGCCATGATCTCGGCGACGCTGATCGCGCTCGCCGGCCGTGCGAGACGGTAGCCGCCCGACCGTCCGCGCGCGCTCTCGACCAACCCAGCACGCCGCAGTTTGAGGAAGAGCTGCTCCAGGTAGGCCAGCGAGGTCTGTTGGCGCTCGGCAATTATCGACAGGGCCAGCGCGCCGTCGGCGCCGTACTTGGCGAGATCCGCCATGGCCGTGACCGCATACCTGCCGCGCGTGTTCAACTCCACGACGCCTGCCTCCAACCTACGCCACGCCTGGTCAAATTCGACTGCACTTGCGCTCGCCACCCCTGCCCGTGCTATGAGACACGGCCTTCAGGACAGTTCGGGGCACGCGTGCGCAGCAAGCAGACGGCCCTCAGCTCTTTCGAACTGTTCTAAATCTAACCGGATATATGGAAATTCCGAGCGCGCGAGTCAAGTATATTTGCTGCTCGCGCGGACCTTGTGAATGGCCGGTACTCGCGTTCCACCCAACGGCCCTGCAGCAACCTTGATCGAGAGCGCAAAAAAAGCATGCCAGAGCTCATCATAAGCGGGCCCGCCGGGCGTCTCGAGGCCCGCTATCACCACGAAACCCCCACCAACAGCCCCATCGCGCTCATCCTGCATCCCCACCCGCAGTTCGGGGGCACGATGAACAACCAGGTCGTCTACGCGCTCTACTACATGTTCGTGGAGCGCGGTTTCTCGGTGCTGCGCTTCAATTTTCGCGGCGTGGGCCGCAGCCAGGGCTACTTCGATAACGGTCCAGGCGAGCTGTCGGACGCCGCCTCCGCGCTGGACTGGCTGCAGCTGCAGAACCCCGATGCGCGCTCATGCTGGATCGCAGGCGTCTCGTTCGGCACCTGGATCGCCATGCAGCTGCTGATGCGGCGGCCGGAGATCGACGGCTTCATCTGCGTTGCCCCGCCCGCCAACCTCTACGACTTTTCGTTCCTGGCGCCGTGCCCCTCCTCGGGGCTGATGGTGAACGGCGACAAGGACCGCGTCGTGCCCTCGGCGTCGGTGGCGGAGCTGTCGGTCAAGACCAAGGTGCAGAAGGGCGTCAAAATCGAGCACGCCATCGTGCCCGACGCCAACCACTTCTTCCAGGACAGGATCGAGGACCTGATCAAGGTGGTCGGCGGCTACCTCGACAAGCGCACCGCCGAGATGGACGCCGAGCGCGGCAGCGGGTGATGTCATCCCGGTGCTTGTGCCCGGGATCCACCTATCCACGAACGCTGGAGCGAGCCGATAGATGGATCCCGGGCACAAGGCCCGGGATGACACCTACGCCTTCGCCAACACGCCGCCCGTGAGCGGCCTCGGCACGCCGGTGGTGCCGGGGAAGGTGATGGGCAGGCCTTCGAGCGAGCGCACCGCCAGATAGGCCCAGGCCTCCGCTTCCACCGCGTCGCCGTCCATGCCGACCGCTTCGGCCGGCGCCACGGCGGCCTCGACGAGGCCTGCGATCATCGCCATCAGCGTCTTGTTGCGGCGGCCGCCTCCCGAGATCACCCACAGTTGCGGTTGCTCGGGAAAGTGGGCGCGCGCGCCGGCGATGCTGGCAGCCGTGACGGCTGTCAGCGTTGCCGCGCCGTCCTCGGGGGTGAGGCCATCGACCAGCTCCAGCCCGAACGCATTTCGGTCGAGCGACTTGGGCGGCGGCGTACCGAAATACGAATGCCGCAGATATTGTGTGACGTAGTCGTCGTGCACGCGCCCCCTGGCCGCCAGCGCGCCATCCTCGTCGGAGGCCAAGCCGCGGCGGCGCTGCATCCAGTCGTCGATCATGGCGTTGCCCGGGCCTGTATCGAACGCCAGCAGTTCGCCGGCACGCCCGATCCAGGTGATGTTGGCAACGCCGCCGATATTGAGGATGGCGATCGGCCGCTGCGGCAACTTGCCCGCCAGCGCGCGGTGATAGACGGGGGCGAGCGGCGCTCCCTGCCCGCCGGCGGCGCAGTCGGCGGCGCGCAGGTCCCAGACCACGTCGATGCCGGTGCGTCGTGCGAGCAGGGCGCCGTCGCCGAGCTGCACCGTCACGCGCTGCTCGGGCGCGTGCCAGACGGTGTGGCCATGGAAGCCGATCACGCCGATGTCGGCCGGCTGAAGGCCCCGTTGCGCCAGGAACTGCCCGGCCGCGGCGGCGTGACGCTCGGTCAGCTCGCGCTCGACATCGGTGAGGCAGCCGGGGCGGTTCGTGCGGTCGGCCAGATTGCGGGCATCGGCGATAGCGTGCTTCAGCGCTGACCTGAAGCTCTCGTCGTAGCCAACGGTCAGAGCGGGGCCGCGCGTCAGGTTATCCTCCCCGTCCGTCTCGACCAGCGCCACGTCGATGCCGTCCATGGACGTGCCGCTCATCAGGCCGATCGCGCGCATCATCTTGCCCATGGGCGCCTTCCTGTGCTCTTTCCGGCGAATCACGACCCTATCTCCGGAGACTGCGCCCTACAAACGCGCAACAGCAGCCATGGCAAGATACAAATCCGATTTCCTCAACACCCTCGACGAGCGCGGGTTCATCCACCAGTGCTCGGATTTCGCAGGGCTCGACGCGCTGGCGGCCAAGGGCGAGGCGATCGGCTACATCGGTTTCGACTGCACGGCGCCGTCGTTCCATGTCGGCAACATGATCGTCCTCATGATGCTGCATTGGCTGCAGAAGACCGGCAACAAGCCGATCGTGCTCATGGGCGGCGGCACCACACGGGTAGGCGATCCCTCCGGCAAGGACGAGACGCGCAAGATCTTGGCCCTAGAGCAGATCGAAGCCAACAAGGCCAGCATGCAGCGCGCCTGCGCCAAGCTGATGGCGTTCGGCGCCGGCCGGACAGATGCCATCATGCTGGACAACGCCGAGTGGCTGACCAAGCTCAACTACATCGAGATGCTGCGCGACATCGGCCGCCACTTCTCGGTGAACCGGATGCTGGCTCTCGATTCCGTCAAGAGC
>JRHI01002357.1_pt1 | contig 13108 bp, 11 predicted proteins | sample 215371 | NCBI WGS metagenome assembly JRHI01 (sample SAMN02929681, study PRJNA255918) | sediment metagenome | biome: cave system; feature: Ice Cave; material: Sediment; isolation source: sediment from deep within a dark volcanic ice cave with no known source of... ...
GCCTTACGCGGCCCGTCAGACAGGTAGTGCTGACCGCCGTCGAGCCGGGCACGGAGGTGGCCTACATCTGCCGCCAAATAGGAGAGGCTCTTGCACTGGAGACGGCAAAGAGCGTGGCGGTGGTGGACAGGAGCACCCAGAATCGTGAAATGGCAACAGAGCGAGGGAAAGCCTGGCCCAAAATTGAAGGGAGCCCCTTGCTTCAATTCGCTACCCAAGTCCGAAGTAATCTGTGGATATTGCCACAGCGCAAAATTTTTAAGGGCAGCGATGAGTTGCTTCCAGATTCATCCGAGAATGACCACCTGTTAAACCTTCGTCGGGAGTTCGAGTACTCAATCGTCGAGGGTCCGCCTGCGGGGGAGTCGAGTGAGGCCGTAGTTCTGGCACGGTCCGCCGACGGAATCATTCTGGTAGTGGAAGCCCACCGGACACGGCGGGCTGCGGCTGGGAAAATCAAAAGGACTCTTGATGCCGCAGACGTGCGAGTGCTCGGAATCGTTCTTAGCGGAAGAAGTTTTCCGATTCCGGAAGGTGTGTACCGAAGGTTGTGACAGCGTGTCAACAGTGATCCGCGCAAAGAGCTTGCGCATGAGCTTGATCCCGGTTTGAAAGGCCCGGGCGGCTTTCTCAGTAGTTGTGGGTCAGCCTTTATTGACTGGTTGCGGATAGACAGTTGAACAGTTCGAAAAGAGACAAAGAATTTTGAAACGTTATTAAAAAGCGACGTTGACGATCTCGATTAACCGGTTGTGCATTTTCCGGTCGTTGAAACCAGGGGCTGCCAGTGGAACTGGTCCGAACTGTGTCTCCTTTTCTAGTACATCCCAGACACCAAACTCCAGAAGGCGAGTGGGCCGCGCGGTTAATCCCCGGCGTGGCGGCTCAGTTTCCTGGAAGCGCTAGGAAGCCACCGCGCTCGATAAGGCCCCCATTCGAATTTCCCACGCGCAAGATATGGTCTGCTCCGGCAGAGCGTCTGAAGAAGACGCAATCAGGGACCGCAATCGGACTACTTCCAGGCCTCTTGGAAACAAGAGACGGTGGGAGATGGATGCGACTGATAGCAGCGGACGTGACGCTTGTCGGGCTGAATTGGCTTTTCGTAGGAGCAGCCTCATTATTCACTCGAAGCATGGAACCACTTGCGTCCTCGAAACTCTTAGGAATCGCCTTGCTGCATGCGGCGCTGATCACATTGCTTGGACACTCCGAGGGGCTATACGCACCCGGCCGTGACCTGAGACAGCAGGCCCGGAGGTTAGGAAAAGCGACTCTCTGGGCGACGCTGCTGCTGTGCGTTTCGTATCAGATGCAAGGGGCGCCTCCAGGTATTAATGGAATTGTTTGCAGCGCCGGCTTGTTAAATTTCTGCGCTCTTTTTGCCTGGAGATGGAATGCACATCAGCGAAGGCGTCGCATGGGAGAACTCGGGGGCAACAGGCGGAACGTCCTTATCGTGGGAGCCGGAAGTGTGGGACGGCGCGTGGCGGCACATGTCCAGAGCCATCCCGAAGAAGGGCGCGTGATTTGCGGTTTTTTGGACGATGAAAGGGCGATGGGCGACGGTGTAGTTGGAGAGGTCGGAAGTTTGGCGCGCCTCGCACGCAAGGGATTTATAGATGAAGTCATCCTCGCGGCCCCGCATAACCGAGGATTAACTCTTCGTGTCCTTCACGAAGCCCGAAGGCTGCGCTTGGACCTGGAGATCGTTCCCGATCTCTTCGGATGCCAGCCCGCGGGACCCGAAGCCGAGAGGTTGGGTAATCTGCCCGTGATCTGCCTCCATCGCGAGCGTTTGCCAGTCGCCGGATTATTTATAAAACGGATCGTGGACGTGCTGGGAGCGAGTGTTGCCCTCCTCGTTTCAGCTCCTTATTAATTACGATTGCAGTTCTCATCAAACTCGATTCGAGGGGACGAGTAATCTATGCCGCGCAGCGCGCAGGGCGGAAGGGAAGGCTGTTCCGCTGCTACAAGTTTCGGMMGATGATGGGCAATGCGGACACTSTAAAGAATGGCCTTCGACATCATAATCAGCGGTCGGGACCAATTTTTAAGATCGACGGCGATCCGCGGATTACACGACTGGGCCGTCTTCTGCGCCGGTTCAGTCTGGATGAACTCCCGCAATTTTGGAATGTGCTGAAGGCGGACATGAGTCTGGTAGGCCCTCGCCCTCATCCGCTCGATGATTTTGTGACGTACGAGATTGAGGACTTAGCACGACTAGACGTCACCCCAGGGATTACCGGCCTTTGGCAGGTAACCGCGCGGCGCGATCCTTCTTTCCAGCGCAGCGTTGAACTCGATCGGGAATACATCCGGACGTGGAGTCTGGGATTGGACGCGAAGATATTGTTGAAGACGATCATCGCCGTGATGCGAGGGGCGGGGACTGATGCAGTCGACTTCTTTGCGCATAGTCAGACCAGTCGGGTGGCCGGAAGAGTTCGCAGGGTTGGCTGCGGCAGCCTTATTGCGGCCGGTCCAGATTCTTATGGCTTTGCCGTCCTTGCTGTTTTTAGCAGCGTTGGCGGCGATGCTTTTTAGACATCCGGACGTCTCCTTCTACGAAATCGACCGCGCCGCGTTTGGACTGTTGGTGCTTGCCGTGGTGGGCAAGGCCTTAGTCCTGCGCCGGCAAATTCTGAGGATAGAGCGAGCCACATTGCCGATGTTGGGTCTGACTGTCCTCGCGGTGGCCAGTGTTGCCACACAGCCTTTCGACAATCAGACATGGTCCCTGATCGCGGCAAAGTTTTTTGTGCCGTTCACGTTGTTTCATCTGGCAGGCATGGTGTTCACGGAGGAAAGGTTCATTCGCCAGTTCGAGATCTTTGCGCTGTTGGTTCTCGCTTATCTGAGTTTCACAGCAGTGGCTTTTCTGGCGGGAGCAAAGCAGTTGATCTTTCCGCACTTCATTCTTGATGCGAGTCTTGGCTACCACGTCGACCGGGCGCGAGGGCCGTTATTGCAGGCTGTTGCGAACGGGGTCTCGCTCAACCTGCTTGGCCTCCTTGCCTGGCATTCATTTCGCCGCGGCACGGTGCGGGGCATAAAGGCCGCGCTTCTGCTGGGAGCGGTGCCGCTGGCCATCCTGGCCACGATGACGCGCGCCGTGTGGTTATCGTTTGCAGCAACGATCGTCTTGCTGATCGTGCGCTCTCGGAACGTCAACCTACGCAAGGCATGGCTGGGCCTTGCCATTGTGGGTGGCGCGGGATTTTTAATTGTTGTTAGCAGTCCAGAGTTGAGAACCACTATTACGGAGCGGATGGAAGAGCGCGGCCCGGTGGACTTTCGCGAGGCTGTCTATGCCGGGGGCTGGCAGATGTTTCTGGAGCGCCCGCTCACCGGATGGGGCGTCAACCAGATGCCGACCGAGTTGGCGAGTCATGTCAGCGGGTACAAAGAGAGAGCGCTGTATCCGCATAACACCTATCTGGAACTGCTCGTCGAACATGGGATTGCGGGGCTGGCTCTGTATGTGTGGCTGATGTGGGAGATCTGGCGGCTTGGCTGCGGCTCGATCGCACGAGGGGGATCCAACGTTTTTCTGGACCGGCACTTCCACAGTCTGTGGCCGCTTCTTCTCGGCGTGTACTGGATAAATGCTGCCTTGGTAGTCATGAACTATCAGTTTGTGAATGGGCTGCTATTCACCATGGCGGGAATGCTCGCCGCGCAACAAAGGAAAGTTGAGCACAGTCCCGTCCACAGAGGGTTCGTCCTCTGAAGAACTTCTGAGTTTTGCGCGGTATTTCGTATGCAGACTATCGCCTATCTCGCGATTCAATTTCCTTCTGCGGTCGAGCCCTACGTTACGGAAGAAATCGCGGAGCTACGGAGCCGCGGATTGCGAGTCATCCCAGGAAGTGTGAGGAAGGCCGCGTCAAGTGACGGTATTCACCAGAAATCGGGATTGGAAACTGTGGTGCTACAACCGCTCGGGCTGATCATGGCGATGCGCGCGCTCTGGATGTGCATTCGTCATTTTGATCGGATTGCAAACCTGATGCGACGCATTCTTCTGCAGGGCCGCGAGTCCCCGATGCGGCGGATCAAGGCACTTGCGCATACGTGGTTGGGAGCCTATTACGCGCTGCTATTGGAAGGGCGCGGGATCGAACACATTCACGCCCATCACGGGTATTTTGGATCATGGATCGCAATGGCGGCGGCGCGATTTCTCGACGTGAGCTTCAGCCTGACCTTGCACGGATCAGACTTGTTGCTGCACGGGACATATCTGGACGCCAAGCTTGAGAATTGCCGCTTCTGCCTTACGGTTTCCGATTACAACAGGCGCTACATTCTCCAGCAATATCCTGCGATTGAAGCCAAGAAGATCCTGGTGTCACGGCTGGGCGTAGGTATTCCGAAACGTGCGGCGCTCACAAACCTTGTAACTATGATGGGCAGTCGCGAACCGAGAACCGATCCGACTTTCGAGCTTTCCGTGCTTGCTGTGGGGCGGCTGCATCTAGTCAAAGATCATGCTTTTCTGATCCGCGCCTGTGCCCAACTCCACGCCTGTCACCTCAGATTCGAATGTTTAATAGCGGGCGAAGGTCCGGAGCGAAGTAATCTGGAATCGCTGATTCGCAAGTACGGGCTTACGGACCGGGTAAGGCTGCTGGGCCACGTGCCAACCGAACAGATGGAGTCGTTGTACGAGCGTTGCGACGTATTTGTGCTTACTAGCCGCAGCGAAGGAATTCCACTCGTACTGATGGAAGCCATGGCGACGGGCAGACTGGTACTGGCGCCGGCGATCACGGGCATCCCAGAGCTCATCATTCACGGCAAGACAGGTTTTCTTTACCAACCTGGATCGCTGGCCGATTTTGTCGCACGGCTTGTTTTCATCCTTTCGCTCGTGCACGTGCACCAGCGTTCCGATCAATCCCCTCACATTCTTTCTGCGGCGAAACGGTTCGACTGGATCCGGCACGGAGCCAGAGTGCAAGTTCGCCACAACTTCAACCGCACCAAAAATCTGGAGTCGTTCGGTGATTTGTTCATCCAGCGGACCGTCCCACTGGTTCGGAGGCTTCGTAATGAGGATCTTGTACTGCAACAAATATAACTTCCCCTTTAGCGGCACTGAGGTTTACCTGTTTGAACTGATGCAGCTGATGCGCTCCTACGGACACGAAGTAGCGCTGTTTTCCATGGCCGATCCGCGAGGCGAACCCACCCCTTACGATCGGCATTTTGTGCCACACACCGACTTCAAGATCCAAAGCGGGTTGTGGCAAAAGCTGAAGCTGTCGGGACACGCGATCTACTCGCGCGATGCTCGCCGGCGTATTCGGGCCATGATCAAGGAGTTCCGGCCTGATGTGGCACATGTGCGAAACATCTACCACCACCTTTCGCCCTCGATCCTGTTCGAGCTGAAAGCACAGAACGTTCCGGTGGTGTATCACCTGAACGATTTCAAACTGTTATGTCCCAGCTACAACATCTTGGCGCAGGGGGAATCCTGCGAGGCGTGCAAGGGCGGCAAATTTTGGCGCATGATGAAGGTCAAATGCTATTCGGGCGTGCCCGCGCGACTGACGCTGACGGCGGAAGCTTATGTCCACCGATGGTTGGGGACATACAGAAAGTGTGTGGACCGGTTCCTCGCGCCCAGCCAATTTGTACGCGACAAATTCGTCGAGCACGGGTGGAACGCGGAAAAATTCGAGGTCCTTCCGCATTTCCAGACGATGCCGTTGCAGGTCGGGCCAAGCAGGGAGAAAGACGCCCCCCTGCTCTATTTCGGAAGATTGTCACCAGAAAAAGGTGTCGGCGACCTGGTGCGTGCCATGAAGCTGGTACCCGAGATGCATTTGATCATTGCCGGAGATGGACCGCAACGAAGTGACCTGCATGATTTGGCGACTGGCCTGGGACTGACGAACGTCGAATTTGTTGGATACGCCCGAGGATCGGAACTCCATGCGCTGATTGCTCAATCCCGATTCACCGTGTTGCCTTCTCACGCCTATGAAACGCTGGGCAAGACAATTCTCGAGTCCTATGCCGAAGCAAGAGCGGTGGTCGCATCCGACTTGGGGTCGCGTCGAGAACTGGTTCATGAAGGCAAGACCGGGCTTTTGTATCCGATGGGGGATGTCAATCAGCTCGCGGCGTCCATCCGATCGTTAGGTCGTGAACCGGGCCTGGCTGAAAAAATGGGCCGCAACGGGTGGCAGTTGGTTCGAGAGCGCTACACTCCGGCAGGCCACTATCAGGCTCTGTTAAGCGTGTACGAAAGGACGATTGCGACCAAGAAAATTGCACTGAAAAGAAAGACATCGGGCGGGCCTGCGCTGGTCGAGACGTCCCAATCGCCGCCCTGGAGTCGGACGCGGCCATCGGAGATTGCGACGCCACGTCGCGAACCGGTCGTCATCGCATCCCAGAAGGCGAAGCTCCGAGTTGCCTTTATTGGCGGGCGCGGTGTGATCTCGAAGTACAGCGGCATTGAAACGTACTACGAAGAGGTAGGCGCTCGGATGGCGCAAAGGGGACACGAGGTCACGGTGTATTGCCGCAACTACTTCACTCCTTCGCTGGCCCGGCACCATGGCATGCGATTAGTACGGCTGCCCACGATCCGATCTAAGCACTGGGAAACGGTGGTGCACACGATCTTGAGCACGGCTCACGTGTTGACGCAAAGGTGTGACGTGGTGCACTACCACGCGCTGGGGCCCGCACTATTCTCTTTTTTCCCGCGACTCTTCGGGAAAAAAACTGTAGTCACTGTGCAGGGGCTGGATTGGCAACGGAAGAAATGGGGATGGTTGGCAGCCCGCGTCCTGCGCCTGGGAGAACGCGCGTCGGTTCAACTCCCCAGCGCGACCATGGTGGTATCACAAGCGTTGCGGCAGCATTACCGCGAGGAACATGGAGCTGAAACTTTTTATGTGCTTAACGGTGGGGTCCTGCGCGAGTGGAGCGAACCAAAAAAGATTCTTGAATGGGGGCTCGAACCGGGCCAGTACATTTTGTTTCTTGGGCGATTTTCGCCCGAGAAAGGCATCCACCTGCTGATTGATGCATACCAGCAACTCGAGACCAACGTTAAGCTGGTGCTGGCCGGAGGGTCGAGCTATTGCGACGATTACACCCGCGAGTTGCGAACCCATGCGAGCGAACAGATTCTGATGCTGGATTGGGTTTCTGGAGAAACGCTCGATGAACTGTTGACTAACGCAATGGTGTTTGTGCTTCCTTCGGATGTGGAAGGGTTGTCCCTGGCGCTGCTTGATGCGATGGGTGCCGGTTTGTGTGTTCTTACCAGTGACATACCCGAGAACCGCGAACTCGTCGACGAAGCGGGATTCACGTTTAAGAACGGCAATTCCGCGGATTTGGCGGATAGGCTGCGTTTTCTGATTGCGAATCCAGCAGTCCGTGAGGCCGCAGGCCAGGCTGCGAAGGCCAGGATTCGCGAGCAATATCTCTGGCCCGCGATTACCGAGAATATTGAGCGGGTGTACTTCACGGTTGCAGGTGGGGAAAGGCCGGAGACGCCGGCGAAGAAGCCGAACAAGCGAGTGGAAGCGGCGACCGAGGCTACTGCCCGGGCTAAGCGCATCGCGGGGTAGCGTCGCAAATGTATTACCCAGCCTGGGGGATCCAGTGATTGATTTTGATCGCCAGGTTGGGGAAATGCACAAAAAGATGTTTTCATCAGAAGGACGGGGCCAACCCCGTCCTTTTTTATTACAATTGAAAGTCCGACGGAGAGTCGAGGCTCCCGGACGCATGGCGGCACGCGACCTCTAACCCATTCATGAACAACTCAATTCTTGTCACAGGCGGCGCAGGCTTCATCGGCTCTAACTTCATTCTGCAGAAGATAGAGAAGGACACCAGTTCGATCCTGAACCTGGACAAGCTCACATACGCGGGAAACCTACGCAATGTGGAGAGTATCGCCAATGATCGACGTTATGAGTTCGTGCATGGCGACATCGGAGATCGCGATCTGGTCCATCGTCTTCTGACGCACCATCAGCCCAGGGCCATTGTGCATTTCGCAGCTGAAAGTCACGTGGATCGCTCGATCCGCGGGCCGGACGATTTCATTCGCACGAATATCGATGGAACCTTCGCTCTATTAGAGGAGACGCGCGCTTACTGGCAGGCACTGCCCGACGAGGAGCGTCCTCGCTTCCGTTTTGTGCACGTCTCAACGGATGAAGTCTTCGGCTCACTGGCGCCGGACGACGCCCCTTTTTGTGAGAGCACTCCGTACGCGCCGAACAGCCCCTATGCGGCGTCCAAGGCATCTTCCGATCACCTGGTGCGGGCTTATCACCATACTTATGGATTGCCTACGCTCACCACAAACTGTTCGAATAATTATGGACGGTTTCAATTTCCGGAAAAGCTGATTCCCTTAATGATCTTGAATGCCCGGGATGGCAAACCGCTTCCGGTTTATGGTGACGGACAGAATGTCCGGGACTGGCTTTACGTGGACGATCATTGCGAGGCTATCGCTACAGTGCTCGATCGAGGACGACCGGGAGAGACTTACAGCATTGGCGGCGGCAACGAGCAGCGAAATCTGGAGATTGTGGGGACTATCTGCGAAGTGATGGATGAGATGGCGCCCGGGCTCGGCGCTCCACGTCGGGGACTGGTAACGTTTGTGAAAGATCGGCCAGGTCACGATCGCCGGTATGCGATGGATGCGCGCAAGATTGAACGCGAACTTGGTTGGCGTCCGAAAGAGACGTTCGAGACCGGCATTCGCAAAACGGTTCGGTGGTACCTCGAAAATGAAGGCTGGATCCGGGAAGTGACAAGCGGCAGCTATCGGCACTGGATTGCAGCTCACTATTCGGTCTAGTTATTCGTGGATTAAGAACGCCTGACACGGCGCAAACGAGGCGGATTCAGTCCGATGACGAAAGAGAGCACGCAATACAAGGGAATCATTTTGGCCGGAGGATCCGGCACTCGTCTCTATCCCCTAACTCACGCCATGGGAAAGAGTTTGCTGCCGGTATATAACAAGCCGATGGTTTATTACCCGCTATGCACGCTCATGCTGGCGGGCATTCGGAACATTCTGATCATTTCGACTCCCGAGGATGTCCCAAAATTTCAGGCGCTGCTGGGGGACGGAAGCCAGTACGGCATCGACTTACAGTATCAAGTACAGCAAGAACCCGGCGGTATCGCTCAAGCATTTTTGCTGGGAGATGCATTTATCGGCGACAGCAAATGTGCGTTAATCCTGGGAGATAACATCTTTTACGGACATGATCTCGCCAAAGACTTGCGGGTGGCATCGGGTGCAAGTCAAGGAGCGCGGGTTTTTGCCTATCCGGTTCACGATCCCGAGCGCTATGGCGTGGTTGAATTCGATGGAAATGGGCGAGCGCTCAGCATCGAGGAAAAGCCGACGCAGCCAAAGTCGCGGTATGTCATTACCGGACTTTATTTCTATGATAATCAAGTGGTAACGATCGCCAAGTCCCTGAAGCCCAGCGCGCGCGGAGAATTGGAAATCACCGACGTCAACAAGGCGTATCTCGAGAAAGGCCAACTGGAAGTAATAGTGATGGGGCGTGGGACGGCCTGGCTGGACACCGGCACGCATGAGTCGCTGATGGATGCCGCACTTTACATTCAGGCGATCGAGAAGAGACAGGGGCTGATGGTGGCATGTCCCGAGGAAATCGCGTATCGTTCTGGCTATATCGCGGCGGAACAGGTGGAGAAAATCGGCCGCTCTATGAATAACAACAGCTACGGAGCGTACCTGCTCCAACTTTTGCGGGAGAAAGTATTCTGAAATGAGTGCGGTCCGTACACTTCACTGCCCGATGGATTCGATCAAGAGGCTCCCGACTTCTTTGCCCGGAGTTTTCGTGCTGGAGCCTCGAGTGTTTGGCGACGAGCGAGGCTTTTTCTTCGAGAGCTACAACCAACGCGCCATGGCGGAAATCGGAATCGGTGAGCGCTTCGTGCAGGACAATCATTCTTGCTCAAGCCGAAACGTTCTGCGCGGCCTGCACTACCAGGTGAAACAACCGCAGGGGAAACTGGTACGAGTTGCCGAGGGCGAAATCCTTGATGTGGCTGTTGATCTGCGACGGAGTTCGACAACCTTCGGTCGCTCGGAAGCGGTCCGGTTGTCCGGTGACAACAAGCGCATGCTGTGGATTCCACCCGGCTTCGCGCACGGATTTTACGTGACCTCGGAGAAAGCCCATGTGCTGTACAAGGCCACTGACTTTTACGCTCCCGAGCACGAGCGCACTTTGGCCTGGAACGATCCTGAAGTAAACATCAACTGGGAGCTCAAAGGCGATCCAGTCGTATCGGCTAAGGACCAGCGCGGCGCGACTCTTCAAGATGCTGAGACTTTTGACTAGCTGGGACAAGCCAGATCAACGAACGTTGCGGCGTTTTTTCTTCATTCGCCGGCGATCCAGAAATCAGAGACAGCTGTGAAGTCCATTCTGCATTACATTGATGGACAATTCGTGCGTGGCGGGCGTGAGTTCGATGACATCAATCCCTCCGATGGCACATTAATCGCACACGTCACCGAGGCGGACGCAGGTATGGTTGACGATGCGGTGGCGGCCGCTCGGCGAGCAATGCAGGGTGAGTGGGGAGAACTGGGAACCCTTGAGCGTGCCGCGCGCTTGCACAAGGTTGCTGACGCGATTGAATCACGGTTCGATTGTCTCGTCGAGGCCGAGGTCAAGGACACCGGAAAACCTAAAGCGCTCGCGTCACGATTGGACGTGCCGCGGGCGGCAGCGAATTTTCGTGTGTTCGCCGATGCGCTCAAAATGGCTGGGCTGGAGTCGTTTCAAACCGAGACCCCAGATGGCAAGGGCGCGCTGAACTATGCCGTCCGCAAACCTTTGGGTGTGGTCGGCGTCATTACGCCCTGGAATCTTCCATTGCTGTTGTTGACATGGAAAGTGGCCCCTGCTCTTGCCTGTGGGAATACGGTTGTTGTGAAACCCTCTGAAGAGACTCCGGCAACTGCGACGCTGCTGGCCGAGGTCATGCAGAAGGCGGGAATCCCGAACGGCGTCTACAACGTGGTGCACGGTTTCGGGCCGAACTCGGCGGGCGAGTTTCTGACCCGGCACTCTGATGTGAATGCCGTGACTTTCACTGGCGAGTCGCAAACCGGAGCGGCGATTATGAAAGCGGTGGCGCCTTCCGTGAAGCCAGTTTCATTCGAACTGGGCGGCAAGAATGCTGCAATCGTCTTTGCCGACTGCGATTTTGAAGAGGCGGTAAACGGATTGAGTGAGGCTGTTTTCCTGAACACGGGCCAGGTGTGTTTGTGCGTTGAGCGCGTGTATGTGGAACGGGCAATTTTTGATCGCTTTGTGGAAGCATTGAAAGAGAAGGCGGAGAGTTTGCGGCTCGGATCCCCGATGGAGAAGAGCACAGATTTAGGCCCACTGATCTCGGCGAAGCATCGAGACAAGGTGCTTTCGTACTATAAACTGGCGCGCGAGGAAGGGGGTGCGGTCGTGACGGGCGGCGGAGTCCCCAAATTCGGCAACGTGCTTGATAAAGGCTTTTTCGTGCAGCCTACGATCTATACTGGACTGGCCGAAACTGCGCGCTGTGTGAAAGAAGAAATCTTTGGACCTGTTTGCCACATCGCCCCCTTCGACGCTGACGACGAAGCGGTATCGATGGCGAACGACACGAAATACGGGCTGGCAGCGTCCATCTGGACGACAAATCTAAAGCGCGGGCACCGCATAGCGCAGCAGATGAATGTGGGAATCACTTGGGTGAACTGCTGGTTTCTCCGCGATCTGCGAACTCCATTCGGTGGGGTAGGGCTCTCTGGCATTGGCCGGGAAGGCGGAGTTCATTCGCTCAATTTTTATTCGGAGCTCAATAATATTTGCGTCCGGCTTTAAGGCTCGGGGCGCCGAGGGGGATTCCGGACATCTGGCATGGGTACGGTCGAGAGCAAAGTCGTTGCAGGAAAAGCGAAACCGCGGGGCAAATATCCTCACGTCAAACGTGCTGGAGACTTTCTGCTGGTCTCGGGAACGAGTGCGCGTCGCGCCGACAACACGATTGCCGGAGCCGGTGTTGATGAACTCGGAACCATGTGTCTCGATATTAGGGCACAGACTCGAGCTGTGATCGAAAACGTTCGCGACATTGTGCGAAGTGCGGGCGCGGAACTCGAAGACGTTGTTGAGGTAACTACGTACCTGGTGAATATGAATGATTTCGGCGGGTACAACGAGGTATACGGTGAATACTTTGATTACGATGGACCCGCGCGTACAACAGTAGCGGTGCATCAATTGCCCCATCCGCAACTGCTGATTGAAATCAGAGCTATGGCGTATAAGCCGTTGAAATAGGAGGCACGATGCCGTCTATACAAAGCCTGAAGGCCTTCAATTTTCAAACATGGATTGAAGAAAACAAAGACAAGTTCAAGCCACCCGTCGGGAATGCGCAGGTGTGGGAAGACGGCGAGATGATGGTTACAGTCGTCGGCGGGCCTAACAATCGGCGCGATTTTCACGACGATCCCACGGAAGAATTTTTCTACCAGCTCAAGGGCGATATTTTTCTCCGCATCATGCAGACACCTGGCAAACCACCGCTCGAGATTCCGATCAAAGAGGGCGAGATCTTTCTTCTGCCGAAGCACATGCGGCACTCTCCGCAGCGGCTGCAACCGGGAACCATCGGCGTGGTAGTGGAGATGCCGCGCCCTGAAGGTGCGGTTGACGGATTTGAATGGTATTGCCAGAAATGTCATCAGTTGCTACATCGGGCGGAGGTGAAGTTAAAAAGTATCGTTAAAGATTTGCCCCCGCTTTTCGAACAGTTCTACGGCAGTGAAAGCCTCCGCACGTGCAAGCATTGCGGCGCGACTCATCCAGGCAAACAGTAACGATGCGCGTTATCGACATCCATAACCATTTCTTCCCTCGCTCATGGCCCGATCTGGCGCAGCGCTATGGCACCCTTAACTGGCCGTGGATCAAGCACACCGAAACGGGTAAGGCTGATGTCATGGTCGGCGACCGGTTCTTCCGTCACATATATTCCGCATGCTGGGATCCCCACGTAC
>JRHI01002358.1_pt1 | contig 13107 bp, 16 predicted proteins | sample 215371 | NCBI WGS metagenome assembly JRHI01 (sample SAMN02929681, study PRJNA255918) | sediment metagenome | biome: cave system; feature: Ice Cave; material: Sediment; isolation source: sediment from deep within a dark volcanic ice cave with no known source of... ...
CCTGGTCAATTTCACCGATCGTCCCTGGTCAATTTCGGCGATCGTCATCACCGCAGAAGCATTAGAGCTTGCGCCGGCCGGCCGCAGTCGGGACCGTTCCCACCTCACCCCAATCCACGATCAGGTAGTCGCCGGGTGCCGACAGCCATGGCCGGTACACACGCCGCTGGCGCTCCTGCCACCGGCGCTTCTCGATTCGGAGCGCCCGCTGCAGCGTCCGCAGTGAGCCCGCGTACCCGGCTGTGCGCAGCACCTTCAACAGCCGTCGACCACGAACACGTCCGTCCGTCTGTTGCAGCCGCTCGCGGATGAGGTGCAGGTAAGGGTCGGTGGCCCGGCGCCGGATCACGCCGGCCAACCACACGCCACCTCTGGTTCGCTCGAGCCAGGCTTTCACCGTCTTGTGGTCGCAGCCGACGACAGCCGCGACGGCACGGTAGCTACCCAGCTCCTCGTAAAGGTTGACCACGGCAAGACGTTCCTCCAACGTGAGCAAGACGGTTCCTCCGGTTGGTGCTGGTCGTGAACAACCGCACCGTAGGGGGAACCGTCACTCCCCTCGACGGCCGTCTCAGGCCGTCACGTCACGACGACGGGTGGGGAATTCTCGTGTCGCTATCTGGGGAGTTTCTCGTGTCGCGGGTCAGTTGCTGGTCGAAGGAGTTGGTCGATCATCTTCGCCACGCTCAGGGCGGGGATGGCAACGCCACCATTCCTCAACTCCGTCTCGATCTCAGGCGCGCCGATCGCGTCTACTCGGGGAGAGGACAAATCAGGGCGAACGCGTCGATGATCAGCCTTATGGGAGTCCGCGTCGTTTCGACTCCCGCCGCTCATCGGCTCGAGATTGGTCTCGCAGCCGGTCCAACGTGATCGCCCGCCGGTAGTCGGATAGAGCCGAGAGCTGCTGAAATCGCATTGGCGGGGAGGGGACGGACCACCAGCTGATCGCCGCCAGCGTTGTCAATGAGGACGTTGTCAGTCTGCCATCGTCGGCGCACGCCTGCCGAGATCGAAATCTGGCCGCCTTTGGTAATCTGCCTTCGCAGCGATATGAACTCAGCCTGGCGCATTGGCGGTAAAGAGGTCATCAAACCCGCAAGCGATTTCCAGATCTGCTCGATACCCTGGGACCCAACCCGACCCGGGCGCGTGGGAGGGATGCTGGTCAGCGCCTGCCTCCCGCCATCTTCACCGCTTCCGGGCGGCGCCTGAGCATCTCCATCGCAACCGCGCCCAGGGCGGGACCGATCGCGAGCCCGGCCAGCGCCCAGCGCCAGCCGGCGGCGGCCGCCACCACCGGTACCAACTGCACGCTCACAGCTGAGATCAGGAAGCCGGCGGCCACCTGCGCGGTCAGCGCCGTGCCCACGTAGGCGCGCTCGGCCAGCTCCGACATCGCCGCCGAGAACTGGCCGGAGTCGGCGATCACCAGGCCGCCCCATAAACAGGCGATGGCCGCCGCCATCACCGTCGGCCCGCCGAACCAGAGCGGTGAGAAGACCGCCAGCAGACCGCTCCCGATCATGGCTCCGGTGGTAGTGACCGAGCGGCCGACGCGGTCCGCCAGGAAGCCGCCGGCCAGGCAGCCAGCCGCCCCCGCCACCCCGATCGCCAGGAAGGCGAGCAGGCGCTGGGTGAGATGCCCGACCGCCAGCAGTGCGCCGGTGGCAAGGAAGGTGGGCAGCCAGGCCCAGACCGCGTAGAGCTCCCACATGTGTCCGTAGTACCCGAGCGATGCGAGCAGCGTGGAAGGGCCGGTCATGACCCGCAGCCCGGCTCGCAAGTCGAAGCCACTCGCTTCCCGGGACACGTGGGGACCGTACGCCAGGCGCAAGGAGAGAAGGCTGCCGGCGCCGGCCAGCAGGCTGCTGACCAGCACCACCGGCCGCCACGACAGCGGAAGCAAACCGACTACCAGTGGCGATGCCGACCCCAGGGTCAGGGCGCCGATCACGGCCCCGATGGCCAGGCCGCGGTCCTCCGATCGGAACCAGGAAGCGGCCACCTTCATGCTCGGCGGATACACCGAGGCGAGCGCCGCCCCGGTCACGAAACGAAGTGGCAGCCCGATCCACAGATCGTGGGCAAGCAGGGCGAAGAGCAGGTTCGCCAGCGCCGCCACCGCGGCCGCAACCGCGATCAGGCGGGCAGGAGAGAAACGGTCGGCAAGGTTGAGGAGGGCACCGAACAGGGCCCCGGCGACGAAGCCGAGCTGGACCACAACCGTGAGCGACCCTGCTCCAGCCGGATCCAGCCTCCACTCGGCTCGGATCTGGGGCACGACATATGAAGCCGTGAACCAGAGGCCCATCGCCAGTACATCGACGACCAGGACCAGCCCCAGTGCCGCCCAGCTGCCCTCGACGGACCGGGTGTGGTCCGCGCGGGTCATGTCTTGCCCGCTCAGAACGGCGCGACCCGACCCCGGCGGCGCCGGCCATTCCCGAACGGTGGGGTGCCGATTTTGATGGTGTGCTCTGGACCGATCGCCGCCAATTGCCACATTGTGGCAGTCCAGGCCGAGTGCTGTCTCCGGCCTGGACTGAGTCGACGTCAGATGGTCTGGTTGGCGAGCGCCAGGCAGCGGTCGGTAGCCCGGCGAAGGTTCGCCAGTTGCCTCGCCGAGAGGATGTCGCAGGCCCAGTCCCAATGGACCGAAACCATATCACCGGGCTTGGCAGAGTCGATGAACCCCCGTCCGTCAAGCTGGCCAGTCACCCACTTGGGCCGCGGCTGGCTGATCACCAGTTTGCCCTCCACGTAGACCAGCTCCGGGCGCTCGACCAGCAACTTTGCACCTTCAACCTTCAGCACCCGACCCCAACTGATTCGGCAGCTGTCCATCGCGGTCAGGGCGATGGACAGCTTCTCCCCTCGCATGGAGCCTGTCCTCGCATAGATGTCGAAGACGTGGAAGTTGTGGTGCGGTTTGGCCGTGGTCAGCTTGGTCTCCACCCAGCCGAATTGGTTGCCGGTCATCCGTCGCTTGAACCGCTCGGTGATCGAGTCGTGGAAGGCACGCGGACCCACCCGGGCCAGCAGCGGGCTGCCGATCCAGTATGCCTCCACCACGCGCTCATCGAAGGGATCGGCAATCCCGTTCGACTCCGCGATCAGCCGGAGGTACGGATAGGCTCCTTCGAACCGGCGGCCGAGTTCGACCAGGCCCTGGTCCGGCCGCCGCTCGGCCACGTACTCGAACAGGGCTTGGCTGTCGTCCGGGCCACAGTAGCCCAACTGGTTTGGCGGAAACGCGTAGCGCCCGAAAAGTACCGCGCCAGCCAGGGTCATGTAGGTGCAATCCGGGATTGAAGTGTACGCGTATCCTCCCTGATCCCGATCACCAGTACCACGGCGGCGGCGAGCAGAATCACCAGCAGGCCGACTATATCGGTGGCGCCCAGGTGGATCTGTCCATTGGCGCTGACCTGGAGCAGAGTGGTCACGATCGGTGCCACCGTCCCGATCGCCATCACGGTCGAGACCGATGCGTGGCGGATCGCGGTAAAGGTGCAGGCGGTGAATGCCAGCAGGATGAGACCGGTCGCGATCACAAACTGCCACTGAACCGCTTTGAGGTGCGCGATCTGAGTGAAATGCCCGATCAGAGCCACGTAGACGAACAACATAGCGGTGCCGAGGCTCATCCGGGCGGTCATGACCATCAAAGTGGATCGACCCTTGAGCAAGTGCTTAGCGATCACGAAGTCGATCGCGAAAAGTACCGTGGAAGCAAGTATCAACCATGCCCCCTGGTTCCATTTCAGCGCACCCAGGTTGGTGCCGATCAAGGTGCCAAGGAGCAGTACGATGAAACCCGCCCAGAGGGCCGGCCCGATCTTCTCGCGCAAGAAGACGACCGCGAAGATTGCCACCAGCACGAATTGGAAGTGGTTGAGGAAAGCGGCTGTTGCGGGGGTGGTGAGCTTGAGTCCAGAGAAGAAAAGCGCGAACGGGACGCTGCCGCCTGTGAGCGCCAGGAGGATCAACCAGGTCCATGTGCGCCGGTCCAATCGCCCGTATTCGGCCCGCCAGCCGGGCGAGACAGCGAGCGGCAGCAGCAGGATCACGCCCACCATCGCATCTTTGAGCGCCGTGTACAGGACTGGATCCCGAAAGGTCTTGACGCCAAGACTGTTGACGTAAACCGCGATGCCACTGACGGCGGCGGCCAATATCGCCATCAAGTACCCGAACCTCGGACTCCTACGCCCTGATCGCTCGCCTTCGAAAAAGCGGACGAAGAGTCCACTGCCAGGTGTCTCCGCCCGTTCGCTTGCACCTACCTGGTCGCCCGCCTGTGCCGTTGCCAAAACTTTCCTCCGGTTCAATCGTTAGCCTGCGTATCTCGCTGTCACATGCTCCGCATCTTGAGATATCGCCGCAAATCTGACGCGCTCAGCTTTGCCAGCGCGCTGAACCCGAGTAATCCGGCAAGCAAGAGAACTCCCAGGCCGATTTTGCGCAGCTGGTTCGGGTTGATCTCGACATTCACCGGACCTTTGCCTCCAATTCAGGTTGCGCTTGCCGGTCCTGGCCAGTGCCCGCTGGTCTCGGCAGGCTGGGTCAATTCTTCGAGCAGCTGTTGGATTTCCTTCGCCTCCTCGGCGCTGATCCTTCTGAGGGCGAGGCCGGTATTGATCAGCAGCCAGTCGCCGGGCGCGGCTCGCTGGCCGTCGGGGAGGAGGCTGAGGTTGACCCGGCGGTTGATACCGGCCACCTCGACTCTGGCCAACTGCTGATCGGCGTCGATGATCTCGATCAGTTGGCCCGGGACGGAAAGGCACATATGTCAGGTCAGCTCATGGCTAACCGGCGGCGAGGCGGGGTTGCGTAACAGCTCTCCGCCAGCAAGCTCGATCTCCTCGACCATGAGCTCATCTCCGCCGACCACGGTAACCCGGTGGGCGCCGCACTCAGGGCAAGCGAGCGGCGGGTGGGGCCTCCCCACGGCTCCGCATGCCTCGCAGTGGACCCGGGCTGGGGCCTCCACCAGTTCACAAGTCGACTCGGCCGCGGATGAATCCATGGAAGCCATCCGCCAGCACATCTCCCAGCTCTCAGGCAGAACCCGCTGCAACTCACCGACGCGCACCTTTACGCGAACGATCCTGCGCTCGCCCGCCGCGTCAAAGGCGACCGCCAAAACCGCTTCACAGAGAGCGAGCTCATGCATTGGCCTACATCCTCCGGAGCCGCAAGTAACGCCTGATGTCGGGTAGGGCGACGATCAGYCCGACGAGTACCACTACAGCCACCACGACGATCACGATCATCAACCAAGTCGGCAATTCAACTCACCTCCAATCCCGCAGTCAGCCGGTGCACTATCTCCTCAACCTTGGCGGCCGCCGGCTGGACGGCCGCCGCCACGGGTTCGCTCAGTCCCATCAACCCCATGTCGGTGCCGAAGTCAGCCGGCTCACATCCGACCAGGAAAAGCGTGGCCGGAGGTGCTCCACCCATCTGCTTGACCAGCCGAAGCACCTGGACCGGGTCCATGGCGTGACTCTCCACGATTCCGAAGCCGTCCAGTTGATCCAGTTCCGGCTTCACGACGAAGATCGTGCCCGGTGGCTCGCCGAGCGACAAGGCGTCGACCAGGATTGCGGCATCATAGCCATCCATCAACGCGTAAGCCAGATCCAGCCCACGAATGCCAAAGTCGCCGAGTTCGACTCCCTCCGGGAGCGGCCGGCCGGCCAGGTGGGCGATCACCTCGACCCCGAAGCCGTCGTCGCCCAGGAACACGTTGCCGATCCCGGCCACCAGCACCTTTCTCACAGCGGCTCGACCTCGGTCGGTTTGAAGAAGAAGCGGTGGCCGGGCTGGCGGAGTTCGCCCAGGTCGCGACCGGGGTCGTCTTCGATCACCACAGCCAGATGCACCTGGTCCTCGAGATCCTGCTCGATCCCATCGACGATGGCAACTCTGCCGCGCAAGGCGATGTCGAAGATGTCGGCCATTCCCGCTGGCCGCAGCCGCACCCGGTCTCCGACTCGAACCTGGCGACCGCGGATTTCGACTGATTCCAGGGGCACGCGTTCGCCCCAGAGATCGAGTTCGTACGGGAGACCGCTCACTGCTCAGGTCCCGCAGGCCGGAGGCCGCGGATGGTTCCATGCATCCGCATCAGGTCTTCGCCGGTCAGTGATTCCGTTCGTTCCAGGAGTAGGCGGGCACGCTCGTCGGTCGCTCGCATCTCCGCCTTCTCGGCATCGGTGAGGCTGAGGATGCGCAGCGTGAGAAGCTCGTCGATTTCGGTCGAGTCGAACAGAGCGCCGGCACTCTCTTCTGCGATCCGTGGGTAATCCTCGAGGATGATGGGCGAACTCAACACGGTGTCCGCGGCGCCGACCTCCCCGACCAGCACCGGCCACGTGCCGAGGTTGCGGCATGCCGCAACCGCCGCCTGGAACTCTGCCGGCGGGTTGGTTTGCGACAGGAGCCGGCCTCCGGTTATCCGCACGATGGTGTGGGCGGAGACCAGCGAGTGGAGCATGACCTGCTCGCGATCGAGTCCAGCCGGGATCGGGGTAATGTTGGCGATCTCCACCGTCAATCGATCCGCCCCGCCCTCGACGGGCTCGGCGCGGATTCCGACCTCGGCCTCCACCCGCTTCCACCGGCGAACCACTCCGGCATCTTCCGTGCGCTCGTCAGGAAGGCATATCGATTCCGACACGGCCGTCCGTCGCAGGTGCGTCAGCGCGATGTCGGCCCAGTGGAACCGGCGTTCGGTTGCCTCCTGCCAGGGCTCCCGGCCCGACTCGATCCGTTCCACCAGGTGCAGGAAGCGGAGCTCAACTGACACCTGGCAGGCCGGTCCTGGTACCAGGATGGATTCCGTCCGCATCTGCCATGCTTCGCTGCCGCCACTGTCTTCGCTGTAGCGACGAGGGTGAATGCCTCCGAAGGTCCAGCGAACTCGGTTCTTGATCGCCGACGGCCGGTATGGATAGAGTATGTAGCCCTCATACAGAACGGCGTCGACGATCTCGTCGACCAGGTCGCGACCGCTCACTGGCCTGCCGGCTCCACGGCCCCTTGCAGCAGTTCGTCCAGCGCCTGTTCCCAGGTCGGCAGCGTGCGGGCTGCCTTGAACGCCGCCAGGCGGTCGAAGGTGTCGCGCCTAAGGCACAGCCAGGCACTGTTGGGGTAGTACATCTCCATCAGGTCCTTCCAGACCCTTACCGGCAATTGGTACTCGGCTTCCTTGGTCCACGGGATCCGCGCAACCTGGAGGCCGCCTCGGCCGGCGCCGTAGAAGATCGATCCGCTGAAGAGGAGCAACAACGGGACATCGCCCTCCTCGAGGGCGTGAAAGTACTTGGCGGTGATCACGTTGAAGTCGTAGGTGCAGGGCACGTGGAGCTGGATGAAGCCGCTGCCGGTGAAAGGACGTCCAGTAGCCGACGCGTGCGTCCAGAGCAGGCTGCGGAGAGTCCGCGACCACTCCGCAGGAGGACCGAAGAGTTCGACCAGCCGCTGCTTGGAGGGCTCCTCATAGCGGCGCTTCTGCGCCTCGATGCGTATCTGGCAGTCGAGCGCCACCGCCTCGATCGGTTCCTCGCCAGCGGAAGTGACTCGGAGCTTGAACTCCAGAGTGGGCACCACGCAATGGGGCACCGGCTCGACACTCTCGACGGTGAAGTCGAGGTCCGGGCTCATGCCTTCACCCCCGTCGACTGCTGGCGCAGCCGGTCGAAGAACCCGCTGATGTCCCTCCACACTTCGGTGCCCCCTGACAACCCACGCCATCCGGTCTTGATCAGGCCGACCAATTCGTAGAAGCGGTCGATGGGAGCAATGTAGTACTCGCGTCCCTCGCCGACCCGGTTGATGAGCAGCCCTTCCACGTCGGGTTGCAGGCCAGCCAGCTCCGGGTTGAGTTCCACCAGTTCTCGCCAGGCATCCAGGCGAAGCAGGGACTCGGTCGGTCCAGCCGGGCCCGGATAGAGCGCCACTACTCGTTGCTCGGGGGAGTGAAAGAAGCAATAGGCCATGTTGACCGGGATCAGGAGGCTCTCCCACTGCTCATCGGTGATCACGAAACCCTCGAGCCGTAGCACACGGTCAGGCACCACGCGGTACCTGGTGTCGGCGTCTCGGCTGAAGAGCAGCGCGCAACCCCGGCAACTGCACAAGAGCATGCGGCGTTTGGGCTCGACCAGGTGCGGGTGTTCGGATCCGATCTCGGCGCCGCAGAGTTCGCAGACCTCAACGCCGGTTCGCCTGCGGGCAAGCTGGCGGAGGATCTCCGGGGTCGGCGGCATCAACCAGAGGCCGCGGCAGCGGCCACCTTCACATCGCCACCCTGTTCCAGGAGCGGGACCGGCAAGAGTGTCAGGCCGGCATTCTCGGCGCACTGGCCGGCACGGCGCACCTCATAGTGTCGGCTGCAGCTGGGGCAGGCAAGCAGGTCGCCCTCGAGCTTTGCCTCACGCAGCGAACTGCCGCAGGCCGGGCAGCCGTCGCGGTAGGCGTAGTGGTGGTCGCCGAGTCGGCAGAACAAGACCTGCGATCCGGAAATCTCTTCGATCAGGATCTGGCCGCCACCGAGCCTGGCGACGCCGGGGACCGCCTGCCACACCTCGTCGTTGACAACGCGATGTGGCAGGGGCTTGATATTGGCGAGCGGCACGAAGCCGGCCGGAATCGTGGGGGGCTCGACCGCCCCCTCGACGACGAGGTCGATCAGGTCGGGCGCCGCCTCCATGACCTCCCGTTCTATGGCGTATTTCAAGGTCAGCTGCGAGGACGGACAGCCGTGACAGCTTCCCTCCAGGCGCAACCGGGCGACCCCGTCGTCAAGGCCGAGCAGTTCGACATCGCCTCCGTGCGACGCCAGGTATGGCCTGACCTTCGCCAGGGCTGCCTGGACTCGCTCCTCGAGGCTCAGGGGATGAAGTCCGTGAAGCAGAAGGAGGCCGCCGACCATGTCGTCGTCGGCGAGTTCTCCGATGATCGCCTCGCCTGCCTCGCCCCTGGCCGCGATCAGGTCGAGTAGCCGCTCGAGAGTCTCGCAGTGGAGTTCGAGGAGCGCCTGGACCGCGTCCACGGCGCTCCTCTTCGCGTTCTCATCTTGCAGGGCATCGAGCTTTCGAATCAGCGACTCCACCTGCACCAAGCGGTGCTCGAACTGCCGGCGCTTCGGGATCGTCGCGGACACGCAAGCTCACTCCTGGACGCCGAACATCGGCGAGTGGGTGAGTTCCAGCGTCTTGCCCGGGCCCAGGTACATGTGGACTCCACATGGCAGGCAGGGGTCGAAGCTGCGGACCGCGCGCATGATGTCGATTCCCTTGAATTTGTCAGGCCCGTTCTCCTCGAAGATCGGGGTGTTCTGGACCGAGTCTTCGTATGGACCGGGCGTTCCATAGATGTCGCGCACGCTTCCGTTCCATGGCGTCGGTGGATAGGGATGGTAGTTGGCGATCTTCTTGTCCTTGATCACGAGATGGTGCGAAAGTACGCCTCGAACCGCCTCGTGGAAACCGCAGCCGATCGCCTCATCGGGCACTTCAAAGGGAGTGAAGGTCTTGGTCCGGCCGGCATGCAACTCTTCGAGTGCCTTCTCGACGAAGTAGTAGGCGCAGGAGGCGGCGTAGACCTGAAAATAGGTGCGGGCGCGGTCGCGCTCGATCGCGTTACTCCACTTCGGCACCTTCCACTCGAACTCGACCTCGCCTTTGGTCGCGGTTTTGGGCAGATACATCTTGACGCTGTGCCCGGTCGCCTTGATATAGCCGATGTCGACCAAGCCGGCCAGCGCCGTCGACCACAGCCGAGCCAGCGCGCCGCCGCCAGTGTCAAGGGCCAGGTGTTCGCCTTCATGCAACCAACGGGGAGACATCGTCCACGAATACTTGCCGCCCGGACTCATGTCCCGCTTTTGCGGCTGCGGAATCGTTGTCTGGTTCCAGGGATGCCGCTTGTGAATAGGATTCCCGAGGGGGTCCTTGGTAACGAATGTCTGCTCGTTATCCCAGTCTTGGTAGTACGAACTGCCGAGCAAGATCCGCAAATTCAGGTTGATGTCGACCAGGTCGGTGGTGACGAGCATTCCATCGACGATGACGCCTGGCGTGACGAACATCTTCCGACCCCAGTCGGTCATGTTCTTGTACTTGTAGTCGCAGTGCTCAGGATCGTTGAAGGAACCCCAGCAGCCGATCTGGATGCGTCGCTCACCAACCTTTTCGTAGCCGGGAAGTGCCTCGTAGAAGAAGTCGAAGATGTCGTCGTGCAAGGGCACGCACTTCTTCATGAACTCGGCGTACTTGGCCAGCCGCACCAGGTAGTCGGTGAAGAGTTGAACCGTCGGCACCGTTCCAACTCCGCCCGGATACAGCGTCGATGGGTGGACGTGGCGTCCCTCCATCAGGCAGAAGGCCTCGCGCGTGTAGCGGCTGACCATGAGGGTCTCGCGATAGAAGTCGCCCTCGAAGGGGTTGAGGGCGGTCATGATGTCCGCGATCGTCTTGTAGCCGTGGTGGCGGGCACCGGGCGCTTCGGTACGCTTGGCCTTCTCCCAGACGGTCGGGTTGGTTTCCCTGACCATCTTCTCGCAGAAGTCGACCATCAGCAGGTTGTCCTGGAAGATGTTGTGGTCGAACATGTACTCGGCGGCCTCACCGAGATTGATGATCCACTCCGCGATCGCCGGTGGCTTGATGCCGTAGGCCATGTTCTGCGCATAGACCGAGCAGGTTGCGTGGTTGTCTCCGCAGATGCCACAGATGCGGCTGGTGATGAAGTGGGAGTCGCGCGGGTCCTTGCCCTTCATGAATATCGAGTAGCCGCGGAAGACCGAGGAGGTGCTGTAACACTCGGCAACCTCTTTGTTGTCGAAGTCGATCTTGGTGAAGATGCCGAGGCTGCCCACGATTCGGGTGATCGGATCCCACGACATTTCGACGAGGTTGCGTTGCTTCGTCTCCGACTGCTGGAGAATAGCCATTGGCTTGTCCTCTACTCCTTCAGAATCAGTGGGCGCGTGGCTGGTAGCCCGTGGTCAGGGTGGGGCCGCGGTGCCGCCACTTGGGCTCCTTGTTGACGGTGGCATTGGTGAACCCGCGCATGGTTCGGATCAACGATCCGTAAGTGCCGCTCACCAGCGACGACACCTTGGCACCGGGTGGCTCATCCATGAAGGGCATGAACTTATCGGGGAAGCCGGGCATCGTGCATCCGATGCAGATGCCGCCGACGTTGGGGCAGCCGCCGATCCCGCCCATCCAACCGCGCTTGGTGACGTTGCAGTTGACGACCGGGCCCCAGCAGCCAAGCTTGACGATGCATTTCGGGGAACCGTACTCGGTCGCGAAGTTACCCTGCTCGTAGTAACCGCCTCGGTCACAACCTTCGTGAACGGTGTTACCGAACAGCCAGGTCGGCCGCAACTGGTCGTCGAGAGGGATGATCGGCGCCCTGCCCGCTACCATATAGAGAAGGTAGAGAATCGTCTCCATGAAGTTGTCCGGCTGGACCGGGCAGCCAGGTACGTTGACGATCGGAAGGCCCGCCTTGGTCTTGAAACCCCAGCCCAGGTAGTCGGCCAGGCCCATGGCGCCGGTCGGGTTGCCCGCCATGGCATGGATGCCGCCGTAGGTGGCGCAGGTGCCGGCGGCGACGATCGCCGTCGCCTTAGGGGCGAGGCGGTCGATCCACTGGTTGGTCGTGATCGGCTGGCCGGTGGCGGCGTCGGTGCCCATGGCGGCCCAATAGCCGCCGTTGGTATTCAGTTCCTCATTGGGGATCGAGCCTTCCATCACCAGTACGAACGGTTCCAACTGGCCCGCTTCGGCCATGTGCCAGTACCGCATGAGCTCGTCCCCGACCTCATATGAGAGCACCGGATTGTACAGGTGTACCTTCGGGAGCCCGGGGATCGCGCCCATGAGCACGTCCTCGAGGCTGGGCTGCATCGCCGCGGTGACACTCACCGAGTCGCCGTCGCAACTGAGCCCGGTGGTCATCCAGACGACATGAACATCCGTGACCGCGGGTTTGGGTTGGGTGCTCGCACCGTATGGGGCGACCGTTGCAGCCATCGACGATGTCCTCCTGATCGGCCGATATGAACGCCTCGCCGGCTTCCGAAGATCCAGGTCGAGGTGTCGATAGGCGGGCAACTCGCCGCCCGGCAGGTGCGTTCGAACTGACGCACGAGGGTAGCTCACGGTCGGGTTCCGCTCCACCGGTCGCCGATTACCCGTAGGCCATAGGATGAGACAAACCCGCCAAAAACGCAAGGGTTGATTTGACCCGAGTCGTAGCGTGGTCGACCCTCTACGGCTGATCGGGACGCCGCGCCCAACTGGCGGCGAGCCGAACCGGCCCGGGAGGGGTGGGCCAGCAGCGATCGCATGATTACGGCGACCACCGCCTCGACCCCAAGCCAGCGATCCGGTGCAGGGCCTCCGCACTTTTTGGATCCGGTCAGCGAGGGCGGATGCCGCACCCGAATCGCCGCTATCGAACGACGAGTCGAGAGCGGGCCGCCTTCGCCAACTCAGCGCCAACTTGGCCCGCGGCYACCGCCCCGCTGGTGAGGGGCAGGTGGCCGCGGCCCACCCGCAACCGCCGGGCGCGCGCCGTGCGTCACCGACCCGACGCTTCGGATTTTGCGCGCAACCACGTTGCCGCTGGGGAGCCTCGGCGGCTGCCCTCCGTGTCAACCTTGAGTGAGACACCCGCCCGGCCGTAATTGATGAGTCGAGAGGGCGGCAAGGAGACAGTCCGATATGGCAACTATGCTCACCGCGTTGCGATCCGCGGAGCCCACGCGTCCCGATCCGAGGCCGGACCCGGAGGTCCGAGCGCGGGCGCAGATGCGGCGCTTCGGCGCGTCCTACAAGCAGAGGGTCCTGGACGAGTACGAAGGCCTGGGCAAGGCGGGCAAGGGTGCCCTACTCCGGCGCGAGGGCCTCTATTAGTCCCTGATCAGCGAGTGGCGTAAGCAGCGCGATCAAGGGGCCTTGGCTGGCCTGGCCCAGAAGCGAGGGCGGCCTGAGACGGATCCGCGCGATCGCGAGGTGGCCCGGCTGTGCAAGGAACTCTGGAGTTGACCCGGTTTCGTGGACACCCTGTGGGTTGACG
>JRHI01002359.1_pt1 | contig 13101 bp, 13 predicted proteins | sample 215371 | NCBI WGS metagenome assembly JRHI01 (sample SAMN02929681, study PRJNA255918) | sediment metagenome | biome: cave system; feature: Ice Cave; material: Sediment; isolation source: sediment from deep within a dark volcanic ice cave with no known source of... ...
CGCAGTTGCCGGCTCCGAACGGGCTTACGATTGTACGTAATCAGGAACCGGTTTATTGCGAGTCATGCGGAGATGAACATGGAGCAGATCCTGATCAACCTCATTGCGGGAGCGCTTGGCGGCGCGGGTGCGGGCAAGTCATCGCCGACATTCGATCTCGGCATGATTGGCAACATTGTTTTGGGTTTGGTCGGAGGCGGGGTACTTGGTCAGATCGCTAATCTATTGCTGCCGTCGATCATGGCCGCAGCGCAGTCGGGCAATCTGAGTATTGGCGGCATTGTCTCACAGGCGATTGCTGGTGGTGCTGGCGGAGCCGTGCTCACGGCCATCATTGGTGCGATCAAAAACAAAGTTGCCGCCTGACGGTCAGGAAATTTTCAGTCACGCCAAGAATAACTTGCGAGCGGGGTGACTGACGGTCTCAGCCTGCTGATACTGAAGCCGTTGGCTGAGAAATTCGACTTGGGCCCGGGCAAGCATTCGCAGCCCGGGCCCGCAGCCTCAACAGCATGGGCGGCACGCTGCTCGGCTACAGGCGCGTCTTGAACGGACATTCGATGAACTCGCATTGAGATGGATTCCTGCGAAACGATTTCTTTTTCCTTCTTCTCGACGCGGCGCCGGTACTTGGTGGTCCGCCGTCCGCTCAACAGACGATCGATGCACCTGCTTTCGCAGTCTCACCTAAGAAGTTTCGTTGCGCCCGACGATGACCGCGCGTGTAGAACTCGGCGTAGTCGACCATCGCATTCGCGGCCGTCGCTGCCGCGACTTCGTCACCGGAGGCGATCGCCTTGAGAATTGCACCGTGCAAGCTTGCTGCCTTACCTACGTCCTTCGCACCGCGCTCAACGGGGACGCCGCTCAATTGCGTCACGGCTGAGGCTCTCAAGAAAATCCAGAAACTCTGCCGAAGCGGCCGCGGCTTCATCGGATGAGCCGTCTGCTACCTTCCGCAAAATCCTGTCGTGCAGCTCCGCGGCCTTCTTGAATTGCCCCGTGTCTTCAATATACGCATACCAGAACCGGCGCGCGAGGCCATTGATCGTGCCGATTGTTTTCTCAAGAAGGGAGTTCCGCGCGGCGCGCGCTTTGATTTCATGAACTGCCCTGTTTGTACGAAGGTAATGCTTTCGATCCCCTGCAGTAGCTGCACGCTTTATTGCAGCACCGAGCCGTCGCATTTCTGCTCTTTCATCTTGCGTCGCCCGCTTAGCTGCGAGCCGCACCACTAGGTCCTCTAACGGCCGGCGGACCTCGAGTAGCTCCAGCTGCTTCAGGATATCGGACGGCGCAACCATCGCTCCGCGACTTGGATAAACCTCGATATATCCCTCGTGCTTTAGTCGTAAGAGCGCTTCCCGAATAGGCGTGCGTCCACAGCCGAGTTCATCTCCCAGTCGGCTTTCCGAGATCATCGACCCCGGCGGCAGTTCACGCAGCACAATCATCTCCTCGATGCGTCTGTACGCGGTCTCGGCGAGGCTTCCGACGTCTTCGATTTGCTTCACCTGGGCTTCTTGCATGAATCATCTTTCGAAACGAGGCATCGCCAAATTAGCAGTTGACTAAGAAATACACAACCGATATATCGGTCGTCGACAGATCGGGATTGTGGCCCTGGATATTCGTCCGCACACGAGAATTGACACTGAGGTTGTTGTCCTCGGAGGTGGCGCCGCAGGAGTGGCCGCCGCAACGACCGCTGCCCGGCAGGGGGCTTCCGTAACCCTGGTTGAACGGCACGGCTTTTGCGGAGGAGGGGCGGTCGCGGGCCTTTCCGGAACGGTCTGCGGCCTTTTCGAGGCGACCGACAATCGCGAGGCGTTGCCACACCAATTGGTGTTCGGATTCGCCGACGAATTCTGCAAGCGTCTCGAATCGAAGGGCGGATTGGCGGACCCGGTGCGATACGGAAAGACGTGGACAAGAGTTCACGACCCGCTGATCTGGCGTGAAGCCGCCGATTATATGCTCGGAGAAGCAGGCGTTCAGGTCGTCTACCATGCGGTTGCCACCGGCGTGCACCTGGACGGCGGCGACAAGGTGGACGGGCTCGACGTCTGGACCAAGCAGGGCTGCATCGATCTGAGATCGCGGGTGGTCGTCGACGCCAGCGGTGATGCTGATGTCGTGGCAATGGCAGGGCTGCCTTCGTTCGTCGGAGACAACGGCCGAGTCCAGAATCCCACGATGGTTTTCCGACTGTTTGGAGTCGATACCAATCGTTTTCTCGCGAGGTATGGCCGTGACACGATCATGCCCGATGAAATCTCGGAGTTGATAAAGGCTGAGCATAATGCCGGACATTATGTTCTACCGCGTGCAAAGATCTGGCTCTTCACAACCACGCGTCCAGGTGAACTCCTGTGCAACTGCACACGAGTAATCGGACAAGACGGGCGCGAGCTAAATCCATTGCTGTGGCGCGATTTCACTGAAGCAGAAGTCGAGGGGCGTCGACAGGTCCGGGAATACGAACGCTTTTTCCGCGATCATCTGGCTGGTTGCGAAAACGCTTTCGTTAACGACACCGCGGTGCAAGTCGGGGTGCGGCAGACGCGCCAGATTCAAGGCGTGTCGAAGCTCACGAACGCGGATGTAATCGGCGGCTCGAAGTTCACTGACGGAATTGCTCGTTCGCCCTGGCCGATTGAATTGCATGCTGGTCAAAAGCCCAAGGTCGAATGGTTGCTGAACGACGTCTATGAGATTCCGTTCGGTTGTTTCGTACCGGAGCGCGGCGAGGGGCTCGTTGCCGCCGGCCGCTGCCTCTCGGCCGAGCACGAGGCTGTCGCGTCTGCGCGTGTTACGGCCCAGTGCTTTTCTTACGGCCATGCGATTGGTCATGCCGCCGCGATAGCCGTGAAGGACAGCATCGCGCCGCGCGATATTTCTGGGAGAGATTTGCGGATCTTGCTCAATCGTGACGGCGCCCAACTAAACTGAACAATAGAGCGAACAATGATCTCCAGTGAAGTCATCGGGATGGTATCGGTCGTAACGCTAAATCGTCCGGAGCGTCGGAATGCCCTTGGTGCCGAAAGCATGCGCGGGCTTGCTTCGGCGTTGTCCAAAGCCGATCAGGACAACACGACCGGAGCAATCTTGCTGACGGGAGCGCCACCGGCTTTCTGTGCGGGAAGTGACCTCAAGGAACTCAGTGGTCTCACCATCGACGCCATGTGTGATCACGAAACAGCGACAGCCGCGGTTGCACGCAGCATCGCCTTCCTTTCAAAACCGGTCGTAGCGGCTGTTGAGGGATATGCTCTTGGTGGCGGATATATTCTTGCCGTCTCCTGCGATGTGGTGGTCACAGCTACTAACGCAAGATGGCATCTGCCTGAAGTCAAGAACGGTTGGCTGCCGCCATGGGGCTTGCAAGCACTGGTTGCACGAGTAGGTCCGGTCAAGTCGCGCTTACTAACCTGGGGCGCGGAGCCGATCGATGGCGCGGAGGCTCTGCGACTTGGTGTCGCCGACTACGCAGCCGAGGCGGGTGGGGTTCTTGATCGTTCCTTGGCGGTTGCGCAATCCCTCGCGAGTCTTCCTCGCGGGGCGGTTGCATCCGTCAAGCGGTTTTACGAACCGGCTGCGACAAACGACGGTGAGCGCCTCGACAGAGTTGCTAGCCGCTTGTTCGCCTCTGACTGCGAGTCCCCGGCGGCGCGCATCACACTCGACCGGTTTACGGTGAAATCATGAGCAAGGTTGTCGATGCAGCGACAGCGGTCGCCTCCATCAAGGATGGGCAAACCGTCGCGTCAGTGGGCGTGATCGGGTGGATCACGCCTGACAAGGTTCTCAAATCGCTGGGCGATCGCTTTCGGGACACCGGCTCTCCGCGAAACCTGACCTTTTACTTCCCATGCGGCACTGGTGACGCGCAGGGTATCAAGGGCATGGATCATGTTGCCCAGGAAGGGTTGATGAAGCGGATCGTATCGGGATCCTACATCAACCCGGTCGATCCGAAAACCGGCAAGCGCCCGGAACTGATGCGGTTGATCCGTGAGAACCGGATCGAGGCCTATTCCTGGCCTATCGGAGCTTCGATGCACTGGCTGCGGGAGGTTGCGCGCAGGAGCCCCGGTTATCTCACACGCGTGGGCCTGCGGACCTATGTCGATCCCGACCACGGTGGCGGAAAATTCACCGAGCTGGCGAAGGACGATCTTATCAAGAAGATCGAACTAAACGGAGAAGACTTGCTGTTCTATCCGAGCTGGCCCATCGACATCGCAATCGTGCGCGCCTCGAGTGCAGACCAGTACGGAAACCTGTCGTTCGAGGACGAGGCTTTGGTGTCCTCTAACATGGGTCTCGTGATGGCCGCAAAAGCCAGTGGCGGACGCGTGATCGCTCAGGTCCGCCGCGTAGTTGCCGCCCATTCGCGGCCAGCGTCTGCCGTCCGCATTCCCGGCATGTTCGTCGACAGCGTCGTGGTCGACCCTGAGATGATGATGACGAGCGAGACGCCTTTCGATCCGGCCTATTTTGGCGGCACACGACTACCGCTCGCGCAACTACCACGAACGCCGATGAGCGCTGACAAAGTAATCGCCGCCCGTGCGGCCCGCGAAGTCAGAAAGCGCGAGTTGTCAATCTTTGGCTTTGGCGCCGCGGCCGATGTTCCGCTTGTCATGGCTGAGCAGGGCCTGTTCGACGATGGAGCGCTGTCGGACTACTGGTTCACCACCGAGCACGGCTCCTACGGTGGCGTAGTGATGTCGGGCTGGCAATTCTCGGTCAACGTTAATCCTGACGCAATTGTGGACGGTCTCTACCAGTTCGACGCCATCGATGGCGGCCTTTGTCCTTTCGCGGCGCTCGCGTTTGCGCAGTTCGATTCACAGGGGGTCGTTAACGTCAGCAAGTTTGGTGCGGCTAATCCCGGGGCCGGCGGCTTCACGGACATCGCTCAGAATGCACGTCGGCTTGTCTTCACGGGGACATTCACGACCTCAGGCCTGGAAACGTCGTTTGAGAATGGACGATTGAAGATTGTCCACGACGGTAAGGTTTCCAAGTTTGTCCAGACGGCCGAGAGCATAACGTACCGCGTCAGCGATGGTGTTCGCGAGCGCGGACAGAGCGCGTTGATCGTTACTGAGCGGGCGGTATTTGAGGTGAGCCAGGAGGGTCTCGTGTTGACTGAGATAGCGTCGGGCATCGACGTTCGTCAGCACGTTCTTGAGCGGATGGAGTTCGCTCCGGTTCGCATTCTCGATCCATTGCCTCTTATGGACCAAGCGCTTTTCGCCAGCGAACCGTCACCCCTGGAAATTGCAGTCTGATTTGGGAGGAAAAGGACATGTTCCGCCACCGTTCTGAGATCCCGTTCGACGTTATGGAATTAATCCGCCGTGGGACTGTCCTGCCGGCGCATCCACTGGCACTCGACGAGGGCCGACAGCTTGATCGAATTCGTCAACGAGCGCTTACGCGCTACTACATGGATGCGGGTGCGGGGGGTGTCGCCGTCGGGGTACATACGACCCAATTCGGCATACGCAACATTGGCCTCTATGAACCCGTCTTGCGTCTGGCCGCAGAGGCTGTGGCGGAGTGGAGTAACGGCCGGAAGGTCCTCGTGGCCGGCGTCACGGGCCGCACCGATCAGGCGATCAAGGAGGCGGAGGTCGCGCGGGGGCTCGGCTATCACGCCGCGCTCTTAAACGTCGCCGCGTTTCGTGGCGCGTCCGAGCACGAAATTCTAGATCACAGTCGTCGTATCGCAAAGGAAATGCCGATCATCGGCTTCGCGCTCCTGCCTGGCGTTGGCGGCATGCATTTGTCCTACGAGTTCTGGAAGTCGTTTGTGCGGATCGAGAATGCGGTGGCTATCAAAATGGCCCCTTTTGATCGGTATCGGACCATCGACATCATTCGAGCTGTGGTCGACGCCGATGCAGAAGATCGGATCACGCTGTACACAGGCAACGACGATCATATCGGTCTCGACCTGATTGTGCCATTCGTCGTCCGAAGCCCAGATGGCCGCAATGAAACCCGAGCCCGCGTGCGAGGCGGCCTGCTGGGGCATTGGAGCGTTTGGACCAAGACCGCTGCTGAGGTGTTCGAGCGGATCCACGCCATTGCAGATGATGCCGACGTTCCGGCAGACATCCTCGCGCTTGATTCCATCGTGACCGATTGCAACGGTGCGATCTACGACGCCGCCCACGATCTCAAGGGCTGCATTCCCGGATGTCTGGAGGTCTTGAGACGTCAAGGCTTGCTGCGAGGGACGTGGTGTCTCGATTCGAACGAAGTGCTCAGTGCTGGCCAAAGCGACGCGATCGATCGCGTCTACGCGCAATACCCCGAGATGAACGACGACGCTTTCGTGCGAGCAAACCTCGATCGGTGGCTGTCGGACCGAGGCGGTGCCATACCGCTTGTCGCCTAAAGACTACAATTGCTCATTACCTCGACAAGAAGCTACCGGAGGACGAAATGTTACAACGACGCGGCCGGACCGAGACGTTCCTTCACCCAGACATGTTTCCCACGCATTTTACGGACGTCGATCATCTCGAAGAGTTTATGTCGACGCCGACGTTCGAACTCGCCGAAGATTTGGCCGCGATCGATGGAGACGTCATAATTCTCGGCGTTGCGGGCAAAGTGGGTGTCTGTCTCGCTCGAATGATAAAGAAGGCCGCGCCGGACAAGCGCGTGATCGGAGTCTCCCGGTTTTCCGAGGAAGGCCTGAAGGAGCATTTGGAGAGTTGGGGAATTGAGGCGATCAAGTGCGACTTGCTTGACAAGCAAGCCGTCGAAGCCCTGCCCAAGCCCAAGAACGTCATCTACATGGCGGGCCTTAAATTCGACTACAAGGGTCGCGAGGACTTTCTGTGGGCCATGAACACAATTGCCCCGGCCATTGCCGCCGAAGCCTTCAAGGATTCACGAATCGTCGCATTCTCCACGATCCACGTTTATCCGTGGACCAATCCGCTGCACGGCGGGGCCACTGAGGCGACACCGCCTTTCGCAAGGCCCGGTGAATACCCCAACTCCGTCGTTGGCCGCGAACGGACCTTCCAATATTTTTCCCGACGGTACGGAACGCCTGGCCGCATCGCTCGGCTCGTCTACGCGATAGACATGCGCTACGGCGTCTTGCAAGAGATCGCCGGTTGGGTAGCCGGTGGCAAACCAGTTCCGCTTGACACCGGTCAGGTCAACGTCATCTGGCAGGGCGACGCCAGTGCCCAGATCATCCGGCTGTTGAAGCATTGCGACGTTCCGTCGAGCCCGATCAATATTGGCGGACCTGAATGCGTCAGCGTGCGAAAGCTTGCGGTCCAGTTTGGCGAGATCTTGGGCGTTGAGCCAAAATTCGGCGGGGAGGAAAAGCCGGATTGCCTCTTTGTGAACTGCGATCTGGCCGCAGAGGTGCTCGGCAATCCTGTCGTACCGATCAATCCGATGGTACGCTGGGTCGCCGACTGGGTGAAAAGCGGCAAACAGGCTTACGGCAAACCGTCCAAGTTCGAAGTGCGCTCGGGAGTGTTTTAAAGGCGTCACCGAAAGCGGAAACAAAAACCAACAGGGAGGGGCTCATGGCTCAGGCAGCCGAGACGGTCCAGGCGGCGGAAACGTCACTGGATCCTGCGCACGAAAGCGAGGCATCCACGTTGTTTTTCCGTTGCGGGACGTTTCTCACTCGCCAGGGCCCCGCGATTCTGATCCATGTCGGACTTCTCGCTGTCTGGTTCGCTGCTGTCCATTGGGGAAGAGTCCCAAAATTCATTCTGCCTTCACCGATTGACACCGCCGCGACCTTGGGCGCGGCTCACTACAATTGGGTGCAGCATTTGACGACAACCACAGTTGAGGTCTTCGGAGGCTTTACGCTCGCGGTAGGCGCGGGCGTCACGCTCGCGGTCGTATTCTCGTGGTTCCCACTTGTCGGGCGCGCAGTCATGCCTCTTCTCGTCTCACTAAACATGATTCCCAAAGTGGCGATGGCGCCGCTGTTCATCGTCTGGTTAAGCTACGGTATTGGACCAAACATCCTTATTGCGTTCACGATCTGCTTTTTTCCCATCGTTATCACGATGTCTCGTGGTCTTCACGAGGTCGAACTCGATCTCCTCGATCTGGTGCGCGCAGTTCGAGGGTCCCGCTGGCAGATATTCACGAAGATTCAGCTTCCGAGTGCGCTTCCCTACATCTTTTCGGGCATGCGGGTCGCTGCGGTGCTCGCTGTCGCTGGCGCGGTGGTGGGCGAGTTCATCGGATCCGAACGCGGTCTCGGCTATCTGATGCTGCAGGTCCAATCGAACCTCGATACACCGGCAATGTTCATGTGCCTCGCGCTCATCTCGCTCATTGGTGTCGTGCTCTATGGCCTCGTCATTCTTGGTGAGCGCACGTTCGTTGTTGCCGACGCCCGTCTGGATTAAGGAGCTCGTCATGACTCTAGCTGATCTCAGCCTCAATACAGATCCGCTAAAGCTTCTCGCGGAAGCAAATCCGGGTGAGCCCTTCATTAGGCTGAGAGGCGTACAGAAACACTATCGGCAGCGTGGCAAAGAGAGTTTCCTGGCCGTGTCCGACGCCACGTTCGACGTTGCCTGGGGCGAACTTGTCACCTTGGTCGGTCCGTCCGGCTGCGGCAAGAGCACGCTCCTGAAGATTCTCGCCGGACTGCATGAGCACGACGGCGGAACCGTGCAGATCGGCAACAAACAGCAGCCCTTCGATCCCAGCCGCGACATCGGCATGGTATTCCAGCAGCCCCTTCTGTTGAAGTGGCGTCGGATCATCGACAATGTGTTGCTGCCGGCCGAGATCCTGGGTTTGCCGAAGCGGGCCGCGCGGGACCATGCGCGCGACCTTCTAAAACTCGTCGGTCTTGAAGGCTTCGAGAGCAAGTACCCGTATGAGCTTTCAGGCGGCATGCAGCAGCGGGTCTCGATCGCTCGCGCCCTGGTGCATGATCCGAAGCTCGTACTGATGGACGAGCCGTTCGGGGCGCTGGATGCACTCACGCGTGAGCGCATGAATTTGGAACTGCGCCGTATCTGGGAGGAAAGCCGGAAGACAATCCTCTTTGTGACGCATGGCATCTCGGAAGCTGTCTTCCTTGGCACACAGGTGGTCGTGCTTACGGCCCGCCCGGCCCGGATGGCGGCGCGGATCCCGATTGATCTGCCCGAGCCTCGAACTCTCGATGTGAAGACGCATGAGCGTTTCGGCATCTATACGCGTCAAATCTACAGCCTTTTGGGGATGCATTGAGGGAAATCTATTGAGCACGCCCCTGCGTCTTAGGCCTCTCTCGGCTCATTCAGACGAGCGAATCTGGCCGTTGCGGCTGCCGTTCCACTACGGAGACGTGACCTTGTTGCGAGCTCAAGAACTCCATCTCGCGCTCGCGATCGAGTGTTCCGATGGGCGACGCGGAATTGGCTATGTTGCCGAGCTCGCCGCTCCGAAATGGTTCGAAAAGCTGCCCGGGATCCCGCCGGACGAGAGCGTGGCCCGACTTCGGGTTGCTCTGCGGCGAGCTGTCGAGCTGGCAACGACGTCAGCCGTCCAGTTTCGCACGATAGCCGAATTAACTGCGGACCTCGAGGCGGCGGTTCACGCCGACTCCAGCCTCGATACCGCGGGCTTGACGCGCCTTGAACGTGGGTTCGGCGTTGCGCTCGTCGAGCGGGCCGCAATCGATGCCGTCTGCCGCTTGGTGGGCGCGTCGTTCGAAACAGTCGTCCTCGATGATCTGATCGGCCTCAAGGCGACGCTTTCGGCGCCCACCTTGGCTGCGTATCTCCAATGGCAGGGGTGCAAGGCGGGCTCGGAATCTGTTGCGATACGCCACACGGTCGGTCTTGACGATCCTCTCATAGCCCGCCCTGGCGAAGGGCGCCCTACCGGTCTGGCCGAAGTCATTGCGACCGATCAGGTTTCACGTTTCAAGCTAAAAGTGCCGGCAACCATCGACGCCGCGCTCGATCGTCTCAACGAAGTCGCCGTGCTGCTCAATCACGCCTTGCCGGGAGGCTACACAATCACGCTCGATGCAAATGAGGCTTTCGACGATCCGGATCCATTTGCAGAATTCATGAACCGATTGGCAACCACGCCACGGCTCGGGCGGTTCTGGCGTTCAATTGCCTATCTCGAGCAGCCATTTCGGCGCGATGTCGCATTCGATGTAAATCTCGGCGCGATGTCGCTCGGCAAGCCGGTCATCATCGACGAGTCGGATGACGCGAGCGATGCCTTCGCGCGTGCCATCGGCTGCGGATACGGTGGAGTCAGCGTCAAAACCTGCAAGGGTGTTGTGCACGGCCTCCGCAATCTGATGCTGGCGAAAGCGACGGGATGTTTCGTGTCTGCGGAAGATTTGTGCGTGCAGCCAGGGTTAGGCCTGCAGCAAAATCTTGCACTTGCAGGAGTGCTCGGTGTTCCGGACTGCGAACGCAATGGACATCACTACGGTCCCGGCCCTATCGCGCTCCCTCTCGAGGAGCGAATGCAGTTTGAAGCGCTCCATCCTGATCTCTATTCGGCCGACACCGGAACGCTAAACATCGAACGCGGAGAGTTAAGCCTTCGCTCGACTCGCCCGGCCAAGGGCTTTGGAACAACCGTGGTTCCGGTCCACGCGAACCCAAGCCAAATTCGTTAACTGACATAACAACGGAGGAACTGACTATGCCGATCTTGCAATGCCTTAGGGTTACGGCCGCGAGTATTGCGCTTGCCGTCGCCGGAATCGCAAGTCCCGCGAATGCCTCGGAGAAGGTGACCTTTCTTCTCAACTGGGTGCCTCAGGGCGATCACAGCCCATATTATTACGCCAAGAAGCTTGGCTGGTACGAGAAGGAGGGAATCGATCTGACCATCGAGGGCGGCCGGGGATCAGGCACGACTATTCAGCGCGTCGGCGCAGGGCTGGTCTCCTTTGGCATCGCGGATATGACGAACATCTTGCAGGCTCGTGCTCAATCGATCGATGTCGTCGGAACGATGTCGATCTATGCCAATACCGCTTTCGGACTCTATTGGAAAAAGAGCAGCGGCATAACTGGTCCGAAGGATTTTGTCGGACGTAAGATCGGCGCTCCCGCGGGTGACGCGGTGCGCCCTATTTGGCCTGCGATCGCCAAGGCCGCGGGAATATCGCCTGATGCCGTCACATGGGTAAACATCGCTCCAGAAGCGAAGGTAGCCTCCTTGCAATCGGGCGTGATCGATATTTCGCCCCATTTGTACAGTGTGCACGACGTTTATGAAAACACGTTCGGCAAAGACATAGGCTATTTGAGCTTACGAGAGCTTGGTCTCAATCCCTATGGTCTGGCGATTTTTTCCAATGCTGCTTACCTGAAGACAAATCCAGAAACGGCACGTCGCTTTCTGCGGGTATCCCAGCGAGCGTTCGAGGCATGTTTCAAGGAGCCGCAGGCCTGTACGACCGCTCTGGCAGAAGCGACGAGCCAGAAGCCGGAGGACGTGCTCGCCAACTGGCGCCGCGTCGAGACCTTGGTGACGAGTGACACTGGACGGAAAGTTGCGCTGGGCGCGTTTGATCCGAAGCGAATGGAGGCCGATGCGCAACTGGTCGAAAGTACCTTCAACATGAAAGTGGGTGATGTCACAAAAGCCTACTCCAACGAATTCCTCGACGGATCCGTCAAGCTGCCCTGATCCGGCTTCGCGCAGTAAGAAAGGGACTGAAGACATGGCGCAAGCAGAACCTCGTATCTTGACGACCGTCGTCGGATCCTACCCGATCCCGGACTGGTTGGCGGCCAGCCCGACCGCTCAGGCACTAACCGATGCGACGCGTGTTGTTATAGGCACGCAGGAAGGCGCAGGCATCGACCTCGTTTGTGACGGCGAATTGTATCGTTTCGACATAAATCATCCCGAAACGAACGGCATGATTGAGTACTTCGTGCGCCCAATGGACGGAATTCGAACGTCAATCTCGTTCGAGGAGGCGATTTCCTACCGGGGACAGCCGGGTATGCGTTTTCGCTTGCGTCCGCCGGGAGTCGTTGATGGTCCCCTCGGTTCGGGCACGCTCGATCTTCCGGCCGCCTGTGGGAGCGCCCGTCGGCTCGCATCCAGGCCTCTCAAATTCACGCTCACAGGGCCGCATATGCTGGCCAAGACACTCGTGGACAATCATTACAAGTCGCTGCCTGCACTGACCATGGCGATCGCTCAGGTGCTGGCCGAGCAAGTGGCGCTTTGCGACGCAGATGTCATCCAGCTCGACGAAGCTAACCTGCCCGGCAATCCGGACGAATGGCGCTGGGCGGCAGACGCGATCAACATCGTTCTTGATGCCGTCAAGACAAAGCCAGCTGTTCATCTGTGCTTTGGCAATTACGGAGGTCAGACCATACAGCGTGGGACCTGGAGTAAATTGATCGACTATCTCAATGCGCTGCACGTCGATCATATAGTGATGGAAAATGCCCATCGACCGCGCGAGGAGCTCGCGATTTTTCGGGACCTTCGCCCCGAAATAGGGATGGGACTTGGAGTCATCGACATCAAAAGGACGGATGTCGAGAGCCCAACTGATATCGCACGTGCGATCGAATGGGCAGAAAGCGTGATCGGACGTGGTCGTGTAAAGTACGTAAATCCGGACTGCGGGTTCTGGATGCTGAAACGTCCAATTGCCGATGCAAAGATTCGAGCTCTCGTCGAAGGTCGAGATCTATTTGAAGGACGATGATCGCATCCTGTCTCACCACCTTCGACGGCCGAGTTGTTAACGGTGCAGATTAGAAAGTGGGTAGCGCGCAATTCGACGTAGCCGCGGCAATAGTTGGCATTAAAGTTTGCTGCTACCTTGCATGGATCGACGGCAACGTCGCGCGTTCCTGCTCTACGGCGTGAACATTCGCTTGCGAGTTTTCGAATAGTGAGATAATCGCGCTTTCCGCATCGCACGGGTCGTTCGCCGCTATCGGTAGATAAGCTGTGTAACACGGGCGACCCAGGTTCGCCGTTGAGTCCGTCTTCGCTCTCGAAGATGCCGGCCGTTATCGTTGATGCGCGGCGGGATGCATCGTAAGCGCTGCGCCGACCCCACCTTCCACGGCGTAACCT
>JRHI01002360.1_pt1 | contig 13100 bp, 16 predicted proteins | sample 215371 | NCBI WGS metagenome assembly JRHI01 (sample SAMN02929681, study PRJNA255918) | sediment metagenome | biome: cave system; feature: Ice Cave; material: Sediment; isolation source: sediment from deep within a dark volcanic ice cave with no known source of... ...
CAAACCGGCGCTCGATCAAAAAACCGCGTTTTCTGATGCGCGCCAACAATGCTAGAATGGTTCAGGTCAGGCATCGGTCTTACGCGACGCACTCTCGCCAACCCCGCCAGGTCCGGAAGGAAGCAACGGTAACGGGCTCTTGCGTGTGCAGTGAGTCCCCGGTGCCTGACTTATTTTCGCGCTCCTCCGGAGATTGTGGCGCGGATACGCCTGGCGAGGCGCAAGGCAGATTTCCGATTTTTGAGCGAACCTCGGATTTTGTTTATTTGGCTGGGACTGACTCTCGAAGGTACGCCCGGTTAGACATTCTGCTTCCAATCATTCAGAATACTGAGTTTCCTTTATACAGGAGCTCCCATTGACGACACCAGTTCGCGCCAGAGTAAAGATCAGCGCCCTAGGCACCTATGTTCCGCCCCGGCTTCTTACTAACGCCGATCTGGAAAAGTTGGTCGACACGTCCAACGATTGGATCATGTCCCGGGTCGGCATTCGCGAGCGGCACATCGTGGATAAGGGCGTCGCGACCAGCGATCTGGCTGTTGAAGCTGCCAGGAAGGCTCTCGCCCAGCGCGGCCTTGCTCCTACCGATATCGATGCCATCATCGTCGGAACCGTCACCCCCGACATGCTTTTCCCATCAACGGCGTGCCTGGTGCAGCACAAGCTGGGTGCCAAGGGTGCCTGGGGATTCGATCTTTCTGCGGCGTGCTCGGCCTTTCTGTACGCCCTGCAGACAGGGGCGCAATTTGTTTCCACGGGAGCACACAAGCGCGCGCTCGTAATCGGCTCGGACGTTATGTCGTCGATCATCGACTACACCGATCGTGCCACCTGCGTAATCTTCGGCGACGGTGCTGGCGCCGCGATCCTAGAAGCCTCGGAAGACGATTCTGTGGGCCTGATCGATTTTATCCATGAAGTGGATGGCTCCGGGGGATGCTCCCTGTACATGCCCGGAGGCGGAAGCCTTAACCCCTCAAGTCACGAAACTGTGGACAAGAAGATGCACTACGTTCACCAGGATGGACAGCAGGTATTCAAGTTCGCGGTTCGTAAGCAGACCGAAGTTTGCGAAAAATTGCTCGCCCGCAACGGCCTTAAAGGCTCCGATATCGACGCCTTCATCCCACACCAGGCAAACCTGCGCATCATTAACGCGACCGCTGAACGACTGGGCTTGCGCTCCGAAGCTGTAGTGGTAAATATCGAACGCTATGGGAATACGACGGCCGGTACTATTCCGCTGGCCATGAATACGGCGGTTGAGCAGGGCAAACTGAAGAAGGGAAGTCTGGTGCTGTTGGCCTCAGTCGGCGCCGGATTCACCGTCGGCGCTACACTCTTGCGTTGGGCTTTCTAAGCCCGATCTTTCACCACAGCCGCGATGGTCCCCGATCGTGCCCGATGATTGCCGCAGTCCGACATCTGCGGCCAATGTTATGACGTTCGTAACTCTCCTTGGTAATTTTCCATAGCACATCAGGTAGGGCGCTGTTATGTTCTCGGAGCGTACACCTCACGTGGGGATTGGCGAGCGCGTAAGAACGCCTAAGAATATGATCCGCAATGTCAGTTATGTTTTATTGGCGCTCCTGTGGCTGGGGCAAGCCGCAGCGCAGTCTGACCCGCGTGAGAGCAAACTTGTGGTGCTGGAGCGCCTTTGGAACGAAGCCCAAGTCAATCGCGATTCCGCATCCCTGGATGCCCTCGTCGCCGAGCGCTTCATCAATACCGAATACGATGGCGAAGTGAGCGACAAGACTAAATTTCTTTCTGACATCAGGGATCCGCTCTTCAAACCCACGGTTGCCAACATCCAGAATGTTAAGGTCAACCTTTTCGGAGATACGGCCATCATCACCGGCGTCTATCGCACCAAGGGTACGTATCAAGGCAAGCTCTATGACCACCTGGGCCGTTTTACCGACACGTGGATCTCAGACAATGGCAAATGGCAGTGCGTCGCCAGCCACACCAGCCTGCTGAAAAAGTAACGGTCACTAAGTTCGCACTTTCGGCCATAAAAGTCTCCGTCGTGTCTGGCTACCAGCTATACCTCCCAAAATAAGTTTGCTAGAAATGCGCGTCCTGAGTGGGCGTGCAGTTATCTAATCGATACCGGATGACTTGAGCATTTCGCTGCCGGAACCTCCGAATGAAACCTGCGTCTCAGCCTCGCACATGGAAGATTTTATTCGCCTTCGCCATTATTTATTTTGTATGGGGCTCCACGTTTCTGGCGATCCGCATAGGGGTGCGCGAAGTCCCGCCATTTCTGCTTGCGGGCATGCGCTTCTTCGTCGCCGGAATCGTTCTCTATGCCTGGATGCGCGCCAAGGGCACGCCCTCACCTGCGCTCCGCGAGTGGGCGGCGGCTTTTTTTCTGGCAATTTTGATCTTTGTGCTCGACTACGGTTTGCTCTTTTGGGCCGAGAAGCGAGTTCCCTCAGGAATCGCAGCCGTCATGATGGCTACGATTCCCGCATTCACGGCGGTCTCCGAAATCCGCATACTCCGCACGCAGCAGCTCACCACGCGCCTGGCCGTCGCTCTGCTGGTAGGACTGGCGGGGGTCGCAGTGCTCATGAGCCGCACGATGAGTTTAGGCGAAGTGCCAATCGACACAGCGGGAGCTTGCGCGCTGATTGTGGCTGCGATGAGCTGGTCAGTTGCTTCGGCGCTCACTCGCAGACTACGGCTGCCCGAGGCAAAGGTCATGAGCTCCGGTACTCAGATGCTCGCCGGAGGCGTTCTGCTCACGTTGACGGCGGGCCTTCTCGGAGAGTTCCGCGGATTTCACGTACAAGCAGTTTCCCGTGGCGCGTGGCTCGCTTTGCTGTACCTGATCGTAGCGGGATCGATAGTCGGCTTCACTGCCTATGTCTGGCTGATCCATCACGAATCGCCGACAAAGGTCGGAACGTATGCGTATGTGAATCCGGTGGTGGCGGTTGTGGTCGGCTACTTTCTCGGGGGAGAGGCGATTGGTCTGCGTACGATCTGCGGGACGCTGCTGATTTTAGTCAGCGTGATAGTAATTACAACCACGCCATCAGGAAAGGCGGAACTCAAGCGGGCAGTCGAAAAAGCGAAACTCGCGGAATCCTGACTCCGCCGGGACTCACCGGATGCGCAAGAGTACTGCTATATAGGCACGGACTTTATTCAGCAGCGCCGGGTCTGTTTTTGAGTGAAACTTCGCGGAACGTACCTTCCAGTCCACACTCTTGAGGTGGTCCGCCAACACGGCTCCTTGTACTTTGTCCACCACAACTGGCAAGGCAAAGGGATACGGCTTTCGCTTGCTGGTAAGAGGGCAGACTACAGACAAACCACTGGCTCGATTGTAGCTTTGATCAGTCAACACCAAGGCGGGGCGGCGTCGGCCTTGTTCGCGTCCGGCCTGCGGATCAAAATCCAGCCACACGATATCTCCGGCGTCTGGTACATACGAGCCTACCATTCGATGATTTCTTGCCCTAGGTCTGGCCCCCAAGCGGTTTCTTTGTGACGGTTTTCCTTGGTAATTCGAGCCACAAACTCTTCCAAAGTCGGAATTTTCTCGGTCGGTCGCAGCTCGACATGCCCGTCTAAAGCCTCGATCTCAATCGCATCACCCTCCCGAAGACGGGCCTGTTCGGCTACCGCTCTGGGAATTCGGACGGCAAGACTGTTTCCCCACTTCGCTACTTGTGCTTTTGGCATAAATTCCCCAACACTTTGTAGCTACTGAGTATATCCCAAACAATCTACTGCGTATATACATAGCTCCTGTCGGTAAGAAGGCCTTTTATTCACGGCCGCGTCATCTTCTCCGGCCGCATCAGTTCATCGAACTCCTCGCCCGTGAGGTGTCCAAGCTTTAGCGCCGCTTCGCGCAAACTGGTGTGCTCGACGTGCGCCGTATGCGCGATTTCCGCGGCCTTGTCGTATCCAACCTTCGGCGCCAATGCGGTCACCAGCATCAGCGAATTCTTCACATACCAATCTACTTTCGCGCGATCGACTTCGATGCCTTTGATCATGTACTCGACATATCCGTGGCAGGCATCGGTAATCAACGTGACCGAGTGCAGGAAGTTGTAGATGATTACCGGCTTAAAAACGTTAAGCTCGAAATTGCCCTGCGAGCCGGCAAATCCGATAGCAGCAGTAGCCCCATGCACCTGCGCGCACACCATCGTCATGGCTTCGCATTGGGTCGGGTTCACCTTACCCGGCATGATCGACGACCCTGGCTCATTTTCTGGAATAGAGAGTTCACCCAGACCGCAGCGCGGACCCGAAGCCAGCCAGCGGATGTCATTCGAAATCTTCATCAGCGAAGCGGCCAGAGTCTCCATCGCGCCTTGCGCAAACACGATCTCGTCGTGCGCCGAAAGTGCGGCGAACTTGTTCGGATGCGAACGGAAGGAAAGTCCCGTGAGTTCGGCAATCTTGTTCGCAGCGCGCTCGGCAAACTCTGGATGCGCATTCAAACCCGTGCCAACCGCAGTGCCGCCGATAGCAAGATCGTAAAGACCATCGAGCGCTTGATCGAGTCGCTTGATGTCACGTTCCAGGAGGCTAGCCCATCCGCCAAACTCCTGGCCGAAAGTCAGCGGAACGGCATCCTGCAGGTGGGTTCGGCCAATCTTGACCACGTCCTGGAATTCTTTCGCCTTGTCCTCGATCGCGTCATGTACGCTCTTGATCGTCGGGATCAGCGCGTTCCTAACCCGCTCTGCCGCAGCGATGTGCATGGCCGTTGGAAACGTGTCATTCGACGACTGCGACATGTTCACATGGTCATTGGGATGGATCGGGCTCTTCGATCCCATGGCTCCGCCCGCAAGCTCAATAGCGCGGTTGGAGATAACTTCGTTGACGTTCATGTTGGTCTGCGTGCCGCTGCCAGTCTGCCAAATGCGCAGAGGAAATTCGTCGTCGAGTTTTCCTGCAATCACTTCGTCCGCGGCTTGCGCGATAAGCCCGGCCTTATCCGCGGCAAGTTTTCCGAGGTCTTGATTCACCAGCGCGCATGCCTTTTTGAGGATGCCGAAGGCCCGGATCAATTCCGGTGGCATGGTGTCTCGCCCGATGTTGAAGTGCAGCAGTGAGCGTTGCGTCTGCGCCCCCCAGTACACATTCGCGGGGACTTCGATCTTTCCCATGCTGTCGGACTCGATGCGTGCGTGGGTTGCCTTTTCTGAGTTTGACATTGTGCTCATCTGGTGAGTTTTTGAAGATGGTGGAGAACTTTGAATTATAGCAACCTTGAACTGCCGCTCGCGTACGCTACGCCGGGCTCGAATACGGCCGCTCTGTGAGAGTGTCCCCAATTGCGCCATAGGCCGCGTGCTAGAATCTCCGTTTCCCGTCCATGCCTGCAGGAGTCGGCCTGGCGCTAGTGTCCTTCATGCCCAACATTCTCGCCGCTCAATCCGTGCCCGAGACGCTGCCGAAGCCCGAGGCAGAACCTCGCCCGGAGATGCGTTGTGACGTGTTGGTAATCGGCGCGGGTCCGACGGGGCTGGCTTGTGCCATCGAGGCGCAAAAGATCGGCCTAAAGGTGATCGTTGTCGACAAGGGTTGCCTGGTGAATTCACTCTTTCACTATCCGGCGGGCATGTTATTTTTCACGACCCCCGAATTGCTCGAAATCGGCGAAATTCCGTTCACGACCTCCCATCAGAAACCGACCCGTGAGGAAGCCCTCGAGTACTATCGCAAAGTTTCAGAACACTACAGGCTGGATGTTCGGCAGTACGAGTGGGTCAAGACGGTGATGGGGCAGGACGGAAACTTCAACATCACCGCTACGGATCGTGCCGGCCGTCCACATGACTATCGCACCCGTAAAGTCATCGTCTCGACCGGATACTACGATCTCGCCAACCAGCTTGGAGTTCCGGGCGAGGATCTTCCAAAGGTCTCGCACTATTACAGCGAACCTCACCCCTACTACGACAGCGACGTGCTCGTCGTCGGCGGCAAGAATTCCGCAGCGATCGCATCTCTCGATCTCTGGCGCCACGGAGCCCGCGTCACTCTGGTTCATCGTGAGCCGCAGTTGCACCTTCATGTGAAATATTGGGTCAAGCCCGACATAGAAAATCGCATCAAGGCAGGAGAAATTAAAGCTCACTTCGGCAGCAGTGTGCAGCTGATTGCAGAGGATTACGTCGTAGTGGATACCCCACGCGGCCCACTCCGCCTGAAGAATGACTTCGTCCTCGCCCTGATCGGCTACCACCCCGACTACGATTTTCTGCGTAGCATGGGCATTGAACTGTCAGAGGAACAATGCCGCCCTGTGTGCGATCCGGTTTCGCTCGAAAGCAACGTTTCTGGAATCTATGTTGCTGGCGTCATCGTCGCAGGATCCCGCACTAACGAAATCTTTATCGAAAACGGACGCTTCCATGGGAAGCAAATCGCCGAAGATCTCAAGCGCAAACTAGGACCGCTTAATTAACTAGTCTACCTCTGGATCAGAATTCCCAAATCCCACCTCGACCAGTTACCCTAACCACCGGCTATGGAACCCGAACCAGAGCATGTTGTCCCATCAATTTCGCTAACCTCGTATGGGCGGCTTTTACGCGGCAACCGGAATTTCCGGCGCCTGTGGCTGGCGCAGATTGTCAGTGAGATCGGCGACTGGTTCTACACACTTTCCATTTACACGCTCCTACTGCAACTCACCGGTCACGCCAGTTCGGTCGCTCTGGCACTGGTTCTTCAGGTCCTGCCGCAGACGCTGATCGGACCAACCGCTGGAGTTGTGAACGACCGCCTGCGCCGCAAGCAGGTAATGATTGCGGCTGATCTAGTTCGCTTCGTCGTTGTGCTGGCAATGCTACTGGTGCGCTCGCGTTCGGTCGTTTGGCTGGTCTACCCGTTGCTGCTGGCCGAAACCACGATGGCGGCATTCTTTGAGCCGGCCCGGAGTTCGGTGATCCCCAACATCGCTGACCAGGAAGACGTCCTTATCGCCAATACACTCTCTTCAGCTACGTGGTCGGTGAACCTGCTGGTCGGCGCTTCGGTCGGCGGAGTCGTTGCTGCTTTCTTCGGACGCGACATTGTATTCGTCCTAAACGCGCTGTCATTCCTGGCCTCCGCAGTACTCATCCGGGGAATGCATTTCGCCGAGCCGCACGCGGATTCTTTTGCGCCGCTGAGGCCTCGAGATCTGATCGACTTCTCCCCAGTACTGGAAGGCATTCGCTACGTGCGAAATCACAGCACGCTGCTTCCTACGGTCTTCGCCAAGGCCGGTGAACTTATGATCGGACCGAGCTGGGTGATCTTCACCGTAATGGGGCAGCACGAATTCGCCGTGCATTGGCACAACATCGACCCGGCGCGCGGAGCCATGCTTGGCATGAGCATTCTGCTGGGCGGACGCGGCCTCGGAGCGCTGGTAGGCCCACTCGTCTTCGCGCGCTGGGCTGGTCGTGCGGACCGCAGGTTGCGCCTTGGTATCTTCCTCGGCTATCTCTTAATCGCCGCCGGATACACGCTTCTCGGCGCCAGCCGCACCGTCTGGATTGCGAGCGCGTGTGCGATGCTGGCGCACATGGGAGGTTCGACCGTCTGGGTCTTCTCGACCACGCTGTTGCAACTCCACACCGAAGACCGCTTCCGCGGACGTGTCTTCTCCGCCGACCTTGGTTTCTCAATGCTGACGATCGCCGTCGGCGCTTATCTGTGTGGACGTCTTCTGGACTGGGGAATTGCCGCGCGCACGGTCGCAACTTATACAGGGCTGGTTATGCTGCTTCCGGCGATATTGTGGGCGCTAGCGATGCGGGCGTGGAAAGACGAACCGGCGAAAGCGGAGATACCGTCGAACAGTTAAACACCTGCGATGAAAGAGTGGAGCCGCGTTCAAAGGCAGAGTCAGGCGAGCCGGTCAATCTTAGCGGCCAAGATAAAGTCGCTCTCGGTCAGGCCGTCGATCTTATGCGTCCAGATTGTGATCTCCGCTTTCCCCCAAGTCAGTAAAATGCCGGGATGGTGGCCCTGCTCCTCAGCCACGGCGCCCACCTTGTTCACGAAGTCCAGGGCCTTTTGGAAATCCGGAAAAGTAAATGCGCGCACAATGTGATGCTCATTCACAACTTTCCAGTGAGCCCACTCAGGCAGTTGCTTATGAACCTGTTCGAGTTCCTTCCCGCTCAGTGGCGGTACTCCGCCGCGGCAGGGGACGCAAGTCTTGCTGGCCAGGTCAGGCATATATCTCCGATGCGTTGAGAGCTGAAAAATCTCCAGTCGGGGTAAAGCGTCTCCCAGACACGTGCGTAATACTATTGGCTGAAATCTAGAACGGAATATCTTCATCCGTGATCGGCCCGGCACTTGCGCCTGCGGGCTCAGCGTCCGGCGTGCGCTGATCAAAGTTATTGCCGGTGCCTGCGGATGCGCCGCGCGAACTGCCGGCGAAGTCTCCGCCACCGCCCTCGCCGCGCCCGCCGAGCAGTACCAGGTCGTTGGCCACAACTTCGGTCATGTATTTCTTCTGCCCGCTGGTCTTGTCGTCCCAGGAGCGGGTTTGCAGGCGTCCCTCGATGTAGACCTTGCCACCCTTCTTCAGATATTCGCCAGCGATCTCGGCCAGGCGCTGCCAGAGGACGACATTGTGCCACTCGGTGCGGTCTTGCCACTCGCCGCTCTTGTCTTTAAAGCGCTCATTGGTAGCGAGCGTGATCTTGGCCACGGGCGTACCTTGCGGCGTGAATTTTACTTCCGGATCCTTGCCCAGGTTACCGATGAGAATAACTTTATTAACACTTTTTCCTGCCATGGGATGCTCCTTTGCAGGCGTTCACTATAACAGAAGCGGACGACGAGAATTGGTGCGGGCCGTCACATGAGGGCGCAACGGTGTCCGTTTGGGAGAAGGAGGAACCCGCAATGCCGTGGGTGCCCTGAGAGAATGGAGACGGCAAAAAAGCGCTGAGCTAAGAGCTAAGAGCTAAGAGCTAAGAGCTAAGAGCTAAGAGCTAAGAGCTGACAGCCTCTTGAGGTATAATCGTCGCGATGCCTGCCCAACCCGGTGCTATCAGAGCGGTCGGGATGGTTCCCGACGAGCTCAAGTTCGAGCCCAAATCCAAGGGCCTTGCGACCCCGCGCAAGAAAAAGCCCAAAGAGCTTGCTGTCATTACCGAGTGCTGCACCGGATGCGCCGGTTCGCCCGCCTGCGTGGAATACTGTCCGGTGGAAGATTGCATGTTCTGGGTTCCCGACGAAGACGCCACGCCGTTTGGCCGGATCGCAGTCGACCCCATTCTCTGCATCGGCTGCAAGAAGTGCATCAGCAAAGGTCCCGATGGCTGTTTCCTCGACGGCTGCCCGTGGGATGCCATTGCTATGGTCGATACCGCTGAGGTCGAAAAAGAAGTGGGAGCGATGGCGATTTGAGCGCGGCGCTTGGCTTATAGCTGGCAGCTCAAAGCCAAAGCACGGTTACCAGTTCGGTGTGTGCCGGGCTAATTACTGCTACTTCGCCCTCTCCTGTATTGCCTTCTCCGTCTCTACCGCCTGTCGCCGCACATCGTTGGAAACGTCTGGCAGCTCGCGTTCGTAAGGACGAATCGCGGGAAGGTCGTCAGGCTGCCCGACAAGATAAAGAGCACGTAATGCTTCCCACACCTGCTCGTTTGCGGGGTCGACCACCGCGATCTCGGCCCCCGCGGCGATGTTCGCGCCGGTCCCGGCCACAGATCGAATGCGACCCGGAATAGGCGAACGTATTTCGATCATATGCGGCTGTGCAGAGCCTGTATCGGTAGCAACTTTAGCAACCAAACCACCTTGGTGGATGGCGGTCCCGGGCCTGTCTGCGTCGACGACGCGGCCAGCTTCCGGGGCGTTGACCTGCGCAGGCCGCAGCATCGCCACAATATGCGAACGGCCCCTCGCATCGCCCAATCGCACCAGCGAGAGCGCCGCATTTCCACGGACCATCGGAGATGGGTCAGCCAGCATTCTCAGCAGTGCCTCATGAAATCCCGCGCCAGTTGCGTCCTGTCCCATGACCCAGGCGTCGGTGTTGCGCACTTCCTCGACCGGATCAGCCGCCAGACGCACCAAGTCTGGATACCATTGCGTCGCAGTCGCATCATGCTTCGTGATGCGCTCGCCCACCTGGACCAGCGCCTGCTGAACGTGCCGCGGCTTCTTGGCATCAGTCAGATATTCGCCGAGTTGCCGGTCGGAGAGGTGGCGGCCAAACCAAGTGTTCCACCAGAATAGGAATGGCATCAGGCAGATGAGCCACGCGGTCAGGAAAAAGAGAAGCTTCTGCATGCGTGACATGCCATGCTTCCGCGTTTGAGTGGCATCGGCAGACGCTGCTAGGTTTGGATTGGCGTACATAGAAGAACTTTTCAGATCGCGACGGAAACATGGAGCGAATTCTGTGCTCGTAACTTTGTGGACGAAGTTTGGTCAACGCGGCTACTCCAGGACATCGGCGTCCAGCACGCGTTCCTGTTCCAGATAATGCGAAACTGCGTACTGAGCTAGAAGCGGCGTCTGGAGCCGGATTTCGGCGCCGATCCATTCACCCTTGGCGTGGGCAGCATCCGGCGCGTGATTGCAGCGGCCGCCGCTGCCAAATTGGGGGCCAAAGTCCGCGCTTTGAATTTGGTCAAACTGCCTGATCTCCTTCCACGACTGGTCGCCGACGGTTCCGGAGACATCAATTTTCAGTCTCACGATCGACATGCTAAGGGCTCACCATGATGTTTGGGCCCGGCCCGTCACCAGAATCTGGGCGAAGGAATTTGCTCACAAATCAAGCGGCTGGCCTCGTGGTGCGGCGGTTTGCCATCAAAAGCGCCAGCCCGAACATGACCAGCGAAAACAGAACTAACGTTGCCATCGCCGAGGAAAACGGGAACGACGTTTCCACTCCGGGATATAACAACGCCCGCAGCGCTTCTACTCCGTAGGTCAACGGGTTCAAATGCATGAGTGCTCGAATCCATCCGGAGGCTCCGGACAGCGGGAACAGCGCCCCGGACAACAGCCACAGTGGAATCAGAAACAGGTTGACGATCCCGTGGAATGCCTGCGACGAATCCATAGGCCACGCGATCGCAAACCCCAGCGCCGTAAGGGAAAACGAGACCAGAAACACCACGACCGCCGCCAGCAAGACTTGTATGGGCCCGAGATGTACCCCGGCAAATGGCGCGAAAATCAGAAAGATCATGCCCTGAATCGCGGAGAGCGTCGTCCCCCCGAGAATTTTGCCGAGAACAATCGCCGATCGCGGGACGGGGGCGACCAGCACAGAAAGCAAAAAGCCCTCCTTGCGGTCCTCGATCACCGACATCATGGTAAAGATCGAAGTAAACAGCACAATCATGATGAGGGCGCCGGGATAAAAATAATCCAGATAATGCTGCTGGCCGGGGCCGCTCCCTGAGCGAAAGGAGGAGCCAAATCCTGAGCCAATCACCAGCCAAAACACCAGAGGGGACGCGATCACTCCCACCACACGCGCAGGCTGCCGGTAAAAGCGAACGATCTCACGCCACCAAAGCGTGAATGCAGGCAAAATTACACCCGCCGAAGCAGACATACCCGGTCGCGCTAACGCAGTGCCTTGAGTCGCCAAAGAATTCAACTCGCTTTCGTAGCAGGCGCCTTAGCGGGCGTCGCAGGTTTTTTCTTGTGCAGGAAGTTGAGCATTCCGCGGTCGCGCATTTCCCAGTACAGATTCAGCATAAATATGCCGGAGAGCGTCAACAGGATCAAACTCATGAACAGGCCGTCCACAGTCGCCCTCATGGGAGTCAAAAGGATCCACACCACTCCAAGCAGCGGTAGAATTCCAAGGACTGCAGAAATGAATAGCAACATGGAAAGCAAGATGCCTCCTTCGTAACGCGCACACCTTAGCGCTATGTGCGCTTGTCAGTGGGTGATTCGCCTTCACTCCAGAACTTGTGTCCAGTGCGGTGAATGAATACATCCTCAAGTGCCGGCTCGCTCACCGAGATGGCCCGAATCTCCCCAGGAAACGCTTCTACTACGTCAGGAACAAAGCGGTGTCCGCCTTCGCGCTCTATGCGAACCTGGTTTCCCAGGACCGTCGCTTCCACATGGAACCGCGCCCGAATACGCTCCGCCAGAAAAGCCGCGTCATGCGTGGCATTAAGCATCACAACGTCGCCGCCAATTTCGCTCTTCAATTCCGACGGAGTGCCCAGCGCCACCAGGTTCCCCTCATTCAAAATGGCCAGGCGGTCGCAGTGCTCCGCCTCTTCCATCAGATGCGTGGTCACGAGCACCGAAACATGTTCTTCATCGCGCAGCGTCTGCAGGTACTGCCACAAGTCGCGTCGGGCACCCGGGTCTAGTCCGGTCGTGGGTTCGTCCAGTAACAGAACTCCGGGACGGTGCAAGAGTCCCTTGGCCAACTCGACGCGCCGCTGCATGCCTCCGGAAAATGTTTCCACGCGTTCCCGGGCGCGATCAGACAGTCCAACGCGGCCCAGAATTTCCTCCACTCGCGCCTTTAACCCAGCTCCGCGCAGGCCGTACAGATGTCCCTGATGCCAAAGATTCTCATAAGCGGTGAGCTTCCCGTCGACGCTTTGCGCCTGGAATACTACGCCAATTTGCCGGCGGACATGGGCGGGGTCCTGCGCCGCGTCGCATCCCATCACGAGCGCGCGACCGGCGCTAGGAATCATCAGCGTGGAAAGAATCCGGAAGAGCGTGGTCTTCCCGCTGCCGTTCGGACCCAGCAGTCCAAACAACTCCGCAGGACGCACCTCGAACGAAACTCCATTCAGTGCCGTCCGGTTCTCGTACCGATGTACTAGATTTTGAACTGAAATAACGGCCGCAGCGGAAGCTTGTTCCACTTCCGGCCCGGCATCAGCGAGTGCAGATACTTTTGAGACCAATGGGATTCCTGAGGACGATTTCCACTACCAGTTTACGACGATACGGTGTCCAGCATCATCACAATGAACAAAACAGGCAAATAGACGACTGTCGCCTGCAAGAGCTGTCGCGCCCTCTTCTTCGAAACCGGCGCTGTAATCGGTGCATCGAGGAACGCGAGCCGTAACCCAACATACAGAAGGGCA
>JRHI01002361.1_pt1 | contig 13100 bp, 13 predicted proteins | sample 215371 | NCBI WGS metagenome assembly JRHI01 (sample SAMN02929681, study PRJNA255918) | sediment metagenome | biome: cave system; feature: Ice Cave; material: Sediment; isolation source: sediment from deep within a dark volcanic ice cave with no known source of... ...
CACCGACTACCGTCGCCCCCTTGCAACATTCGCTACAACCATCTCAGCCGTAATCGGCCTGCACTTCTACACGGCCGGCTGAATAACCCTCCTTGCCTCTCCGTAGAAGTCTTTTCCGCTGCGTCCCTCGGTGACGCCGTCGGTGTAGAGCAGAAGCGTGTCACCCGGCGGCAGGCTGATTTGCACATCGTGCAGATGCGGTGCGTCTATGACGCCTAGGAGCGCTCCTGGTTTTCCGACGGCGCGGAGTGTCCCGTTGGGCTGTCGAAGGAGTGGAAGTGGATGTCCCGCACAGCTGACCGTGCCGGTCCACTCGCCGTCAGCTTGCCTCAGTCGCAGCAGGGCGACGGTGCAGAATCGGTCGGTGTCGTGTTGTCGTAGCACGTCGTTGAGCGTCCAGAGCGCTTTCGAAGGCTCAGCGTGCTGCACGGTGGCGGCGCGCAGCGTGTGGCGGACGAGCGCGGTGACGACAGCTGCGTCGACGCCCTTGCCGCACACGTCGCCTATGGCCACCACCCAGTCGCCGGTGCCGATCTGGAAGACGTCGTAGAAGTCACCGCCAACCTCGCTACCGTCTCCCGCGGGCCGATACGCCGCCGCGACGTCGAGGTTCGGGATGACCGGTGGGGTCGGCGGGATCAGTGTCTGCTGCAACGTCCGCGCCAGGGTCGTTGCGCGCGCCTCGGACTCCTCTGCCCGCTGCTTCGCGCGCAGCAACTCGCGTTCGTACTCGCGGCGCAGCCTGGCGTCGAACACCGCAGTCCGTATGACCCTCGGGCCGCCGTGTGCGTCACGTTCGATAACGGAATTGACAAGCACCGGCAATCGCGATCCGTCAGCGCGGATGATGTCGAGCGCGATCTCGTGCGCTTCGCCATGCATGCTGAGCATCGGGGCGTAGTGAGTCTCGTGGTATATCCGTCCACCGGCGGACAGCAGCTGTACGAAACGCACTTGCCCGATCAGCAGTTCGCGGTCGTAGCCGGTCAGCGTCAGGAACGTCTGGTTCACCTTGATGATCGTCCCGTCCGGAGCGGTGGACAGGTAACCGCACGGCGCCCTGTCATAGAGCTGTCCGGCATCGTCATCGAGGAGCGCCTCGTAGAAGGCTTCAAGCGCCTCGCTGCCGCTGGACGTCATCGCAGCGCGAGTGTTGACCTACGCACGAACTGCTCGATCGCAGCAGCCGTCTCTTCTGGCGCAGAGAGGTTAGGGCAGTGCCCGGTGGCGTTCAACAGCACCATCGACGCATTCGGCATCGCGTCGCGCACAAACTCTCCGACGGAGACGGGCGCGATGACGTCGTTGGCACACTGCAGGATGAGCGTTGGCGTCGCCACGGTGGGCAGATCTTTACGGTTGTCGGAAAGAAATGTGACCCGGGCAAACTGGCGCGCGATCGAGGGGTCGGTTCGACAGAAGCTTTCGGTCAACTCCTCCCCCAACTCGGGCCGGTCCGCACGGCCCATGATCACGGGAGCCATCGCGCTCGACCATCCGAGGTAGTTGCTCTCCAGCGACTCAAGCAGGTCGTTGATGTCGTCCGCACTGAACCCACCGACGTAGTCGTCGTCATTTATGTAGCGGGGGGACGGGCCGACCAGTACCAACTTGGTGAAAAGTTCGGGTGCGGCAGCGGCCGCGAGGACACCGATCATCGCCGACACGGAGTGCCCGACGAAGACCACGTCACGCAGCTGGAGCTCTGTGCAGATCCCGACGATGTCCTCGGCGTAGCCGGACAGGGACGAGTAGCGCCGCGGCTCGTACGCCGACGGATCGGAGTTTCCGGCTCCGACGTGGTCGAACAGCACCACGCGGAACTCGTCTTCGAACCGAGGCGCGACGTAGCGCCACATGTTCTGATCACAACCGAACCCATGCGCGAACAAAATCGGCTGCCCGTCCGGCTGCCCGGAGACATTGATGTTGTGCCGGGTCGCAATACTCACCATGCCAGGCTACCGAGATCGGACCACTCCCGACTACCGTGACGGATACACCGCTTCAAGGCCAACGTGGACGCGGCCAACGGGAACCCCGGGGGCCACACAAGGCGCGAGGGCCCCGGCTGCGCCGACCACACCGACAGCTTCCGAGGCCAGCCGTGGGTCGGCATCGGTTAGGTGCCGTTCGATCTTCTCGAACCAGTGGAGTTTCCTTGTCGGCAGGAGTATCGCTCTCCGCTCACGATGCACACCAGTCCACCGTGCGGCGGCACCGACCGAGCCCGGCGACGACGAACTCGTCGCGGTGTCCGACCGCCACCACTCCGAGCTGCCGCAAGGCGCCGCAGATCGGGCTGTTGCCTCCAGCCGGAAACGACTCGTTCCGACCGAGGATCCGGGGACCATAGATCGTCACGCCGGAATGCCAGACGGCAGCGGTCTGACGGCCCTCCCGACCGAAGTAATCGGCTTCCAGGTAGGCGATCGGCCCGCGGGCCGACGCGGTAACCAGCAGTCTCTGTAAACCGATCGACAGCTGCCAGAAGCCGGTTTCTGGTGAGACGCGAATGCCCTGCCGATCCAGCTCTAGCACCAGGTCCCCGGTGACCGGAATCAACGCTAGGTTCACTGTGGCCAGGGGAACGAGACGAGCGCACCGGTGTCGTGCGCTGATCGGCTCAAGCACCTGCGATGTCGAGACAATCGCGCTCAGCTCATAGTGCATCGCTGCTCGGGCGTCGGTTCCGGGCGGGCTTACTCGAGGAATCCGAGGTGCTTGAGCACGTGGGCCGCGGAGGTCGCACGGACGTCGGCCACCTCGACCCGGTAATCCTCGGCGAACAGACCCGCGTGCCTGGTGATCCTGCCCGCTTCGATCAACTCTGCGGCCCTCTCCAGGTGTTCCCGGCACAGCACGTCGGTCCACAGGCGGTGTCGGATGTAGATCTTGTTGTCGTCCACCGACGTGATCTCCAGGGTCTTGCCGCCGGCCACGGTCGGGATCGTCGCACCGTTGGCGTACCTGCGCTGTACCTCCGACCAGTCCAACGGCATATTTGCCTTCTCCCTCAGGTGGCGGGCGGCGAGATCTCAGCCGTCCGAGGACGGCTCGTTGTCCTCGGACGGGTTTGCGGGGGGCAGCGCGCATGCCGCCAGCCCGCGCATGTACTCCATGGTGCTGCGCCGACGAAGGCTCGCCGTGTGCGCGTCGCAGCCCAGGTTCGAGGCCAGCTGCCGGTCGTCGTCCCCCCGCACGCAAGTGAGCACGAGGACCTCTTGATGCTCCAGTGGCAGCCCGGTCAGCCCTCGGAGCAGTTCCGGCCAGCTGCACACGTCGGCCAGGCGGCCTTCTCGAGCTTCGGCGAGGCGGGTCTCGGCCAGCCGGGCGATGCGCCCGGAGTAAGGCAGTCCGAAGTATCGGAATACCTTGGGCTTGGCCAGAAGCCCCGCGAGCACTTGCGCGCTGACCTGCTCGGCGAGCCGGCGGTTGCCCAGCCGGTGGTGGCAGGTGTAGGTCACCGCGTCGTAGGTGGCGCGGACACGTTCCATCCAGGCTTCGTACTCCGGCAGCAGGGAGGCCGGTGTGCTCATCGCTTCCGCACCAATCGGGGGTTCCTCGGCGCCGCTGCTGCGCTGCGCTGTGATTAGAGTTCGGCGAGCACCGCGTCTGCCGTGCTGACCGAATGGTCGACAAAGCGCTCCTCGACGAGGAGCTTGTTGATCCGACCGTCTTGAAGAATGGCGGCGTAGCGCTGCGAGCGTGCGCCCAGCCCGAATTCGCTGGCATCGGTGTCCATGCCCATGGCACTAGTGAAGGCGGCATCGGGGTCCGCCAGCATGATGATGTCGCCGTTAGTTCCCTCGGCCTTGCCCCAGGCACCCATCACGAACGGGTCGTTGACCGATACACAGGCGATCGTGTCGACGCCCTTGGCCTTGAGGTCGTCGGCTCTGAGAACGAACCCAGGCAGGTGGAAGTCGCTGCACACCGGGGTGAACGCACCGGGCACGGCGAACAGCACGACCCTTCCACTACCAAGAAGCGCGCCGGTCTGGACGCGCTGGAGTCCGTCCGCAGTCATAGTCATGACCTGAACGTCCGGAACGTGATCACCGATGCTGACCATTTGCCGTTGCCTCCGTGAACGGGCCCGTGAGTGGTCCGGGACGCGTGATCCCGCCGTGACGCGTCGACGGGGAAATGGTTGGCCGTTTGCAGCCAGCCGAACAGGGCGGCGGGCAGTCGCGCTGCCCGCCAGCCCGATGTCGGCGAACGGCCGCAGTCAGGGCGTCGCCACCACCGTCTTGACCATGGGAGCAATGTGGGCGCCCTGCACCACGGTGATGTCCTCGGACGACAGGGCGTCCCCCCTGATCGCCGCGTGGGGGACGACCACCCAGCAGGCGCAGCCCCAGATGCACTCCCCGGCCATGCCCTCGAAACGGATCGACTGCTCACTCATCATGACGCCGAGATCGAGGATCCAGGAATGCATGAGCAGCTTCTCTTCCCAGGACTCGATCTTGTCGTAGGCGTCCCTCGCCTCGTAGAAGGCAGTGAAGTCGGTCTTGGCGACACCCGGGATGATGATGTTCGCGTAGGCGGTGAGCTCATCGAAGAACTCTGCATGCTCGGTGTGCAGGGTGCCGTCCTCACCGGGCAGCAGGTAGGTCTGCAGCGTCTCTTCCAGCTTCTTCTGCAGGGTGTCGTTCCACAGCTCCCGGGGGGCCACCGAGTGGGCCTCGATGTAGTCGGTCTTGAACCCCTCCTTGAGGCCGGACCACTTTGGTATGTATCCGATCCACTTGCCGACGACCTCACGCCATTTGCTTCGCGGCTCGCCGGGAAGCACCTCCACCCCGGGGTGGGTGAACTTCGCGACATCCAGCACAGTCCAGGCGCGGTCACCGGAGGTGTTGCGCTCGTGCGGGGCACCGGTGAAACCGGCGGGTCGGAGCAGCTTGAACAGCAGCCGCCCGTAATCCTGCACGACGAACCGGGTGAAAGAGTCATCGATGAACTTCCGCGTGACGCCCTTGCGTAATGCGTCCCGGATCGCCGGCTGGCCGGTCTTGGTGTAGGAGCCGAGCCGCTGCCAGGAGTGCTCCTGGGGCAGCGCGAGGAACCCGCCGGTGAACGGGTTCTTGTACAGGTCGCCCCAGACCGCCATGACACCCTGGTTCTTTGAGTCGTCGAGCATGCAGTCCAGCTCGTTGATCGTCGGGAACAGGGCAGCCTTGCCGCCGGCGTGCTCCTCGTCGCCCGAGAAGGGCATGGTGGCCACACCGACCACGGGTATCCGCCGGCCGAGCTTGACGTTGGACAGGTGCCTGGCGAGGTCCACTACCATGCCGCTGCCGGTACCGCCGGCCATTGAGAAGAACACCAGCACGATCGAGGGCAGCTTGGTGTCGTTGATGCTCTGCACGAACGCGTCGAGCTCCTTCTCCAGGGACCTCGGCTCGCCGTAGTAGTAGTGCCCGTAGATCGCCTTCGAGATCGCCCGTGGGAACGTGTCACCCGCCTTGGGTAGTTCCAGGTCGGCCGGTAACCACGGTTCGTAGTTGGGATTCCAGTAGTAGCGGGGGTATTCCATCTTCAGGAACTCGCGCCACCGGTTGAGGCTGGTCTGGAGGTCCTCGCGATCCGGGACCTCGAGGCCGACCGTGCGGACCTGCGCGCGCTCTCGGGGAATTCCACGCTCGTCGAGCCTTTGGTTGAGACCGTTGGAATACTCGCGCAGCTCGTGCATGTCCTGGTCGCCGATGTCGATCGCCAGGCCAGTGAAACGGGCGCGAGGATCCTCGAGCATGTCCTCGATCTCACCGGTGCGCAGGAGTGCCTCGACCATGTAGGCACCGGTCTTGCCGATCCCGATCGCGTGAATGCAGTGGGGCGACTGGTTTCCCGTCGCGCTGTGGTACATAGACAGTCCCATGACCTGGTTCCTCTCCTGGTGAAACTGCGCTTACTTTTCGGTGCGACCTGACTTGCCTGGGCAGGAGAACGGCGGCGTTCGCGCCGTGTCGTCATGTCACTCGAGGAAGCCGAGGTCCTTCAATACTGTGGCGGCGGTCGTCGGTCGCTCGTCGGCGACGAAGGTGCGGTACTGGTCGACGAAGTCGCCAGACTTTCGCGTCATCTTCCCGTCCTCGAGCAGTGCCACCGCTTTCTCCAAATTGGCCCGCGATAGGCTGTCTTTCCACAGCCGGTGCTTCACGTAGACCTTCGCCTCGTCAGCGCCGGTCACCGCCAACGTGGACGATCCGGGAATCGGTGCCACGTCCGCGCCGTCCTTGTATCGCGCGACGACCGCGTCCCAGTCCAGCGCCATCACAATTCTCCTCCTAGCGGGCAGACGGGCGTGCGGTGATCCCCGGCCTCAGCCGGAACCGACCGTCACGGGTGACTCGACTGGTGCCTCTTCGCCACGAATGGCCGCATAGGGCACGACTACCCAGCAGGCGCAGCCCCAGATGCACTCACCGCCCATGCCGTCGAAGCGGATCGATGGTTCGCAGAGCATCACCCCGAGGTCCAGCAGCCAGGAGTGCTTGAGCAGCTTCTCGTCCCAGGTCAGCGTGTCGTAGGTGTCGCGGGCGGTGAAAAACATCTCGAGGTCGAGCTTGCTCGCGCGTGGTACGACGACCGTGACCATGGGCTCAGCCGGGCCCTCCACCTGCAACACAGTGGGCTCCACAGTGGTGCTGGCGATCTGCCCGACCTGCTCCCGCAACTGCGTAATCGCCTTGGCGCTGAATGCCGCCTTCGGCCCAAGGATGCGCGCTTCGATGTATTCGGTACTGAATCCCTTCACCAGGCCGCAGCCACCCAGCGTAGCGATGTCTGCCGCCTCGCGGGTGGCGAGCACGTTGATCCATCGGTCGTTCGGCTCGCCGCGGATCGCTGGGTGCCAGGCGTCTGCCGGCACTGACAACCAGTTCAGCGCCTTTAGCGTCTCGTAGAGGTGTACTGAGTCATCACGGGTCAGGAAGCTCGCGATCCCGGAGTCCACATACGAGTGGGTGTCGGCAAGGTTGCCTTTCATGGCGAACACGTCGTCCTGGGGCACGGCGAAGAATCCGCCGGTGAATGGGTTCTTGTACAGGTCGCCCCACACCGCCATGACACCCTTGTTCTTCTCGGTGTCGATCATGCAGTCAAGTTCGTTGATCATGGGGAACAATGAGCCGTCGAAGATCTCCGGGGGGTCACCTTCGCAGGGCAGCACGCCGACGCCGACGACCCATGGCCTGCGGCCGAGCTTGATGGTCGACAGGTGCCGGGCGATCTCGACGACGATGCCGCCGCCGACCCCGCCCGCTAGGCTGAAGACCACCACGACCAGCGGCGTGGCCTGGCTTGCCAGCACACTCTCGGCGAAGGCGTCCAACCCCTGGGTGATCTCTCGGTGCTGGTAGTACTCCGAGCCGTACACCGCCTTCGCGAGTGCCCGCGGAAAGTGCTCACCCGGGCCGGGCAGCTCCACGTCCGCGGGCAGCCACGGCTCGTAGTTGGGGTTCCAGTAGTAGCGGGGGAACTCCATCTTCAGGAACTCACGGTAGCGGTTCAGGCTGGTCCTCAGCTCCTCGTTGCCAGGAATGGGCAGCGCTACGGTCTGGACGTGGCTTCGCTCCGGTGGAAGGTCCGCCCCGGCCTCGCGGACCTGGCCTAAGTCCTCGTCGCCGATGTCTACCGCCAGTGCCGAGAACCGGGTGGTGGGGTCGGCGAGAAAGCCCTCCGGGCGCTCGCGCAGGAGTTTCGTGATGACTGCCGCCCCGGTGCCGCCCAAGCCGAGGACGTGCAGCGAGAACGGGCCCTCGTGCGCGCCGGCACGATGGACCCCCTCGGTGCGCAGCGCCTCGATCCGGGCCAGATCGCTGATCAAACCGTGACTGTGACCGTGTTCGTGATCGTGCTGGTGACTCTCGGTCGCCATGTCCGGTATCTCCTCGCAGGTCGGTGGGTCCAGAGGTATGGGACGGGTCAGTTGGGGCCGGGCTCAGGTGGTGGCGCGCGACAGTTCGTCGGTCGTGGCGGCGCCATTGGAGACCTGGTTTGGAATGCCTTTGATCGGGCTCTCCGCCGTTCCGATCGTCGGGCGGGTGAGGGACTCCACCTGGCGCTGAGCCGCCGCGGGATCGGTTACCCAGGTGCGGTAGAAGTCGAACGGGCACTCAGCCACGCCCTTGTCACCGTCTCCCGATGCCAGTACTCCGGTGTAGCCGCGGTGCAGCAGCTTGAACATCTGGTTCTGCGACTGCCAGTTGGCCCGAGCGTCGCGGATCAACGACGTGGAGAGTTCGGCGTACTGGATGCCGTACTCCTCCTCGCCAGTCTCGCCTAGCGTGCGGCCGTCGAACCCGATGATCGAGGAGTGGCCGAAGTAGGAGTACACGCCGTCGAAACCGGCTGCGTTGGCGACCGCGACGTAGCAGTTGTTCATCCAGGCCATCGCCTTCGCGACGATGATCTGCTGATCCTTGGCCGGGTACATGTAGCCCTGGCAGCGCACGATGAGCTCGGCGCCCTTCATCGCGCAGTCCCGCCAGATCTCGGGGTAGTTGCCGTCGTCGCAGATGATGAGGCTGACCTTTAGGCCTTTGGGCCCATCCACGACGTAGGTCTTGTCCCCTGGGTACCACCCTTCGATCGGCACCCAGGGCAGGATCTTGCGGTATCGCTGCACGATCTCGCCCTGGTCGTTCATGAGGATCAGGGTGTTGTAGGGGTTCTTGCGCGGGTGTTGCTCGTGCTGTTCGCCGGTGAGCGAGAAGACTCCCCACACGTTCGCCGCGCGACACGCCTCGGCGAAGATCTTCGTCTCTTCGCCCGGGATTACCGACGCGGTGGCGAACATCTCGTCGCGGTCGTACATGATCCCGTGGGTGCTGTACTCCGGGAAGACGATCAGGTCCATCCCCGGCAGGCCCTGCTTGATCCCGACCACCATGTCGGCGATCTTCATGCAGTTGTCCCTGACGTCCTCGCGGGTGTGCAGGCGGGGCATCTTGTAGTTGACGACCGCGACACCTACGGCGTCGTTGCTGCTGCTGATGTCTCCGTGCCGCATGGGCGGACTCCTCCCGCTGCGCTCAACGGATCGGCGATCGCCGATCCGAGCGGTAGTTCCTTCCATATAGAACTATTCTGCGAGGAAGCAGTCCTGTCAAGAGATCCGAGCCTAGCTCGGGTCAGAGCGACGAGACGATGTCGAACTCCAGCCCGGCCGCACGCGCGAGGTAGATGCGCTGCTCGACGTGGGCGTCGCGCAACCCGAGTTCGCCGCGCGGCCCGCCATAGCGAGCGGCCTGCGCCACGGCGCAGATCTGTCGCACGTCCGACGATCCGGCTCGCCGGATCAGCTCAGCGAGCAGCTGCAGCCCCTCGTAGCAGGACTCTCCGAGACTGTTGAGCATCGGAGCGTCCACGCCGAAGCGCCGGGTATAGCGAGCGTTGAAGTCGAGACTCTCCGCGGTGGGCAGGCACTCGAAGTAACCCGCCGCCACGAACAGCCCCGCCGTGTTGTCGGCACCCGTGGCGAGAAGCATGTTCTCGTCCATCAGGGGGCTCAGCCGCACGCACCGCCGGTCCAGCTCAGCGCGCGCGAACTGCCGGTTGAAGTGCACCGCGTCCTCACCGACGAGGAACATGAGCACGCCCTCGCACTCGCTGCGTTCGACCCGCCGGATCACCTTACGGAAGTCGGGTGTGCCCAGCCCGACGAAGATCTCGTCACGGATCTCGGCACCGCAGATCCGGGCGAAGCCCCGGCTCACCGCAGCCGAGCGGCGCGGCCAGATGTAGTCGTTGCCGACGATGCACCATCGCCGCACGCCCATCTCGCCCGCCATCCACTGCAGGGACGGCAGGATCTGGCGCTGCGGTGTCTCGCCGGTCAGAAAGACACCGGGGCTGCGCTCCCCACCCTCGTACAACGCGGTGTACACGTAAGGGACCCGCTGGGCGATGCGGGGCACCAACACCTCCCGCACTGCAGAGATGTGCCAGCCCACCACCGCGTGGACCCGGCCGGCCGAGATCAACCCATCGATCTCATCGGCGACCCGGGCCGGCGGCGCACCACCGTCCACCGTCAACAGGCGCAGCTCGCGACCGAGCACGCCGCGACCGGCGTTGACCTCTTCCACAGCCAGTTGGGCGCACAGCTCGCAGGACGGGCCGAAGATCCCGGCGGGGCCCTGGATCGGGACCACCAGGCCAATAGTGAACGTCCCTCGATGCCCTCGGTGCGTCGGCATTGCCGTCCCTCGCGTCAAGACCGCGTGCAATCGCCAGAATGCCGAATGGCGGTCCGTCGTCCGTCATCGTAGGGCGACGCTGGCTGTTGAGATACCTCCCATTAAGGCGCAAGTCTCCCGATTCCGCCGTCGAACACAGGTGCCACCGCGCCACCGGACGTCGCTCGAGCGTCGGCGGCGGGGTGAGCAATCGCCGGGTCAGCGCGGGCCGACATTTCTGGCCTGGGCAAAGAGCGGCCCACGGTGACGCAGTGGCCGGCTGGGAGTGCGCTGGGGCTGGCGCCGGGGCGCTGCCCAGCCGTCTTGCCACCAGTCCGTGTTATTTTCTGGTTAATCAGTTTCGGATGACATCACTTCGGGAGTCCCTGTGACGGCAGGCACCGAGCTGGGCCTGGCCCATCTGCTCAGCCAAGTGGAGAGTCGCGTGACTCGACGCCTGGTCACCATGCTGCGGGCACACGACTGCGAACTCGCGGAGTGGCGGGTGCTCCGGCTGTTGGCGGACGGCCGTGGCCGGCCGATGAACGAGATCAAGGATTTCGTCCTGCTGCCCGGCCCTACACTCACCAAGTTGATCGACCGGATGGTCGCCGACAATCTCGTCTACCGGCGCGGTGACCTCGAGGACCGCCGCCGCGTGCTGGTGTTCCCGGCCCCACGCGGCGTCGCGAAGTACGAGACCATCCGCGCCGCCGTCGACTCCGATCAGATGGAGCTGGCCGAGCGCATCGGCGATGAGCAGCTAGTGGAACTGACTCGGGTGCTGTCCCAGATCGCCGACGCCCTGCGCTGAGTACGAGTCAGGGCGGCGACGTCGATGATCCGGCGGCCTCCGTAGTCGCCGCGCGCGAGACTTGCGTCCCCGACCCGCGGGGCGTTGACACTCCTCAGGCGTAGCTGCAAGATACCTGACCATCCGAACTATGTTTCTAACGGAAATATTCTGGTAGGAATTAAAGCTGACCAGCCCTCACGTAGCGTGACAAGGTGATCGAGGATCCCGATGACCATCGACTTGGACACATCCTCCCGGTTGACCCAGCTCCAGCGTTCACTGTCCCCGGCGGAGTGGACGGCACTTGGCGGGATGGCCGGCTTCATCCTGCTGTTGCACTTCGTGGGCTTTGGTGTGCTGGCCGGCGTCGTGGCGCCACGGAATTACCATGTGGGCAAGTCCGCGGTCTATGGCATCGGTCTGGGACTGACCGCCTACCTGCTGGGTATGCGGCACGCCTTCGACGCCGACCACATCGCCGCGATCGACAACACCACCCGCAAGCTGATGGCCGACGGGAAACGGCCCCTGTCGGTCGGATTCTGGTTCTCCCTGGGGCACTCCACGATCGTGTTCGGGCTGGCATTCCTGCTCTCAATCGGCGTCAAGACACTGGCCAGCCAGGTCACTGAAGACAAGTCGTCGGCGGTGCAACAGAACCTCGGCTTGATCAGCACCACGGTGTCCGGGGTGTTCCTCTACCTCATCGGCATCATCAACCTGGTCATCCTTATCGGAATCATCACAGTGTTCCGAGAGATGCGGCGCGGCGCCTACGACGAACAGACTCTCGAAAGCCAGCTCAACAGCCGCGGGTTCATGAACCGCTTCCTGGGCGGGGTGACGAAGGCTGTCACCAAGCCATGGCAGATGTACCCGACCGGCATGCTGTTCGGCCTGGGGTTCGAAACCGCCACCGAAGTCTCGCTGCTTGTATTGGCCGGCGGCGCAGCGGCATCCAACCTGCCCTGGTATGCGATCCTGATTCTGCCCACGCTATTCGCAGCTGGGATGTGCCTGCTGGACACCGCAGACGGCTGCTTCATGAACTTCGCCTACGGCTGGGCGTTCTCCAAGCCGGTCCGCAAGGTCTACTACAACATCACCATCACCGCTTTGTCAGTCGCCGTCGCACTGATCGTCGGCACCATCGAGTTGATCTCCATTCTCACCGACAAACTCGGCATCGACTCCGGTCCGCTAGCCCTGATCGGCAACCTGAACCTCAACGCCGTCGGCTTCTTCATTGTCGGGTTGTTCGTGCTGACCTGGATCGCGGCACTCGGGATCTGGCGATTCGGACGCATCGAGGAAAGGTGGTCGGCCAACCTTGCGGCCAACCCGCCCTCGCCGGACTAGCTGAGGGTTCTGTTGTCACCGAGGTTACGGCGTACTCACGCGCTGCGGCGTCATGGTGCGCGCAGTCGACCACGTCCGGCAACTCGTAGTCGCCGTCGCACACCGTGCAGGTGTGGGTGGCCGTCAGGTCCGACGGTCGCCGGGCGCGCTGTCATGGAGGTGAGGCTATCGAGCGGATCGCGCGCCGTCGCTGAGATTCGCGATGAGCGTGGCTGGACCGGAGAAAGCGAACTGATTGGCGCGCCTCCTGAGCGGAGACCGACTGCGGCAGCTGCGGGCAGGCGAGGTCGAGGTCCGCGTCTGCGTTGAGGGCCTTGAAGGAAGATCGAGCCGATGGAGAAAACTGCCACAGCGCCGGGACACACGAATCCGTGGCGCAGACGATGTTGGCGCCGGCCGTGCCGTGGTAAGGGGCGTCAGTCCGACCATGTCGTCGACCGAGCTGCGGACGTCAGACCAGAACTTGATCGTCCATCGTGACCCCAGGGTTAGCCGAGCGTGACGTTCGAGGACGTCGTGTTGTCCTGGATCTGCTGACGCAGCCGGTCGCGGAGCACGATCGCCGGGAGCCTGCTTCCTGCCAGCTGCGGGGGAAGTGTGGACGCTGGTTAATGGACAGTGTGATGGACAAGATCCATTTGCTCAGGCAAATTTGACCTTCTGCTGTTGCTTCGCCGCTGGTCAGAGGCGGTGTAAACAATGAATTGGGTGCGGCTCCTTTGAAGTGACGTCCGCCTCGGCCCGCTTCGACCTGA
>JRHI01002362.1_pt1 | contig 13096 bp, 10 predicted proteins | sample 215371 | NCBI WGS metagenome assembly JRHI01 (sample SAMN02929681, study PRJNA255918) | sediment metagenome | biome: cave system; feature: Ice Cave; material: Sediment; isolation source: sediment from deep within a dark volcanic ice cave with no known source of... ...
CGCGGGAATCTCCGGATTCACCGTCGGCCAGCGCCGCGGCGTGCCTGCGACGCACTTTAACGACGGCCCACGTTACGTGACGCGCATCGACCCGCGCACGAATACGATCGTCATCGGGCGTGAGGACGAACTGGGCGCGCACGGTTTGAACGCCGACCGCACCAATCTCATTCGCCCCGAGCGCTTTGCGTATGGCGCCATCCGCGTGCGCGCGATGACGCGCTACCGGGCACCGCTGGCTGACGCGCTCGCGACGATCGATGCGCAGAACGGTGACCTGCACCTGCGTTTCGCGTGCGCCGGACGCGCGATAGCGCCGGGGCAACTCGTGGCGCTGTACGACGAGCATTACGACGAAGTTCTCGGAGCTGCAACGATCCGAGAAGCGACGTGATATCGCGCTCGTGACGTAATATCGGCTCATACGGTTGCGACGTAGTATCGCGCATCGTACCCTTGCGACGTTGTAACGCGCACCCAAGATCGCTTTCGTTGCGGGCTTGGTAACATCGCCGTAACAACGGCGTGGTACGCTGATGCAAATGGATGATCCGAACCAGCCGACGCAAGGCCAGTTACTTGCCGCAATTCTCGACGTGAGAGATTTTGCGGACGGTGCTCTCACGTCGCTCAAAACTCAGATGGACGCGCGTTTCGAAGCGGTCGACCGGCGTTTCGATGATTTCGAGCATCGCATGAATCGTCGCTTCGATCGTATCGACCAGCGTTTCGATAGTTTGAGGGGCGCGTCGGAAAGCTCGAATAGCGCAAACGGGTCCGTGGAGCACGCTCGATCTGAAGGATTAGGCGAGCGCTTTTTTGGGTAAACACTCGGGCACCCCCCGGAAAGCTCGTGGATCGGCGGCCAAGACGCCAATTCTAAGCAACACCTCAGACGCGGCCCCTATACTGTGATAGTTGGCACGACCGCGGCACCTCGAACTGCGCAGACTCAAGTCGCCCATCGAGCAGCCGAAAGAGAAAACATGCTCGAATTCAGCTACGACGCCATCGGCTCAACGTCGAACGCGGCCGCGCGCCGCGAATCCTACGCCCTTTATGTGGTTGACGCGGATCTAGCGCTCGTGCTCGCGGGCACGACGCCGGCCGACCTCGCGCCGGTGGAGGCGCCGCTGCCGCGCGACGTCTCGGCGTCGCTTGCCATCGTGCTTCACGAACACAATTTCGATCGCGAAACGATCGCGTGCATCGCAACGCCCCAGGGACGGCAGCTGCGCGCGACGCGTATTCGTTCGATCGGTCGGCCGTACTACGCGGTAGTAGTCGAACGCCGCCTGGACACGCCGGCTCGGTAGTAGCCGCCGCTAAAGCCGGCTTCGGGTCGACTTTTTCGGCAGCCGCTAACTCGCAGTCGCGAGCGGCATGTGCGGGCGCAGGTTCCAATACGTGTCGCGCACGACCGGCCTGAAGCCCGCAGCCAGGATCAGTTCTTCGAGTTGCTTGCGCGTGGCTTCGTTTGTCGATCCCGCAAGCGTAACGACCCGCTCCTCCAGGATCGTGCCGCCCATGTCGTCGCAGCCGTAGAAGAGCCCGAGTTGCCCCATTTTGAGGCCGGGGGTCAGCCACGAGGACTGCAGATGCGGGAAATTATCGAGATACAGGCGCGAGATTGCGAGCACCCGCAAGTAGTCGAGCCCCGTCGATTCCCGACCACGCAACGGCGTGTTGAACGGTACGTAGTACCACGGAATAAATGCCGTGAAGCCGTTCGTCTCGTCTTGTAAGCCGCGCATAACTTCCAGATGTTCGATGCGCTCTTCCATAGTTTCGAGCGAGCCGAACATCATCGTCGCGGTCGTCGGTAATCCGAGTTCTTGCGCGTCGCGCATGATCCCTAGCCACGCATCGGGCGTAATTTTCCGGGCACTGATCCGCTTACGCACGCGCTCGACGAGAATCTCGGCCCCGGCACCCGGTAACGACCTCAGCCCGGCTTGCTTGAGGCGCTCGAGGACGGCGCGCGCAGAAATCCCTTCGACCTTTGCCAGTCCGTTGATCTCGGACACCGAGAGCGAGTGAATATCCACCTGGGGAAATTCGGTGCGCACGCGCCGGAAGAGCCCCTCGAACCACTCGATGCGCAGTTCTGGGTTGACACCACCCTGGATCATGATCTGCGTCGCTCCCTGGTCGGCGGCGAACTTCACGCGAGACATGACCTCATCGTGCGACATCGTGTAACCCTCGCCGTGCTTTTCCGGTCGGAAAAACGCGCAAAAAGAACAGTGGACGTTGCAGACGTTGGTGTAGTTGATCGTCGTATCGATAACGTAGGTGACATCGCGCGCCGGATAGAGCGCGAAGCGCCGGTGGTTTGCTGCGGCGCCGAGTTCGTGCAGCGGCGCCTCCTTATAGAGGAGCACACCCTCATCGAAACTCAAGCGTCCGCCGCCCGCGGCCCGTTCGAGCAGACTAGCGATGGACAACGGGGACCTCCGGTTCGGCCGACGGCATACCGCGGATTGCGCCGAGCGCGTACAATTCTTCGATGTAGCGCGTAAGCCCGGCACGCGCGCGCTCGTCGAATGTGAAATTCAACGTGTCGTAGTAGGCCGCATAATAGCCGGCCTGCCGCGGAGACGTCCTCTGCGCGGTTGCGACGACGCGCTCCATGTGCGCGACGCCCCAGCGCTGGGCCGCGATAAGGGCTTCCATAGCTTTGCGCACTTCGCCCGGGTGTCGCGCGAGCACGTCGCGCCGCACGGCCCACACGGCGAAAACCATGTCGAGCCCGGTCCACGCATGCCACGCCGAGCCGAGATCGTGCACGTGCGCGGGCGTAAAGGTCTGCTGCGCGTCGAGCGCGCGATCGCCGATCAAGAGGGCAGGCTGACCGTTCGCGGCAGCCGTGAACGGGTCTGCGGCCTCGATGAAATTCGCGCGAATGCCGTAGCGCCGTTCGAGCAGCACGCGCAGAAGATTCCGGCCGCTCGCCGATTCGCGCGTCACGACGATCGTCGCGCCATCCAGCTCGGCGAGGGGTTTCCGGCTGACGCAGACGACCGACCAGACGTCGCTGCGCGCTCCGATGCAGAGATCGGGCAGCAGTGCGAACTGATCCGCATGCTTGGCCCAGTGAAACGCGCTAATCGGCGAAAGATCGAGCCGCCCATCGAGCATCATCGCGTTGAGGTTCGCGGGTACGTCGGCGACGAGCGGCCCAGGATACCGCACGGCGCCTTCGTCGAAAGCGGTATAAATCGGCAAATCGTTCGTATAGATGATGCGCCCGGAGCGAAGCATGCGCTTAGGCGCCGGGGACACCGGCGGCTACGCGGGTGCCGGGCGCGGGAGTTTCGTCTTCGGGCTTCCAGTCGTGCGGAAACTCTTCGTACGTCGAATTGCGACGCACGGCCACGTAGCCCGCTTCTTCGATCAAGCGCCGGAACTCGCGGTCGTCCACGTATTGACCGGACGACGTTCCGGCAGCGTGGTAAATGCGCTCTTCGTCCGTCGAGCCGTGCGTGCCGTCCATGTCGTCGGCGCCGAACTGCAACGCGACTTGACAGACCTTTAAGCCCTGAATCATCCAATACGCCTTGATGTGATCGAAATTATCGAGCATGAGGCGGGCGGTGGCGAACATGCGGATATCGTCGAGACCGGTCGTCGGACCGTGCGAACTCAGCTCGTTACCGTCGGGATGAAACGCGAGCGGAATGAAGGCGTTGAAGCCGGGCGAGCGCTTCTGCGATTCGCGCAACAGTATAAGGTGTTCGACACGCTCTTCGATCGTCTCGATCGTGCCATAGAGCATCGTCGCATTCGAGGCGATGCCGTGGCGGTGCGCGACCTCGTGTATTTCGAGCCAATGCGCGGCATCGACTTTGTTCGGGCAGACGAGTTTGCGGAAGCGCTCGCTGAAGACTTCGGCACCGCCGCCGTTAATGTTGTCGAGGCCGGCTTCGCGCAAGGTCGCCATGATGTCGTCGTAAGGGAGCCGATGCCGCCGCGCCAAATAATCGATCTCGGCGGCGGTGAAAAGCGAGAGCTGTACGTGCGGCAAGGCTTCTTTGAAACGACGCATCAGGGGCAACCAGTAATCCAGCGAAAGCTGCTTTGGATCGTGCCCGCCCACAATGTGAACCTGGTTGAAATTCGGTCCGGTTTCCAGTGCCTTCGCGAATACTTCGTCGGCCGGCATGCGAACCGCACGTTCTTTATCTTTTGCTTCGTCGACAGCGAACGAGCAGAACTTGCAGTTTGCGTAGCAAACGTTCGTCGAGTTGATGTAGCGATTGAGCACGTAGAAAACTTTGCTGCCGCTCTTACGCTCTTTGACGGCCTTGGCGAGCCGGCCGAGCGTGTGCAGATCCCCGCTCTTAAAAAGCGCGACGCCGTCTTCGCGCGATAGCGAGATGCCTTCGTCGAGCTTGTGCTCGATCGATCGAAGCGCCGGGTCCGTTACAAACGCCATACTATCCTCAAGATTAGAGCCTTGCGCGAGGCACCGCAAGGACTTCGCGCACAACTGCTCTTGCGACTTCGGTCGCACCAATTACGATTTCACCTTCGGCGCTGGAGCGCGCTCTCCCGGAGCCGTGGTCGCTCGCATTGCGACCCTTCCAATCGGGGCCCGCGCGTTTTGACCCAGGGTCTTCCAGCCGCCGCGCCGTCGCGACGCGGTGCCGCTCATGTCGAACGCACGCTCCGCTTCCGTCACGACGCATGCTTGGTTCAGTTGCGACGTTCCTCGGCTTCCGTTGACCGCACGCTCCGCTTCCGCGGGAACGCACTCCGCGCTAGCCTCGCGACGCGCCAGGCTCGGCTCTCAGACACCCTGGGCGAAAAGGTCTGTCTGCTCGGTTCGGCCCAAACGTTCGGCGATCGATTCCAATTCGACGTGACCGATGTTGATCAGGCGGGGCTTCGTGCCCTCGTGCGGCCCGACGACTCCGAACTCTTCGAGCTGCTTCATGATACGGACCGCGCGCGGATGACCGACTGCAAAGCGTTGCTGCAATTGTGCCGTCGACGCCATCTTCGATTCGATGGTAAACTTCGCGGCTTCGTACAGTAACGGATCGAGTTTACGATCGCTCCGCTCGTCTTCTTCGATCGGCGTGAACTCGACGTCGAGCAAGTTCTCGGGACGCCCTTGCGCGGCCCAAAATGCGACCAGCCGCGTCACCTCGGCGCCGGTGATGAGGGCCCCTTGCGCGCGTACGGGCTTAGGTGCGTCGATCGGCAAGTACAACATGTCGCCGCGCCCGAGTAGCCGCTCGGCACCGCCCATATCGAGAATCGTGCGCGAATCGATCTGCGAACTGACCGCGAAGGCGATACGCGACGGGATATTGGCTTTGATAATACCGGTAATGACATCGACCGACGGTCGCTGCGTTGCGACGACGAGATGGATTCCCGTCGCGCGCGCGAGCTGCGCGAGGCGGCAAATCGTCGTCTCGACTTTCGCGGGCGCGATGAGCATCAGGTCCGCAAGCTCGTCGATGACGATGACGATGAAGGGCAACTTCTCTTCCGGAAATTTCGCGTTGTATTCTTCGATCTTGCGCACGCCGGCCTTCGCGAAGCGTTCGTAACGCGAATCCATCTCGCGCGTCATCTCATAGAGGGCGCCGGCAGCAAGTTTTGCATCGGTGATTGCGTCTTTGATGAGATGCGGGATACCGTTGTAGACCGTTAATTCGACACGTTTGGGATCGATGAAGAGCATCTGCACTTGATCGGGCGTCGCCGAAACGAGCAAAGACGCGATGATGCCGTTAAGACAAACGCTCTTGCCGCTGCCGGTCGCTCCAGCAACCAAGAGGTGCGGCATCTTGCCGAGATCCCCGAAGACGGGGCGCCCCGTGATGTCTTTACCGAGCGCCATGTGCAGCGGCGGGACGGTGCCGCGGTGGGGCAACGCCATCAAAATTTCCGCGATTGCGACGACCGAAGTAACGGCGTTGGGCACTTCGATACCGACTGCCGACTTGCCGGGAATCGGCGCTTCGATGCGGACGGAGGTTGCGGCAAGGGCGAGCGCGATGTCGTCCGCAAGCGACGAGATGCGCGAGATCTTCACGCCGCGCTCGGGTCGCAGTTCGTAGCGCGTGATCGAGGGCCCGCGCTCGATGTGCATGACTTTCGCCCCGACGCCGAACGAAGCGAGCGTATCTTCGAGTAACAAAGAGCGATGCGATTCGTCGACGACCTGGGCTTGCGGCGGATCGAAGAGCGAAAGGTCCGGCAAGCGGTAAGAGCGTCGCGCGCCGTCCGAGCCCGAGACGACGCTCGCCGGTTCGTAGTCTCCAACGACCGCAAGCGAAGGCCGCGCCGGCACGGCGTTCATGCGCGCTACGATGTCGCCGACGCCATCCTTGTCGTCGCCGTCCTCGCCGTCTTCATCGTCGTCTTCTTCGCCGCCGGCGCCGCCCTCGTCGTCTTCGTCGTCTTCGTCGTCGAATTCATCGTCGTCGAGATCGTCTTCTTCGAATTCCGCGTCGAGATCTTCGTCTGCCGATTCGTCCGGCTCGGTTTCTTGCGCGGGCGACGCACCGGTCGCGCCGGCAGCGTGCTGGAACGGTTCGGCCACGACGACTGCGCGTTGCGAGGCGTCGGCCTTCACGAAGGTTTTCGCAGCGAGCGGAGCGATCGGCGCAATGGCCGTCCCGGCTACAACCGCGCTTTCAGCGCTTTGTTTGGGACGCGGCAAGGCGTCCGGTAGCGCGAACGCTTCGCGCAGCGACATCGGACCGGAGGGCAGGGACGATGCCGGCGCCTTCTTTTTCTCGCGCGCGCCATTGGTCGCGTTGACGACGAAGGCGCGCACGCGCGCGAACGTGACGACGCCTAGACCAATGAGGCGCTTCACGGAGACGTTGGTAATCCATACCGCGATTGCGAGCGCGAACAGTACGAGTACGACCGTGCTGCCCGTTGCGCCGACGAGCGCGATGAGGCCGGCTTGCAGGAGTTTTCCGAGGCTGCCGCCGGCCCGCCCGTAGAACGCATCGATAATGAGGAAGTAGCAGACCGCTGCGAAGCCGAGCGTCGCGATCATGCGCGGAACGTTGATCTCAAGAAAAACGATGCCGCCGAAAACCGCGACGACCACGGGCACGAGCCAAGCCGCGCGGCCGAACGCCGCGACGAGCGCGTGCGCCATCACGGCGCCCATCGCGCCCGAGTGGATCGGAGCGGCGAGAGCGATTCCCAGCAACATCGCGATGCCAAACGCCGCGATCCCAACGATCTCGAGATTTGGCCGCATGTGCGTCGTCGCACGAGCCTTGCGGCGGACACGTGCCATTAGGACGCACGTTCTCGCGTCCGAGTCGCACACCTGTTCGCGTGCGGCTCAAAGTACCGGCAACTTCGCTTTGATGGCAGGTCGCCGTAGAGCTTCGTCATTGGTTGCTAGCGGTTTCACGCGCGGAAAACCGGCTCCTCGACCTTAGACGGCGACGAGAACGACGCCGCACGCCGCAACCGCGACGCCGATCCATTGCGCCGGCGTCAGACGTTCGTTCAAGTGAATTCGCGCGAGAAACACCGTGCTTGCGGGATAGAGCGAGGTCAGTACCGCGACGATGGCAAGCATGCCGTAGCGCGTCGCCGCTATGTAAAACACGTTCGCAGCCATATCGAAGGCACCGGCGGCCAGAATGATGCGCAGCGACCCCGGGGCGGGGCGCAACGATTCACGCCGCACGAGCGCATAGGCGACGAGCAGCGACGCCGACGTCGCCCGCGTAACGGCAAGCCGCGCGAGGCCGGCATCCGGGTGTCCGTGTCCGAGAAGCACGTAGAGTGCGCCGATGCCGACGCCGGAGACGAGCGCAAGTACCACGCCCGGTTCCGCAAGCGAGAACCGCCGCGTCTCGATGTTCGCCGAGACCAGTCCGACCGCGACGAATGCACAGAAAACCCCGACGAGCGCGAGCGGAGTTGGCCGCTCCCCAAAAAGAAAGCCCGCAACGACCGGAACGCTTGCGCCGATCACGGCGTAATCGGTGAAACGACTCCCATCCGTCCGACGGCGAGGGCCGTGTAGAGCGCGGCGATAGCGATGCTTCCGGCCACGCCCGCGGCGATTCCCCACCAGACGTCGCTCGCGTAGAAACGGCCGGGCAGCAAGAACCACGCGGCTGCGAGCACGACGATGCCTGCGATCTGCGAGAGCGCGACGACGGCAGCCGCCGCCGTGCGACGGCTAGCGATGCCACCGAAAAAATCGGCGGCGCCGTAGACGGCAGCGGCCGAAAGTGCGAGCAGAATCGCCACGCGTTAGCGGCTGGTCGGGTCGAGAGCGTCCCGGAGGCCGTCGCCGAGGAGGTTGAAGCCGAGCACGAGCGCGGTGATCGAAAGGCCTGGGAAGATGAGCGCCCACGGGGCAGATATCCAGTAGTCGCGGGCGTCGTTGAGCATCGCACCCCACTCCGGCGCCGGCGGCCGAGCGCCGAGGCCCAGATACGAAAGGCCGGCGGCTTCGAGTTCCGCCGTTGCGATGCCGAGCGTCGCCTGTACGAGGAGCGGTGCCAATATGTTCGGCAGGATGTGGCGCAGCAAAATCGCCCCTGTGCCGGAGCCGATCGCGCGCGCCGCTTCCACGTACTCGAGTTCGCTGACGGAGAGCACCGAGGATCTGGCCAGGCGGGCGTATTGAGGAATATAGACGATGCCGACCGCAATCATCAGATTGTTGATGCTCGGCCCGAGGATCGTCGTGATGCCGATAGCGAGGATAATCGAGGGAAAGGCGAGCATCACGTCCATCGCTCCCATCAGAACGCTATCGATCCGCCCCCGCAGGTAGCCGGCGACCAGGCCGATCGCCGTGCCGATCGTGATCGCGAGTCCGACCGCAATGAAGCCGATCCGGATCGAGATGCGCGAACCGTAGACGATGCGGGCGAAGATGTCGCGGCCGAGCTTGTCCGTGCCGAAGAGATGGTGCGCGCCGGGGGCGATCGCTTGTTGCGAGAGATCCTGGGCGAGCGGATCGAACCTAGCGACCAGCGGCGCGAAGATCGCCGCGAGCAGGATGATCCCGACGATGAGTACACCCACGATTGCCCCGGGCGTGCGCCGCAAACGTAGCCACGTGTCTGCCCGGAACGTCCGGGCTTTCGTTGTCTCCATGGGGTCCGGGAAGCTCGCGGCGCTTAGCGGGAAGACATTCCTCAAGAGTTTGATATGCCCAAGAACCGTGCGGGACCGATGCAGAGACGGGTAAGGGCGGACCCAGTTACGAATCCCGCGCCATGGGCGATGCTTTCGCTTCCTTTGCCCTCGCCGTAGTGCTTGCGGCAAGTAGCGTTCCGAATCCGGCGCCATCCCCGGTTGAGGCGCCGCTCCGCGAGATCGGGCACGTGCGCGTCACCACGCCGCTTTGCCGGAAGTTGCTGGACGAGGCGAGCCGAACGGTCGAGATCGATCTGCAGAACGATCACCGCGTCAACGAAGCGATCGTGACGCTTGCGACGGTCGATCTAGACACGAGCCGGATCGCCAAACAGCGCGGATCGCAGGACATAACCCTCCGCTTCGTAACGTTGCGCGCCGCGGCGGTTGCGGGCAATACATTGATGGCGCGCTTCCGCGAGGACGCGCGGCAAGCACCGACCGAAGAGCAAAAAAAGGCGCTGACCCTGTTCGCCGACGCGCTCGATGGGGCACTCCACCGGCAAAGGAAGTTCGCGGACAATCTCGGACACCTCATCGCTTACCTCGACGCGAACGAGCCCATCACGAAGGAAGAGCACGACGGTATGATCTTCGACGCGTTGCTCGCGCAAAGCAACCGTCGGACTCCCGCCGGTCCCTTCAATAACCGCGCCTTCGGAACTCGCGGGGTCGTCCCGGACCAGCTCTCGACGTCCGCGAAAAACGCGTCGAACGATCTTGCGACGCTGTTGCCCGCGATCGCGGACGACGAGAACGCGGCCGCGGCACGCATCGATCCCGCGTTCGATCGCTGCTGAAGCGCCGTCGCGACAACGATCGGCGCAAACACGTCGATCCTTCCGAAGACCAGCCGCCGCAGGCGTGGCCTCGCTCTTCTGCCTGGCTGCCAAGCGCTCAGAGATATCAAAAACTTGTTTGATCGGTCTCAAGGAATATAAACATACATTAACGGAACTAATTCGCAGGTCACAACGCGCTGCACGAGGAGATAAATCGAGTGCACGTATTTACGCATTTAAAAACCGCCAAGAGAAGCCGGCTCGCCATTGGCGTCTTTTTGGTCGCCACCCTGTTTTTTAACGCCGTCGGGACCGTATTCGCCGGGACGACGGGCAGCATCCAGGGAACCGTCACCGCCGAGAAAACGCAAACGCCGCTCCCGGGTGTCCGGGTATCCGCAAGCGCTCCGACCGGTTCGTACAAGGCGACGACGGACGCGCGTGGATTCTTTTCCATCGCCGGCGTCGTACCCGACACCTACACGCTGTCTTTCGAACTGCCCGGTTATCAGCCGCAGTCCCAAGCCGGCGTCAGCGTCTTCCCGGACAACACCGCCAAAGCCGATCAGCAGCTCAATAAGAGCCTCGTCACGATCGGCCGTGTCACCGCCCGCAGCGCGGGCGGGGCATTCCAGCCGACGCAGACGACGGACAGTTATACCGTCACGCAACAACAGATTATTACCGCACAGGGCAAGGACTTCAATAATAACGAGGTCACCCTGATCGCGTCGCAGCCCGGCGCGTCGCTGGACGCAAGCGGTTACCCGGTCATTCGCGGCGGCCGCGAGAACGAAGAAGGCATTCAATTCGAAGGTATCGACTACGTCGACGCCTACACGAATCAGTTCACCAACAGCCTCGTCACCAACGGCGTTTCCGCCCTCCAGGTGATACCCGGTGCCGGCAACGCATCGACCGGTAACGCGGGAACCGGCACGCTGAACCTCATCGCCAAGCGCGGCACGTACCCCGCCTTCGGCACCCTAGCGCTCGAGGCCGGAAGCCAAACGTACTGGCACGACGTCGCAACCGAGTACGGCTTCGCGACGCCCAACGGCCGCATTTCGAACTACTTCAGCTACCTCGGCCAGCGCCAGGGCGAACTGTACGGAAACCATAACACGAATCTCGTTCAGATCGGCCGCTGCTGTACCTCAGGCAACAGCTTTAATGTGGTGAACGACTACGTCGACAACTTCGTATATAAGTTCGGCCCGAACCTCAATCAGAATCTGCAGCTGTTCTACCAGGGACAGGTCGTTCAGTACGCACTGTATGCAGGATTCGATCCGGGCAATCTGCAGTACCGTTCCAACCAGCCGCTCGCGCTGAGCACGCTCGCAGGTTTGACCGGTCTCGATTCCGCCACGGTCGGATCGACGATCTCGCTCTTCCCGGGACAGAAGACGCAAACGCAGGCGCTCGATCAGTTGCCTTCGTACAACCAGCCCAATCAAGCGTTTAAGGTTCAGTACAACAACAACCTCAACTCGTCCACGTACTTCGACCTGCGCTTTGCGCGCGTGGCGTCCGTCGTCACGTTCGACTTCCCGATCACGATTCCGAATTCGGGAATCGCGAATCAGTTCCAGATACTGCAGGGTGGTTCGCGGACGATCGGCGCCTTCGATATCACCAAGCAGGTGAACGAGAACAACCTCCTCACGGGCGGCGTAAAAGTTTCGTACGTCAAGCCGACCTTCACGAACAACAACCCGAGCTTCGGTTTGATTTCTCTGAGCCAGGCGTTCGGAACGCCGGGGTATGAGGTAGCGGACTTCATTCCCGCCGGAAGCGCTGCGTGCCCGGCGACCGATCAACTCGGCAACGCCATCAACTGCGGATACCTAAGCAGCTTCTTTACGGGCGGCCTGCCGCGCGTGCCGACTTTCGATCAAACCGCCGACCCGTATTTCCGCACGGAGTACGCGTTCTATTTGAACGACCAGCTCAATCTCGGCAAGCGCGTGCGCAGCGAGCTCGGTCTGCGCTACGAGACCGCTAACATCAACCTCGGCAATCCCGTCAAGGATTTTGGCCCCGGGGCGCTCGCGGTCGATCCGAAAGCGGCGAAACCCGCGTTCCTCGAGCCGCGCATCGCACTGAGCTATCAACTGAGCCCGAACGATGCCGTGCGCGCGTCGCTCGGCACGAGCATCCAGTACTCGTTTTTCTCGAACCAGGTCAATCTGGTCAACCGTCACGTCTACGACGCATTCAACAACATTCCGTCCTACAATGCGACGCTCGGGAGCGCGTTCGACCCGGCGAACCCGGGCGCGACGGTCGCGAAGTACTGCGGCGTGAAGCTAAACCAGCCGTGCAAGAACTACGGCGACCAGCTCTTCTGGGAGAATCAGAATGCGATAATTGGGCAGCCGATCACGCCGACGCTGCCCGAAACCTTCGTAAACTACGACTTCTCGTACTCGCACCAGTTTCCGCACGCGGTCGGCCTCAAGGTGACGCCATTTTACCGTCGCGGCTACAACGCGACGGCGGCGGCGAGTTCGATCATCGGGACGGACGCGAACAACAATCCTATTTTCGGACCGCCGACGCAAACCAACTTCGGCGCCAACAAAACGACCGGCGTCGAGTTCCTGCTCACCAAAGATGCCGACTACGGGCTCTCGGGATCGCTGTCGGCCACGTATCAAAACGGCTTCTCGAACGTCGTTCCACTCTCAGGGTCGGAGGACTTTTCGCCCTCGATTCCGCCGGACTCGCTGGCGCTTGGCAAGCAGTACCGCGTCGGATTCCTCTCACCGTTCGTCTCGCAGCTGTCGCTGCAGTACAAGACGCACTCGGGCTTCCGGATCAACCCCGTCATCAACTACATCCGGGGGTATCCGATCGGGCCCGGCACGACCACGGCGTTCAACGTCAACGGTAAGCCGGTGGTCGTGCCGAACACCAACGTGACGTCGCAGCAAGGGTCGAACCTTGTTGGTCAGTACGTCGACCCGGCGAACCCGGGATCGTTCTTCGCGCCGAACATCCTGGCGACGCGCGGCACACCCGACGCATCCGACCCGGGCGGCATACTGTCGAATGCGCGCTTCAACACGAACCTAACGGTGGAGTTCACGCCGCAGGTGCACAAAAACATCACGTTCGGCGTACAGCTGTACGGCCTCTTCAACCAAGTGTACGGT
>JRHI01002363.1_pt1 | contig 13096 bp, 10 predicted proteins | sample 215371 | NCBI WGS metagenome assembly JRHI01 (sample SAMN02929681, study PRJNA255918) | sediment metagenome | biome: cave system; feature: Ice Cave; material: Sediment; isolation source: sediment from deep within a dark volcanic ice cave with no known source of... ...
AACTTCGGCGCCGAGACACTAGGACACTGGCACCTTCGACTGCTCAGCGCTTGCAGTCGATAGGAGGCGCGCGAAAGCGGACGTACGTTCGTTAGCCTCCCATGCTATTCTCGGCGCCTGAGATGGCTGGTGGGGTCCGTTGCGGGAGGTTAGTTTGGCACGCCTGGGCCATGAGGAAGTGAGTGGTCAGCCCGTATCCGTCGGGGCGGTGACATGACCACGAGCCCCGATGCAAGTGTCGCCGGCCTGGTCGCGGACTATGTGGGCTTTCTGTTGCGAGTCGATCCCATCAAGGCAACCAAGCTCGGAGTCCACGACGCCGATGCCGAGCTGCCGTCTGCTGAGCCCGAGGCCGTGTCGGATCGCGTGCGCGAGCACAGGCGATTCCTGGCTCTCCTGGAGCAGGTCGAGCCCACTTCACTGCCGGTCTGGCTCGACTGGCGAACCGCGCTCGCACACGCTCGCACGGAAATCAGGCGCGCTGACGACTATCAGATAGAGGTCCGGGCACCCTACTTTCACCCGGAGCGACTGGGCGAAGCCCTGTCCGTCCTGATGCTGCGAGACTTTGCTCCGGCCGAGGAGCGGGCGGGGAGTCTGGTTTCCCGCCTTGAGGCACTGCCCGCTTACCTCCATGCAGCTGGATCGCACCTCGATCATGCGAGCCCCCCGATCTATGTCGAGATGGGCATCACCGCAACCGAGGGCCTGGGGACATTCCTGGAGACAGCGGTTGCCTCATTCAGTGATGGTCTGGACCGTGAATCGAGCGGCAGGGTCCTGCGCTCAGCCAGCGCCGCGCGGTCGGCGGTCAATGACTACCTCGGCGAACTCCGGCGCCTTCACGGCCGCGCTCGCGGCGATTGGCGTGCAGGGGCCGAACACTTTGACTTTCTGCTGAAGGAGTTCCACCTGCTCGACATCGGACACGAAGAGCTGTTGGAAATGGGGCGGGAGCGCGTCGAGACCGATCGTCGCAGATTGGAGGACTACGCAAAGAGCATCGATCCGAACCAATCCTGGCAGGATCAGATCCGGCGCGTCAAGGATCGTCATCCTCAGCCCGCCGAATTCGTGGATACGTATCGTTTCGAGATGGAGCGCGCGCGCGCCTTCACTCTGGACAGGGAACTGATCACGATCCCCGAAGGCGAGGCGTGTCGCATGGGTTGGGTGCCCGAATACATGCGGGCCAGCCTGCCAATCGCGGTCATGAGCACCGTTCCCCCCTTTGAAGACCGCCTTGCCAGCGAGTGGCTGATCACTCCTTCTGACCCTAGGGCGCCCGAGCATCAGCGCCTGGAACAGATGCGAGACAACTGCCATGCCTTCGCGGAGTCCATCGCAGGCCACGAGACCTATCCGGGCCACCACCTGCAGAAAGTGCATCACAAGCTGGCGACACAGGAGTCGCCAATGCGTCGGTACTTCAGTAGTCCTTTAACAGTTGAAGGATGGGGTCTTTACACAGAGGACCTGTTCGATGAGACGGGGTTCTTCAACAATCCCGCAGTGATGCTGTTCCGACTTCGTAACACCCTGTGGCGCTCGGTGCGCGTTGTGATCGACACCGGTCTGCACACTGGTGAGCTGCCGATGGCGGCAGCGGTTGAGCTTTTGCGTGAGCAGGCTTCACTCGATACGCACATGGCAGAGGGCGAGGTTCGACGCTACGTTCGCCATGACAACCCCACCTACCCGTCCTCGTATTTTCTCGGCTGCCAGGAGATTCACAAGCTTCGGAAGAGATGGATGGCTCAACATGCCTTCACTTATCGAGATTTTCACGACAGACTATTGAGCTTCGGCTCGATTCCCGTTAGCTTGATCGCACGGTCGATGCTCGGGGAAGCGGAGGATGGGACCGCTCTGCCCCTAGGACTTGAGAGGAGGCACAGTCGAAATTGAGAGCGATTTTCACCAACCGCCGCCACGGCCAATCGGCCATTGTCACGGCCGTCCTCACCACGCTGGCGGTGGCGGCATGCGGTAGCAATACCTCCAGTCAGCAGGGTGGCGCCTACGCCAACAAGGCCGCGAATTGCACCGGCACGTCCATCAACATCGGAACCAATGGTGACGCGCAGAATATCAACCCGATTCTCGCCGTCGACCTTGATGGGCGTTGGCGGACGGACCTGATGTTCGATCCGCTCATCAACGTAAACCCGCAAACCCTCTTGCCGGCTCCTGGCCTGGCGACTTCGTGGGAGGCGAGCGCGGACGGTCGAATCTACACCTTCCACCTCAGGAAGAATGTCAAGTTCCACAATGGCCAGGCGTTCAGCGCTGAGGATGTCAAGTTCACGGTCATGCAGATGCTCGCTCCCGACTACACCGGGTCGTATCGCAACGATTGGACACGTTTGAGTGGAGCAGCTGACGTGGTGGCCGGAAAGGCCACATCCCTCACGGGCCTCCAGGTGGTGGACCCCCAGACGATCAAGATGACGCTTGATGAGCCCTACGCCGGCTTCCTGACCGTTGTCGTTCGCCAGCTGAAGCCCCTGCCCTCAGAGGTACTGGCAACTGGCGGGCCACTCACGCGCTCGAGTCCTTTCAGCCTCCACCCAATAGGCACCGGACCCTACAAGTTTGACAGCTGGGTCAAGGGAAGCAGCTTTTCGGCAGTCGCCAATGCTGACTATTGGGGTGGCGTACCGTGCATGAAGAAGATCACCCAGACCGTGATCCCCGACATGAACACTCTGGTCAGCGCGCTGGAATCGGGAGAGATCGATGCCAGCATCATCCCCCCGCCCGGGCAGCTTGATCGGCTGCGGCGTAACCCTGCCTTGAAGGTTTACGCAATGCCCCCGCTTACACCAGAGGGGTTGTACTTCAATCTGCGGCACGAGCCGTGGAAGAGCAACGTGAAGCTGCGGCAGGCGATTGCCTTCGGCATCGACTTTAAAGCCTTTGCGAAAGAGTTCATGGCGGGAACCAGTGACTCGCCGGCATCGTTCCTTTCTCCGGCTAGTTGGGCTTACAACAAGTCTGCGCTGCCGCCCCAGTACGACCCCCAGAAAGCGGCGCAGCTCCTCACCGAGGCGGGGTATCCAGGGGGGAAGGGCTTGACGCTCGAGCTCAGCACCAACGCCGGAAACCTCTTCCGTGCCCAGGAACAGACCTACATCCAAGCTCAGCTTGCCAAGCTCGGCGTCACAGTCAACCTCAAGTCGTATGAATGGGGCAAGTTCATTGGCGGGGTCAAGCAGGGCAGCTTCGACGTTGCAGCCATGAACGGTGGCGACAACGCAGGGATCCCCGACCCGACTGCGATCGACCCGACCTATAAGACCGGCGGAGCCGTCAATTACGGCGGGTATAGCAATCCCAAGGTGGACCAGCTGCTGACCAAGGCCGCGGTTATCAAGGACGTCGCGCAGCGCAAGAAGCTCTATGACGAGGCCCAAGAAATACTCTCCGCCGACCTCCCCTTTCTCCCGACCTTCTGGCGGCCCAATTCGCTGGTGGTGAAGACCAAAGAAAAGGGCGTGGCACCGAGCGTGATCGGAGCCTACTGGAACATCAAGGACTGGTCGAATAAGTAGTCCCCTCCTCCGGTCGGCTGGGGTCAGCGCATTGCGGCCCCAGCCCTCCTTCAAAATCATAAACTGAAGACAATGGGGACCTAAAGCGTGTCGACCTACATCCTGCGACGCGTGTTTCAGGGCATCCCAATGCTCCTCGGCCTCAGTGCGATCGTATTTGTGCTGCTCCATGTGGCGCCGGGGAGCCCCGCCGCCTACCTCCTGCCGACAGATGCGCTCGACCCCGGCCAGGAGCGCCGGCTAATCCATCAATTGGGACTCGATCAGCCGATATGGACGCAGTATTTCGGTTGGCTGCTGCGTGCTCTACACGGTGACTTCGGTACCGCCTACAGCTACGGCGTACCGGTCACGGAGGTGATCACGGAGCGGCTCCCAGCCACGCTCCAACTACAGATCGCGGCGATCTCCTTCTCCATTCTCCTCGCGATACCCGTGGGGGTCATAGCGGCAGTGAGGCGGTACAGCCGACTTGATCACGTGGTCACCACGACCTCTCTATTCGGCCTTTCAATGCCGAACTTCTGGTTCGCACTGATCCTGATCCTGCTCCTGTCTGTCCAGTTGGGCTGGCTCCCCACGTTCGGAAATGGGGCGGATGCCGGCAGCCCAATCGAGCGGGTCCCCTTTTTCGTGATGCCCATTCTCGTTCTCGGATTGGCCACCGTGCCCTGGTATTCGCGCTTCATGCGCTCGAGCATGCTTGACGTGCTGCAACAGGACTACATCCGGTGCGCCAGGGCTCGTGGTGTGCCTGAATGGCTGGTCCTTTTCAAGCACGCATTGAAGCCCGCGATTCTGCCAGTGGTGACGATTATAGGGCTCTCACTGCCGCGCCTCGTGGGCGGCAGTGTCATCGTGGAGACCATCTTCGCCTGGCCGGGGATCGGCCGGCTTGCCTATGACAGCATCTTGCGGAGGGACTTCCCGGTGGTCATGGCCCTCACCTTGCTCACGGGAGCGTTCGTGATTCTGCTCAATATGGTCATGGACCTCATCTACACGCAGCTGGATCCTCGCATCAGCTACGAGTAGGCCAAGCTGACATGCAACTTGATTCGCGGTCGCTGCTGCCAATCATCGCTGACGAGGTCGGTCAGGTGTCCACCCGGCCCACCGCGCGGGGGCGTTCCGCACGTCGATTCATGCGAAACCGGCTGGCGGTCATAGGTGCCGGGTTTGTCCTCATGATGGTTCTGCTTGCAGTCTTCGGACCGGTGATCGCCCCCTACAACTCGGCTGTGCAGGACATCGCCGACCGGCTCCGCCCGCCAAGCATTGCCCACCTCCTCGGCACCGATGAATACGGCCGAGATGTGCTGTCGAGGTTGATCGTGGGTTCCCGGGTGTCCCTGGCCGTTGGCGTGCTGGGTGTTCTCGTTGTTCTTGTCATCGGTGTGACTGTCGGGATGATCGCCGGCTATTCAAAGAAGCTGGACGGAATTCTCATGCGAACAAACGACATGTTCATGTCGATACCTGATTTCTTCTTCCTGTTGCTGCTGGTTGCGCTGTTTGGGACCGGGACCAATCGCATCATCTTCTTCATCGGGCTGACCTCATGGATGGCGACCGCTCGCCTCATCCGCGGGCAGGTACTGCGCCTGAGAGAGCAGGAATTTGTCACCGCAGCGCGTGGAATGGGCGCCTCCCCGGGGTGGATCGTGAGGAACCATCTCCTTGCCAACGTCTTTGACGTGATCATGGTGCAGGCCACTCTCACGGTTTCGCTGGTCATCTTGCTCGAGAGCAGCCTGAGCTACCTGGGCCTCGGTGCGCAGCCTCCCATACCGTCGTGGGGCAACATGCTTTCCAACGGTCGCGACTTCATGCGTGAAGCTTGGTGGCTGACGATGTTTCCAGGCCTGGCGATCTTCTTCACCGTGATGGCTTTCAACTTCGTCGGTGATGGCATCCGCGATGCGCTTGATGTCCAGCTCTGAGGTGGCCAGACTGGTTTCGATCCCGACCCCAGTCCGGCTGGCAGTGACATCCCTGACCTTCCAATGTCTCTGAGCGGGGCCGTGCCTGTCGGTGGGCGAGATGGAGTAGATGCCCGAACCGCTGGCTCCGATTCTGTGCTCACCATCAGTGACCTGACTGTGGATTTCGTCTCTCCCGAGGGCGTCACGAGGGCAGTGGATGGGATCTCTTACGACGTTCGGGCAGGTGAAACGCTGGGTGTAGTCGGCGAGTCTGGCTCTGGCAAGACCGTCACCTTCCTCACGCTCCTGGGTCTCCTGTCGCAACCTGCGGGCAAGGTTCGCTCCGGCACCGCGACATTCCAGGGTCACGATCTGCTGGAGATCGCGCCGCACGAGCTACGAGCCCTCTGCGGCAAAGAGATCGGAATGGTGTTCCAGGACCCGATGACCTCGCTCAACCCGGTGTTCACGGTGAGGTCGCAATTTGTGGAGTCCCTGCGCCTTCATCAGCCGGGCATGAGCCGCCGCGAGGCCAAGTCGCGTGCGATCGAAGTCCTCTCAAGGGTGGGCGTCCCCGACGCCGCCGATCGCATCGATCAGTACCCGCATCAGTTTTCAGGCGGGATGAGGCAGCGTGCGATGATCGCAATGGCGATCGCCAACCGGCCACAGCTGATCATCGCCGACGAGCCGACGACGGCCCTCGACGTCACCATCCAGGCACAGGTCCTGGGGCTGCTCTCTTCTTTGCATCGAGAAACGGGTGCAGCGATGGTGCTGATCACCCACGACCTCGGCGTGGTCGCTGAGCAGGCGGATCGGGTGGTGGTGATGTACGCCGGGCGCGTGATGGAGATCGCGGCGGTGGGGGACCTCTTTCGCCGGCCCCGGCATCCCTACACCTTGGGTCTGATGGCCAGCATCCCGCGCTTCGGAGAAGGCGAGTCCCGGCTCCGCTCGATGCCTGGAATGGCGCCAGTTGTTCGCGGGCCCGTTCGCGGGTGCGTTTTCCAAAATCGGTGTCCGATCGGTGCTGGTAGAGAGCGGTGCCGTGACGAGACGCCACCTCTGGTCCACATCGCACCCGGTCGGTGGTCGTCCTGCCATTTCCATGAGGAGTTGGAGGCCGCGGGTACCGTGTGGGCGCCCATGGCGGCGAAATCGCAGGTTATGAACGCACACGAAACGGCCGCAGCTCGCCCTGCTCGTGCGGAGCCGCGCGAGGTGCTTCGAGTTGAGTCGCTCGTCAAGCACTTCCCGATCCATCGCGGGCTGCTCAGGCGGGTGGTCGCACAGGTCCGGGCGGTGGATAACGTGAGCTTCACGCTGCGCCAGGGTGAGACATTGGGGCTGGTGGGCGAGTCCGGCTCGGGGAAGTCCACAGTGGGTCGCCTCGTTATGCGATTCCTGCAACCCACCTCCGGTCGCGTGCTATTCGAGGGCAAAGACATCACCGGCCTTTCGGAAAGCCAGTTGCGCCCGATTCGGCGGCAGATCCAGATGGTGTTCCAGAATCCGCATGCCTCGCTCAATCCGCGGATGACGGTCAGCGACGTGGTCGCCGAGCCGTTACGGATTCATCACTTCGAGCGGCGGCTGATAGGCCCCCGCGTCGCCCAGCTGTTGGACCTCGTTGGCCTTGGCTCCACGCAGGCTGACCGCTTTGCTCACGAGTTTTCGGGCGGTCAGCGTCAGCGCATCGCTATCGCGAGAGCACTGGCACTGAGCCCTTCTCTGATCATCCTGGACGAACCTGTATCGTCGCTCGACGTCTCCATCCAGGCTCAGGTAATCGGCCTACTGCAGGATCTGCAGGACGAGCTCCAAGTGGCCTACATCTTCATATCGCACGATCTGTCGGTGGTGCGCCATATGTCTAACCGCGTGGCGGTGATGTACCTGGGCCAGATCCTTGAGATCGGGACGGGGAGCCAACTGTTCGGGAACCCCACTCACCCGTATACACAGGCCCTGCTCTCGGCCGTACCGGTTGCTGACCCTGCGGTTCGGGGTGACCGCGCGGGGATCGTGCTCGCCGGTGAGATCCCGAGCGCGGTCCGCCCCCCTTCGGGTTGCCGGTTCAGAACTCGCTGTTGGAAGGCACAGGAAATCTGCGCGATCGAACCACCGCCGCTCCTGGACCGGCTTGGCAGTGGACATCCGGATGCCTGCCATTTCTCAGCCCCGCTCTCGCTGGCGGCAGGGACAAACGGACCTTGCTGAGGAGAATGTTGTGATGCGGTGAGCGGCGTCGACATGAATCTGTCGAATCGTGTGGCCCTGGTCACCGGCGCGGGGCGGGGGATTGGCGCCGCCATCGCAATGCGACTGGCGCAATCGGGGGCGGCCATCGCCGTCGACGACAGGGACCTGGCATCGGCTTCGAGTACCGCGGCCCGAATCACCGCAGAGACAGGGCGGGTAACCGTCGCCTGCGGTGCCGACGTCACTGACTCCGCAGCTGTCAAGCCGATGGTTGTCGAGGTGGCGGCAAAGCTGGGACCGATCAGCATCCTCGTCAACAATGCTGGCATTCTGCGCAACGCTCCTCTCGCAGACATGACGGAGGAGGATTGGGACCTTGTGATGAACGTGCACGCGAAGGGCGCTTTCCTGTGCAGCCGCGCGGTCGCGCCCATGATGGCGGAGGGAAAGTGGGGGCGGATTGTCAACATCTCCTCCGGAGCTGCGTGGGGTTCTGATCGCGGTCACGCGAACTACTCCAGCGCAAAGGCGGCGATCCTTGGACTGACCCGGACGTTGGCGATCGAGTTGGGGCCGAACAACATCACCACGAATGCAGTGGCGCCGGGAGCGATCGAATCCGAGATGACCCGAGCCACCGCGGAGCAACTCGGTATCACGTTCGACGAATACAGGCGGACGCAAGCCCAGCGGGTCCCCCTCCGACGGTTGGGTCAACCGGACGATGTGGCGGACGTGGTCGGCTTCCTTTGCTCGGAGGCGGCAGGGTACGTGAACGGGCAGGTTATTTTCGTGGGCGGAGGGCCCGGCCCGCAATGAGGATGACCCTCGATCGCGACCTACAGGTGCCCATGCGAGATGGCGTGATCCTGAGCACCAACGTCTACCTACCGGACAGACCGGGGCTGCTGCCCACCGTGGTCCAGCGGAGTCCCTACAGCAAGGACGCGCCGATGCCAGGTGCGCCTCTGGACGCGATGCGATTTGTCCGCGCCGGCTACGCCTTCGTCCTCCAGGATGTTCGTGGTCGTTTCCTCTCCGGTGGCCAGTTCACTCCTTTCATGAACGAGATTGCGGATGGGGAGGACACGATTCGGTGGGCCGCCTCTCAACCCTGGTCGAACGGGAAGGTCGCGATGGTAGGCGGCTCATACAACGGAGCCACCCAGTTGCTCGCCGCCAGCGCCGCTCCAAGTTCTCTGGTCACCATTGCGCCGCGAATGACCTCTTCCGACTATTACCAAGGATGGACCTATCGGGGAGGCGCGTTCGAACTCGGTTTCGTGCTCTTCTGGACACTCCACTCGCTGCTGCTCGCCGACCTTGAATTCCGGGCCGGCTCGGGTTCACACCTTGATGGCGAGATTGCAGAGGTAATTGAGGCTATTGATGCGCTGGACCACCGGACCTATCGGCACCTGACTCCGCGCCAGTCAGAGCTTCTGGCCGAATTTGCGCCCTACTACGGCGATTGGCTCGACCATCCGTCCTATGACCCCTTCTGGCGAGATATTGCCCCGCACGAAGTGTATGAGCGCATGGAGGTCCCCGCCCTGCACGTCGGAGGGTGGTACGACATTTTTCTTGAGGGCACCGTCGCAAACTTCGTGGGCATGCAACAGGCGTCTTTGAAGCGAGGTCTAGCGTCCGGACAGAGGCTGGTGGTCGGACCCTGGTCACACGCGGTCACCGGCGGGATCTTCCATGACCAGAGTTTCGGCACTCGGTCGGGCTTCGATGCGCTCGACGTCACAGGGCTCCATCTCCGCTGGTACGACCATTGGCTCAAGGAGCGGTCGCCCGCGATAGACGAAGAGAAGCCCGTGAAGATCTTTGTGATGGGTGACAACCGATGGTTTGATGAGAGCAGCTGGCCGCTCCCCGGCACTGTCTTCCGCCCCTATTACCTGGCCGGGGAGGGGAGCGCGAACACGATGAACGGCGGCGGGCGTCTGACCGTGGACGCACCGGCCGGTCGCAACGGGTTGGATGTGTTCGCGTACAACCCTCTAATTCCCGTGCCCACCATCGGTGGAGGAACGCTGCTCGCGGGCCAAAACATAGGCGCCAATGCTGGTCCCCGCGACCAGCGTTCGTTGGCGGGGCGGGATGACATCCTTTACTACGTCACAGATGCCCTGGAGCGAAGACTTGAAGTGACGGGACCCCTTGCAGCGCGCCTCTTCGTTTCCTCCTCCGCTCTCGATACAGACTTCACTGCCAAGGTCATCGACATTCATCCGTCCGGCTACGCCGCCCTGCTTGCCGAGGGGGTTCTTCGGATGCGCTACAGAGAGTCATTCAACCAATCGCGTCTGCTCGAACCGAACCGGATCTACGAGATACAGATAAGCCTCGGGGCCACGGCCCACGCCTTCCTGCCAGGCCATCGACTTTGCCTGGCGATTTCGAGCAGCAACTTTCCTCGATTTGATCGGAATACGAACACGGGCGGTGACATAAGTCGGGAGAAAGAAGGAGACATGACGGTCGCACACAACAGCGTGCACCGCGACGCGCTCCACCCCTCAAACCTTCTCTTGCCGATCGTAGAACGATTCTGATCTTCAAGAGGCCAGGTAGCTACGGCGCGCCGTAGGAGCCCGGCGTCGGGGCTGTCAGACCACCTTGCCGTGGATCAATGGCGAATCGGCCGTAGACCACCACACCTTTTGGACGTTGCAGGACTGCGGTGTCCTCCAGGGGGTTGCCCTCCAGGAGAATCAGGTCCGCTGCCGATCCGGGCTGGGGGGATGTTTCATTGCCCAGACCGTTCAGCTCCCGACTGCTTGCGGTCGCTGCGCGGAGCACTTCAAGGCGGCTCATTCCGATCTTCTCGAGCAGCCGGAGCTCAGCGTGCAGACGGGGGCCAGTCGGATTGAGGTCTGCTCCGGTCGCGATTTTCACGCCGGCCGCCAGACAGGCTCGAACCGCATCCGCATGGCCTTTGGCCGCGGCACCCGCCCGCGTCTTGGCATGTTCCGGCCATCCGTCGGCCTCCATCATGGCGGTGTCGTGGGTGACGCCGATGGTCGGCACCAACCACGTGCCATGAGCGGCCAGGGTCGCAGCGGCGGACTCATCCAGGGCGTACCCGTGCTCGATCGATCGCCCTCCCAAATCAGCGAAACGCTCCGCCAGGCGCGCGCTGCCGCAGTGCGCGAAGACGGGCAGGCTGCGCTCGCGAGCGGTGGCCATCAGCATCTCGAGCTCGTCGTCTGAGAGCTGGCCGCTGTCGACTGTTTCGTGGACGCTGTAAAGCCCGCCGGTGAGAAGGATCTTGATCCAATCGACTCCCCTCTCAGCCAGACTTCGAACCGCCACCCGCATTCCGGACGGCCCATCTGCGGTGAGGCCCGGACTGGAGTTCACGTATTGCCGAGGGTAGGCAGTCCCATGCCCGCCAGTGGTGCGGATCGCCGGACCTGCGCATTGGATCCGGGGGCCGGGCCAGTGCCCGCGACTGACCGCATCCCTCCATGCGGTGTCGATGCCGTCACCTTCTCCAGCTGTCCTGACGCCCGTGATGCCCATCGTCAGGGCCTCAACCATGTTTGCACCGGCTCGGACGCAGTGTTGAGCGACGCTTTCGAAGTAACCTGCAGCCCGTGGATCGTACATGAGGCCGCCGGGATGCGTGTGCACGTCCCAGAGCCCAAACATCACCGTCAATCCGTCGATCTCAATCCTTCGCAGGTCGTCGTGCTTGTTTTCATCGACAACGTAGCCGTCGACAATCGCCAGATCCCTCCGAACCAGGTCGCCGGAGTCGACGTCCAGCACGCGCCCTCCCGCCAGCAGCATCTTCTCGTGGTTCATCTCGTCGGCTCTCCTCAACGCTCAAGACAGTGATCCGCGGCGTGCGACGGATTGACCTTGGGGTACAAGCGTTCGTTCACCATCAGGCTACGGCATGAGGTCAGCTCTGTCTGTGACTGACGACCGTAAGCAAAAGAGCCCGAATCCGATGACCGAAGCCTCCCGAGAAGCCATAATACTGCTTGCTGGGCGTCCTCAGTCTTCAGTCGACGTACAGACCATTCGCAACACCGCCACGACGTTTGCTTGACCCATCATCGGTGCAGAGTCGAGCCCTGCAATTTATTCACCGTTCGGGCAAAGGGAGGCGCGCGCATGAGAGTTGAAACGCCTGATGAGGCAATTGCCGCGAATTCGGCGAGCGAGATCGCGAGTCGCGTTGCCCGATTGCGCAGTGCGATGAAGGAAAACGCCATCGATGTCTTCTACGTCGGTCACAGCACCGACCTGGAATACCTCGCCGGGGTCGAGCGGCCGATTCACGGATATGGCCGCACTCGCTTCTGGGCCGGATGGATCATCGGCGCGATCTATGGAGGAACCGGTCCGGTGCCGCTCCTGGTCACCCGGCACCTGGCCAGTGGCCACCTCAACGAGAGGGGCGCCCCGCTCAGGGGGGTCGACCTTCAAGTCGTACACGAGGAGGAAGACCCGGCCGCGATCGTCTCACGCATCGTTCAGGAGCGGGCTGGCGGTGATCCGCGGAGGATCGCACTCAACGTCGATGCTCCTGCCGAGCTGGTCGTCCACCTTCGGAGGGCGTTTCCGCGGGCTGAGGTCATAGTCGCCGGCGACGTACTGGCGCAGTTGAGGAGCGTTAAGTCCGCAGTGGAGCTGGAGGCAATGTCCGCGGCTTGCCGGCTCGTGGACCAGGTCTTCGTCGAATCACTCGAAGTGGTGAATCCCACCATCAGTGAGCTTGCTCTGGCGAGCTGGATCGAAGACCGCATGGCGGAGCTTGGAGCTATCGCCCCTTCGTTTCACACGGGGATTTGGACAATGGGACCTTCGGAGAAGCGAGAGGCGAAGGAACGGGTGAGCCGTCGACCCATTGGCAGCGACACGGCGCTCAACTACGACTTCGGTGCGGGGCTCCAGGGCTACTGCTCAGACTTCGGAAGGACCGTCTATTTGGGCAAGCCATCGACTCGCTATCGCGAAGCCTACTCACTCGTGATCGCCTGCCAGGAAGCAGGCCGACTTGCGTTGCGGCCGGGGGCCATCGCCCGTGACGTCGATCGCACCGCGCGCAAGGTCATCCACGACGGGGGATATGGCGAATATTTCTGGCATCGACTTGGGCATGCAATCGGAAAGGACACTCATGAAGAGCCGTTTCTTGATGTGGTTGACGACTCCCCGCTGTTGGAAGGGATGGCGTTCACGATCGAGCCAAGCATCTTCATCCCGGGCGAATTCGGTTGCAGGGTCGAAGATATCTTCGTGGTCACTCCAGAGGGGGGGCGGCGCCTCAATTCGGTTGGCTCCGAAATGAGAACCCTATGACCTGGTGAGGTCGTTTCACCCACTGTCTCCCGGTAGAAGAATCGGAGACTAGTGTCTTGACACCGAAGTTCATGATAAAATGGCGCG
>JRHI01002364.1_pt1 | contig 13095 bp, 8 predicted proteins | sample 215371 | NCBI WGS metagenome assembly JRHI01 (sample SAMN02929681, study PRJNA255918) | sediment metagenome | biome: cave system; feature: Ice Cave; material: Sediment; isolation source: sediment from deep within a dark volcanic ice cave with no known source of... ...
GTCGGCGATGTTGCTGACGGTGACGGTGACCGCGGCCGATATGCCGACGTTTGCCGCGGCGTCATAGGCCCTGCTGGTCAGGCTGTGCGAACCGTTGGCCGACGCGGTCGTATTCCAACTCCACTGGTACGGTGAAACGGTTGAAGTACTCTGCAGCGCATTGTCGAGATAGAACTCTACTTTCGTCACGCCGACGTTGTCAGACGCCGTGGCGGTCACGCTCGTCGTCCCGCTGACGGTCGCGCCGCTCAGCGGCGCGGTGATGGTGGTGCTGGGGGGCGTCGTGTCGGGCGTACCAGCGGCTTCGTTGACCCAGATCGGAGCGGACCACATCTCGTCTCCGGTGCTGAGCGTGATGTATGCGTAGTACGCGTGCTTCCCCGCCGCGGGCGTGAACGTGTAATCGAAGGGGGTGGCCGTACTGCTGGCGATGAGCGTGAAAGAGCCGTCGGTGTTGTTGGGGACCGGTTCTTTGATCTTGATCGACGCCACGGTCGCGCCGGCTGGATCGAACCCGGCCACGTGCAAGGTGATGCTGCCGGTCGTGTTGACCGGTCCGGTGCTGCGCAGGCCGCCGGCGCCCATCTGATAGGTCGTGCCGTTGGCCGCCATCGTGTAAATGAGCTGGCCCCGCTTCGCCGACGTGGCGAAGACCCGGCGGTTGTGGATCGCGTCGAACATGGCCGCCTTGGTCAGCGACGCCGCCAGGATGACGGTGCGGTGCAGCGTGCCCTGGCCGTAGTTGGAGCAATGGGTGTCGAAGTCGGTCGTCGGCGCGACGTGGAACCCGGCGCCGAGGGCCCGGTTGTACATGTCGATTGACGTATAGGCTGCGTACTGCGGGCCGTTCACCGGCTCGCCGGCGTACCGCGCGCCGATGTCGGTGCCCGTCGTGGAATAGCCGGTCGCCGGCCCCGAGATCACCGCGATGGTGTGGATGAAATCGTCGGCGGCTGCGCTGTAGGCCAGGGTGTTGAAATCGACGCCTTGTCCGGCCGCGAGCTTGGTGCCGTCAGAAGGGTGATTGAACTGGCCGAACGCGCCCCACAATGAGGGGTTGCTCAATGCCGTCTGATACATCGTCGGGTAATCGGCGGCGTTGGGACTGGTGTAGACATCGTAGTAGCAGGTCGAGGCGATGGTGCAGGTACTCGGCTCCCATCCGAACAGTTTCGGCGACTCCAGCACACCGATATGACCCTGGTTCGGGAAGCCCGCGTCCGGATTGCTGATGTAGCCCCACTCCATGCCGTACAACGCGACAAACGAGCCGTCCACGGTCGAGGCGCCTGCCGTCGAGAGCCCGTCGTGGTAGCGCTGCACGATTTGGGCGGCCGTGCAGCCGGGACAGGCGTCGTCGAACAGGTGGTTGTGGTCCGAGACGGCGAAGAAATCGAGGCCGGCGCTGCGGGCGGTGGCAAAGGCCTGCGAAGGCGTGGCGTCGGTGCTGAGATGTGTCGTCGATGACGCGCAGCTCGACGTGTTCGGATGACCGCCGTCGCTGTAGGTGGTGTGCGAATGAAGGCTGCCGTAGTAGAAGTTGTAGGGGTATCCGGTCTCGAAAGGAGGCTCGTAGGCGTGTGCATACACGAGCCCGAGCGCGAGTAGAGCCAGACATGTCGCGGCAGCCGATCGCTTCATAGAGGCCTCCTGTCGGCCGGTGCAGAGTTGTGTGACGCTCGGCGGATTTTGGTCGACATTCTAGCCGCTGTGCCGGGCACGAGACCCCGGGGGCGGAATTATTTTTCGCCAGGACCGGAACCGCCGACCGATTGCGCGTCGAAACGGCTCGTGGCGACTGCGGCAGCCGAGGGGTGGGGAGCGCGAGGTTTTCAACGAGGCGTGTGAAGCGCGAGTCGGTCGGAGCACGAGGCGTCAGCCGAGCGAACCGCGCTCGCCAGAAGGGCTCGAGTAGCGCCCTGGTAACCGGGAAACGCGCTAGTTCGCGCCGCTCAAGCGCAGGAGCATGAAGGTGGCGGCGGCGATGAAGAACGCGGCGGGGATCGTCAGCACCCACGCCCAGACAATCTGTCCGGCCACGCCCCAGCGCACGGCCGAGAGGCGCCGCACGGCGCCGACGCCGACAATCGCGCCGGTGATCGCGTGCGTCGTGCTGACCGGCACGCCGGTCTGCGTCGCGATGAGAATCGAAATGGCCGCGCTCGTTTCGGCCGCGAAGCCGCCAACCGGCTGCAGCTTGGTGATCTTCGATCCCATCGTGTGGATGATGCGCCAGCCGCCGGCCAGCGTGCCGAGACCGATCGCCGCGTGCGCCGCGAGCACCACCCAGAACGGAATATAGAAGTGATCGATGTAGTGCGCGGCGAACAGCACGCCCGCGATGATCCCCATCGTCTTCTGCGCGTCATTGGCGCCGTGGTTGAGGCTGAACGCCGCCGCTGACAGGAGCTGCAGCTTGCGGAACAACCGATCCACGCGTGACGGCGGCATCCAGCGGAAGATCCACATGATCGAGGTCATGATCCCGAATCCGAGCACGAGGCCGATCAGCGGCGACAGGAAGATGAACAGAATCGTCTTGGTCCAGCCGGCGGTGATGATCGCCGCGAAACCGGCCTTGGCGACCGCCGCGCCCGCATAGCCGCCGATGAGCGCGTGCGACGAGCTGGTCGGCAGGCCGTAGTACCAGGTGATGAGATCCCAGATGATCGCGCCGGTCAGGCCGGCGAAGATCACCGCGAAGGTGACGATCTTCACGTCCACCATGCCCGAGCCGACCGTCTTGGCGACCGCGGTCCCGAACGTGAACGCCGCGACGAAGTTGAAGAACGCGGCCCAGATGACCGCCTTGCCGGGCGACAGCACACGCGTGGAGACCACCGTCGCAATCGAGTTCGCGGCGTCGTGGAATCCGTTGATGTAATCGAAGGCGAGGGCGACGAAGATGAGGCCGGCGACCGTCCAGAAGAGCATGCGCTATCCGTGCTTGACCATGACGCCCTCGAGGACATTGGCGACGTCCTCGCAGCGGTCGGTCGCGTCTTCGAGGAAGTCGAGCGCCTCTTTCCATTTCATGATGACGATCGGATCACGCTCGTCGTCGAACAGCTTGGTGACGGCCTGCTGGTGAATACGGTCGGCCTCGTTTTCGAGCCGGTTGATCTCGATGGCGGGCCCGGCCAGTCCCTTGCTCTGTTCCAGCGCCGTCAGACCGAGATGGACCTGCTCGGTGCACGCGCTGACGATGCGCGCCAGTTCGCGGGCGCCGAAGCGCACCGACTCCAGGCGATAGAGGCGCACGAGCGTCGCCGACGCGTCGATGGCGTCCATCACATCGTCCAGCGAGCGCGCCAGCGCGTGGATGTCCTCGCGATCCAGCGGCGTGACGAACGTCCGGTTGAGCCGCTGGATGATCTGGTGGGTGAGGAAGTCGCACTTGTGCTCGACTTCCTTGATTTCGTCGGCCTTGTCCCAGACGGGACGTTCGGGCTCGAGCATTTCTTCGAGCAACCGGGCGCCGCGCTTCAGTTCGGTCGCCAGCGCCTGGAAATCGGTGTAGAACTTCTCCTCGCGCGGAATCAATCGGAACGCCATAGGCCCGGGAAGTGTATCAGATTCGTTTACACCCTCGTTACACGCTCGTCCGCCAGGCCGGCAGCCTCGCGCGCCGGCCCGGTGGCCGTGAGGCCGTACGGTCCCGCCCGGCAAGGAGCGCGGGCCGGTTAGTGCTCGGTTAGTGCACGACGCGTAACGCGAGCCTTTGAGGCGGGTGTACGCTTTGCGTATTCGCAGGCCGATGAACAACGAGGTGCTGGCAATCATTCTGGGCGGCGGACAGGGATCCCGCCTGTTTCCCCTCACCCAGCACCGATCCAAGCCGGCCGTGCCGATTGGCGGCAGTTACCGGCTCATCGACATCCCGGTCAGCAACTGCTTGCACGCGGACATTCGTCGCATCTTCGTGCTCACGCAGTTCAACTCGGCGTCGCTCAACCGCCACATCTCGCAGACGTACCGGATGGATCCGTTCAGCCACGGGTTCGTCGAGATCCTCGCGGCGGAGCAGACGCCGGACAACCCGGACTGGTATCAGGGCACCGCGGATGCCGTCCGGCAGGCGGCGCGGCACATCGTGCGATACGACGCCGACTACTACCTCATCCTCGCCGGCGATCATCTCTACCGGATGGACTATTCCGAGCTCATCGACGCGCACTGCGATCGACGCGCCGACATTACGATCGCGGCGCAGCCGGTGACGGCCGAGGATGCCTCGTCGATGGGGATCTTCCGGTTCGACCGCACGGGCCAGATCGTGGCGTTCGAAGAGAAGCCGACGCGCGTGCGGCTCGACGAGATGGGGCAAAGCATTCCGTCCGACGCGCTGTTCACCGGCCACGCGGCGGAGAAGCCGTTTGTCGCGTCGATGGGCGTGTACGTGTTCACGCGCGATGTGCTGCTCGAGGCGATCGAACAGGAGAACGCGACCGACTTCGGGCGGCAGATCATTCCCGCCGCGCTGGGGCGCTACCGAGTGAACGCGCACCTGTTCCGCGGCTACTGGGCGGACGTCGGCACGGTGGCGTCCTTCTACGAAGCGAACATCATGCTCACGCGGCCCGGCGCGCCGTTCAGGCTGTACGACCCGGGGCGTCCGATCTACACGCACGCGCGGTTTCTGCCAGGCGCGAGGCTCAACGACTGCACCGCCCGCGACGCCATCCTCGCCGAAGGCTGCTTCGTCGAGCGTTCGACGATCGAAAGCTCCATCGTCGGCGTCCGGACGAACATTCAGAGCGGCGCGACGATCCGTCGGTCGGTGCTCCTCGGAGCAGATTTTTACGAGGCGGACGACAACGGACCGGTCCGACGCGATCGACCGCGCCTCGGCATCGGCCGCGACGTCGTGCTGGATCGCGTGATCGTGGACAAGAACGCGCGGATTGGCGACGGCGCGCACCTGGTGAACGACGCCGGCGTCGAGCGCGCCGACGGCGATGGATACTTCATCCGCGACGGTGTGATCATCGTGCCGAAGGACGGCGTGATCGAACCAGGAACTCAACTGTAGGGACTCGGGAGACCCAAGGCACCCCTTCGGATTCACGGCGCTGGCTGGCGGGCTGCGTGGGAATCCTGCCGAAGACCGAGCCGTTCCCCCTCGGCTCGCAGATAGAAGCTCCCGGCTGAGACGACACGGTCGCCCGGCACAACGCCGGCCGTTGCCTGGACTTGGTCGCCCATTTCGGACGCGAGATGCACTTCGCGCTCGATAAAGCGGCCGGGCTGCTTCGGATCCGCGAGATAGACCACCTGTCGATTGCCGACGTTTTGCACGGCGGTTTTCGGCAGCATCGTGGCGCGTGCACTCCGATCGCCTTCGATTTTCATGTCGGTGTACATGCCCAGCCGCAGCCGGCCAGCCGGGTTCGCCACCTCTACGCGGACCTGGGCAGTCCGAGTGTCGCTGCTGACTTGCGGAGCGATATAGCTCACACGGCCTCGCACCGTGAGATCGGGGTACGCGGCAACGCCGATCGTCGCCGCCGCGCCCACGTGCACGAGCGCGAAATCCTTTTCATACAGGTCGCCAACGATCCACACGGTGGACAGGTCCACAATCGTGAATAGTTTCATCGATGGATCCACGTTCAGTCCTGCGTTCGCCTCTCTCTCGGTGACGACGCCGTCAATGGGCGCAGGAACGATCGTGGTGGCCGACACGCCGGCCGCAGAGGACAAGCGCGACACCTGCTCGGATGTCATGCCGAGCAGCACGAGCTTGGATCGGGCGCTCTCCACGCGTGTTTGGTGCGCCGTGTGTTCAGCCGTGATTTTTTCGAGTTCCTGACGGCTCGCGGCGCCGATCTCCACAAGCCGCTCCGTGCGGCGAAGCGCCTGATGCGCCGCATCGAGCTCCGCCGACAACGAGACATATTGCGTCTGTGCGTCGGCCAGCTCCGGGCTGTAGACCTGCGCGAGAATCTGCCCTCGACGGACGCGATCGCCGAGGGCGGCGGCCACGCGCGTCACGCGGCCTGCCACCAATGGCGTCACCGCCACCTGTCGATACGCGTTGGCCTGCACGACACCAGGAATCCGAACCCGTTCCGCGACATCGCCCGCCGTGACCGGCGTCACCGCGATCCCCGCGCGCGCGACCGCCTCTGGCGTGAGCGTGATCGCGACGTCGGGAAGCGGGGTGTTCTCCAGGATCGCCGGCAGGGCTCCTGCGCCAACTTGCCCGGGAACAGCGGCAGCCCTCGGGGCCAGTCCGGGCATTTCCAGGGTCTTCGCGGATGGATCGTCTCGAACGGCACGCTTCTCCGTCCGAGTCGTTCGGCCAACGACCAGGTATGTGGCTCCCCCGCCGACCACCAGCAGCCCGACGGCTCCGACAACGACGGCTGTCCACGAGACAGTGAGCCGAGCGTTTGCCGTCATCGCACTTCTCCAGTGGCCCGCTTCAAGGCGGTGGTCGCCTCGTAGGCCTCGCGCAGCACGTCCGTGTAGGCGCGCTCGAGGTCGAGAAAACGGCGCTGCTCTGTCAGCACGTCGAACACGGTGGCGCGTCCGAGCTCGTAGGTCTGCCCCACCACGTCCAGATTCTGTCGTGCGAGCTGGCGTGCGCCGTTCGCGTAGATGGCCAGCGCGCGCTTCGCATTGCGGTCCCGAGCCTGCGCCGCGGCGAGCTCCGCGCGGGCGGCGAGCTGGAGGGCCTCACGACGCGCGTCGGCTCCGGCGCGCTGCGCCTCGGCGGCGGCAATCGCGCCCTGATTGCGATTGCGCAGTGGGACGTTGACCATCGCGCCAACGGCTGCGTAATTGAATAATCCGCGGACGCGCTGGAGAGTGCCTCCAGGGGCGAACGCCAGTTGCGGGAATCCGGCGTCCATTCGCATGTAGCTCCCAACAAGTGTGACATCGAAGCGTCCTTCGCGACGGGCGCTGTCGATTCGTGCCGCCGCGAGGTGTGTCTGCATTTCCGCTTCGCGGACGTCCGACCGATCGTCAACCGCGTCGATCCGGCCATCCACCGCGCCGGCCGTCGAGGCGGCCTCTCCCCGGAGAACCGCGTTTTCCAGCGAATCGCCGACCGTGAGGGGGCTCGCCGGCCCCAGGCCCATCAGGCGTTTCAGTTCGACCATGGCGACGTCGGCGCGGGTGGCGAGCGAGAAGCGTTCCGCCTCGAGCCGTCGCAGCTCCACGTCGAGCAGGTCGCGCTCGAGCGGCGGCGTGGCTCCCTGTTCGGCGCGGGCGCGCACCACGTCGTGCTGCCGGCGCGTCGCGGCGACAAGCTCGTCCCTGACGGTGAGGTCACGGATGGCAGAGAGCACCTGTCCGTACGCCATGCGCACATCTGCGGCGAGCACTCGCTCGCGATCGCCGGCCGCGTATTGGGCCACCTCCAGGTTCCGCTCGGCGACGGCGACACGGCCCGGCTTCCGGAACAGATCGAGCGGCCACTGGACGGCTGCGCTGGTTTGATGGTCCGTGCCTCCCGGCTCCTCCCGGCGTTCGAACGACATCGTGGGGTTCGGCCGCAAATCGGCCTGTTGCCGCAGGCCACGCGCCGCCTCGATATCGGTGCGCGCCGCGCGAAGCATCGGCTCGCGCTCGACGGCCTGAGTGATGGCCTGCTCCAGCGAGATACCGCGCTCGGCATCGTAATACGGCGCGACCAGCGGCTGGGATGGGCCGCCCGCCTGGCCTGCGACCGGTGCGGCCGCGAGCGCAACCGCGATCGACGTCAGCATCGCCATTCGAATACTCATTGAACCGTTCCTTGAAAGGTTGCCGACCCTCGACCCGCCGGACCGTCCCACTCGACGGCCATTGGCCAGGCACCTGCCATCCCGAACTCCGCCGTCGCCTGGTAACGGCCGGGCACGTCAGAGGCCGTCACCTGCAGTCCACCCGGCATCACCATGCCCGGCATCGGCATGTTGGCGCTGGCACGCACGGCGCCCACGTCGATGAGTGCGTGAGTCGAGGCGCGACGGAACTCAATCGTGAACGCATTGCGTCCGGTATGGAGGGCACCCGTTCGCGACCGCAGCACGATCTCCAGCTCGCCCGCCCGCTCGGTCTGAACGATCGCGCCGGCGGATGTCTCGTCAACGCTCGAATGGCGCGTGGGCGCACCCATCCTCGCCACGCCCCACCAGGCTGCGGCAATGACTGCGACGGCCACGACGGCAATCCCTCCCGCCCTTCCCATCGCCATGAGCCGCGGCGTTGTGGGTAAGGGCTCGTGCTGCAGGTCCAGCTGGCGTTCACGAAGCCAGAAGAAGATCACGGGGGTGACGATGAGCACGTGAAGCAACGACGACACCATCCCGCCGAGGACCGGCGTGGCCAGCGGCTTCATCACTTCAGCGCCGACCCTCGTGCTCCACATGATCGGGAGGAGGCCGGCAATCACCGTCGAGACGGTCATCACCTTCGGCCGCAGGCGCAGAAGTGCCCCCTCCATGACGGCGTCTCGGAGCGCCGTCCGTGTGAGCGTGCCTCCCACTTCCCGGCGTTTTCGCTCGACGGCCTCTTCGAGGCAGATCACCATCACGACGCCGGTCTGCACGGCCGTGCCGAACAGCGCGATGAAGCCGACCCACACGGCAACTGAGAAGTTGTACCCGAGCAGCCAGAGCAGGTAGACGCCGCCCGTCAGCGCAAACGGCACGGCGAGCAGCACGTGGGCGGCCTCGAGCACGGACCGGTAGGTGAAGTACAACAGGACAAAGATCACGAGCAGCACGATGGGGACGACGATCTGCAGCCGCGCGCGGGCGCGATCTTGATTCTCCCAGCGGCCGCTCCAGCCGATGTAATAGCCGGGAGGCAGCGCCACCTCGCGCGTCACGGTGGCTCGCGCCTCGTCCACGAAGCCGCCGACGTCACGGCCCTGCACGTTCAGCAGCACGGTCGCGAGCAACAGACCGTTCTCCGATGAAATCATCGCCGGCCCCCGGGCGTGTTCGATGCGTGCCACCTGGCCGAGCGGCACCTGGGTCCCAGCGGGCGACGCGACCAGGACTTCGGAGAGCGCCCGCGAATCGGCGCGGTATTCCGGCTTGTAGCGCACGCGGACCGGGAAGCGCTGGCGGCCCTCGATGGTGGTCGTGAGCACCGTTTCGCCGATGGCCGTCTCGATCACTTGCTGCACATCGGCGACGCCGATCCCTTGGCGAGCGGCAGCCTGGCGATCGATCTCCACATTCAAGTACTGGCCGCTGGTGATCTGCTCGGGATACACGTTGCTCGCGCCCGGCACCGCACGGACCGTCGCCGCGACGCGCCGGGCGAGACGCTCGAGCACCGCGAGATCGGCGCCGAAAATCTTGACGCCGACCTCGGACCGGATCCCAGTCGTCAACATGTCAATCCGGTTGATGATCGGCATGGTCCAGATGTTCGACACGCCCGGCAGTTCCACCGCGCCCCCCATGTCGGCGCGCAGGCGATCGAGCGTCATGCCCGGCCGCCACCGATCCTTCGGCTTCAGGTGCACCACCGTTTCGGTCATGTTCAGCGGCGCCGGGTCGGTGGAGCTATCGGCGCGCGCCACTTTGGCGACGGCATAGGCGACTTCCGGAAACCGCTCCAGGATCTCGTTCTGCTTCACCGCAATCCTGGTGTTTTCCTCGAGCGCAATGCTCGGGTCGGCGATCGGCATGAACATCAGGTCCCCCTCGTTCAGGGGCGGCATGAACTCACTGCCGATCCCGCGTGCGACCACCAGAGCGCCGGCGAACAGGGTGGCCGCGATGAGAAGGGTCACAGCCCGGTGCGACAGCGCCGCTTCCAGCGCCGGCCGGTAGACGCGCCGCAGCACGCGCATGAGCGGATTGTCTGCTTCGGCGTGAAACGTGCCGCCCAGCAGCAGGCTGCAGAGGACCGGCACGAGCGTGATTGCGCCGACCGTGGCGGCGAGGACCGCGAACGTCTTCGTAAACGCCAGCGGATGAAACAGCTTCCCCTCCTGTCCCGTCAGGGCGAACACCGGGATGAACGCCAGCAGGATGATCGCCATCGAAAAGAACACCGGCCGGCCGACCAGCCGTGTCGATTCGAGAACGGTCTGCCACACCAGGCGCCGGTCTCGCGGGTCGACGCGGCGCTGCTCCATGAACCTGAACGCGTTCTCGGTCACGACAATGCCGGCGTCTACGAGCACGCCGATCGCGATGGCGATGCCGGCCAGGCTCATGATGTTCGAGGAGATCCCGGCGTACTTCATGCCGATGAACGCGATCAGGACCGCCAGCGGCAACGGGATCGTCACAATGAGGATCGACCGCACGTGCATCAGGAACAGCACGTGCGCAAGGGTGACGAGGACGATTTCTTCGATAAGGGCGGTGCGGAGTGTGCCGATCGACTGTCCGATCAGCTCGGACCGATCATAGAACGGGACGATCCGCACGCCTGCCGGCAGCCCGGGTTGAATCTGTGCGATGCGCGCTTTCACCGCATCGATCACCTCCTTCGTGTTCACGCCCGTCCTCGCGACGATGACGCCGCCGACGGCTTCCTTGGTGCCCTTCACCAGCGACGCGACCCGAAAGGCGTCGCCCACGTGGACGTCCGCCACCTGCTCGACATAGATCGGCACGCCCGCCGCGCCGCCGACCGGGATCCGTTTGATGTCGTCGACCGACCGCAGAAGCCCCACACCGCGAACGATGAGCCACGCGCCGTTGGAATCGAGGACATTCCCGCCGACATTCAGATTGCTGTTGCGGACGGCTGCGACGACGGTGCTCAACGGGAGGTTGTATGTGCGCAGCCGATTGGGATCCACGTCGATTTGGTACTGCTGCACGAAGCCACCGACCGACGCGACCTCGGCGACTCCGGGAACGGCGTTGAGCTGGTAGCGAATGAACCAGTCCTGGAGCGTTCGCAGTTCGCGGAGCGAGAGACTGGGGCTGTCGACGGTGTACCAGAACACGTGCCCCACGCCCGTCGCATCGGGCCCAAGCGTCGGCGCCACGCCTGCCGGGAGGATTTTGGCGAGCAGACTCATGCGCTCGAGCACTCTGGATCGCGCGAAATACAAGTCGACGTCGTCTTGGAAGACCACGTAGATCATGGAGAAGCCGAACGCGGACTGCGATCGCACGACGCGAACGCCGGCCAGGCCCTGCAGATTCACCGTCAACGGGTACGTGATCTGGTCCTCGACCTCCTGCGGGCCGTGGCCGGCCCAGTCGGTGAAGACAATCACCTGGTTGTCGGAGAGATCCGGGATCGCGTCGATTGGCGTCGTGCGCAGCGCCCACCAGCCCCAGCCGGCAAGCGCGGCGTACAGCGCGACGACGATGAAGCGGTTGCGGAGCGACAGCTCAATCAGTCGGTTGATCATGCCCAGACACTCGTCATGCGGCGCGCGGGCGTGCGCGCACGCGAAATCGCCCGGACTGCGGGTCCGAGCAGACACACGACGCTCGTCCTGGTTAAACGAGGAGAACGGAAAGCAGGAGATGCCTGGGGATGGGACTAACGGGTGCGGTATCCGGCACACGCCAACCGTCGACGACCCGCGGGGCTGCTAGCGCGATGGCTGAAAGCGCGCTCGGCACGAGCGCAATCGCCATCGAGGATCCGATCGTCGGCGCCGAGGGGATGGAACCGCCGCGTTCAGAGGTGGCGCAGCAGGTGTCCGCTTCGGCCTGACTGATGGCCGTTTTAGCAGGCGAGGGGTGCGAGCCCGACCTGTGCATCGGACAGGAACGGCCGTCCGAGCAGCACGTCATCCGCGCCTCTGGAGTGGATTGCCAGCCCGAGCACAGCGACGCAACGTTTCCAGCCGCAAACGCGACGCTGAGCACCAGCGCGGCCGTATGTCTGCCAAACATCAGCACCCAGGTAGGATGCCGCACAGTCGCTGGGGTGTCAAACCAGGATCTCGTCATGTCGCTTTTTCCGGCAACCGTCGACCGGGGACGCTATCCAGGCCACGAGGGACCGTGGAGCCAGTGCCGGCACGCCAACCACCTTCAAGTGACTCGAGGGTCAAGCGATACGTGTGGGTTGACATTCAAGTGGGCTGCAGCCCTTACGCTTCGAATGTCGGCGGATGGACCGTCGAGCCCGCTCGAAACCGAGCGAAGGAGATGACGTGACAAACAAAATGACCGCTCTTCTAACCGTCCTGATCGCGACAGCCGCGACGGGCGCGACCGCGGCCACGCGACTCGTGGCAACGGGCTGCTGCCCCCTCTGCAAGTAACGTGATCGATGCCGGGATCCGCGTCGCGCCTCGCCGTCATGAGAGAGTTTCGCATCTCGCCACCGTTTTACGTCGCCGGTAAGCTCCTTCGTGCCCGCGACGCCGGACCGGGTTGAAAGGCGCCAGATTCGTCACATCGGCTCTGGACCGGCGTTTGCCTAGCCTACCTCCATGAAAACAGCTTTGACGCTCGCCATCGTTGCCGCCACCGCGCTGGGTGCGGTCGGCTGCGGAAGTTCCACCCCGTCGACTCCGACGCCGACGCCCAGCGCCGACGTCACCGTCAATATCGTGGGCATCAGCGGCAGCAGTTCCTTCGTGCCCAATCCAACGACCGTCACCGTTGGCCAGCGTATCGTCTGGAAGAATGTCGATATACGCAGTCACGACATCATTCAGGACGGGAATGCATTCACGACCCCCGTCATTGCGGCCGGTGCAGCGGCCAGCGCGGTCACGATGTCCACTCGCGGCACGTTCGCGTATCACTGCGGGATTCACCCTTCGATGGTCGGCACCGTGACGGTTCAGTAGAACCATCCTGTTCGACCATTGCGCTCAGTCGTCGCCGCGGCCGGCGGTCCAGTCAACGGCCGCGGTCACCGGCGGGAGCGACCACGCGACCGCACCGGCGACGGTCGCGAGGACGACCGAACCCCACAGCGAGGCCGTCACGCCCGCGCGCTGGTACAGGACGCCGGACATCAGCGTTCCGAACAGACGCCCGCAGGCGTTTGCCATGTAGTAGAACCCCACGCTCAGCGACACGCGGTCGGCTTCCGAATAGGCCAGGACGAGATACGAGTGGACTGACGAGTTCAGCGCGAAGACGATCCCAAACAACGTGAGCCCGCCCAGCATCGTCCAGGCCGGAGACGCAGCGTCGTGCAGTCCGATGG
>JRHI01002365.1_pt1 | contig 13094 bp, 4 predicted proteins | sample 215371 | NCBI WGS metagenome assembly JRHI01 (sample SAMN02929681, study PRJNA255918) | sediment metagenome | biome: cave system; feature: Ice Cave; material: Sediment; isolation source: sediment from deep within a dark volcanic ice cave with no known source of... ...
GGGCAGCACGAGTGCTGCCGATGTCACAAAGAGTCGGCGCGCGCGACTTGAAGAGAGAGTTTGCGGGAGGTCGTTCATGCGGTTTTCGGTGCGCGTCTATCTAGCGTTGACTTTGCTTGCGCTCGAGCAGAGCGCCTGCACGCAAAAGCCGCCCGCCGCAGCGCCATCGCCCCAAGCCGTGGCCGCGCTTTCCGCTTCTTCACCGCGGCCGTGGATCGCGTCGTTCTCGCCGACCGGCTCGGCGCAGCCCGGCTCGCAAATTCGCGTGATCTTTCGCGATGACGTCATTCCGCTCGAAAGCCTCGAAGCGCCGGAACGCCAAGCGGCGCTCGCGCACGTTGCAATCGCACCGGCGTTGCCGGGACGCTTCCTCTTCCTTACACCGTGCATGCTGGGCTTTTCGGCGGACGCGCCGATTCCGCCGGCGACCCGCGTGCGCGTAACGCTCCAAAAGGGTTTGACCGACCTGCGCGGCCACTCCCTTGCCGCCGACTTCTCGTGGACGTTTGACACGGGCGATCTCTCCCTCACGACCAACCTGCCTACCGGCGCCGATGGCACGCCGAGCCTGACGACAGGCCTCTCGCCGGCGATCGTCGTGACTTCGAACGCGGAACTCGATGCGGATTCGCTCGTCGAGCACACGCGCATCGTCGATGCGTACAATGCGAGTGCGAAACCGATTGCGCTCGTTCGCAAAGTGCAGCCGTCGCCGTCGCCGAGCCCGGTTGGCGAGGCCGCCGGCACCGACGCGACGCCGCGCTTCGAGTACGCACTCTTGCCCGAACGCGCGCTCGATCGAGCAAAGCAGTATCGCTTCGAAGTTACGGGCGGGCTAACGTCGCTGCATGGAAATCTGCCGGCGCGCGCGCCCGTCATCGGACTGTTTGCGACGTACGGTCCGCTCGCGCTGCGGAACGTAGGCGGCACGGGCTTACCCGATCCCAACGGCGCGGCAGGGCGCTTTGAAAACGGCACACCGCAGCTCACGTTTTCGAACGGCCTTGACGCCGCATCGGCGGCGCAGGCGATCGCGATAACGCCGGCACCCGAGGCCGGCGTGACGCTGGTGCACATCGAAAACGGCGCCACCGCGGTGACGCTCAATCCGTTCGCGTTGCGTCCGCGCACCCACTATACGATCGCAATCGAAAGCAGCTTACGCGACAAGTACGGCCAAACGCTCGCAGCACCCGCAAGCGCCACGTTCGACACCGGCCGTCTCGCGGGCGATCTGTGGGCGCCCGCGGGGTTCAATATCTTTCCCGCCGCGAACGACCTCGCGCTCAATGTCTCGACGACGAATCTGCTCGACGCGCGTTACCGCGCCGCGTACCACGTCGTGCGGCCCGAAGAGCTCGTCTTTACGGACCCGGCGGATAGCGACTCGGCGGCCGCGCTACTCGCACCGCGCGACGCATGGACGAAGGTTGCCGCACCGCACGTCGACCGCGCGGTGATGACGGCGATTCCGCTGCGCAAACGCCTCGGTGCGCACGGCGGTATGCTCGCGTACGGAATCGAGGCGAAGACCGATAAGGTCACGGCACCGGACGGCAGGCCGGCCATCGCCGAGAAACGCTTCGTCGGCGCCGTGCAACTGACCAACATCGGTGTCTTCGCGCAGTGGTTCCCCGACGCGGGTATCGTACGCACCCATCGTCTCTCCGACGGCACACCCATCGCGGGCGCGCGCATTGCGATCTATGCGACCAGCGAGAAGAAAAGCGCATTTACCGAACCCTGCGCGACGGGAACCACAGACGCCCACGGAATGCTCGCGCTCGACGGGCCTGCGTTCGCTCCTTGCAGCGCTGCGAGCACCGTGCCGGAACGCGCGCCGCGGCTGCTGGCCGTGGCACGCGTGGGCGACGACTGGGCGTTCGTGCGCACCAACGAATACAGCGGCGCCTACGACTACGGCTTGTTCGCGGGTTGGTCCGCCGGCGTGCCGGTCGCGCACGGCGCGATCGTCTCGGACCGCAACTTGTATCAGCCCGGCGAAACCGCCTACTTCACGGCGCTCGCGTACTTCGAGCGCAACGGGACGCTCGCGCGCGGCCGCGCGGCAACCTATCGCATCACCATGCAGAGTCCCAGCGGCAACGTGACGCAACTCGGCGCAAAATCCCCGGACGCGTACGGTGCCTTCACGTTATCGTTGCCGCTCGAACGTCGCCAGGAAGTCGGCTCCTATTCAATCGTCGCGAAGGCCGGGAACGGCGAGCAACTCGACGGCTCGTTTCGTGTCGCGGAGTTCAAACCGCCTAACTTCAAAGTCGCGCTAACGCTCGATCGCGCGTTCGCGACGGCGGGGCAGAGCGTGAAGGCGAGCTGGTCGAGCAGCTACCTTTTCGGCGCGACCGTCGAAGGCGGAAACGCTCACGTCGACGTGACCCGCGAGCGCGCATATTTCACGCCGCACGGCCGAGAGGCGTTCGGCTTCGGCCGGCTCTGGTCGTATCCGGAAGAAGCGCCGACGCTTTCGAGCGATGTATTGCAAGCGGATTCGAAGATCGCTGCGGACGGTAAGAGCGCGCAGAACGTCACGGTCGCGGGCGACTTGCCCTACCCGGCAACCTATCGCGTCGACGCGCAAACAACCGACGTCTCAAACCTGAGCGTGAGCGACAGCAAGACATTTGTCGCGCTGCCAAGCGACGAACTGATCGGGCTGCAGTCGGATTTCGTCGGCGTCGCCGGCAAGCCGCACGACGTCGCCGTGATCGTAACCGACCCCACCGGAAAAGCGCTGACGGGCCGTCGCGTGCGCGTCGTTCTGCAAGAGCGTTCGTACGCGAACGCGACGCAGCTCGTCGAGGGGAGCGAGACGCCCAAAGATTCTGTTCACTACCGCGACGTTTCGACCGTCGACGTGACGACCGACGTGAAACCAGCGACGATCCGTCTAGCGCCAACGGAGCCGGGTTCGTATCGCGTTCGCGCGAATTTTGCCGACGCGAAAAGCGACGTAACGGCGACCGATGCCGACCTGTGGGTCGGCGGTCCGGGTTCGTTCGCGTGGGCAGCGGGCGCGAGCAACGCGCTGACGGTCAAACTCGACAAGCTATCGTATCGCCCCGGCGAGACGGCTACGGCGCTCGTGCAATCGCCGTATCCCCAAGCCGAGTTATTCTTCGCGGTCGTTCGCCACGGCGTGCTCTACCGCAAAATCGCGCTCGTTGCCGGGGCCGCGCCGGAAGTGCATTTTACCGTTACGCAAGACATGTTGCCCAACGCCGCGGTCGAGGCGGTCCTCGTGCGCCGTGGTTCTCCGCTCGAACGCGGAACGCCACGCGGCCTCGACACGCTCGCGCGCATAGGCCTCGCGCCGTTCGACGTCGCGCTCGATGCGAAGTATCTCAATGTGACGGTGAAACTCGAGCGCGCGCGAGCCGCACCGCAGCAGGTGCAGCATGTCGCGCTCCATGTCACCGACAAGGCGGGTCGCGGCGTGCGTACGGAACTAGCGCTTGCCGTCGTAAACGACGCGATTCTGCAACTGAGCAATTACCGCTTTCCCGATATCGTCGGGATGGTGTACGCGCAACAGCCGATTTCGACGCGGCTGGCCGACAACCGCATGAACGTAAAACTCGCGTCACTTGCGGCGCCGCTCGAAAAGGGTTTCGGTTACGGCGGCGGTTTTGAAGCCGGCGCCGCGGGCACCCGCGTTCGAACGCAGTTCAAGCCGATCGCGTTTTACGATGGCGCGATCAAGACCGATGCGCACGGCGATGCGAGCGTTGCGTTCACGGTTCCCGACGACCTCACGACCTGGCGTGTCATGGCGATGGCGTTTAGCGCGGACGCGCGATTCGGCAACGGCGAGAACACGTTCCTTGCGACCAAGCCGCTCGTGACCAATGCCGTCTTGCCGCAATTCGTGCGGCCAGGCGACACACTGCGCGGTGGTCTGTCGCTCACCGACACCGTGCGCCACAAAGGAGACGCGACGATCGTCGCGACACTGCGCGGCGACTTGTCATTTTTTTCGCAGGGCACGGCGACGCAAACGACGCCGCGGAGCGCGACGGCGCAGCAGACCTCATTGCGCGCGCCGATCGAGCAGCTGACGCAAGCATTCCGATTCGACATGCGTGCGACCGGCACGCGTGCGGCGAGCGTCGGCTTCGCAACGACGCTCGGCAACGAACGCGATGCGTTCGCGGTGCCGCTGGAGATTCGGACGAGCGACATCACCGAGAGCGTGGTACAAACGGGGACGACGACCGATCGTGCGACGCTTCCAATCGTCGTGGATGCGGGAACGCCGCTCGATTCCGGAGGCCTTGAGATTACGCTCGCGAGCAGCCTGCTGCCCGAGACGCAAGAGGCGGTGCGCGTCACGCTCCAGGGTGACGCGCCGCCGTTTGCAACCGCGATCGCCAGCCGCGTGAGCGTTGCGGCCGATGCGTTGCAACTCGAACGACGGTACGCACGCACGGAGCAACTCGCGACGCTGCAGACGGCGCTAGAGAAGAATCTGGAGGCGCTACGCGCCCTCACGCTAGCGGACGGGGGCTACGCGCGGTGGCCCGGCGCGAAAAACTCGGAAATCTACTCGTCGGCCTTTGCCGCCGTCAGTCTCGCGCGCGCGAAGGCTGCCGGCGCGAAGGTTGCGCGGGACATCGAGCGGGTCCGCACGTTCTTGCTGGCGCGACTGGCAGATCCGACCGCGGACAGCGGGAAAGATCCAAGCGCGCGCGCCGAGGTGCGTCTGGAGGCGCTCGAAACGCTCGGGATTCTTGGTGAGTTGCGCGACGACCATCTGAGCGACATCTTCGCGCTGCACGAGCGCTTCTCGTACTACGAGCAGGTCGAACTGGCGCGCCATTTGCTGCACCTGGCGGCGTGGCGGACACAGGGCGAGAGCTTGCGCGCAAAATTGCTCGAAGCGGTTCACGAGACGGGCCGCGCGGCCGCCGTGAACGTTCCCGACTCGTCTCTCGAGACGGCGACGGCCGGCCAGGCGCAGCTCGTCGGGCTTCTCGTGGATTCCAAAACCGACGCCGATCTCATCGACCGCGCGTTTCGGTCGCTCTTGAGCTTACGCTCGCGCAACGGCGCCTGGCCTTGTCCGTGCGACAACGCCGAAGCGATGGACGCAATCGTGGCGTACGCTGCGCTCGAGACGCAACCGCCGAACTTTACGGCGCGTGCAGAACTACCCGGCACGTCGCTGCAAGCCGACTTCCACGGTTCGGCGCAGCAGGTCGTGACGCAAGCGATTCCGATGGCAAAGTTGCCGCGGCCGGGCAGTACGCTATCGCTTGCGAAGAATGGTGACGGCACCCTGCACTACGTCGTAGCCTACCGCTACGAAGTGCGGGGCGCGCAACCGGGCCGCTACGCGGGAATTCGCTTCGAGCGCATCGTGCGAACTGCCAACGATTCGCACGAGATCGCGCGTTTCGCGCTGGCTGCGCCCGGCGCTCCGCCGGCGCTGGAGGCGGGCCGTGTCTTCGAGATCGAGGATCGCATTACAACGGATCATCCGATAAGCGACGCGATCGTCACCGATCCGCTGCCGGCCGGGCTCGAGGCGGTCGATGCGACGTTTGCGACGTCGAACCCGGCCCTGCATGCGACGACCGACAACTGGGAGATCGACTACCAAGCGATCTATCGCGATCGCGTGCTCGCGTTCGCACACCATCTCGAAGCGGGCGTTTACGCCGTTCACTATCTCGTGCGCTCCGTAACGCCCGGCACGTTCGCATGGCCGGCCGGCGACGTGCACGCTCAATACGAACCCGAAGACTTTGGGCGCAGCGCAGCGGCCACGTTAACGATTCGCTAACACTCGTGCAGATGGAGTGACGCGCGAGGCCTTTTTGGCGAAAGCCATGTTAGTCCTGCGGAGTGCGCCTTTGTTAGCGCAGGCGCGTCAACGCGGCTACGCGTGCCCTGAGGTAATCCACGTCGCTCAAGATCGTGGATTAGACATCCCAATGCTGGCGAAACTCCCCCCTGCACTACTCATACCTGCTGGAGACGGCGTATTGCCTTCGTTCACCTCGGCCCATGTCTTGCCATTCATACCGAGCCGGGAACCGCGTCGTCGACCCTTTGATCGAGTACAGCCACTTTCTCCGTGACGCTACGACACATCGCGCACATCGTGGCCATCACCATCGTAAGCGACTGCCCAAACGTATTACACGGGCGCTTGCAGCCAAACGTCCGCTCGCAATGGATCTTCAGATGGTCTCAACGTACGAGCTCAGCAAATTCAGGAGCCCATTCGTTCGATGGCCGTCGCGAGCAACGGAGATGCGGGCTGCAAACAGGTGCCGTGAGTGGTACGACTACAGCTACGCAAATACGTGTGACGATTCTCGCTCCGGCAACAGTTCCGCTGGAACAGCATTTCCGCTGGGACAGCATTGCCGCTTCGACGTAATGGCCAAGGACGTTTTCAAAGACGAATGCTTTTTGGCAGCGTACCGCCCAGAAGCGGCGAACCCAGAATCCGTGAGCAGCCGACCACGACCTGCCGCAGAGAACCGCCCGTTGCCCAGCGGGACGGTGACCTTCGTGTTCTCCGATATGGAGGGCAGCACGCAACGCTGGGAGGCCTATCACGACGCGATGGCAGCCGCTCTGCGGCGGCACGACGCGTTGATGCGTGCGGCAATCGAAGCGCATCGTGGTCATGTCTTCAAGACGATCGGCGACGCATTTTGCGCCGTCTTCAGCCGCGCGGACGAGGCCATTGCTGCCGCGCTCGATGCGCAACTTGCTTTGCTCGCCGAAGACTTTTCGGCGGTCAACGTCGTGCGCGTGCGCATGGCACTGCACACGGGGTCGACCGACGAGCGCGACGGCGACTACTTCGGCCCAGCGGTCAATCGCGTCGCGCGGCTGCTCGCAATCGGGCACGGCGGGCAGGTGTTGGTTTCGGGTACCGCCGCCGATTTGCTGCAGGGCGAAATGCCGCCGCAGAGCAGCTTGCGGGATCTGGGCGCACACCGTCTCAAAGACCTTGCACGGCCGGAGCAAGTCTATCAGTTCGTGGCGCCGGACTTGCCGGCGACGTTTCCGGCGCTGCGTTCTCTTGACGAGTTGCCCAACAATCTGCCGCGCCAACTCACCTCATTCGTCGGGCGTGACGATGTGCTGCCGCAGGTCGCGGCCCTAATCGTGCGATCGCCGCTCGTCACGCTGGTCGGAACCGGCGGTGCGGGGAAGACGCGCTGCGCGTTGCAAATCGGTGCCGAGTTACTCGATGGTTCGGGCGATGGAGTGTGGTTCGCAGAACTGGCGCCCATTTCCGATCCGTCGCTGGTCGCAAACGCCATCGCGCAAGCGCTCGGCCTGCAAGAAGCGTCGAATTGTCCGCTGTTAGAAACGCTGCTCGGATACCTTAAGCGCAAACGCCTGCTGCTCATCCTCGATAACTGCGAGCATTTAATCGCCGAGGTCCGCGCGGTTGCTGCCGCGATCTTACGCAGTTGTCCCGAGGTGCGGATTCTGGCGACCAGCCGCGAAGGCTTGAACATAACCGGCGAGCACGTCTATCGGATGCCATCGCTTTCCGTACCCCCCGCGCATCAAGCGCTCACTGCAAAAGCGGCGATGCAGTACGGTGCGGTCATGCTGTTTACCGATCGTGCGCTGGCCTCGAGCGGACGCTTTGCGTTCACAGACGACAACGCGCCATATGTTGGGGAGATCTGCCGGCGGCTCGACGGCATTTCGCTTGCGATCGAGTTGGCCGCCGCGCGCGTAAAGGTACTTTCGCCGCAGCAACTCGCGCAGAAACTCGACGAGCGCTTCCGCGTGCTCACCGGCGGCGATCGTAGCGCGCTTCCGCGCCAACAGACGATGCGCGCGCTAATCGATTGGAGTTATGACCTGCTTTCCGACGCGGAGAGCGGACTCTTTCGCCTGCTCTCGATATTCGCGGGTGGTTTTACGCTGGAAACCGCAAGCGCGGTTGGTGCCGGCGGCGAAATCGACGAGATCGCGGTGCTCGACCTGCTGTCGTCTCTCGTCGATAAGTCGCTGGTGCAAGCGGAACCGGCCGGCAGCGGGACGCGCTACCGGCTATTGGAGTCGACCCGGCAGTACGCTTGCGAGAAGCTCACCGAGTGCGGCGAGCACGCGCAGGTCGCCGGCGTGCATGCAGCGGCGTATCTGGCGCTGGCGGAGGAGCTCGACCGCACGTACGAGACGACCCCCGACCGGGCGTGGTTGGCGCAGGTCGAGCCCGAGTTGGAGAACTGGCGGGCGGCGCTGCAATGGGCACTTGCAGAACGCGGTGCGGTGCTCGTGGGGCAGCGGCTCGCCGGCGCGCTTCGCTGGGTGTGGCAGTTTCTGGCGGAAGCCGAGGGAATGCGCTGGGTGCGCGCTGCGACGGAAGCCATCGACCCGGCGACCCCCGCAGCGGTTGCCGCCAAGCTCGATCTGGTCGAAGCGCAATTGTGCGCCGCGCATTTGCAATACAAGGCGAGCTACGCTGCGGCCGACCAGGCACAAGCACGCTATCGGGAACTCGGCGACGAGCTCGGCACGGCCGAGGCGCGACGCTCCGCGGGCCGCGCCCTGGTAAATATGCGTCGCGTTTTGGAGGGCGAGGTTATGCTCGATGAAACGCTCGCGATCGCGCGGAAACTTGCGCGCCGCAAAATGGCTGCCTCGATACTGGCGAGCCTCGCAGACGCGCGACGTTTTGCCGATGATCTTGCCGGAGCGAGGGCGCGTTTTGCCGAGGCACTGGCGATGGCGAAAACGGCCGGCGCCGAGCGCCTAACGGCGCAGGTCGCGAGCAACCTCGCCGAGGCGGAGTTCTGCGGTGGCGATCCTGCGGGGGCGCTGTTGCTCGCCTGCGAGGCGCTCGCCACAAATCGCGAGCGCAACAACGCACGCGATGTTACAACCGGGCTGTGCAACATCGCCGCGTATCTCATTGCGCTCGGGCGCTATGACGAGGCGCGCACGCAGGCTCGGTTAGCGCTAACGTCCTTACGCGACATCCGATCCGAGATCTGGATCGTCGCCACACTTCAGCATTTGGCTGCGCTCGCCGCACTGCGTCCAAGCGAGGATTCCGAACACGCGCACCAAGATCGCACGCGCGCGGCGCAGCTTTTGGGATATGTCGACCGGGGTTTGGCCAGACTCGACGTGTTGCGCGAGTACCCCGAGCAGCAAGAGCGCGACAGGATGCTCGCCGCGCTACACGACGCGTTCGGCGAAGACGACCTCGCGAAACTGATGGAGGCCGGCAGCGCTTGGCGCGAAGACCAAGCCCTCGCGGAAGCGTCGCTCGTCTAAGAGCGTTGCGCGCTGCTTCGCACATGCGAGGCGATGAAGAACATCCGAAAACGACGTTATGGGTGGCTCACGGCAAATGCAGCGCAAGTCAGCAACCGGAACCACGCTTCCGCCCACCTCTATCCCCGCGCTTCCCTCAATGCCGTGGATGAGACCTGCAGAAGGCTCCGACGCCCGAGCTCCCAAAAGCTAAGTTACTTGAACACTTCGAAGGTGCGTTCGTTACAGGGCATCGCAACTTGATCCTTAGCGGACCTCCTGAGCCTGCGACATTATGCACCTCCTGATAAAACTCGTGTAAAATCAAGGTTTGTTTGGTCCTTTTCATCGTTTCGTGGAAGTCGTCGGCGTTCGCGCATCGCTTTCGCGGCTTGCTTAACCGATGCCGCGCTAAGTTGTGCCGCTGGAATGAGCCATGGCGCACACTCAACGAGCTGCGTGGCGGTAATAACCTTGCGCTCAATGAGTCGTCGCACTGATGGAGGGCTAAGCGATAAGCGTTTCGCGGCTTGCTCCAAGGTCAACAGCGAGCGGTCCTGCGTGTCCGGATCGTAAGCCGGTAGCTGCTTTCGGTGCCGTACGTACTTTACGCGGCCTTCCGTCCACGTGTTATCCGCTCCAGTTTTCAATCGCAGGCGGTTGAGAATTGACGCTATTGCTTCGTCGGCGAAGCGACCCGACAGCGTTTCAATCACGGCGATCGCATCGTGCACTTTGGTCCCTGCGCGTTCGCCACGCTTATTGCGCTGGATATGGAGCTCCGAATGCTGTCCGCCGCGCCAGTGCAATAACGCAACGACTTCATGTCGCTGCGTATCCAGATCGACAACGATTTCTGTGAGGAGTATCTGAGCGATACGCTGTTTAACGCGCATTGGCGTGGTTGGTGCATTCCACACCTGTGGAAGATCCGCCGCGAGCTTTAGCAGCGCTTCGCGATCGGGCAGCTCTTGACCGCGTACCGTTAGCGCATCTACCGCCTGCTGAGCCTCCGAAGCCCTTAGGAGCGCCGCGTTCCAACGCGCCTCCAGTTCGGCAGTCACTAAGCGGTTCTCAGGGTCGCTTGCTTCGTATCGTCGCTCCGCCAACAGTGCCTGATAGCGTGCCGCCTCTAGCTCAAGGACAAGTGCTTCTTTGCGCGTCTGATCGCCCTGCAACGCGATTTCCGCTGCATGGATGGCGGCTTTGATGCCGTCGGGCGCGATTGCGTTCAGAAGCTCCCGTGCGATCGCGTCGTCGACGCGCAAACCGCCAAAGCTAATGCAGCGTGGTGCTCCGTGATTAACATTTCCGCCCTGGCAGCTATAGCGGGGAACGTTACCATTGACGCCGCTGTAGGCAACGTGAAGCATCCGGCCACAACGCCGGCACCGAAGCATTCCGGCTAGCAGACTCCGCCCTCCGCGTCCACCCGTTGGCCCCATCTTACCACGCATATGCGTGTTGCGCGCTATAATCGCCTCGTTGCGTTCGAACTGCGCCCAGCTGATATACGGCTCATGGTGATCGTGCAAGAGAGCGGTCCAGCGCTCCCGAGGCTTACGATGCCCGTCGCTGCGTTCCGTTCGCGTTCCGTTCATTGCCAAGCGCACCTCGGTCTTACCGTATGCGTACGTGCCAGCGTATAGCGGATTGGTCAGAATCGCTAAGATCGCGTGATAGCACGGAGCTTTCCACTGTACGGTGAGGCCGCCACTGCCCTTTTGCCTGGCTGGAAGGAGCACGCCGTTGGAGCAAAACCAGAGCAGCACTTGGCGCGCACTACCCAGTTCCTCGAATTTGTCGAAAACGGAATCGATCGCAGCAATAATACGGCGGTCAGGGTCACGCTCGATTGCGCCGGACGACGTCCATAAGTATCCAATCGGCAAGCAGAACTGCAACTCGCCGCGCTGCGCCTTCTGTCGAATCGCTTGTTCCGATCGTTGTCGAAATAGGCTCAGCTCGAACTCACTCATCGTGCCCTTTAAGCCGAGGAGAAGTCGATCGTTGCTCAAGCGTGGATCGTAAACGCCCTCAATGTCGATCACCAGTGCGCCGCTAAACCCGCAAAGCTCGATGAGTTGATGCCAATCGCGGCCGTTGCGAGCCAAGCGCGACGCTTCTAATGATGCAAAGACCGCGCCGACCTCGCCGCTGCAAACCATCGCGACGAGCCTGACAAAACCGGGACGCTCGACGTGGGGACCGCCGCCGGATCGACCGAGATCCTCATCGATCGTCTCGACGTCAGCAAATCCGATTGACCTTGCATGGGCGGCGAGATCGTATTGACGCCGCTGGCTTTCAAGGTTGTGCTGCACTTGATATTGCGACGACTGCCGGATATACACAACCGCACGTCGAGACAAATGTGAGGATAATACTTTGGCCGATAGCTGTTCACTCATTAGCGGCGGTTCGAACGGCGGACAGCAGTAACGTCGCTAGTGCGGCGATGAGCTGGCGCCGCTCCTCTTCGGTCAACATTACCGGCGGAGGCTCTTGTAGCGGTAGAGCGAGTTGAGACCGATTCTGCAAGCGCGTTTCCCTTTGAAGACGGTGCGCTATCTTGAAGTCGGGCGATGATTCCACACAGTTCCAAAAGCGCATCGCACGATGCGACCGCGGGCCCGACGGCCATGACAGCGCAAGCCGACGGATCGGTCATCCACGTTGGCAGCGCACACAAGGTGTCATCAGGCAATTGGATCACGACATACGTGTTGCCACGACGCCGATCCCGTTTACGGAGCGCTAACGTTTGTCCATAGAGCGGATGCCAACGGTATGCGATCGCAACGGTGACCGCTTTTTGAGCAGTATGTAAGGGGATCGCCCGGCGTCGGGAAAAGCCACATTCTGTGCGCACTCGGTCTTACGCTTTGTACGCGCGGATATCGTGTACTCTTCACTACCGCGGCTGCGTTACTGATGCGTCTGATTTCCGCAAAACGTTCCGGATTACTGGAACGCGAATACCGCTCTTTGGATCGAATCGATCTCATGCTCATCGATGAACTCGGCTACATCCCGTTCGAAAGAGAAGCAACGGATCTGCTTTTCCAACTCATTTCGCAACGGTACGAACGCCGTAGCATCGCGCTGACGACGAATCTTCCCTTTGAGAAATGGACTCAGGTGTTTCCGGATGAGATGACCGCCGCCGCCGTGATCGATCGCCTGGTGCATCATGGCGCGGTCTTCGCCTTCACCGGTCAGAGCCATCGGTTACGAACTCGCGGGAAGCCGACCAAGAACGGCTAATTTCCCCCAGAGGTTCAATTTGAGAATGCCGCTACGGGTTCAATTTGAGCCCGCCGTTCCCACCTTCTGCATGACGACGGTTATCAGGCGACCCAGTAACTCTTGGCGACGCACTTCTCGGTAGCCGTGACGTTGGTACAAGGGAATATTGTTCAGGCTGCGGCTTCCTGTAAACAATTCGTAGGTTATCCCGGAAAACTGGCATTCGATTGCGCTAAGCAGTCGAGTGCCAAGTCCCATTCTCTGGACACGCGGATGCACCACGAGCCGACCAATCTCCACGATGTCGCCGCGACGATGCCCCCGAACGGAGCCAACGATCGCGCCGTCGTGAGCACTCGCTACCAGGACGACACTCGTGTCGAACATAGCGCGCAACTCCGCGTATGTCTCGCGTAAAGGCGGAATTGACCAATCGGCGTAAAGTTTCGCTTCGCTCTGGTAGGCCAGATAGCAGAGTTTGAGCACCTCGTCGAGGTCGTCGACTTTAGCGGTCTCGATATGAATACTTGCGAGCGATACCATGCTAGTGTAGGTCATCATAAATGGCATGACATTTCTTGATC
>JRHI01002366.1_pt1 | contig 13087 bp, 12 predicted proteins | sample 215371 | NCBI WGS metagenome assembly JRHI01 (sample SAMN02929681, study PRJNA255918) | sediment metagenome | biome: cave system; feature: Ice Cave; material: Sediment; isolation source: sediment from deep within a dark volcanic ice cave with no known source of... ...
ATGCTGACCCTTGTGGAACAGGCTCTAACTGCGGATTCAGGAGATTCACACTTGGCTATGCTGCGACGAGTGATCCTCAAGGGCTTCAAGTCCATTAAGGCGATGGACCTTGAACTGCGTTCCCTCAACGTCCTGATCGGTGCGAATGGGGCTGGCAAGAGCAACCTCGTCTCGTTCTTCAAGATGCTCAACGAGATGATGGCAGGGCGGCTCCAGCAGTACATCGGCACGACGGGGCGTGCGCAGTCCCTGCTGCGCTTCGGTCCCAAGGTTACGCCGGAGATAAGTACGAGGCTGGAGGTCCAGGGCAATCCTGGCTCTGGGCTTCATCAGGGTATCGACACCTATTCCATGCGCCTGGCTCATGCTGCCGGAGATACGCTTTTTTTCGCAGATGAAACACTCCTAAGTCAGAACCATTTGGCGCCCAACGCGTTTGGGTTGGGTTCCGGACAACAGGAAACGCGTCTTGGCGAAACCAACTACACAGACTTCCCAGGGTTTCAGCAGGCGGCCGAGACCATTCGACACTTGCTTGTCCGTTGCCGTGTCTATCACTTTCATGATACGTCGCCGACAGCACGAGCGCGACAGTACTGCTATATCGGCGACAATCGTTGGCTGATGCCGGACGCGGGGAACTTGGCTGCGTTGCTACTGCGTCTCCGCGAAGAGAATGGTGGCGCGGGCTACAAGCGGATTGTCGCAACTATCCGTCTGATTGCACCGTTCTTCGACGAGTTCGATCTTGAGCCAGTCGGTCCCTACAAGACGGACATCCTCCTGAACTGGCGCGACAAGGGATCGGACCAGGTGTTTGGCCCGCACCAGCTTTCGGACGGTACGTTGCGAGCGATATGCCTCGTGACCTTGCTAATGCAACCAGAAAACGAACTGCCGGACCTCATCATTGTTGACGAGCCGGAACTGGGGCTGCATCCCTATGCTCTCAACGTTGTCGCGGCGCTGTTCAAGAAAGCATCGCACCACACTCAAGTGCTTGTCAGCACGCAGTCGAGTTCCTTTCTTGACAACTTTGCTCCTGAAGATATTGTCGTGGTGAATCGGGAAGGCAAAGAGTCCCAATTCACGCGGCCCGATGCGGGAAAACTGGAGGCGTGGCTCGACGAGTACAGTCTTGGCGAAGTCTGGGAGAAGAATGTCCTCGGTGGAGGCCCGCACTAATGCTACGCCTCTACCTTTGCGCCGAGGGACAAACGGAACAGACATTTGCCGACACCGTTTTGAAGCCACATCTCGCAAACTGGGCTGTCTGCTTGGAATGCCCTTTCCTCGCGGCACACGCGAAGAAGAAAGGCAAGGTCCACCGGGGCGGGGGTCACAGGTATCTCCCCATGAAGAACGATCTTCTCCGATTCTTGAAGCAGCCCGATGTATTTGTCACCACCATGATTGACCTATACGCCATCCATGGGGATTTTCCAGGGCTGAACGAAGCTGAAAAGTTACGTCATCTTCCCCACAAGCGCGTGGAGGCGCTTGAACAATCTTTCGCAGCAGACATCGGCAATCCGCGTTTTGTCCCATACATCCAGTTGCATGAGTACGAGGCCTATCTTTTTTCTGATCCGACTTGGTTCGGGTACTTCTATGACCACCACGAAAGGCAGATTGCTGCTCTCAAGGCCATCGCTGATGGATACGCCACGCCTGAGTTGATTGACGACGGACAGCACTCGGCCCCGAGCAAGCGGATTATTGCGGAGCTTCCCGATTACCAAGACGCGAAGCCCGCCGTGGGACCCCAGGTGGCGACACTGATCGGTCTGGACGTGATCCGAGGCAAATGCCCCCACTTCGCCGTATGGCTGTCACGGCTCGAAAAACTTGGCGGGGGAACGCACTGATGGTTCATTGTGCGTCGAGCCCTCCGCTGTGGCAGACCAGCGGCCTACAAGTCGGCGCGCGGTCTACAGTTCTCCGAGGCCGCCTGCTTTCACCACTAAGCGGGTGGCCCACGCGGAGCCGGTCGCATGACCATCTGGTTAGACGCGCAGTTGCCCCCGAAGGAGCCCCTCATGAACCCTCCTCTCCGTGCCTCTGTTCCGGTCGTCCCGCTCGCCGACCTCCAGCGTCAGGGCGTTGTCGTGGTCCGGGGCGCCGACCGCCCCATCGCCGTCTACGCTCACAACGGCCGCGTCTCCGCCGTGGATAACCGCTGTCCGCACCTCGGCTTCCCGCTGCACCGCGGCAGCGTTCACGATGGCATCCTCACCTGCCACTGGCACCACGCTCGCTTCGACCTTTGCAGCGGCTGCGCCTTCGATCTCTGGGCGGACGACATCCCCGCTTACGACGTCGAGGTGCGCGACGGCATGGTATACGTCGCCGCCCGGCCGCGCCAGGCCAGTCTGAAGGAGCACTACCTCGCCCGCTTGCGCGAGGGCATGGTACAGGGGATCAGCCTTATCCAGGCAAAGTGCCTCATTGGTCTGCTCAAGGCCGAGGTCGAGCCGCGTGAACTGGTGCGGACCGTGGCGCTCTTCGGCGTGAGTCACCGCGACGACTGGGCGTCCGGCCTGACCATCCTGACAGCGATGGCCAACCTCGTCCCACTGCTGACCGAGGAGACCGCTTACCTCGCGCTGTACCAGGGCACGCGCCGCGTCGCCAACGACTGCGCCGAACAGCCGCCGCGCCGCGAACTGCGGCCGCTGGAGAGCGGCGACCTGACGCTGCTGACACTGAAGCGCTGGCTACGTTACTGGACCATGGTGCGCCACCGAGACGGGGCCGAGCGCACCCTGCTCACCGCGATCCATGTCGGCGCGTCGCCGGTCGAGTTGGCCGATCTCCTCTTCAGCGCCGTCACCGACCGCCCCTATGCCGATACCGGCCACCTTCTCGACTTCTGCAACAAGGCGTGCGAACTGCTCGACCTGATTGGCTGGGAGCATGCAGCGGCGGTGCTGCCGGCGCTGCTGGGTGAACTGGTGCAGGCACGCGGCGGCGAGGAGATGGATTCGTGGCGTCATCCGGTGGACCTGATGCCGGTGCTACGTCAGGCAGAGGCCGAGTTGCCGGATCTGCTCCGCGCGGGCGCCGGCAAAGAGTGGCACGACGAGGCGGCGCTGAGCCAGGCGTTACTGGGCGAGGAGCCGCTGCCCATCCTCGCCGCGCTGCGCGAAGCCCTGTGTGCCGGCGCCCAGCCGGTCCAGCTGGCGCGGGCGCTGGCCTACGCCGCGGCACTGCGGATCGCTCGCTTCGGCACCGTCAACGAGCTGAGCGACTGGATCACGGCATTGCACACCTTCACTTATTGCAATGCCTTGCACCAGGCGCTCCAGCGCATTCCCTCACCCGAGCTGGTGCGCGGCGTGCTGCACGGGGCCATGTCCGTGTACATGGATCGCTTCCTGAACATTCCGCCGGCGCGGCTGCCTGCGGACGGCGCGGCGCTTGCGGGCGGTTCCCAGGATGCCGAAACACTTCGCACACAGTTTCTGGACCTGCTCGACCAGCGCCAGCAAGTGGACGCAGCCGCCCGTCTGGTGGCCCGTTACCTGCGCCTCGCCCATCCAGTGCCGCCGCTGCTCGACACCCTGACCCGCGCTGCCGTGCGCGAGGATGCCGATTTCCACACCTTGCAAATGGTGGAAGCCGGTATCCGCCAGTACCACGAATGGCAGCACCGTCCCGAGGGCGAGCACATCCTCATCGCGGTCGCTCGTTTCCTGGCGGCCCATTCACCCACCCAGCGGGCGCAGCTGCAGACGGCAGAGATCGCGCTTCGTTTGCACCGCGGCGAAAGCCTTTACGAGGACGGGATCGACTGACCTGATCCAGCGCAAGCATCATGGAATGAATGGGTTACGATCGTAAAGCAATAATGATGACAAAAAAGTCCAGAATCCGTCAATCCAATAGTTGACGAAAAAGTACAGTTTCCTAGAATGTAAGTGGCAAAGGCCGAGCGCCTGCCGAGGAAACCATGAAGATCACTGCTCAAGAAGAATACGGTCTGCGCTGCCTGCTCCGGCTCGCCCGGGTGCCGGAGGGAGACTCCCTGACCATTCCCGAGATCGCAGCGGACGAGGGACTGTCGGTCCCGTACGTGGCCAAGATCCTGGGGGTGTTGCGTCAGGCGGGCCTCATTGAAAGCGTTCGCGGTCGGTCGGGAGGCTACCGTCTCGCCGGCAGTCCGCCGGACGTCCATCTCGGTGCCGTGCTGCTCGTCCTCGGCGAACCGTTGTATGAGGACCCGAGTTACTGCCAGCGGCACACCGGCAGCGACGCGAACGACCTGTGCGTCCACCATGGCGCCTGCACGCTGCGCGCGCTCTGGGGCACCCTCGAACAGTGGATGCGCCGCGCCCTTGACCGTATCACGCTGGCCGACCTCTTGCAGAGCGAGGGCCGGATCGCCGACTTGCTGCGCGTGCAGCTCGCGGAAGCCGTCTTCGAGCCGGCGCTCACGTTGATTCCGTTAACACCGCTGACCGTGACGGGCGAACGCGCCACGCTGAACGAGGGTTGAGCCGAGTCGGCTCCTCGTTGCGGACATGGACCTTGATAGGGAATTGCGATGACGACTGCGACCAGCACGATTCAGGAACTGGCGAACCGCGAGTACAAGGACGGCTTTTTCACGGACATCGAGTCCGACACCCTGCCGCGCGGACTCAGCGAAGACACCGTCCGCACGATCTCGGCGAAGAAGAACGAGCCGCCGTTCATGCTGGAGTGGCGCCTGAAAGCGTACCGTCACTGGCTAACGCTGACCGAGCCGAAATGGCCCAACGTTCATTATCCGCCGATCGACTTCCAGGACGTGATCTATTACGCGGCCCCCAGGCCTAAGAAGCAGCTCAACAGTCTCGACGAGGTCGATCCCGAAGTGCGGAAGACGTTTGCGAAACTGGGAATCTCGCTCGACGAACAGAAACGGCTGAGCGGCGTGGCCGTGGATGCGGTCTTCGACAGCGTTTCGGTGGCGACGACGTTTAAGGGCAAGTTGGCCGAGTTGGGCATCGTGTTCTGCTCGTTCTCCGAAGCGGTGCAGAATCATCCGGAACTGGTCCGCAAGTATCTCGGTTCGGTCGTCCCCTACACCGACAATTACTACGCCGCCCTGAACGCGGCGGTCTTCAGCGACGGCTCCTTCTGCTACATCCCCAGGGGGGTGCGCTGCCCCATGGAGCTGTCCACGTACTTCCGCATCAACGCCAAGGACACCGGCCAGTTCGAGCGCACGCTGATCGTCGCCGAGGAAGGCGCGTACGTCAGCTACCTGGAAGGCTGCACAGCCCCGGTCCGCGACGAAAACCAGCTGCACGCGGCGGTCGTCGAACTGGTTTGCGCCGGCGACAACGCTCAGATCAAGTACTCGACGGTGCAGAATTGGTATCCGGGCGACAAGGAAGGCAAGGGTGGCATCTATAACTTCGTGACGAAGCGCGGCGCTTGCCGGGGCCGAAACTCAAAGATTTCCTGGACGCAGGTCGAGACCGGGTCGGCGATCACCTGGAAGTATCCGAGCTGCATCCTGCAAGGGGAAGGGTCCGTCGGCGAGTTCTACTCGGTGGCGGTGACGAACAACAAGCAGCAGGCCGACACCGGCACGAAGATGATTCACATCGGCAAGAACACGCGGAGCACGATCGTCTCCAAGGGCATCTCGGCCGGCAATGGGCAGAACACCTACCGCGGCCTGGTGAAGGTGCTCAAGGGGGCGGAGAACGCCCGCAACTATTCGCAGTGCGATTCGCTGCTGCTGGGCGATCGCTGCGGGGCGCATACCTTCCCGTACATCGAGGTGAAGAACCCGACGGCGACGGTGGAGCACGAGGCATCCACGTCGAAGATCGGCGAGGACCAGATCTTCTATTGCAAGCAGCGCGGCCTGTCGGCGGAGGACGCGGTGAACCTGATCGTCAACGGGTTCTGCAAGCAGGTGTTCCTGAACCTGCCGATGGAGTTCGCCGTGGAGGCGCAGAAACTGCTGGGGATCAGCCTGGAGGGAAGCGTCGGCTAAGACCCGAGCGGGGAGGGCGGCGATGAAGCATGGGGGCGATGAAGCATGGGCCTGAAGCGGAGGCTCCGGCGAGATTCGTGGCATGCCCAAGAAGATTCGTCAACTGAAGGATATGCTCCGCAAGGCTGGATTCACCCATCGGTCTGGAAAAGGTAGCCATACGAACTGGATTCATGCAAAGCTGCCGGGTAAGACGGTTACTTTGTCGGGCAATGACGGAAGGGATGCCCGCGCGTATCAGGAACAGCAAGTGCGAGACGCCATCCGGGAAGTGGAGGAAAAGGGATGAACAGTCGTTACAGCATGGTCATCCAGTGGTCGGATGAGGATCAGGTGTTCGTGGTTGCCCTCCCTGAGTTCGGGCCCTACTGCAAGACGCACGGCGAAACCTATGAGGAAGCCGCCAGGAACGGCCGGGAAGTGCTGGAACTGCTCGTTGAGACTTACCAGGCAGACGGCACTCCTCTGCCCGAGCCGGTCAAGTTCGGCTCGCCCATTCCGGCTGCATGAGGCAAGAACCGAATCACGGGAAGACAACCATTCAAAGTGACGCCGCAAGAGGACAGCGACAAATCATGCTCGAAATCAAGAACCTGCACGCCAAGGTCGAGGACAACGAGATCCTCCGCGGTGTCAATCTGACGGTGAAATCCGGCGAGGTCCACGCCATCATGGGGCCGAACGGCTCCGGCAAAAGCACCTTGGCCGGCGTCCTGGCCGGACGCGCCGCCTATGAAGTCACCGCGGGCGAGGTCCTCTACCTCGGCAAGGACCTTCTCGACATGGACCCGGAGGAACGCGCCCGCGAAGGCATCTTCCTCGCCTTCCAGTACCCGGTCGAGATCCCCGGCGTCAGCAATACCTATTTCCTTCGCGCCGCCATCAACGCCATCCGCGCCCACCGCGGCGAGAAGGAACTGGACGCCGTCGGCTTTCTCAAGCTGGTCAAGCAAAAGCTGAAGGTGCTGCACATCGACGAGGACCTGCTCAAGCGGCCGGTCAACGAAGGCTTCTCCGGCGGCGAGAAGAAACGGAACGAGATCTTCCAGATGGCGGTCCTCGAGCCCAAACTGTGCATCCTCGACGAGACCGACTCCGGCCTCGACATCGACGCCCTCCGCATCGTGTCCGACGGCGTCAACGCACTCCGCAGTCCCGACCGGGCCACCCTCGTCATCACCCACTATCAGCGGCTGCTCGACTACATCGTCCCCGACCAGGTCCACGTCCTCTACAAGGGGCGCATCGTCAAGTCGGGCGGCAAGGAGCTGGCGCTGGAACTGGACAAGAAGGGGTACGACTGGGTCGAGGAAGAGGTCGCCGCGACCCGGTAAGGCGTCCCAGCTCGCAGCGCCAGCAAGGGCTTGTTTCTGCCCTTGCTGGCATCGCGGGCTGAGAAGAGAGGGAAAGCAGAGACACCATGACGACAGTGCTGGACGAGAAGGAAGCCTATCTGGCAAGCTTCACGGAGTTCGAGAAGGAGCTGCGCGACAGCCGCACGCCGCTGCACTGGCTGCGTCAGGGAGCCATGGAGCGCTTCGCCGCGCTGGGCTTTCCCACGTTGCACGATGAAGAATGGCGCTTTACGAACCTGGCGCCGCTGACGCGGCTGTCGTTCAAACTCGCCCGCGGCCGGCCAGTCGTCCGCGCCGAGGACGTGGAGCGCGTCGCCTTCCGGGCCGGGACGTGCAGCCGGCTCGTGTTCGTCAACGGCCGGTACGCGCCGGAACTCTCGACACTGCGGCCATTGCCTGACGGGGTCATCCTGACCAGCCTGGCCCAGGCACTTCGGGAGCAGCGCGACAAGGTTGAGGCCCACCTTGCCCAGTACGCCGACTACGAAGACCATGCCTTCCCGGCACTGAACACTGCCTTCGTTCAGGATGGCGCATTCCTCTTCCTGCCGCGCGGCAAGGTCGTCGAGGAACCGATCGTCCTGCTGTTCGTCGCGACCGCGCCGGACGAGCCGCTCGTCGCCCACCCGCGCAGCCTTATCGTGGCAGGCGTTGGCAGCCAGGTGCGTCTCGTCGAGGGCTACGTCGGCCTCGGCGAGGACGTATATTTCACGAACGCGGTCACCGAGGTGGTGGTCGGCGAGAACGCGATCGTCGACCATTACAAGGTGCAGCGCGAGAGCCTCTCGGCTTTCCACGTCGCCACCATGCAGGTGCAACAGGCGCGGAGCAGCACCTTCGCATCGCAGTCGCTTACGCTCGGCGGCGGCCTGGTCCGCAACGACGTCAACGCCGTGCTCGGGGCGGAAGGCTGCTCCTGCACGCTCAACGGCCTTTACCTGGCGGCCGGCGAGCAGCTCGTTGATAATCATACATTTATCGACCACGCCCTGCCGCACTGCGAGAGCCACGAGCTGTACAAGGGCATCCTCGATGGCCGGGCGAAGGGCGTTTTCAACGGCAAGATCTTCGTCCGCCAGGACGCGCAAAAGACCGACGCCAAGCAGACAAACCAGACGCTGCTCCTCTCCACCGACGCCACGATCAACACGAAACCGCAGCTTGAGATCTTCGCCGACGACGTGAAATGCACACACGGCGCCACCGTCGGCCAGCTCGACGCCGAGGCAATCTTCTACCTGCGCAGCCGTGGCATCGACCTGCAATCGGCGCGCAGCCTGCTGACGTTCGCCTTCGCCAACGACGTCATCGGCCGGGTGCAGGTGGAGCCGCTCCGCGCCCAGCTCGAGGCGGCGCTGCTGGCCGCCCACCAGCTGCCGCGCGGACCAGAGGCCCAGGAGGCCGTATGAGCATTCAGACTAGTCAGGTGCTGCCGCGTACGCCCCGGAATCGGCCGGCCGCCGCCTACGACCTCCGCCGCGTTCGGGAAGACTTCCCAATCCTGCGGCAGAAGGTCCACGGCAAACCGCTGGTTTACCTGGATAACTCGGCCACCACCCAGAAGCCGCAGGTCGTCCTCGACGCGCTGCAGCATTACTACACCACGGACAACGCCAACGTCCACCGTGCCGTCCACCTGCTCAGCGAACGGGCGACCCGCGCTTACGAGGAGGCTCGCGTCAAGGTCCAGCGTTTCCTCAATGCCGCCGAGTCCCGCGAAATCCTCTTCGTCCGCGGCACCACCGAGGCGATTAATCTCGTCGCCCAGGCCTACGGCCGGCGCAACCTCGCTGCCGGCGACGAGATCGTCATCTCGTACATGGAGCATCACTCGAACATCGTTCCCTGGCAGATACTCTGCGAGCAGACCGGGGCAGTGCTGCGCGTGGTGCCCATCGACGACCGGGGCGAATTGCTGCTCGACGAGTACCGCAAACTTCTCGGCCCGCGGACGAAGCTCGTGTCGATCGTTCAGCTGTCGAACGTCCTCGGCACGATCAACCCCGTGCGCGAGATCATCGCACTGGCCCATCGCCAGGGCGTGCCGGTGCTGCTTGACGGCGCGCAAGCGGTGGCTCATCTGCCGGTGGACGTGCGCGAGCTGGACTGCGATTTCTACGCTTTCTCCGGTCACAAGCTGTATGGCCCGACCGGCATCGGCGTGCTGTACGGCAAGGCGGCGCTGCTGGAAGCGATGCCGCCCTGGCAGGGTGGCGGCGACATGATTCATTCCGTGAGCTTCGAGGGCACCACCTACAACGTGCTGCCGTACAAGTTCGAGGCGGGCACCCCGCACATCTGTGGGGCCATCGGCCTGGGCGCGGCAATCGATTACGTGCAGTCGCTCGGCATGGGCGCCATTGCCGCCCACGAGGGAGAGTTGCTGGCCTACGCCACCGCACGGTTGGCCGAGGTCCCCGGCTTGCGGCTCCTCGGCACGGCCGAGCGGAAGGGCGGCGTGCTGTCGTTCGTCCTGGAGGAGCCGCCGATCGCGGCGCTCGACGTCGGTACGCAACTCGACCACGAGGGCGTCGCCATCCGCACGGGGCACCACTGCTGCCAACCGCTCATGGATCGCTACGGTCTGTCCTCGGCTGCGCGGGCCTCGCTGGGCCTGTACAACACCCGCGAGGACGTGGACGCACTGGTCGCGGGTCTGCTCAAGATCGTGGCCGCCGAGACGGCACGGTCGCGGCCGCAGCAGGTGTCGTCGGGCGCGGCGCCGGTCTACCCGGAGGCGGTCGCCGCTACTCCCGAGGAGGCCGCCGAGGAGCTGATCGAGCTGTTCGATTTCCTGAGCGACCGCGAGGACCGCTATCGCTACATCATCGACCTGGGCGACCAGCTTTTGCCCCTGCCCGAGACGGAGAAGACCGAGGCGAACCGCATCTACGGCTGCCAGAGCCGCGTCTACCTGATCGCTCGCAAGCGGCCGGAGACGGATGACGTCGTCGATTTCCTGGCGGAGAGCGACGCCGACATCGTCTGCGGTCTGATCGCCATCTTGCAGCGGGTCTTCTCGGGTCAGAGTGCTCGCCGCATCCTTGCGTTCGACGTGGAGATTTTTTTCAAACGGTTGGGCCTGGACCAGCACCTGACCCTTGGACGGCGCAACGGCCTGGCCAGCATGGTGCAGCGTATCCGTACGCTGGCGCAACAGCTGGCCTGACGCGGAGAGGAAAGCACGATGGACAACAAGCCGCAGCGTATGCCGCTGCCGTCGGTATCCCCGGAGCCGCCTGCCACGCCGTACCCCGCCGCGCCGCCCGTCCTCACCTCCACAGATCCCGTGCCCGTGGAGGAACTTCGGCAGAAGATCATCGACGTTCTCTGCACCTGCTTTGATCCCGAGATCCCGGTCAATGTCTATGAACTCGGCCTGATTTACGATATCGCTGTGAGTGAGACGGGAGCGGTGCAGATCCGCATGACGCTGACCTCGCCGGCGTGCCCGGCCGCCGGGTCGCTGCCACCGGAGGTGGAACACAAGGTCCGTTCGATACCGGGCGTCTCCGCGGCGCGGGCGGAAGTGATCTGGGACCCACCTTGGACGCCGGAACGCATGTCCGAGGCCGCGCGGTTGCAGCTGGGAATGTTTTGAAACCCGCCAAGCCGCAAGCGGCGCGCTATTACGCGCCGCCATGAGCCAGCCGCACGAGCCATTCCACCAGCGCGACCGCGCCGAACACGAGCAGCCCGACGATCAGCAGCGTCAGTCCCACCAGGCCGAGGACGACCAGCCAGTGGCGCCACGTCCCGCGCGGCGGCTCGTTGCTCCAGCCGGCATATTCCTGCAACAGCCGGACGTTGCGCGTGTCCGCCTTGAAATACATATCAAAAAGATCGCCTATAACCGGAATCCAGCCCAGTGAAATGTCGAGCAGCGAGTTGAGCATCATCCGCGCCGCCACGATGCGCGGTACCCGCACAGTGTGCAGCCCGATAAGCAGGATGGCAACGCTCACCAGCGCCGGCAGGATGTCGCCCAAAACTGGGACCGCGAGAAAGAAAGCGTTGAGGCCAAAACGGACTTCTGTCCCCGGCAACACGAAGCAGCGGTCCATGAGGAAACTGATGAAATCGAGCAGCGGTAACGGTGAGGAGTCGGCCGCGCCGGGGTGGTAGACGACCTCGCCTTTCAGGGGGTGCTGTGCATCAACGGGTTCGTTGGCCATGGCGCTCGCTTCCTGGGTGTTACTCCTCTTATTATCGCAGGCCGCGGCGTCCGCCGCAATTCCCCGCCGGCCTTCGCGACGCGCGGTCCGCGCTCCGCTGCGCGTCGCGGCCAAACAATCACGCCAGGATCTTCCGCACCACCTCACCCGCCACGTCGGTCAGGCGGAACTGCCGTCCATTGTACGGGTACGTCAGTCGCTCGTGATCCAGTCCCAGCAGGTGCAGAATCGTCGCATGCACATCGTGCATGTGGACTGGGTCCTGCACCGCATAGTAGCCGTAATCGTCGCTGGCCCCATGAACGTGGCCGGCCTTCACGCCACCGCCGGCCAGCCACATCGTAAAGGCGTGCGGGTTGTGATCGCGGCCGTCGGTCCCCTGCGCAGTCGGCGTCCGGCCGAACTCGCCGCCCCACCAGACCAGCGTGTCCTCGAACAGGCCGCGCCGCTTCAGATCGGCGAGCAGGCCGGCGATGGGCCGATCGACCTCCAGCGCATTGCGGGTGTGCCCCACCTTCAGATTACTATGCTGGTCCCACTTGTAGCTGTGCGAGCACTGGATGAAACGCACGCCCCGCTCGGCGCAGCGCCGTGCCAGCAGACATTGCCTGCCGAAATTGTCGGTTGGCGCCTCGCCGATGCCGTAAAGCCGCAGCGTTTCCCGCGTTTCGCCCGACAGGTCGAGCAACTCTGGTGCCTCGGTTTGCATGCGGAAGGCCAGTTCAAAAGCATCGATGCGCCCCTCCAGCGCGGCGTCCGCTTCATGCTGCTCCTCCAGATGACGGCGGTTCATCTTGCCGAGCAGGTCCAGCTGCAAGCGCTGCAAGTTCGGAGGAGTTTCCGGATTGCGGATGTGACGAATGACGGCATCCCTGGTCCGGATATCCGCATGGCCGAGGGGCGTGCCCTGGCAAGCGGCCGGCAGGAACGCGGCGCCCCAGTTGTTGACGCCGCCGTGGGTCAGCGCTGGACAGATCGTGACGAAGCCGGGCAGGTTCTGGTTTTCACTACCAAGACCGTAGGTGAGCCAGGCGCCGAGGCTGGGACGGACGAAGGTGTCGCTGCCAGTGTGCAGTTGCAGCACGGCCCCGCCGTGGGCCGAGTTGTCGGCGTGCAGAGAACGGAGGATGCACAGGTCATCGACGCGGCCGGCGACGTGCGGGAACAATTCGCTGACCGCGATCCCGCTCTGGCCATGCTTGCGGAAACTCCACGGCGAGCGAAGCAGGTTGCCGGTGGCGGCGAACTGGACGCGCGGTTTCTCGCCGGGATAGGGTTTGCCGTGATCGCGGTCGAGGAGTGGTTTCGGATCGAAGGTATCGACGTGCGAGGGACCGCCGTGCATGAAGAGGAAGATCACTCGTTTGGCGCGCGGGCGGAAGTGCGGCAGTGGGGCAGCGCGGGCCTCGTCGGTGCAGAGGCTGGCGAGGGCGAGCAAGCCGAAGCCGTTGGCGGACAGACGCAGCAGGTCGCGGCGGGTGAAGGTCACGGGTCAACTCTCCAGCTTTAGCTTAGTTCTACTGTAACCGTTTTTCCAATTCACGCCCGCGCGGCGGCGGGAA
>JRHI01002367.1_pt1 | contig 13076 bp, 13 predicted proteins | sample 215371 | NCBI WGS metagenome assembly JRHI01 (sample SAMN02929681, study PRJNA255918) | sediment metagenome | biome: cave system; feature: Ice Cave; material: Sediment; isolation source: sediment from deep within a dark volcanic ice cave with no known source of... ...
CACGTCATGGTGCGGAGCAAGCCAGGCGGCGCTACATGGCCGTCGATCCCGACAACCGTCTCGTGGCCGTGAACCTCGAGGCCGAATGGAACGACGCGCTGCGCGCCTTGACCGCGGCCCAGGAGGACTACGAGCGCCAGACCGCCAAGGCGACACCGCTCGGCCAAGAGGACCGAGCTCGCATCGCCGCGCTGGCCTCGGACTTCCCGGCACTGTGGTCAGATCCCCCGCACGCCTCAGCGAGAGCGCAAACGCATGGTCCGGCTCCTCATCGAGGACGTCACCCTCACACGCCATCGTCACGTCGCGGTGCAGGTGCGTTTCAAGGGTGGCCAGACCACGGGCGTAGAGGTCCCCGTCGCGCTTCCCGCGCCCGAGGCACGACGCACACCTGCGGAGGTGATCGCCGAGATCGACCGACTCTTTGATGACTTCACCGAGGCCGGCGTCGCAGAGCAGCTCAACCGACAAGGCGTCCGGTCGGGCACCGACCAGCCATTCACCCGGGGCATGATCCGCCACCTCCGGATCAAGTACGGACTGGCGACACGAGAACAGCGCCTTCGCGCCCGAGGCCTGGTCAGCCTACACGAAGTCGCCGCCCGCCCGGGCGCCGCCCCAAAGACGGTGAAGGACTGGCGTCGCGAGGGCCGTCTTGTCGGCGAGCTGATCAACGACAAGGGCGAGCGCTTCTTTCAGGTCCCCGACGTCGTTCCCCGGAAGGCCATCGGTCGACCACCGGGCACGAAGAACCGTCCCAAACAAACAACCGCCGGAACCAACACAGGAGGTGCAGTGTGAAGGCAACGCTTTCGATTCTGGGTCTTGGCGTTCGCCGAAGTCGGGTCGGAACCGGTAGTGGTTGGCGAAGCGGACATAGTCCGGGGTGGGCACCACCAGCCCGGCGACGGTGCCGCCCTTGATGCAGCCCATCCGTCTGACAACACTGTGGCCGGCACGCCGCCCATCGCCTCGAAGCAACGCGCCAGTGCGACCAAGGTGGTCTCGGCCCGCTGTTTGTCGGCGAAGAACACAAACCGCCACCGGCTCCAGGCCAGCACCGCGCAGAACACGCACAGCGAGCCGATCTCGCCCCATTCGATGACCAACATGTCTCCGGGCGCCCACACCCCCGGCCGTCGGCCCCGGTGGTTGGACCGCCGCCATTCGGCCTTGGCGGTGGCCACCAGCCGGCGAAAGTTGCGGGCCGAGCCCCCATAGCCGGCGGCCAGGGCCACCGGCAGCAGCCTCTTGGCCGAGATCCGGCCGTTGGTCCTGGCCACCCGCTCGACCACCACGTCGGCCACGCCGTCGTAGTTATGCGCCGGTCCGCCGCCAGACCCGGACGCGAAACCGACTCGGCCTCGGCGCGGAGCACCGCCCGCTTGACCGTCTTGGGTGTGGTCCCGCAAATGTCAGCGGCACCCCGGTAGGTGCCCACCTCTCGATAGGCGGCGTTGATTTCCATGATCAGCTGAACGCAAAGCTCGCCTTTCGGGCGACCCTTCGTCTCGACGCGACAGGCTCCGGGCTCTACCTGCGTGCACCGCACACGCGGCGACCGCGACGGCCCGCGAAGCCCGGTCGATCTGGCTAGTGATGATGGCCGCACTGTCGACGGGCTCTGTCCCAACGCTCTTCGCAGGTTGCGAATAGTTGTTGTTATTCCTAAGTCTAGACGTCGCGATCGTCGCCAGTGCGGATTGATCATCCCGCAGTATGCGGTCTTAACCGCTCTACGTTTACGGCCGACGCCGGCACCGGGCCAGCGGGAGGAGGGGCCATTATGAGCCAGGCGACCAGGCGAACCGCACTCGAGTCCGGCGGGCTCGTGCATCCCAACCCGGAGGCGGTGAGAGCCGCTCTGTTCGGCAGCGGCAACTCGTTCTTTTTTGCCCTCGACAAGGTGCAGGTGAAATACGAGATGCTCCGTTCCCGCGTGGTCGACGGCCTCAGTGTCACCGCGGCGGCGGCCGTGCACGGATACTCGCGAGCGGGCTTCTACCTTGTCGATGCCGGCTTTGAGGAACGAGGGATGGCCGGGTTGCTCGACGAGCGTCCAGGACGCAAGGGGCCGCTCAAGTTGAACGACGACATCTCGGTCTTCCTGCGACGGGCACCGTTGACAATGTCGGGGGCGGCGCTGTCGAAGGAGGTGGAGTCTCGCTTCGGGGTGTCGCTGCACCGGCGAACTGTCGAACGAGCCCGACGGCGATGACGAGGAGTCTTTGGCCGGCGGCCGAGGCCGCTCAGGTCGACTACGAGACGTTGCGTGCAGCGGCGTTGTGCGCCACGCCTCTGGTGGGACCGACGGCCGCCCGGTTCGAACGCGCTGGCCTTGCTGGGCTCATCGTTCGCCCGTCCACAGCCCCGGTCTTCTCGGTGGTCTTCAAAGGCGCGGCCCGACCGCCGTGGACGCCGTATGCCGACCCGCGCGCCGAAACCATGGTCGAGGTCTACGAGCTTCTCCTGGCCGTGGCCGACAGTCCCTGTGCCAAGGAGGCCACGTTGTGAGCCCAGGTTCGCGCCGGCCGACAGCGGGTTCGTCGCCGCCCACAGCGCGAGCGGTGCCCCCGGCTGGTGGGCGCACGACGCGGGCAGCGCGCCAACCATCGGCAGTGAGAGCTGCTGACGCGGCGGCCGCCAAGCGAGCGACGACACGCATGGCCATCTATGCACGCGTATCCAGTGATGCTCAAGCGATGAAGGGCACCATCGACTCACAGCTCGACGCGCTACGAACACACATGCAGGGAATCGGCGCTGAGGTGATGGCCACCTACGTCGATGACGGTTACTCCGGCGCTCGCCTCGACCGTCCCGGACTCGACGAGCTACGCGATGCGGCCGACGGTGGCGCCTTCGAGGAGGTGTGGTGCCTGTCGCCCGACCGACTTGCTCGTTCGTTTCCCTATCAGGTGCTGATCATCGACGAGCTGGCCCGCCTCGGGGTGACCGTTCGCTTCACCGACTCGCCGCCCATCGATGACGACCCGCAAGCCCGTCTGCTCGTCCAGGTGCAAGGACTGTTCGCCGAGTACGAGCGGGCCAAGCTCGTCGAAAAGAGCCAGGCGGGGCAAGCTGTTTCGAGTGCGAGCCGGGGAGGCGGTCTTTGGCCGCGTGCCCTACGGCTATCGCCGGGTGCCCCGTGATGCCAACAGCCCGGCGTATCTGGTCGTCTATGAGCCCGAGGCGGTGGTGGCCCGTCGCGTCTTCGATGACTACGTCTCGGGCAGCTCGTTGCGCGCGATCCTCCGCGGTCTCTACGACGACGACGTCCCCACCGCCACTGGCAAGCAGATGTGGTCGCCACTACCGTGTCCGGGTTGCTCACCAACCCGACCTACATGGGCAAGGCGAACTGGTATCGCGCCATCCATGTGACACCGCCTGGCGGCGGTCCCACGCGGCGTCGACGTCGTGCCAGCGACGAATGGATCGAGGTGAGCGTGCCCGCCCTCGTGAGCGAGGACGTCTTCGCCGCCGCGCAAGCGGCCCGAGCCAACCACTCGTCCTTTTCGCCGCGACGCTCCACTCCCGGCCAGTGGCTCTTGCGACGCCTCGTCGTGTGCGGAGTTTGTGGTGTCCACACCCGCGCCCAGAAGATGACCTCATCGTCAGGGAAGACCCTTCGTTACTACAGCTGTGCGCGCCACGACCCGGTGCTGGCCGGAGGTCCCGACCGGGTCTGTCGCGAAGGCCGCATCCGAGCCGACGAGCTCGAGAGCTTCGCTACGATAAGGTCAGCGAGGTCCTCCTCCAACCCGACGTGTTGCTCGCCGGCGAAGCCGGGCTCGCCGGACACAACACACCCAGCGACGAGCTGCTCGGCGCGCAACTGGCGCGCCTCGTCCGGCGTGTCGACCAAGCTGACGGGGAACGACGCCGGCTCGCCGATCTCTACCAGGCTGGGATCATCGACGTCGACGAGTTACGCCGCCGTGGCGCCGAGATCAGCGCTCGCCGAGCCGCGCTTGAGACCGAGCGAGCCGAGCTGGCCGCCCGCCACCGTGAGCTCGCCGGCGAGAACCAGCTTCGCCATCGTCTACAAGACTTCGCCGCCCGCGTCGGCGACGGACTGGCAAACCTCGACTTCGACGGCCGGCAACGCCTGATGCGGCTCGTGATCGAGCAGGTCCGCGTCACCGGCTGGCAAGTCGAGATCCGTCTTCGCATCCCCCTCGGCGGCGATCCCACTGACGGCGATGACGGCGGCCCGAACCCATCCCACTCCCCAGGTCCCAAGCGGCAACCAGGCCGGCCCAGACCCCGCGCCCGACCGGTGTCTAACGAATTGCGATTGCGTTCAGCTGATCATGCGTTCCCTCACTGATTTCATTGAGTGTCCCTCCGGTCGGCGTGGTGTTGGTTAGGCACCGTCACCGTGACCGGCCGGAGAGACGCGACTAGAGGGATGGTCAGTAAGGGGTGGGGACTTCCCGTGGCCACCAGCGGGGACTTTTGCTGGCCACCAGCGGGGACCTCACATGGCCACCAGCGAGGACTTTCTCATGGCCACGGACAAGCAGCAGGGGCTCCATCGGGACGTCGCGCTTGCGCAGCGCCCGGCACAAGGCGAACGCACCCTGCGGATCCTCGTCCGCGCACACCAGGACGCCTGCCCATCCGTCCTCCGGCTCCATGCGATCGGCCGCGGCCGCTGATGCGGCGGCCTTCCACGGGTAACCGGCCAGGTCCAGCGTCGGCCAACGCCGGCGGAGCAGGGTCAGGGACAACAGCAGTGGTTCCATCAACCACTCAGCCGCCTGGGCCGGCGGCCGGGTCGAGGCGAGTGGGGCAGGCAGCCCAGTCGAGTAGCGATGAGCGCTGGCGGGAAGAGCCGCGTCATAACGTCGGTAGGTACCGGTCCAGCTCGAACTGGGTTACCTGTTCTTGTAGTTGCCGCACCGGCTGTTCGTCGCCACCGTCGCGGGCGCGGTCGTGGGCTATGCCACCAGCGGTTCGTTCCGAGCCAAGCCGGCCTACGCCACATCGGTCGAGATGAGCGTCTACTGCCATCCGGACTGGGTCGGTATGGGCATTGGTTCCCGCCTGTACGCCACCCTCTTCGACGCCCTGCAAGGGGGACCTCCACCGCGCCTGCGCCGGCGTCGCCCTGCCGAACGACGCCTCGTTGGCCTTGCATCGCCGGTTCGGCTTGGACGAAGTCGGCGTGAACACCGAGGTGGGGAAGAGTTCGGCCGGTATGGGAAGCGCTGTTGTTGGAGAGGTCAGTATCGTGGCCCCTGTCCGTCCGGGACGGCGGGCCCCGCGGTGCCGACGGCGAAGTCGACCGGCGCGTCGAAGGCGGCGCGCCGTGCCGCTCGCCGCAGCGCGGCGAGCACCGGACGGCCGATCATAAGGATCAGTACCGCGCTGGTGGCCGCTCGGGGGATGTCGAAGCCCAACGAGGTGGTGAGATCGAATGTCCAGAAGCGGCGGAGGTTTGCGGCGATGGCCGCGCCTGGGACGAACGAGATGTTGGTGGACGTGGCACTGCTGACGAAGGGCCAGAACCAGAAGTTGAGCAGCAGGCCGTAGGCCAACCCGGCGACCGCGCCGTACGCGGCGAGCAGGAACAGCTCGGGTCGRCCTGAGGCACGGGGCAGGCAGCCGGCACCAAAGCCCATCCACGCCGCCCCCAGCATCTGGAACGGCAGCCACGGTCCCACCCCACCGGTGATGAGCGCGGACGCGAAGATGGTCAGCGCCCCGAGCACGAACCCGAACCCCCGGCCGAAGACCCTGCCGGCCAGGAGCAGCAGGAAGAACACGGGCTCGAAGCCGGCCGCCCCGGGGCTGGGCAGGCGCAGGGCCGCCCCGCAGGCGGCCAGCATGCCGAGCAGGGCCACCGCCTTGGCATCCATCGAGCCTTCGGCGATCTCCCCGAGGACGATGGCCAGCAGCAGCGGGAGGAGCGCAACAAAGATCCACGGAGCATCGGCTGAGTGGGCCAGGTTCTCGCTTCCGTGGGGCCGCACCAACAGCGGCCATCCGAAGGCGGCGAGGCCCAGGCCCGAGGTGACGGCCAGGAGCCCTGCGGCGCGGGGCCGCAAACGGATAGCCCGGGGTGTGTCGGCCTGGTTCACCGGGCCGCTCCGCTGAGCGCGGACCGTACCTCGGCAACCGTCAGCCACGGCTCCGGGGCGAGCACCTTCGCCACCTGGGGAGCGAAGACCGGCGAGTGGCAGACGACCTCGCGCGCAGGGCCGTCGGCGACCACTTCGCCGTCTGCCAGCACGACGGCGCGGTCAGCCGCAGCGGCGACAAGCTCCACATCGTGGGTGGCCAGAACGACGGCGTGGCCGCTGCGTGCCAACTGGCGAAGCGACGCCGTCAAGCGATTCTTGGCCGGGTAGTCGAGCCCGCGGGTTGGTTCGTCGAGAAGCACGAGCGGCGGTCGGGGGGCGAGCACGATGGCCAGGCTGAGGGCGAGGCGCTCTCCTTCGGAAAGGTCGCGGGGATGGCGGTCACCGGGGAGGCCGGGGAGGACTTCCTCGAGCGTGGTCGCCGTCGTTCCCGGTGGCAGGTCCCCGTCGCGATCTGCCGCCTGGCACTCCTCGGCCACGGTCTCGCCGTAGAGCAGCAGGCCGGGATCCTGCGGGACGAGACCCACCGTGCGGTTGAGCCTGCGGGACGGCAAGGTGTGCGGCGCCTGGCCGAGGACCCGCACGCGCCCAGTCGCCGGTTCGAGGAGCCCGACCAGATGGGAGAGCAGCGTGGACTTGCCCGAGCCGTTACGGCCCATGATCGCCACGACCTCACCGCTGCGGAAGCTCAGCTCGACTGTGCGGAGCGCCATGACCTGGCCGTAGGAGGCGGCCAGGCCGTGCACGCTGGCGACCACGTCTCCGGCTAAGCGCGCGTCGTGGGCAGGCTCGGGCCGGGAGGGGACCAGGCCGGCCAGCCGGGAGCGGAGGGGGGTGGCGGCCCGGCGGGCGTCGCGCACGGTCAGCGGCAGCGGTGACCAGCCATCAAGACGGCCGAGCTCGACGACGGGTGGGGCGACTGGCGAGCGCGCCATGACCGCCTCGGGCAGACCCACCTCGAGGCGGGCGCCGTCGCCAGGGACAAGGACGATCCGGTCGGCGAAGGGGACCACCCGTTCGAGACGGTGCTCGGCGACGAGCACGGTGATCCCGAGGTCGTGCACCAAGCGAGCCAGCGCGGCCAGCACCTCCTCGGCGGCCGGTGGATCGAGGGCGGATGTGGGCTCGTCGAGCACGAGCACCCGTGGCGATGCGGTGAGCACCGCGCCGATGGCAACCCGCTGCTGTTGGCCGCCGGACAGGGAGCGCAGTGGGCGGTGACGGAGTTCGTGCAAGCCGAGTAGGTCGAGGGTGTCCTCGACCCGGCGACGCATGACGGTGGGCGAGACGCCGAGATTCTCCATGGCGTAGGCGAGTTCGTCTTCGACCACGTCGGTGACGAAGCTGGCCGCGGGGTTCTGACCGACCATGCCCACCACGTCGGCCAGCTCCCGGGGTGGATGGTCCCGGGTCGACCGTCCGTCGACGGAGACATCGCCGGACAGCCGGCCGCCGGTGAAATGGGGGACGAGGCCGTTGACCGCCCGCAGCAGCGTCGACTTCCCCGAGCCCGTCTGGCCGATCACCAGGCAGAGCTCGCCTTCGGGGACGGTGAGCTCCACGTCCCGGAGCGTGGGCGCGGTGGCGTCCGGATAGGTGAAGGACACCCGGGAGAGCCTGATCATGCTGCTCTGCCGCTCGGCGCCGGGTTGACGGGGAGAGAATGCGACGATCCGGCAACCGCCCCGGCGTTCGGCCGGGGTGCCACCAGGGCTGGCAGCAAACCGGCGAGTACGCCGGCCACAGGCACGAGGGCAAGGCGGGGCGCTTCTAGAGGGAAGGTGCTCGGGTGGAGCCCGCTGCCCCCGATGGCGTCGGCGACCGTGAAGGCGACCAGGGTGGTCACACCGGCCAGCGCCACGAGCCACTCGGCGATGCTCCAGGGATCCGGGCGATACCGCGTGCGCGACGTGCGCCTGCCGCTGGCGATAACCCCGGTGGCGAGCAACGCCGCTCCCGTACCCAGGACGGGAAGGCTGAGGGCGCGTGGCGAGCCGGCGTCCAGCAGCCCGTAGATGCCGACGGCCACAGCCAGCAACCCGCCACTCGTCGCCGCGCTGGCGAGGACTCGGACCGGTCTGCGTACCGCCGCTCGCCGGCCGTAGCCCCTGGCGTCCATGGACGCGGCCAGTTCCAGCGACCGGTCGAGGGCGCTTTCCAGGACCGGTACGGCCAGGCCCCGGAGGCCGGCGAAACCTCGCGTCGGCCGGCCCCGTAGACGGCGTGCTGCGCGGATGTTGGCCGCTGCTATGACCGCCTCCGGGGCGAACGCCAAAGCCACGGTGACGGCAACGCCCGCCTCGTAGAGGATGGCAGGAAGGCAGCGGAGGAGGCGGTAGGGGCTGGCCAGGGCGTTGGCGGCTCCGAAGCACAGCAGGATGACGGCCAGGCGGAGGCCTTCGTAGGTGGCTTGAAGCACCGACTCGAGGGTGACCGGGCCGCCGATGCTCACGCCTGCCGCCCAGGTGGGCAGGGGCACCTGGGGCAGGGAGAAGAGACGATGACCGGGAAGCCGTACCCCGAAGACGACCTGCACGCCGACCCTGATGACGACCACGACGGCGCCGATGCGCAAAAACGTCCCGAAGGACCGAGACCAGAGGGCCGAGGTCCGCCGCGCCGCCACGACGAACCCGACGACGGCGGCGAGAAGAGCCAGCAGGAGGGGATTGGTCGTCTTGATGGCTGCGGCGGCGAGAGCGGCGGACCACACCCACCATCCAGCCGGGTGGAGATGACGTCGGGCCCAGGGACGTGGACGGCTCATGGCTCGCTGGGTCGCTGCCGCCAGCGCCAAGCCGCCCCGGACCCGAGAGCGACGACCAGTACTGCGGCGATCACGAGCGGGACGGCGGAGCTCTGTGCCCGCCTGGAGTGCCGCGCAGCAGTCGGGGAGAGGGCCGCGGCGACTCGATCGCTACCGGATCCGGCCGGTTCGGTTGTCGGCGCTGGCCCCCTGGAAATGGTGCTCGTCGTCGCCGGATTGGTCGGCGCCGGCTGCGACACCCGGCCGGTCGTCGGCGGGGAAGCACGGGCCGGTCCAGCGGTGACCACACGCGGTGGAGATGTCACCGGGCTGGGGGGTGCTGTCGTGCTGGAAGGAGCGGTGCCTGGCGCGGTGGGCGGGCAGATGTCGGGGTAGGTGGCCGACGCGGCCGGAGGGGAATCGCCAGGCGTTCCGCTCCCCGGGTCTTCGTAGCGCCAGCCTTCGACGTCGCCGATGCCGGCCGGCCAGGCGGCCGGACCGCCGTTGGCGTAGGACCACCCGCTGGTCGACCGATGCCAGTACGACCAGTACTTGTAGCCGCCGGAGGTGCGGTCCCCGCAGCCGCTGGCCGGGAACCCGTCGATGGCACATAGCAGCCCGCTCGGAGCGAACCGCGGCGCGGCAGTGCCCAGTTGCTGCGCCCGGGCCGCCAACGCCTCGGCGCCGTTGATGCCACCGCCTACGGCGACACACGTCAGGATCACCCCCGCCGGTGCACCCGCCGCCCCAGCGAAGTCGACCACGAACGCCACGTGGTTCCCCCCCGCAGTGGCTGCGCACGCCGCTGAGGGGTGGAGCGCCCCCGCCGGAAGCAACCAGAGGGCACCGGCGAGTACCAGCGCCCCGGCCACCGCTCGGCAGCGGATTACCACCCGGTTTCAGCCTCCCGCTGGCGAGGGGCTCGCAGCCATTGCGACAATGGGCTTGTTGAGGGCGAGGCTACCGGCGGAGCCGAAGAAGGCGGCGTCGCCGTAGCTGAAGATACCGCCGTCGGCGGCGGCGAGCCAGTAGCCGCCTCCRTCGRGGGTGACGGCCATGCCGACGATCGGCTTGTTGAGATGGAGCCCGGCGGCTGAACCGAAGAACCGGGCGTCGCCGAAGGCGAACACCCCTCCATCGCCGGTGACCAGCCAGTAGCCGTGCCCGCTGAAGGTCGGCACCATACCCACCACCGGTGCGTTGAGCGGACGCCCCCCGAGGGAGCCGGAGAATCCGGCGCCATAGCTGAAAATGCCGCCATCAGCGGCGGCCAGCCAATAGGGGCAAGGCGCGCCGGGGACCGACGCAGCGAGAACACCAGGACCGAACGGGAAAGCGAGACCTGCGACAGCCGGCACGGCCTGTTCTGTAGCCAGCGCGTTGGCGCTCAGTGATCCGTCGCCGTTTGGCTGGAAAGCGAACGCTCCGGTACAGCCGATCTGGAACGACAACAAGTCACCCAATGGAGAGTTCGAGCCCCGCTGGAAGCGTGGGTCGCCCAGAGAGACACCCGACGCGACGATGGCCTGGATCACCACGGCCGTGGAGTCCGCGTCGCTTGGTTGTGCCGGGCCTCCGAGGAACGCCCAGCCGCCGTCGCTGCTCTGCGCGCTCACCAGGAAGGCGACCGCGTCGTGGGGTGCCGCAGCCCGCTGCGCGGCCAATCCCTCCACCGCGAGGGCCGTCGAGTTCGTGTCCGGGCCGGTGAAGTTAACCGGGTCGACCGGCGGGCAGGCCACACTGGTGTTCGACCGGTAGCTTGTCCACCCACCATTGGCGCACTGCTGATGCTCAAGCCACCCCACCGCGGCACCGACCGCGGTGGGATTCACCCCGCTGGCCGCCAGGGCGGCCAGCGCCAAGCCCTGGCGGTAAGCCCCGTCGAACGTCGGATCCTGCGACCCGAAGAGCCCCGTGTCAGGACCGGTGGTTCGCTGCGTGGTGAGCAGCCGGCTAACCAGGTCGGTTCCTCCGAACGCGTACGGATCGGCGCCGACCGCGTGGGCAGCCAGGATCAGCAAGGCCAGAGGCCCGGGAGCGTCGCTCCCCCCGACCACCACGAACTGGTCGACATGGGCTTGCAGGTAGCCGAGAGCAGCCCGGGCCTGCACGGATCCCACGTGGGTCGCGGCGAGCGCGAGCACGGTGTACGCCGTTCCCGACAAGTCTGCCGTGCCCGGTGTGGTGGCGGACGGAAGGTATCCGGCCGGAGTGAGTCTGCGGGCCAGCCACCCGGCGGCGCTGTCCGCCGCCGTCGACGGTGCCGTTCCCGCTACCCGGATGGCTGGGGCTGGCAGGACAGCGCCCGCCGGTGCTCCAGTCCCCAACGAGCCCAGCGCCACCGCGCACATCGCCGCAATCGTCAGACGTCTCGCCGGCATGTCTTCCTCTCTTCCGGGGCCAGGACACCCGGAAGAGCCACGCCATCGGCACGACCAGCCGAGCTCCTGCCCGCTGTCCAACGACGGGTGTGGAGCCTCCGAAGCGTCCCGGCAGGTTTCCCGGCTCGTGAGAGGTTTCTCCCCTCACCTACGGTTGCGGGCCAGCGCCGGACTTCGACCGGCTTCCCCTAGCAGTACGCCAATTCAGTTGTGGGTGGCAGCATAGCGGCGATGGAACATCGCCATCGCGTGGTGATCATCGGTGCGGGCTTCGGCGGTCTTGTCGCAGCCAAGGGCTTGGCCCGGATGCCGGTCGATGTGGTCCTCGTCGACGCGAACAACTTCCATCTCTTCCAGCCTCTGCTGTATCAGCGCCACCGCCGGCCTCGACGCCGATGACATCGCCACGCCGCCCGGGCCATCTTCCACCGGCAACGCAACGTCGACTTCCGGATGGCACGGGTCACAGGCTTCGACCTCGGCGAGCGGCTGGTGCTCCTCGATCGGGGCGATCCGATCGGCTACGACCACTTGGTCCTCGCCGCCGGAGCGGTGACGAGCACCCACGGGGTGCCAGGAGTTGGGGCCGCTCGGCGCCGCGAAGCGTCGGCACCCCGTCGGCGATGAGCCGCCCGCCAGACCCACTCACAGGTTCGGGCCTACTTCGACTGCAAGATGGCCGAGGGCAAGACTGGGGTTGACCCGGGCGTCTCAAGTGGTCCGCGCATCGCTTGCGGCGAACCCGCCAGTGGTACGTGGCCGGAGCGCTACCGCAACGCCACTCGACGTGTCGTACTCTCAGCCTTCGCCGGCGAAGAGCAGTTCACGCGCCGAGGGGGGAAGTGCGTTGTCACAGCCGCAGGCGACGTCCCGGCCGATCTGGTCGAGGGTTGGCGTCGTCGGGGGATCGACACGAATCTGTTCGATGAGGCATCGAACGCAGTCGGCGTCCCATTGGCTGCCGGCGTGCTCTTCGAGGACAGCTATGGCCCGGTCGACGCCCATCCCGACCCGGTACTGGCGGGTGTTTGCCATGGCGTCGAAGGCATCACACACGGCGATGATCCGAGCCTCGAGCGGGATGGCGTCGCCGCCGACGCGGTCAGGGTATCCGGCGCCGTCAACCCGTTCGTGGTGGCTCCGTACGGATGGCGCGGCCGGAGCGAGGCTCGACACCGCGGCAAGGAGTCGCTCGCCGATCTCGGTGTGGCGTTGCATCTGACGGTGTTCATCCTGGCTGAGACGGCCAGCCTTGTTGAGGATCTCGTCGGGTATTCCGAGCTTGCCGATGTCGTGCAAGAGCGCCCCCAGCCCCAAGTACCTGAGCCGGCGGTGCGGCAACCCGATGCGAACCCCGACCCGCATGGCTGTCTCAGCAACCCGCACGACGTGGTCACGGGTGATCGGATCCTTGGCGTCGAGCGCGGCGACGAAGCGGTGCACCACCGGAGCCAAGCCCAGCTCGAGCGCGGCCAGCGGATCGCTGCTGGTCAGCGGAGCCAGGATGTCGGTGATTGATCGGCGCAGCCGGTGGGAGCGGGCGACGCCGAAGCAGCCGGCCAGAACCCCGGCGATATCCAATGCGTGGACGAACCACCAACCGGCGCTGAAGGGCCCATCGCCGACCCACACGATCGAGGTGAGGCCGAGGCCGACCAAGCCGAACGAGGCGACCAAGGTGGCGGTCCGCTGGCCGATCCAATAAAGGCGGAGCTGGCGGAACGACAGTGTGAGGGTGCCGACGAGACAGCCCAGCGTGACCGCGATCGTGACCGGATGAGACCGGGGTGGAACGGACCACACGTTCGGCTCGATGAGGGTTGAGTCCCGCGCGGTGGTGTACGAGGTGTCGGCTGCGAC
>JRHI01002368.1_pt1 | contig 13072 bp, 9 predicted proteins | sample 215371 | NCBI WGS metagenome assembly JRHI01 (sample SAMN02929681, study PRJNA255918) | sediment metagenome | biome: cave system; feature: Ice Cave; material: Sediment; isolation source: sediment from deep within a dark volcanic ice cave with no known source of... ...
GAAGCCGACAGTGCGGCGGGAACGCCGAGCTTTTCGATCATCGGTTTACCCGATCGCGCGCTCGCCGAAGCGCGCGATCGCGTCCGCGCGGCAATCGTTAATTCGGGCTATCTCTTTCCAGCCGGCCGCGTACTCGTCAATCTCGCGCCGGCCAATATTCGCAAAATCGGACCCGGCTTCGATTTGCCGATAGCGCTCGCGTTGCTTGCGATCGACGAACAAATCGATACGCTTGCGCTGCAACGTTTCGTCACCCTCGGCGAGCTCGCGCTCGACGGCACCGTACGACCGACGCGCGGCGTGCTGTCGATGGCGATCGGTGCACGCAACGCCGGCTTCGATGCCCTCATCGTGCCACGCGCGAACGCAAACGAAGCGGCGCTGGTTGCGGACATCGCCGTTTACGCAATCGATGCGCTACACGACGCGGTGGCAATCGCACTCGGGCACGGCGAAAAATATCGTCTCGTGAACGTTGGCGCGAGGGCGCCATCCCGGACCAACAAACACCCCGATTTTTGCGACGTCCGCGGGCAGAGCGTAGCGAAACGCGCGCTCGAGATCGCAGCCGCCGGCGGACACAACGTGCTGCTCGTCGGTCCCCCAGGCTGCGGCAAAACTATGCTTGCGCGACGTTTGCCGTCTATCTTGCCGGCAATGTCGTCCGCCGAAGCGCTCGACGTCACCAAAATATATAGCATCGCCGGCCTCCTTGGCGACGGTGAGAGCATCGTCAGCGCGCGACCGTTTCGGGCCCCACACCATACGATCTCGCAGATCGCGCTTTGCGGCGGCGGCGTCTCACCGCGACCGGGTGAGATATCGCTCGCTCAAAACGGCGTACTCTTTCTCGACGAACTGCCCGAATTTTCACGCGCTGCGCTCGAGGTCATGCGGCAGCCGCTCGAAGACGGAACGATAGCAGTTGCGCGCGCGGCGGGCACGTTCGTGTATCCCGCTCGCTTCACGCTCGTCGCGTCCATGAATCCGTGCCCGTGCGGTTTCCGCGGAACGCGTTCGCGCGAATGCCGTTGCGATGACGCGCATGTCGCGAAGTACGTCGCCAAACTTTCGGGGCCGCTGTTGGATCGCATCGACCTGCATATCGACGTTGCGCGCGTCGAATTCGACGAAATGGTCGGACACGTGCCCGCTGAAGCATCGGAAGCGATTCGCGCGCGTGTCGAAGCCGCGCGTGCCGTCCAACGTGAGCGATTTCGCGCGACAACATATCAGGCGAATGCGGCGGTCGCAGGCGGCGACGTCCGACGTTACTGTGCCCTCGACGACGGTGCGACGGCGCTCATGCGCCTGGCGAGTGCGAAAGGGCATCTCTCAGCTCGTGCGCTCGATCGCATCGCACGCGTCGCACGCACGATCGCCGACCTCGCGCACGCGCCCGGAATCGAAGCAGTCCACGTTGCCGAAGCGATCGGCTATCGTTCCCTGGAGCGACGCGGCTTGGCGGCGTAAACGCACGGCGATGCGAAGCTGCCGCGGCGTTCCCATTCTTTGCATCGCTCTACATTGCCGGAATCCTCCAGCGCACTTCGTTCCGAGCTCCTCGCGGTGAATGTCGATTGGTCGTGGGACGGTGTTACGCAGCGGCCGGAATGGAGCCGATGCTTCCTGCTCCGTGGGAACCGGAACGCGGCGTTTCGCGCTGCGCGAGCGGGAAATGCTCCGGCGCGAGCCACGCGTACATGATAGGGACCAGGGTCAGGATCAGCGAGCTGAGGATGCCGCCGATAACGACGATGCCGAGGCTGGAACGGACGCTAGAGCCCGGGTCGAGCGCGAGCGGGATGTTGCCGGCGACGACCGAGATGCTCGTCATGACGGATCGGCCGGAAGCGCGTCGACGCGCTTTCGCGAATCGCCTTGAGCTTTTGACGGTGTCGCTTGCGAGCGTCTGCTGCGCCTGGCGCACCGCGGCGCGCGCTTGGTTGACGGTGTTGCTGTTTTGAGCGATCTACGATGGCGCTCGCGAGCCGGCCGGGCGAAGGGACGACGTTCACGATTCGATTTCCGCGCGCGAGCGCACTCCCGCCGGGCTCGTGAAAGTCGGCCCTTCGGCGCGAAAGCGCGCTCGAGCCAAGTCGGTAACAAACCTATGCACTGCGACGGATCCAAACCGATCGGCCTTTTGTTCGCGTTTTGGACGAGCGCCGAGCGCGTGCTGGGGCGCGCGTTTTCAAGTCCGCGAGAAAGGCGCCGAAGACTGAATTAACGAGCGGCGCTCTCGCCAACTCGCGTGGAAAAACTAACACCGAATCGCGAACGCGTGGCGCACCGTTTTTAGACCGGGACGGTTCCCACGCGACGAGCCAAACGCCTCAGGAAGCACGATGGACGATCTCCAGAAGCAACATCACGAAGAACAACCCGCCAAGACGCCGGGTACGCAAGCGCCTTCCTGGTCCGACGGTCGCGGGCCAGACCACGTCGCGTTCTCATGGTACGTCCCCAGGCGAATAGACATGGCCGCGGTTGCGGCCGCGGAGAGGCGCTCGCGTTGGCGCACGGGCCTCGTCTTTGCGGCGCTCGTCGCCGCTGGCATGGGAATAACGCCTTGGGTGCTCTCGACCATGGGACTTGACGTTAAACCGCGATCCCCGGCCGCGAGCGTGCTCGCGACGCCATTTCCCTCCGTCGAACGACTGCAGCATCGTGTTGAACTCGCGTTCACCCACAAGAAAACGCCCCTTCCGCCGTCCACGACGAACGTCGCGCCTCGGCCCGACCGAGCACTCGCCGCGACGAGCGCGCCGCCTGCCTCGCACGAAACGGCCGAGCCCTCTCTTGCGAGAACGCAGCCGCAAGCAACCGCGCTCCGAATAGCGGACGCGTCGCCGGCATCCGTGCCCGTCGCAATCCAACTTGCGAAGCCCGCGGCACAGCCAAAAAAGGCTCTTCTGGAGAAAGCGCAGCCGACCTCACATCCGGCAACCATCGCGAAACTGCCGAAGGCGGCGGCTCCCGTGACCCATCTTTTCGCCGACGCGTTCGACTACGTCGGAAGATGGGAAGCGGTGCGCGGGGCGAACGACGGCCGTGCGCAGGGCATGAGCGAACGAAGTTTCGCACGCAACGCTACAGCGTCGCTCCACTTCCGGGGAAGCCAAATCACGCTTTACGGAGTCGCAGGCGTGCACGGCGGCGATGCGACCGTTTCCGTTGATGGCTCGAAACCGCATCACATCTCCTTCCGCGCGGCGACGAAACGCGTCCACACCGTCGTCTTCCGACAAAACCGTATGGACGAACGAACGCACATCCTCGTCGTCTCCATCGCGCCGTCCGCCGCTCGCGGCTACGTCAACATCGAGGAAGCCGACAGCACGCCCTGATCGCTATTTCGCTTGACGCGCACCGCTTGCGTCAAAGTAGTGGACGCGTTGACGATCGATCGCGAGGCGAATGCGGTCTCCGGCGCACGCGCGGTATTGATGCCGGAGCCGCACGACGAAGACGATATCCGAGATCGAACAATGCACGATCGCACCATCACCGAGCGACTCGAACAAGCGAATCGTTGCTTCGACGTTTCGGCTCGCTTGAATCTCGCCCGGCAGTCGATCCGCAAGATAGAAATCTTCGGGCCGAATTCCAAGTGTGACGTCATTCGTGCGTGCGTCGAACGGGAGCGGCGCGTCTTCGGCAAACGCGTCGCGATAGTCGCGAACCGCGAAAACGTTCATCGGCGTCGCACCGAGGAAGCCCGCAACGAAACGATTGGACGGTTCGTTATACACCTCGAGCGGCGTTCCGATCTGTTGCACTGCCCCGTCCTTCAAGACGACGATACGATCCGCGAGCGTCATCGCCTCGAGTTGATCGTGCGTGACATAAATCATGGCGCCGTGCGCGCGCTTACGGAAGTCCGCAAGCTCCGCTCGCATCCGTCCACGCAGATCGGGATCGAGATTGGAAAGCGGTTCGTCGAAGAGGAACACGGCGGGATCGCGGACGAGCGCACGACCGAGGGCGACGCGTTGGCTCTGTCCTCCGCTGAGTTCGCGCGGTTTCTTTGCGAGCAAGTCCGCTAGCCCAATGCTCGTTGCGGCCTCGCGCACGATAGCGTCGATTTGCACGCGCGACGCACCGCGAATGCGCATTCCGAAGGCGAGATTGTCGTATACCGAAAGATGCGGAAACAGCGCGTAGTTTTGAAATACCATCGCGACGTTGCGGTCTTTTGGCGACGAGTTTGTTACGTCTGTTCCGCCGATTGTAATCCGGCCGCCCGATGGTGCGATCAATCCCGCAATCAAGCGAAGGATCGTGGATTTTCCGCAACCCGAAGGTCCGAGTAGAACGACGAATTCCCCCGCCGCGACTGACAGCGAAAAACGATCGATCGTCGCTCGCTTGGAGCCGGCGAAGCGCTTCGAGACTGCATCGAGGACGACGCCGTCACTCATCCCTTCAGTCCGCTCGTCGCGACACTAGCGATGAAGTAGCGTTGGAATATCGCGTATGCGAGGAGAATCGGCGCGACGACAAACATCGCGGCTGCGAATTGTTGTCCCGGCAAACCATCGGCCTGTCCGCCCGTACTAAACGCGACGACAAGTTGCGGTACGGTCATCATCGATTCGTTTCGAATCACGATGATCGGCCATAATACGTCGTTCCAAGAGTTCATGAACGTGAGTATCCCGACGGTAACCACGGCGGGAAGCGACACGGGCAAGAAGACTCGCGTGAGTATCTGCAGCTCGCTTGCGCCTTCGATCCGAGCGGCTTCGATGAGTTCCTCGGGCAGCGTCACGAAGGTCTGCCGGAAGATGAGGATACCCAACGCGGTTATCGCATTCGGCGCGATAAGCCCCCAGTATGTATCGGTCCACCCGAATTTGACGATGAGCTCGTAGAGCGGTATGAGCGTGAGTTGGAACGGAATCGCCATCGTCGCGAGAACTATCGAAAAAATGACGCCCCGCCCCGCGAACTCCAGTCGCGCGAGCGCGTAACCGGTAAGCGCGGAGAAGGCGAGCACCGAAGCGGTGGTCATCGAAGCGACGAAGAGACTGTTCGCTAGCGCCCGCCCGATCGGGATCGCCGTCAGCACCGCCGCGTAGTTAGCGAGCGTGAAGTGGCCGGACCACGGCACGAACGTACCGGCCCGGTCTTGCGGTTCGAGCGAAAGCAACGCCATCCAAACGAGCGGATACAGAAACACTAAGGCTGCAACGAGCAAACCCACGTATCCGATCGCTTGCCTCACTCTCACCTGTCGACGTCCAACAGGCGGCGTTCGAGTGAAACGACGACGAGCACGACGATTGCAAGGGCGACCCCGAGCGTCGCAGCGTATCCCATATTGAGAAAACTGAATGCGTGCTTGTACATGTATAAAACGACGGAAAGCGTCGAATCGAGCGGACCGCCGCCCGTCATTACGTACGGTTCGATGAAGAGGTTGAAGCCCGCAATCGTCGAGAGCACGACGACCAAGAACATGGCGGGTTTGAGCAGGGGCAGCGTGACGAAGCGAAACTCTTGCCACGCTGAAGCGCCCTCGAGTTTGGCAGCCTCGTAGAGTTGCGGCGGAACGGCGAGGATGCCGGAGAGAAAGAAGAGCACGTACAGACCGACGTTCTTCCACGCAACCATGGCCGCGATTGCCGGCATCGCGATGTGCGGGTCGGTCAACCACCCGACGGACGGCAATCCGATCGTTCGCAGCAGCGAATTCACAAGTCCGCTATCGGTGTTGTAGATCTGCTGCCAAAGGAGACTGACGACGGCCAGCGAGATGACCACCGGCGTGAAGAAAGCGGCGCGAAAAAACCCGCGTAAGGCGATCGGCTGCGCGAGGCCGAGCGCGAGGCCGAGTGCGGCGACGATCTGCAATGGAACGTTCACGCAAAGAAACACGAGCGTATTCGCAAGCGCTTGCCAAAATTCACGATCTTGTAAGAGGAAGCGAACGTTCGCAAGGCCGACGTACTGCGGGGGGCCGATCAAATCCCAGCGCACGAACATCAGATACAACGCGAACGCGATCGGGTACAGTAAAAAAATCGCGACGAATGCGAGATAGGGCAATGAAAACAGCCACCCGACGTTAGAGCCGATCGATTTTCGCAAGATAGTCCGCGGTATTATGCACCGCCGTGCTGGGCGATATGAGCCCGTAGATCGCACTCGCCTCGTATTGCTGGCTAAGGTAGTCGAGGATCGCAACGATATGGGGCGAATCGTCGAGCGGAACCAGGTGCGCGCTCTGTCGCGCGAATGGCGCGACGAGCGGATGGTGGCGGAAGAAATCGGTAAATGCCGGATCGCGCGCGAGATTGCGCCGCAGCGGAATCTGATCCGTCAATTCGAGTAGCGCGCGGTCGGCGGTTTTGGTCGTCAGGAACTTCACGAAGGCCCAGGCTTCGTTCGGATGCCTGGTCGTCGAAAAAATCGCGATGTTCTTTTGATCCGCAATTGTAAATGGCGTGCCATCTCGGCCGCCCTCGACGGGCAGCGGAACGAAAGCGAATCGAAAACGATGGACGCTCGCGCGCTCGAAATAGCGAATGCCCCACGGGCCGATGAAGCGCATCCCCACGCGACCCGCAAGAAAAAGGTCCGGCTGCGGCGCGGCGCGTGCAAAATAGCCGTGCGCGAAACCATCGGCGAAGAACTGCAGCGCGGACGCTGCGGCTGCGGTACTACCGATTCCGTGCGCGCGGTCGAGTAACGTTCTGCCATGCGACGCCGCCACGTACAGCGGGTAGAAGTCGAACATACGCCACCACCAGGTCACGCTCGTTCCGGGACTCATCGCCCAATGGTCGATGCGACCGCCGGGCTCGCTCGCGTACGTCAATCGTTTCGAAACGTCCGCAAACTGCGCATACGTGCGTGGGACGGACGCTCCACGCTCCGCGAACGCATCGACGTTATATGCGAGCATCACCGGATTCGCTTTCCAGGGTAGTTGATAGACGTGGCCGTCGTCGCTGCGCGCGAGTGCCATCGCGCGCGCGTCGCTTCGTTCGCGAATGGCGCGCTCGAAATCGGAAAATCGATCGAGGGCGACGACCGCGTTCGCGTGGACGAAACGGTTCATGATCGAGGGAAGGACATTCGCACAGATGTCGGGCGTGGTTCGTGCAACGACTGCGGCGAGTAGCACTTCTTCGCTGCTGCCGCTAGCGGGAATCGGTTGAACCTTCACGAGGACGGCCGGATGTTTTGCGTTCCACCGCGCCGCCATGACGCGCGCGAAGATCAGTTCGTCGGCGTTCGGTGCCGACCAGTACGTCAATGTGATGGGAGTCGCGGGCGCTCGCACGCCGGCCGCGAGCGATACCGGGCGCGCGCTCGGCGAGACCGATGCTCCACCGGCCCCGAGGATGGCGACGAGCGTGCCGCCGCGGAGCAACGCCGCGAACACGCTCGACCTGCAACCTCTGGTGCGCGTCGTTATGTGCCCCGCAGAAACGCGGTTGCAGCACCGATATACGTGTCGGCCGCGCCATAATACATCGTCAAACGATCGTCCTCGCGCACGAGGCCTTCCACGAAAACGACGTTCGGAACCTGGCCGATACGCTCCCAAGGCTCCTCGGCCGCAAGGGATGGATGGTCGGAACGCGCGAGTAATTTCGAGGGGTCGTTGCGATCGAACAGGGCCCAGCCGGTCGAGTACACGAGATAGTCGTTCGCGCCGTTGTAAACCAGCAAAATTCCCTTGTCCAGCACGACCGGCGCGGGCCCCGGTTCGCACACTCGACTGTCGAACGAACGCGGCCGCGTCCGCATCACGGGCACCGGGGTCGCGTCTTTCCAATGTATGAGGTCATCGGAGACGGCGAGCCCCATCTGTCCCGGCGGATTTTCATTCGCCTCACCGAGATAGTACATGAACCACCGTCCGCCGATTTTTTGGGGTACGATCGCGCCGGACTTCGTCCAATGAACGTTCCACGCACCGGCGTTCGCCGGAAGAATGATGCCTTGGCGCTCCCACGTAACGAGATCGCTCGACATCGCAAGACAGAGTTGCGCGGTCGAATCGATCGAGTCGTACGCGGTGTACGTGAGCAGATACGTGCCGTCGATGCGAACGACGCGCGGATCTTCGACGCCGCCTTCCGCTTCGTACGATGCCGAAGGCGAGAGCACGGGCTGCGAGTGTCGTTCGAAATGCTCTCCGTCGGTGCTTTTCGCGTAACCGAGGCGCGACGTCCCCGCTTTGTCTTGCGCGCGATAGATGAGAACGATCCCGTCGTTCGTCTTCACCGCCGCCGGATTGAAGACGCCGGCGCTTTCGAAGCCGGAACCCTGCGGCCCGAGGATCGGTTCGTGCGAATGCCTCCGCATCGTTCCTATCGGTGTCGGGACCGATCCGAGGGCCTCGAGACCCGTCGCCGCCGCCGCCAGCGAGCACCCCGCGAGCGCACCTAAGAGGCGGCGACGAGTCATCATTAGAGCTTCACCTGATACGTGAAAACGACGGTACGCGGTCCGATGCCGTAACGATTCTGCGAGGCCGCTCCAAAAAACGAATTGTAGTCGCCGGGCGCCGCGTACTGGTTGAGCCCGAGCGGAAGGCCGTATCCGTTGACGTTGTCGTAATACGCGGCGTAATTGAACAGATTGTACACGTACGCCGTCACCGTCCCGAAATGCGCGATTGACTTGTTGAGCGAGAGATCCGTGCGAATGAAGCCTTGCAAGCCGCTCTGGTTTCCTGGGCCTGTATAGAAGGCGGTCAATCGCCCTTGAACTCCCGAACGCTGCGTCACATCGAGCGCGAGCGTGGCGGAGTGCAGTGGAATGAGGGCTCCAGAATCGGGAATGAACGTCTGCGCGCCGATGATAATCCGCTTGTCGCCCGCAACGACTTCGAGCGGCAGCGAGCGGTACGAGACGGATTGCGTACCATAGCTGTAATCGAAGAACACGTTCGAGGTGACGCGTTGGCGACCGGTCAGGTCGATCCCGCGCGCTAACTGCCGCCCGAGATTGTAATTCCCTTGGAGCGTGAGTAGCGCATCGCCGGTGACGCCGCCGCACTTATTCGCGATTGCGTCGAGATACGCCATGTGTTGCGCACTGGAATTGAAGAAGTTCGTACCCGTGTACGTGAGCGGCGCATTGTAACCATACTGCACCTTGCTCGCGAAATTTTCGCTGTAGAACTCGAGTTGCGTGGTCGAGTCGCCGTGCCAGCGATGGGCGAACGAGATCTCTTCGTCACTTGCGCGCTCCGGGCGCGTGAAGCCGGTAGGCGCGGTGCCGACCGAGTTGCCACCGCTGCAATTGACGCCGCTCGTGAAAGCGGGGAGCGCCTTGGATTGATACGTCTGATTATCCGGCGCGTATGGCAGCGACGAACCTTCGCCCGCGGCCACGCGAAAGGTGTTGTTGCCTTTGCGGTACAGGATAGCGAGCCGCGGATCGTTGAAGAACGCGTGGGGCTGCCCAGAGTCTTTGATGTAATCGTACGCGTAGATCGTCAACGGCGAGTTTGCCGAATGATGGATCTCTTTGAAGAAGTACGACCGGATATCGTTCCCGTAATTAAAAATGTAGCCGCCGGTCGGTTTGCCGTTTTGATCGGTTTGACGGCCGATCTCGTCTTGCCGGTAGTTGTTCGAATAGTAGCCGACTCCGATGTCGTCGTTTTCGAGCAACACGTCGTCGGAGATGGTTATACCGGCGTTTGAATCGTCGGTTCTCTTCGTGTGGAGCCCGTTGAGGTCGCCCGGTTGGAGCGTGTATTGTGTCGAGTGGAAATCTTGGTTGCGCTGGAAGAGGCTCGCATAGATGTCGACGAGAGCATAGTTGCGCGTTCCGGTGACTTCGAACTTGATGTCGTTGTCGTTGTTTTGCGTCGTAATCGAACCGAGCTCGCCCGTCGTGTACCCTTGTCGCAGAGAAGCGTACAGCTGCGGAGTTTGACATTTTATCCCGCCATCCGGGTTTCCGTTGGGACCGGTACCGTTCGCGATCCCGGCAAAATTTGTCGCCGTGAACGTGCCCGCGCCGCACGTATCCGTTTTGGGATCCTTGTTTGCAAGATTGCGTTGTCCGTCGGCGAGGACGCGAGCGAAGCTGTGAAAGTCGACCGATTTATCGCCATCGTTGAGGTGCAGCTCGGCGCTTCCCAGAACCGACGCCGTCACCTTGAACGCGGGCGACCCCTGATATTGCAGCTTCACGAAGCCCGAGCGTACCGAGTAGGGCGAATCGATCGCGTAGAAGCTTCGCGCCCGGACTGCCGGATCGGTCGCCGACGGATCCCAACCCGAGAGCGGTTCGTAGCGCGTCGTCCGCGCATAGGGTGCGTCGGTGCCTTCGGTGCCGAGCGAAAATGCGTAGCCGAAGCGATCGATCGTTCCCGTCGACTGAATGTTGCTCGTCAGATGCCCGAAGGTTCCGAAACTTTGCAGTAGCGATACGCTCGGAACGCGGGTCGGCTGCAGCGTCCGGAAATCGATCACACCGCCGATCGCGTTGATCGGATAGAGCTGGCCTTTCCCGGAACCGTAGATGACGTTAATCGATTGGAACGGAAACAAGGCGACGCCGTTGAGCGAGACCGTCGTTGGATGACCGTCGATGAGCTGTTGCGTTTCGCCGGGCAGACCGCGTAAGGCGATGTAACCGTCGATGCCCGGAGTGCTGAGGCCTGTCGAGAAAACGACGTTGGGAACTTCTTCGATCGCGCGGTCTGCGCGCAACGTTCCGTTCGCAAGTTCGGTCGCCGTCGAGATCGTGTGCTGGACGACGGCCGCGGGCTGCAGTGCATCGTTGGAACGTACGGTCGTTCGTGCGATTTCTCGATAGTTGCTCGACTGACTTTCGGCACGACCCAGAGACAGCGTAATCGTGCTGCTCGAATTGGCGAGAAGCGCGACGTTATCGGTCTGCGCGGTTTGATATCCGCGCAGGCGCGCCTCAAAGGCGTAGACGCCGCCGGGCAGCGAGATCGTAAACTTGCCGTTGGCATCGGTGATGGCAGACGCCGATTTGCCAACGACCGTCACGCTCACACCGCCCAGCGGCAAGCCGGTCGAGCGATMGACGACGGTCCCCGTAACAACGTTGACATTTTGCGGCGTGCCGGGCGCGGGCGAGCCTGACGTGCTGGGAGCAGGGGAGGGCGGAGTTGGGTTTTGCTGTGCCATGGCGACGGAAGGCAGCGAAACCGCAATGACCGCGGCAAAAAAGAATTGCGCGTTCATGATTCCAGCTTTCGAACGGAACTTTGTTCCACGAGCGCTTCTCACGCGGCCGCTATTCACCTACAAAGTTGTCGGTCGCTTCCTCGTCTGAATCGCGTCGCGGAGTTACAAGGTAGCGGCCACCGCGACTAAAGCCAGCCGCGGTCGCGTGCGATGCGTGCTGCTTCTACGCGGTTGCTTCCTCCGGTCTTGCCGATCGCTTCGCTTAAGTAGTTACGAATCGTCCCTTCGGAGAGTCCGAGCCGCTCGCCGATGACGGCGCTTGTGAGGCCATCGGCGGCGAGCCGAAGCACCGCGCGTTCGCGCTCGTTCAGTGGGTCGGGTTCATCCCACGCATCGAGCGCGAGCGCCGGATCCACGACACGTTCACCGGCGTGCACGCGCCGGATTGCCATCGCGAGTTCAGCGGCCGGTCGATCTTTGAGCAAATAACCGCCCACGCCGGCATCGATCGCGCGTCGCAAATATCCGGAACGCGCGAACGTCGTGACGATGATCGTGCGCGTCTTGCCGCGTTCGCGTTTGAGCGCGGCGGCGACCTCGAGGCCCGTGAGGTGCGGCATCTCGATGTCGGCAATTAGCACGTCCGGTCTTAGACGTGCCGCTTCGCGCAACGCCGACGCACCGTCGTATGCAATCCCGACGACATCGATATCGGCTTCCAGCGCGAGCAGCGCGGCGATCGCGCCCGCGACGAGTTGCTGATCTTCGGCAATGAGAACGCGGATCAGGATGACGTTCCGAGCGGGAGCGACACGATGAGCCGGGTGCCGCCTTCGATATTGCGCTCGAAGTGGCCGCCGAGCGCTTCGACACGTTCCTGCATGCCGCGCAAACCTGCGCCATCGGGCCCGTTGCCACCCCGACCATCGTCCACAATCTCGAAGCGGCAGCGTTGGTTATCCGCGCGAAGAACCAGGCGGACTTTCCGCGCACCCGCGTGACGCACGACGTTCGTAACCGCTTCGCGGATCGCTAGCGCGAGTACGCCCTCGTATTGCACGGGCAGCCGAAGATCGGCCGCATCGCATTCGAGCGCGATGCCGGCGGAAGCGAAGACCTCGCGTGCGTGATCGATCTCCGCAAGAACTCCGGCGCCCCGATAGCCGGCCACGGCATTGCGCACTTCGGCGAGTGAGTCGCGCGCGATGCGCTCGACGTCGCAGATTTCTTCAGCCGCGCGCGCGGGATCGGTACCCGCCAGCTTCGATGCGAGTTCGCTCTTGAGGACGATCAGCGAAAGAGTGTGGCCGAGCACGTCGTGGAGATCACGCGCGATGCGTTCGCGCTCCGCGACCTTCGTGAGCCGCTCGACCTCATCGTACGCTAACCGTAAGCGTACGGATTCGCGATGTTCTAAACCGTAGCGCACCTGTACGAATCCGACGAGCGCGGAAAAGACAATGGCGGAAGTCGCTGTTGCGTACGACAAATGCGCGACCCACGCGGAGAGCGCGATTGCGCCAAGATAGAGTACCAACAAGCGGTACGCGGTCGACGATTCACAGAAGGCCCAACCAAAGAAAGTTGCACCGAAAATGACGTAGACCATGGCTGCGGGATTCGATGACATCGCGACGGCGCCGAGCAAAAACATACCGGCGACCGGCCAAAGCGCGACCCATCCCCGTATCTGGAAGGCCAGCAAATACAAGCCGAGAAAGACGGCGATCCCGCCGAGCTCGAGAGCCCAACGGGACGCCGACGCATGTTCCTGGGTAAGGTTGAGCGGGATCCCCAGGAGATACACCAGCCATACCGAGGCGAGCAGCGGTGGCAACTGCCAACGTTTCGCGCCGCCTTCGCTATCCATACGTGCGCCCTTCGTCGCCTGCGAGCGCCCAGACTGCAACCCCCACGCCCACACACGTCCAGAG
>JRHI01002369.1_pt1 | contig 13071 bp, 10 predicted proteins | sample 215371 | NCBI WGS metagenome assembly JRHI01 (sample SAMN02929681, study PRJNA255918) | sediment metagenome | biome: cave system; feature: Ice Cave; material: Sediment; isolation source: sediment from deep within a dark volcanic ice cave with no known source of... ...
TGCCTGGCGGCCTCCCAGAGGCGGGGGACACGCTTGTTCAAGGTCTAGCCCGCTGCGCCAGTAAGAGATGATTTCTGCTCTTGCTGGCGCTGCGGGCTGGTCGCCTAACAAGCCGAGCGACACTTGCACAGCGTCAGGTAACTGCCCTGCTTGTCGCAGTCCATCCACGTCAAGCAACGACGCAGCAGATGCAAGTCGGGCCGGTCGTCTTCCATGTGGGGGACGAACCGGCTCGCCTCATCTTCAATCTCGGCCACCACACAGGCGGCATCGATCCGACAGCGGACATGGAACAGTTTCGACGGGTCATCGTCCACGGCTCGGCTGAGGACCTCATCCAGCGCAAGTCGCATCTCGAAGACGTCGTGTTCGGGATAACCAGCTTCTGCCATCGCCCCAGCTACGAACTCACTGACCGGCAGGGTATCTGCCAGGCAAGAGTCGCTTTCCCAGGACCAACAGCCGTTCGGTCCGCAGTCTCCGCTGCCCATCTCCCAATCCAATTCTTGCATGTGGGATGCCGTGTCTCACCTCAATTGCGCTTTCGGTCAGACCACAACGAAGGTGCGCAGCCATCCACCTCGCGCGACTGCCTCCATTAAGAGGAACGAAGCGGAGGCGGCAAAGCGCGCGCATTTCACCCCCCGAAGCACCCCGTCTCCACCGTTGTCCCTTTTGAGTTCTCCTTCATTCCGGGACCAGATATGTCCCCGCGAGCCAGTCGTGCAGTGAGCGCGTGGGGTAACGGATTGCCAGTACCACATAAACGAGGAGCAAGATGATTCCGGCGGTCCAGATCCCGAAGTACAGCACAGGCAGAGCCGGAAAGGCGTGGGCCACGCCTGCGGAGAGGGCGAACAGGCCGCACACCGGTGCCCAGACCAGAAAGGTCCGATAGGCACACTGGAGTCGGGTTGGCTTGCGGCCATCTTTCCGGCGCAGGGCGATCCCCCCGCGCCAGAAGGCATAGCCTCCTCTGAAGATAAAGGTCCAGAGGACCCAGTACGCGAGGCATAAGGCGGTCACGACATAAACGGGCTGGTGACCGTCTGGCAATCGGTGCAGCTGATGGGCCTGCCAGTGGTCCAGCAGGACAGCAAAACTCAACACCACGAGCCACACGGGCAGGAAGAAGGGGATGTGCAGCAGAAGGGCCATCAGCGCCAGGTGCCCGGCACGGCGCAAACGGGTGACCTCTGTCGCCCGATCGCGTAGGAGGTCGAGGTCCTTCTGGAATTGCCCGACCGTCTCATACACTTCCTTGACGCCGAACAGCCGGTCGAGCACGCGGGCGGCATGTACGGGTACGGGAGCGCGCACCGACGAAGGGCTTGCTTCGATCGGTCGCGGCTTCCCTTCCAGGGCCGTGGCAGCCACCTGACGGAGTAAGCCCAGAGCACGTTCCTGATCGCTCGGAATTGCACTCGACACCTCGCCGTTGGCTTTTGCGCCCGAGCCCTGATCCTCGGAGCCCGCGAGCGGCGTCCCGAGCAGTTGCACGCGGGCGTCCGTCGCTACCCAGACCTGCTCGACACTCAGGGAAGACGGCAACGTTCCATCCGCACACGAGGCGGCCAACTCGTCGGCGAGGTCTTCCAGGATCGGGCGGACCGCCGTCCATGTCAGCCGATGCCGGAGAGCCGCGAGCGAGGGTAGCGGCATGCCAGCGGGGGCAAGGTAGGCGTCCCACTGCCAGTCGCCCAGCACGCCGCACCCCACCCAGCGAGCGCGCGAGGCCCGGCTGAGGTTCCGGTGGGCCGCATTCAGCGACGGCTCCCTCAGGGGTCGCAACCAGATCCAGACTGTTCGCCCCAGTTGAGGATCCTCGCCGAGGAAGGCCCGCTCTCGATCCGTCCAGCGCAGCGCTCCTCGAATCCGGAAAATCCCGACGCTCTCCGGCATGCCGTCGGGCCGGGTAATCTGCGGGTGGAACTCGGGCATTTTCAGAGCCTGCCCTTTGCGCGCCTGGGGCCAATGGAGACGGTACGTCCGCGTGCCGCTCAGGAACTCGTGCAGGCCGCGGTAGCCGTTGCGCAGTCGCATCGTGGAGACGGTCGCGCCCACCGCGAGGCCGAGCCAGACCACGTTAAAGAGCCCGATCAGGGCCAATACCAGGCCCCGTTCATTCGTAAGAGCGGTCGGTGGCTTCAAGTCTGCCGGCAAAAGGCTGATCATCACGTACTGGACGGCGACCGGCTCGAGGGTGAACAGAGCATACAGAACACCGTGGCGCAGAAGAGCCCTTCCGACCCCCGGCGGTTGATCGCCGTTGACAGTCCCCACCCGGAGCCGCAACAAACGCTTCCCCGGCGACCAGCCCCAGAGGCCCTCGAGCACGCCGTAGTACGAGAAAGCGATCAGAGCGCCCACGATCTGGCCGTAGAACAATAGAGCTACCCTGGGCTCCAACACGGGCAAAAGCCCGGCGCGGGTGGCCGGGGCGATGAGCCCCTGGCCAACCGCCTGACCGAGGACCCATCCAGTCAACATGACGATGACCCCATCGATCAGGGACGCCACGAAGCGCAACCCCGCGCCGCCGATCGACGGCTGGGCTGGCAGGAAAGGGACCAGAGCCTTGCGGAACTCGTCCAGATCGCGCCAGCGCCGCTTCCGGTCACGCTCCAGGCCGCGGAGCACGACTTTGTCCAGCGCCTTGGACAGTTCCGGTCGGAGGCTCCGCAGGGGCGGCGGGTCGTCGCTAACGATGCGGGCCAGAGTGGCCAGGGCGTCCCCAGTCTGGAACGGCGCCTGGCCGGCCAGTAAGTAGTACAGAGTGGCGGCCACCGAGTACACATCGGACTGGGCATCGACTCTCTCGGACTTGATCTGCTCCGGCGCCGCAAAGAGCGGCGTTCCCAGGAAGGTGCCGGTCCTGGTCAGTTTGGAGTCGCTGACCAGAGATTTGGCCAGACCGAAGTCGCCCACCTTGACGCGGCCGTTGGCTTCCAGGAAGCAGTTCGAGGGCTTGACGTCGCGATGAACGAGGCCGAGCCGATGCGACTCGCGCAACCCGTCGATCACGTCGAGGATCTTGGCGATGGCCTGGTCGGGCGGCAGTGCCCCCTGCTCCTTCACCAGATCATCCAGCGTGGAGCCGGGCATCAACTCCATCACAATGTAGGGCTGCCCTGCATCCTCGTCGGCGGCCAGCACGAAGACGGAGCGGGGATGAGCCAGGGTGCTCGCGAGCCGGCCCTCCTGGCGGAAGCGCTCTACAGCCTCCGGGGAGTCGGCGTATTCCGGCAGCACCAGTTTCAAGGCGACCCGCCGGCCGGAGACGGGATCCTCGGCCTCATAGACCGACCCCATCCCCCCGCCGCCAAGGCGCCGAAGCAGCTTGTAGCCTCCCACCATCTCGGGTACTTCGCAGTTCTCCGAGCGCGGGCCCGAGGGGGCCAGGGTGGCCGCTTCGGGATCGTACTCGGGCGGCAAGGTGGCTGCCTGGGGATCCACCTCGGCCGTGGAGCCTGCTTTCACATTGGCGAGCTGCCGCCCACAGTTGCCACAAAACTTCGGCCGTTCGCCTGAGAACTCGACGACCCGTGCACAGCCGGCACAGCGAACTTGGTTCAAGTTGTCCTACTTCCTCCGGCTCAGGCCCAGGTCAGGTTGGCCATCAAAGTTCAGCCCATCTTAACCGATCCCAGATGAAGGCCTCCTGGGGCATCGGTCCGGGCTCCGACCCACGAATTTACCTTTGCGAAGAACCCATTTCAACCGTTCTTCCGCCTTGACCGCCCCGATGAGGCTTGCGCGCCACCTCGAACCAAGCTGAATCGATAGGGCTAAATACAAGCAGCTGAGCAGCTGAAGAGTAGGTGGAAAAATGGTTGATCGTACGCCCAGACCCCTTGCGCCTGGCTACCCGCTGCTTGACCGTTTTCCGCCAGGGGCTTATGATCGACAGTAGTAGGTGCGCGCACCCTTCGCCTCCGGAGGTTCCGACTCATGCGATCGCTGTTTCTCATTCCCCTGAGCCTGGTAGTCGGCCTGGTGTTGACCAGCCTGTTCCCAGCCTTCGGAGCAGACGATAAAAAGAAAGACAAAGACAATAACGACAACAAGGTCAAGTTCGAGACCGTGGACCAGGTGGAGCTGCATGGGTTCTGGTACGAGAGCGACCTCGGCAAGAAGGCCCCAACGGTGCTGCTCCTCCACAAACTCGGCGCGGGCAACTCGTCCACGAACGACGGCTGGGGCAACCTGGCCAAGGACCTGCAAAAGGCCCACTATGCCGTTCTCAGTTTCGACTTCCGCGGCCATGGCGACAGCACTTCGGTCGCACCGGCTTTCTGGCAGGACACCTCGACCATTCCGCTGGCAGGGTTGACTAGGATCAACAGCCAGTCGGTACTGGGTGGGGTCAATCCGAACAAGCTGAAGGAAACCATCGCCATCAAGGACTTCAACAAGGGCTACTATCCCGTCCTTGTCAACGACATCGCCGCGGCCAAATCGTTCCTCGATCGCAAGAACGACAACGGCGAGTGCAACTCGTCGAACCTGATCCTCATCGGTGCGGAAGATGGTGCGACGCTCGGGGCGATGTGGCTATACAGCGAACTGAACCGCTATCGCGTGACATCTTCGGATTTGCTGGGCCGGCCGGTGAAACTGGCCTCGACGCCAGAGGGTAGGGACGTGTCCGCCGTGATCTGGCTCAGTGTCAGCCCATCGCTGGGGACGCGCCAGGTACCGGCCAAGGAGTGGATCACCTTCGCGGGCAAGGAGAAGAAGGTGCCGATGGCGTTTGTCTATGGCGAAAAGGACAATGCAGCAACGATGTTTTCCAAGCGCTGCTTCGACTCGGTAAAACCGCCCAAGGACGCCAAGACGAAACTGACCGGCGAGAAGCCGATCCAGGATTGCAAACTGGCTGGCAGTGCACTTCTAAGCGATCAGTTGCCCGCCCGGAAATGGATGATCGACACTTATCTCAAGGCGGTCAAGGAGGAGCAAGTGCGGCCGGCCTGGGAGGAAAAAGAGTCGGAAAAGGCACAATTCGCGTGGATGATCCCAGGCAGGCGCGTCCCAATCGTCGCCAAGGGCATGAACGAAAAGACGCTCGGCCCGATCCCCTTCGACAGCCTCCTCGGCCGGTGATTCCTGTTATCATTCCCTCAGGCCCGTGCGCTTTGGCGCATGGGCCTGTTTTCATGCGCTCAGGCGCGCGGATGGAAGCGTTTGTGGATCTCCTTGAGGCGGTCGCGATCGACGTGGGTGTACTGCTGCGTCGTGCGGATGTTGGCGTGGCCGAGCAATTCCTGCACGGTCCGCAGGTCGGCGCCGCCGCTGAGCAGATGCGTGGCAAAGCTGTGCCGCAGCGTGTGCGGGCTCACCTTCGGATTGAGACCGGCCCGGCGGACGTACTTCTTCACGAGCACCCAGAGCATCTCGCGTGTCAGCGCGCGCCCACCGCGGCTGACAAAGACCCAGGGCACATCTCCCGTCTGAACCAGCTTCGGCCGCAGCCTTTCGAGGTAGCTGCGTAAACTGGCGATCGCCGGTTTGCCGAGCGGCACGACCCGCTGCTTGCTCCCCTTGCCGTGGCACTTGCAAAAGGCCGATTCGAGATAGACGTCGGCAACCTTCAATCCGACGACCTCTGACGCCCGGCTGCCGGTGGCGTACAGCGTTTCCAGCAAGGCGAGGTCGCGCAGGTAGAAGCGCTCGACCGGCTGGGGCGCGGCCAGCAGTTTCTCGACGCTCGCCGGACTCAGCACCTGCGGTATGCGTGCCCAGAGAGTCGGCGAACTAAGCAGATCGACGGTGCTCTCGGTAGTGCGTTCTTCCAGGCGGAGGAAGCGGTAGAACATCTTCAGCGCAACGAGATTGCGGGCGACGCTACACGGGGCGAGCTCCTCGTCACGGAGGTAAGCGAGGTAGCGGCTCAAGTCACGAACGCTTGGCTGGAGATAATCGCCAAGGCCGCCGCCGGCGACCCACTGGGTGAAGTGATCGAGGTCGCGGCCGTAGGCGAGTACGGTGTTGGCCGCCATCCCGCGCTCGGCCTGCACATAGTGGCGAAAGGCGGCAATGTCGTCGGCCAGGGCGCTGTAATTCCTCGCGACATCGGATGGCACGACGGGTTCCTCCCTGAGTCGAGACAGCGCGGGATAATCACCTTCTCGGCATGAGGAAGCACCAGACTTGAATCAATCCTTGGCCGAGTCCTGTTCGGCCAGTAGCATCGGCTCGCTCTGCGCCAGCCGTCGCAGCAAGGGCCGTAACTTCGTCAGCGCCCGCGCCCGATGGCTGATCGCCTGTTTCACGACTGGGCTCAGTTCGCCGAACGTGCGGTGATATTCCGGAATCAGGAATAACGGATCGTACCCGAACCCGCCTGTACCTCGCGGCTGGTCGATGATGACGCCGTGACATCGCCCCTCCTCCACGGTCTGGATTTCCCCCTGCGCATTTGCCAGGGCGACGGTGCAAACATAATAGGCGGCGTGCGGCTTGCCCGGAAGCGGTGCCAGCTCGGCGAGCAGCCGTCGATTGTTGGCCGCGTCGTCGCCGTGCCCGCCGGCGTAGCGCGCCGATAGAACACCGGGACGTCCTTTCAGCGCCGGCACAACGAGTCCGCTGTCCTCGCCTAGCACCCAGCGGCGCAGGTGCCGAGCCAACTCCGAGGCCTTCTTGCGTGCATTTACCTCGAAAGTCTCGCCGTCCTCTTCCACCTCCGGCGCATCGGGCCAAGTCGCCAGGTCGCGGATCTCCCAGCCGAGATCGCCAAGTAGGCCAAGCAGTTCCACCCTCTTCTTGATGTTCCGCGTCCCGACGACGAGCACTGGCGACATACCCCATCCTCCTTCATTGAGCGGCCTCGGTCAGGGCCCCACGGCCCCTGCCCTCCTTTTGGGGTAAGGACCAGACCCCAGTGGGACAAGCCGGCGAGCCGGCGACACAAGGGAATTCTTTTCTTGATCCCTGGAGCCGATCCAGCATACAGTAGAAGGTGAAAGCGAATCGCCTCGGAGAAGTTCGTCATGTTTACCATCCAGGACAGCGGCCTGCGCCTCTGCGACGGCTTGACACGGCGCGACTGGCTGCGGGTGGGCGGCCTCGGGCTCTTTGGCCTGTCGCTGCCGGCGCTGCTAAACACACCGGCGGCCCAGGCCAGCACTGCCGCTCTCGGCGCGGCCTTCGGCAAGGCGAAGGCGTGCATCGTCCTCTTTTTGATGGGCGGGCCCCCGCAGCACGAAACCTGGGACCCGAAGCCCAATGCACCCAGCGAGATCCGCGGCGACCTGAAGCCCATGCTTTCCGCTACGCCCGGCATGATGATCGGCGAACTGATGCCGCGCGTTGCCCGGCTGACGGACAAGATCGCGGTGCTGCGCGCCGTCTCCACCGACGACAACGCCCACTCGTCGAGCGGCTACTGGATGCTGACCGGTGTACCGCATGCGCCGACCAATACCGAGAATGCCAAACCGGGCGCGCCCAACGACTGGCCGTGCCTCGGCGCCCTTGTCCGGCACCTGCGCGGTAACAAGGGGTCGCTGCCCGGAGCCGTCACGTTGCCTGAGCACATCTGGAACACCGGCATGATCCCCTGGCCGGGTCAGAACGGCGGCTTCCTCGGCCACAACGCCGACCCGTGGCTGCTGATGTGCGATCCGTCGCAGCCAAACTTCGAGATGCCCGGCCTCGGTCTGCCCGTCGAGGTACCGCCACTGCGCTTCCAGGAACGGGCGTCGCTCTTGCAGCAGGTCAATCGGCATCTCGACACGGTGGACCGCATCGAAACGCTGGGGCACTTCGACACGCAGACGCAGCAAGCTTTCGACCTTCTCCGCTCCGCGAAGGCCCGCCAAGCGTTCGACCTCGACCGTGAACCACGGTCGGTGCGCGATCGCTACGGGATGCACCGCTTTGGTCAGAGCGTGCTGCTGGCGCGGCGGCTGATCGAGGCCGGTGTTTCGCTGGTGCAGGTTAACTGGACGCGTGAACCACACGGCTCGGACATCAATCCGGTCTGGGACACGCACCAAAAGAATACGGAACGTCTCAAGACCGCGCTGATGCCGCCGATGGACCTGGCGTATTCGGCGCTGCTGGAAGACCTCGAAAGTCGCGGCATGCTGGAGCAGACGCTGGTGGTCTGGATGGGGGAATTTGGCCGGTCGCCGAAGATCAATGGCGCCGGCGGCCGCGATCATTGGGGCCATGTCTTCTCCGTCGCCCTGGCCGGCGGCGGCGTCCGCGGGGGTCGAGTGCATGGCGCCTCCGACCGCACTGGCGGCCATCCCCAGGAGGGCCGCGTCCAGCCGCAGGACCTGGCCGCGACCATCTTCCATTGCCTGGGCCACGATCCGAGCACGATGATCCGCGACCGCCTCGACCGACCCATTGCCATTACCCGGGGCGAGGTGATCCGGCAGGTGTTCTAACCGCTTGCGGCTCGGCAAGCTCTGCGACTGTCCAGCCGCACGCGGTGGCACATAGCAAAGAGGGCATTCACTTCCCAATGAGATTTAGCACGGCCAGGCTCAGGGTTAGCACACCCGTCTTGATGCTCGGCTCCGGGATCGGGTAGTACTGGTCCGAGTGCAGCGATGGCAGGCCCTGTCCACCCTCGCGCTCCGATTCGGCCACGCGCTCCGGCGGCAGCGTGCCAAGGAAGTACATGAAGATCGGGATACCCTCGCGTCCAAAGCGACCGAAGTCTTCGCCGCCCATGACCGGTGGCCGTTCGTGAACGTGGTCAGCACCGAGGACGTTGCGGAACATTTCCACCGTTTGGCGCCCCAGCTTTGTATCGTTGAGAAGCGCCGGTGTGAACTCCCCAGGATCGACCTTCACGAGCGGCTCCGGGGCCCGCGCTCCGACGGCTGCTGCCCTGGCAATGCGTTCAATCCCTTCGAGGATCTGTTTGCGTACCGAATCTTTCGTTGTCCGCACGGTCAGCTGCAGCTTGACCTCGCTTGGAATGATGTTGTGTTTCGTGCCGCCGTGGATGGAACCGACCGTGACGACGGCCGGATCGGTCGGGTTCGTTTCACGGCTCACGAGAGTTTGTAGATCGAGAATAATCCGCGCCGAGAGCACGATCGGATCGACCGTCATGTGCGGCGACGCTCCATGGCCGCCCTTGCCGCGGACGAGGATGTCCACGGTATCCACGTTGGCGAGCGCCAGCCCTTCGGTGAAGGCGATGTGCCCGTAAGCGTGCCGAGGGTCGCAGTGCAGGGCCAGGCCGTAGTCTGGCCGCGGGAACTTCTTGAAGAGGCCGTCCGCGAGCATCGCGCGGGCGCCTGCACCAATTTCCTCGGCGGGCTGGCCGATGAAGAGGAGCGTCCCCTGCCAGCGGTCCTTGAGGCCGGCAAGGACGCGGGCCGTGCCCACCCAGCAAGTCATGTGCATGTCGTGGCCGCAGGCGTGCATGACGCCGACGTCCCTGCCCTCGCGGTCGCGCGCCCGCACCTTGCTCGCGTAGGGCAACCCGGTCTGCTCCGTCACTGGCAAGGCGTCCATATCCGTCCGCACCAGGACCGTGGGGCCCTTGCCGTTGCGGAGGATGGCGACGACACCGTGGCCACCGACCTTGGTGGTAACCTCGAAGCCGAGCGTTTCCAACTCGCGGGCCAACCGCGCCGCCGACTGCTCCTCCTGGAGCGACAGTTCTGGATGGCTGTGCAGATGCTTGTAGAGCGCCTCGAGGGCGGCATAATCCGCGGCCACATGCTTGTTGATATCGCGAGTCAGCTGTCGGAGGGCGGGTGTGGCGGCGGGCTTCGACTCATCCGCGGCAGCTGGTCCGACCAGTACGAGACCGGCAAAGACTGAAAGCAAAGGAAGGCATCCCGGCGGTTGCCTGTGTGGGAACAACTGGTCCAGCGCGTGGGTGGGCGGACGGGATGGCTGCTGCATGATTCGTGGCTCCTCCTGGAGGGGGTGGCCGGGATGCACACCGGCGAGTCACCCCTCGAACTCGTTGCGTGGTCGCCCCTTCCGCTGCGTGCGCATGGCGCGAAGCGAACGAGGGGCGCCGGTTGCAACATAGGGTACACACGGAGCCGGCCGCCCGCATGGAAAATTCTGGTTTTTTCCGCCACCTTTCGGGCTCCTGCGCGTATACTGGTATACTGACAGTGGAGGGCCCTGAAAGGGTAGCTCCAGGTGGAGAGGATGCTTTCCCGCTCGTGTCCTTCCCGCTTGTTCGTTTTTCCGGCCGTCGCGCCCCGCTCCCGTGCGTGCAGACGGATCCGCGGCTGGAGGCTCCGCGGTGGGATCTCGACCGCTCCCACTGCGGGACGACCGTGTGGGGCCAGTGCGGCGCGGTCCCGTTCCATAGCGGATGGGGACCGTACTGAAGCCGACAATGCCAACCAAGGAGTGTGCCATGACCGCCAAACGCCTGACGCTACAGCAGCGCCGAGAAATTTTCCGTGCCCTGGTCAACACCCAGGACCTGGGCATGATGAGCGTCCCGCAATCGCGCGAGCACGTCAGTAAACAGTTCGAGATCACCGACGAACAGCTCCGCCAAATCGAGGAGGAAGGCCTGGAAAAGGAATGGCCGCCCCTCAACGAGAGCGTTCACGAAGTCAGCCGTTAAGTCCGACACTGCGACCCGAAAGCCGCTTGTGGCTTGGCGATGCTGCGTCGCCGTGCCCCAAGCGGCTATACGTTTAGCACTTCCCTTGCCCTCCCGCGGGACAATGGTATAACATAGAAATACCAATTCGCCTTCAGCGTACCCCTGCGGCAAAAGGTGGTCCATGGGCGCCATCGCCTGGTTAGCCGTTTACAGTCTCCTCGTTCTCCTCTTTTCGATGCTGGGAGGCCACCTGCCCTGGCTCCTGGGCAAGCTCACTCACAGGAAGCTCCAGTTCTATCTGAGTATCTCCGCCGGGGTTATGCTTGGCGCAGCGATCTTCCACGTCCTGCCCGATGCGATGGAGATGTGCGGGCCAAGCTTCGGCTGGTGGATGGCCCTCGCGGTCGTGGTGCTCTTTTGCATCGAGCGGTTCATCGCCCCCCACAGCCACGAGATCGACTCCGGGCAGCAGCCCCATCATCACCACCACGAACACAGCCATGACGAGCACCACGGCCAGGGTGCCGAACACCATGGCCAGGGTGCCCATTCCCTGGACCCCAAAGAGCCTCGGGCGGCCGCACCGGCCGTGGCCGGCTGGATGGCCGTGCTCGGGCTAACGATACACACCTTCATGAACGGCGTCGGTCTGGGGGGTGCTGTAATGTTCGACCTCGAGCACCGCATAGGGGCAGAGGGTGCAGTGGGCTACCTGGCACGACTTGCCATTCCGGGCCTGGCAATGTTTCTTGCCATCGTCTTGCACAAGCCATTCGACGCGCTGGCCATCTCGACCGTGCTCTCACGCAAGGGGGTTACCCGGGCCACAATTATCTTGGTGCAATTTGGCTTCGCTCTCATGGTGCCAACCGGCATCATCGCCTTTGCCGTGGCTCAGCAGTGGCTAGACAGCGACTTTCAGAAGCTGCTGACCGGCGCCGCCCTGGCTTTCTCCGCAGGCACCTTCTTCCTCATCGCTCTCTCGGATCTCCTCCCGGAAGTGCAGTTCCACACGCATGATCGTATTCCACTGTTCCTGTTCTTCGTCCTGAGTGTCGTCGCCATGGGTGGTATCGCAGTGCTGGAAGACTACGGTCACGAGGGCGAGGAGCATGCCAAACCGGGCAAGGTGGAGGATGGCGATCGCGGCAGGGGCCACGAGCCGGTTCACGATCACCGCAGCGACTGAGCGCAATCAATAACCACAATCCAGGTTGACCAGTCCCTCCAGGGGCAATCCTGCCTGCCAGCTGCGCAAATTGCGCACAAATCGCTCCGCCGGCCGCGATGAATTGTTGATGACGTCGCCGCTGCAATGGGGCGTAAACACGACCTGTGACATCGTCCAGAGCGGATTGTCGGGCGGTAGCGGCTCCGTGGCGAAGACATCGAGGCCAGCGGCGGAGACGTGCCCCGATTGCAGCGCCGCCAGCAAGGCCGCCTCCCCTGCGACTGGGCCGCGCGAAACGTTGATGTACACAGCACCGGGCTTCAGCGCGGCGAACTCGGGCGCCCCCAACATGCCCTGGGTCTGTGTGGTCAGCGGCACGGCGACTACGAGGTAATCCGCCTCGCCGAGCATGGCGTGCAGCTCGCGCAATGGGTAGAGACGATCTACGTACGCCGCCGGCTGGTCGGTGCGCCGGCAACCCACGACGCGCATGCCGTAGGCGCGGGCCAGCCGCGCGACACCCTGACCGATGCTGCCGAGGCCAAGGATACCCACTGTCTTCCCTTGCAGGTCGGACATTCCCTGCGCCACGCCGCGATCCCAGCGGCGCTGCTGCTGATTGCGCAAGGCGAGGTGCATGCGGCGGGCAAGAACGACCATCAGCGCCGACGCGTGCTCGGCGATGGACGAGCCATAGAGACCTGCCAGATTCGTGACGGTAATCTCTTGCTTTTGCGCGACGGGGCACAGGTCCTGCGGCACGCCCGCGGAAATGAGCTGGATCCAGCGCAGCCGCGCCGCTTCTGGCAGGCGCGCCAGGGGCGGCAGGCCGTAAGCGATCTCGATCTCCGCGAGGCAACGCTCCCGTGCGACCGGTTCGCGGGCGTCCATGAAGTCGCATCCAGGGAGTTCGGCCTGCCAGCTCTCCAGCACGCCGTCGGGCAGCCAGGCGAGCACGCCAATTCGAGGTTTTTTCATATGTTTCCTTTCAGATGCAATGCGCACACGTCTCGAACACCAAGCCAATGTTGAAGCCACTGTGGGCTTGTGTCCCGCCCAGCGGTAGAATTGTTCCTCGGGCTAGGCTCGACAAGGCTTGGCACGGTTGGCGGTCCTCTGGTTCGCGTCGGTCGCCGGTTGAGCGAGGTCTCCCACAATACCGAACCTGGTGGCCGCTGGGGAGGAAAAAACATGGTGTTTCAGGTACGCATGGAACTACGGCTGCCGGGAGCGTAGGCCCCTTCCTCATCCTGGCCCACCCGTGATCCGTGGGCGGGCACCGTCGAATTCCACATTGAGGCAAACTGACCTCTTCTAAATGACCGTGCGGGATTCAGCTGTACGGATCTTG
>JRHI01002370.1_pt1 | contig 13067 bp, 10 predicted proteins | sample 215371 | NCBI WGS metagenome assembly JRHI01 (sample SAMN02929681, study PRJNA255918) | sediment metagenome | biome: cave system; feature: Ice Cave; material: Sediment; isolation source: sediment from deep within a dark volcanic ice cave with no known source of... ...
GGGCGGCGGCTTCCGGCCCGGTCCCGGCGGTGGTGGTGGCGGCGGTGGTCCGCGCACGGGTGGCGGCTTCGGCCGTCCCGGTGGCGGCCCGGGCGGTGGCTTCGCCGGCCGCGGCGGTCCCGGTGGTGGCCCGGGTGGCGGTCCCGGAGGTCGTGGCGGCCCCGGTGGCGGCTTCGCCGGCCGCGGCCGTCCCGGTGGTCAGCGGCCGCGGCGCAAGAAGCGTCGTCGCAGCTTCGAGGACCTCGGCCCCGCGTCGATGCCGCAGCTCACCCCGAAGGACGCGCCCGTTCCCGAGGGCGAGATCGTGATCCCGCGCGGCATCACGCTCCAGGAGCTGGCGCCGAAGTTCAACCGCACGACGGCCGACCTCGTCCGCATCCTCTTCGACGCGGGCGAGATGGTCACCGGCACGCAGTCGCTCGCCGACGAGATGGTCGAGCTGATCGCCGAGGAGCTCGGTGCCGAGGTGCTCATGGTCGAGCCCGGCCAGGAGGCCGAGCTCGAGCTGCAGGCGCTGCTGGGCGAGGACGACGAGGACGACGAGGCGCTCCTCGAGCCGCGCGCACCGGTCGTCACCGTCATGGGCCACGTCGACCACGGCAAGACCACGCTGCTCGACCGGATCCGGGAGGCCAACGTCGTCGCGAGTGAAGCCGGTGGCATCACCCAGCACATCGGCGCGTACCAGGTCGAGACCAAGGGCCGCCCGATCACGTTCATCGACACGCCCGGCCACGAGGCGTTCACCGCGATGCGCGCGCGTGGTGCCGACGCGACCGATGTCGTCGTGCTCGTGGTCGCCGCCGACGACGGCGTCATGCCGCAGACGGTCGAGGCGATCAACCACGCCCGGGCCTCGGAACGGCCGATCGTCGTCGCGATGACCAAGATCGACCGCGACAACGCCGACCCGACTCGCGTCCGCCAGCAGCTGGTGGAGCGCGAGCTCGTGCCCGAGGAGTGGGGCGGCACGACGATCGTCAACGAGGTGTCGGCGCCCGAGGGAATCGGCGTCGACGAGTTGCTCGACTCGATCGTGCTCGTCGCCGACCTCGAGGACCCGCCGCTCGCCGCGAACCCGAAGGCACCCGCACGCGCCTTCGTGTTGGAGTCGAACCTCGACGCCGGTCGCGGCCCCGTCGTCACCGCGTTGGTGGAGCGGGGCACGCTGCGCGTCGGCGACCCCATCGTCGCCGGCTCGGGTTGGGGCAAGGTACGGGCGATGTTCGACGACGCGGGCCGGCAGGTCGCCGAAGCGGGTCCGTCGGTACCGGTCGAGGTGCTCGGGCTCGACGACGTGCCGCTCGCGGGCGACGAGCTGCGGGTGGCTCCCGACGAGAAGACGGCCCGGACGGTCGCCGAGGCCAGGGGCCGGCGGCGACGCGCCGCGAGCATGGCCCACCCGATGTCGCTGGCCGGCGGAGCCCGGCTGGAGGACATCTTCGCCATGGTCCAACGAGGCGAGGTCGCGACGCTGAACCTCGTGCTCAAGGCCGACGTGCAGGGTTCGCTCGAAGCGCTCACCGACGCGCTCCGGCGTATCGACCAGGAGCGCGACGAGGTCCGTCTGTCGTTCGTGCACCGCGCCGTCGGTGGCATCAGCGAGTCCGACATCGACCTTGCCGCGGTGTCGAACGCGACCGTGATCGGCTTCAACGTCCGACCCGACCGCAAGGCCCGCGAGCGCGCCGAGCACGAGGGCGTCGAGCTTCGCCTGTACGAGGTGATCTACCAGGTCCTCGACGACGTGAAGAACGCGCTGCTCGGTCTGCTCAAGCCGGAGTTCGAGGAGATCGTCACCGGTGACGCCGAGGTCCGCGAGATCTTCAGCATCCCGCGCATCGGCCGGGTCGCCGGGTGCTACGTGCTCAACGGCACGATCACCCGCGGATCGAAGGTGCGGTTCCTGCGGGACGGCACGGTCATCTGGAACGGCGCGATCGCGTCGCTCCGGCGGTTCAAGGAGGACGTGCGCGAGGTCAACGCGGGCTTCGAGTGCGGTATCGGGCTCGAGAACTTCCAGGACCTCAAGCCCGGCGACGTGATCGAGACCTACAACCTGCGCGAGATCGCCCGCACGTAGGACGGCCTCGTGCCCACCCGGCCTGCGAGGATGGAGTCATGCACGCGGCGGCGGTCTGCTTCGATCTCCACGTGCCGGAGAGCCGGTCGCTGAAGGCGAAGCGCTCCGCGGTGCGCCCGATCGTCGACGGCCTCCGCCATCGCTTCCACGTTTCGGTGGCGGAGGTCGACCATCAGGACCAGTGGCAACGGGCCGCCATCGCGGTGGCGGTGGTCGCCGAGAGCAGCCGGCAGCTCGAGCGGGTGCTCGACTCGGTCGAGCGCTTCGTCGCCAACGCACCTGCGGTGGAGCTGCTCGACCACGAGACGGCCTACCTCGAGCCCGGAGACGCAGCGGAGGCCTGGGCGGACGCCCAAAACGGCCCTGACGAACCAGACGAAGCAGAGGCCGGGGCGGACGCCCGGACCCATCGAGACGAGAGGTGATCTGCATGGCTCGCCGGCAGTACGGAGCCAGGCGGTATCCGCGCAGCGCCCGCGTGAACGAGGTGGTGCGCGAGGTCGTCGCCGAGGAGGTGGAGCGCTTGTCGGATCCGCGCCTCGAGCTCATCACGGTCACGGGCGTCGACGTGAGTGCCGACCTCCGGGAGGCGACGGTCTACTATTCCGCGCTCGGTTCGAGTGACGAGGCGGCAGTGGCCCTGCGGTCGGCGGCTCCGCACCTGCGGTCGGTGCTCGGCCGGCAGGTGCGGCTGAAATATCTGCCCCGGCTCTCGTTCGCCGAGGACCCGGGGGTGGTGCAGGGTCGTCGTGTCGAGGAGCTCCTCCGGGATCTTCAGCGCCATGACCGACCCGATCATGGTGGGAACTAGCGGAGGCGACCTGTGAGCGCGTCGACGACGGCCGGGAGCGCGGAACCGGTGAGCGACGCGCTCGATCGCGCCGCCGCGGTCATTGCCGGTGCCGATTCGGTCGCGCTCGCGTGCCACGTCAGTCCTGACGGTGACGCGCTCGGGTCCATGCTCGGACTGTTCCACGCGCTGCGCGCCGCCGGCCGCCCCGCGGTCGCGTCGTTCCCGAGCCCGTTCGTCGTCGCGCCGCACTACCGCGACTTCCCGGGCCTGGAGCTGCTCGCTCCGCCGAGCGCCTTTCCGGCCGAGCCCGCGGTGATGGTCACGTTCGACTGCGGCTCGTTGAACCGGTTGGGTGATCTGGAGCAGATCGCGAAGGCCGCGGCCGAGCTGATCGTCATCGACCATCACGTGTCGAACGATCGCTACGGGTCGATCAACGTCATCGATCCCGACGCCGCCGCGAGCGGTGTGCTCGTGCGCCGGCTCATCGACCGACTCGGTCTCCCTCTCGAGCGCGACGCCGCCTTGTGCCTCTACGCCGCGCTCGTGTGCGACACCGGCCGTTTCCAATACGACACCACCACGGCCGAGGTCTTCGACCTGGCGCGCGAGCTCGTCTCGTTCGACGTGCCGGTGTCGCGTCTGTCGCGGACGCTGTTCGAGGAGCACCGCTTCGCATACCTGCAGCTGCTGGGCGAGGCGCTGGCCCGGGCCGAGCTCGTTGGTGAGCAACGCTTCGTCTGGACCGCGGTCACGCAGGACATGCTCGTCCGCCATGGCGTGACGATCGAAGAGGTCGAAGGTCTGATCGACATCCTGCGCCGAACGTCGGAGGCCGAGGTGACGTGCGTGCTGAAGGAGGAGGTCGACCAAGCGGTGCGCGTGAGCCTCCGTTCGCTCGGTGAGGTCGACGTCCGTCACATCGCCGAGCAGCACCACGGGGGCGGCCATCGCTTCGCCGCCGGCTTTACGTCGACCGACGACATCGCGACGATCGTTCGCAGCATCCGCGCCGCGCTCTGAGGTGGGCGCGGACCGGAGCCCCAGGAGCAAGCGAGCGAGCGAGACAAGCATTGACGGTCTCCTTGTCGTCGACAAGCCGGCCGCGTGGACGTCCCACGACGTCGTGGCGAAGCTCCGTTCGGCGTTCCGGCAGCGGCGCATCGGTCATGCGGGCACGCTCGACCCCGACGCCACCGGTGTGCTGCTCGTCGGTCTCGGCCGGGTCACCCGGCTGCTCCGCTACCTGCAGGAGCGCACGAAGGTCTACCGGGGCGACGTGGTGTTCGGCATCGCGACCGACACGCTCGACGCGTCGGGAACGGTGGTCGACGAGACCGCGATGGTGTTGCAGCGCAGCGACGTCGCCGCGGCCGCGGCCCGCTTCGTCGGCGACATCGAGCAGGTGCCACCGATGGTCTCGGCGGTGAAGGTGGACGGCCGCCGTCTGCACGAGCTGGCCCGCAAGGGCGAGGAGGTCGAGCGCGCGCCGCGCCCCGTGCGCATCGACCGCTTCAGTGTGGAGGCGTTCGTCCCCGGTGCACACCCCGTTGCGACGGTCGAGGTGGAGTGCAGCTCAGGCACCTACGTCCGCACGCTCGCGGCCGACCTGGGTGAGGCGCTGGGCGGGTGCGCGCACCTCGCGGCCCTCCGCCGGCTCGCGGTCGGGTCGTTCAGCCTCGCCGAAGCGCATCCGCTCGACGAGATCCTGAGCGAGCCCGGTCGTGACCTGCTCACACCGGCCGAGGCGATGCGCGACCTGCAACGAATCGAGCTCGACGACGCCGGGATGCGAGCCGTCTCGTACGGGCAGGCTCTCCCTGTCGACGGGCTGGGTCCCACCGCCGACGCTGCGGGACCGTTCGCGCTGGTCGACCGGCTCGGCGCGCTGCTCGCGGTGTACGAGCGCCGCGACGCAGTCATCAAGCCCTCGGTCGTGCTCGCGCCGGCGGGTTCGCTCCATCCTGCGCCGCGACCTTCCGGCCGCCCGGGCGACGAGCGTGCGCCCGAGCACGAGCAGGCCTGATGCGCGTCGTGCGCAACCTCGAAGACGTCACGCGCGTCAGCGACGGCAGCGTGGTGACGATCGGCGCGTACGACGGTGTGCATCTCGGCCATCAACGCGTGCTCCATCTCGTACGCGAGCTGGCCAGCGCGCGCGGGCTCGAAGCCGCGGTCGTGACCTTCGACCGTCATCCCGCCCAGGTCGTGCGCCCGGAATCGGCACCGAAGCTGCTCACGAGCCTCGACCAGAAGCTGGAATTGCTCGACGCAACCGGCGACGTCGACGTGTGCTGCGTGCTCACGTTCGACGAGGCTCGGAGTCACGAGACGGCGGAGGATTTCGTCACCGAGGTGCTCGTCGAGAAGCTGCGGGCCCGCCGCGTCGTGGTGGGGGAGGACTTCCACTTCGGCCACAAGCGCGGCGGCAACGTGCCCCTTCTCGGACGCATGGGCGCGGAGCTTGGCTTCGAGGTGCTCGGTCTGGCCCTCGTGGCGGTGGAGGGTGACGGGGGTGGCACGATCTACTCGTCGACCCGCATCCGTGAGCTGCTCGCGGAGGGCGACGTGACGGAGGCAGCCCGGTTGCTCGGGCGTCCGCACGAGGTGCGCGGCATCGTGACCGAGGGCGACCGCCGCGGCCGAACGCTGGGTTTTCCGACCGCCAACCTCACGGTGCCGAGCGAGATCTGCCTGCCCGCCGACGGGATCTACGCGGGCACCTTCGTGGCCGACGACGGCGTGTCGCGCCCGGCCGCGATCTCGCTCGGACGGCGCCCGACGTTCTACGACCACGCCGACATGTCGTTGCTCGAGGCGTACGTGCTCGACTTCGACGGCGACCTCTACGGCCAGCAGGCCGGCGTCCGCTTCGTCGAGCGGCTGCGCGGTGAGCAGCGCTTCGACAGCGTCGACGCGCTCGTCGAGCAGATGAGTCGCGACGTGGAGGCGACCCGGCGGGCCATCGCGGGCCCCTGAGCGCAGCGGTCCCGTCTACGCCGAGATCTTCGGTCGGTCCCGTTCCGCTTGCCGCGTCCGCGCCCGTCGTCTCCGGCGGGTCATGGCGTGCTCGTCCGGTCGGACCGGGCGCGACGGGAGCCAGATCGCGACGACGACGGCTCCGAGCAGCGCGGCGAGCGCGCCGACCAGCACGCCGTCGTGGAGACCGCCGACGAACGCGGCGCGCGCGTGCTGGGCCAGTGCCGCGCCCGCCGGTCCGCCGACGCGGTTCGCGACCTCGATCGCCGCCCCGACCTGGTGCTTGATCAGGTGCAGCACCGGTGGTGGCACCGGCTTGCCGCGGAGAAACGATCCGATGTCGGAGCCGTAACGCGACGCGAGGATGCTGCCGATCACTGCGACACCAAGCGCGCCACCGACTTGGCGCGTCGTGTCGTTCACGGCCGAGCCGACGCCCGCCTTCTCACGCGGGAGCGCCCCCATGATCGAGTCGGTGGCGGGCGTCATGGCCAGTGCCATCCCGACCGCCATCAACATCATCCGCCAGACGAGGTCGCCGTAACCCGTGCGCGTTGTCACCTGCGACAGCAGCGCCAACCCCGCGGCCACCACGAAGAGCCCGACGGACACCGTGATCTTCGTCCCGACCTTCTCGTTCACGCGTGCGCTGAGCGGCGCGACGACCATGAGCACCAACGCGAGCGGCAAGAGACGCACACCGGTCTGCAACGGTGTGTAACCGAGGACGAACTGGAAGTACTGGGTGAGGAGGAAGGTCGTGCCGAACAGCGCGAAGAAGACGAGCATGATCCCCACACTCGCGGCGGAGAAGCGCGGATTCTCGAAGAACTTGACGTCGAGCATCGGGTGGGAGCTGTGCATCTCCCAGACCAGGAACACGACGAGCAACACGGTCGAGACGGCGAAGGCTTCGAGCACTCGGGTGTTGCTCCACCCGACGTTGGGAGCCTCGATGATCCCGTACACGAGCGAGGCGAGTCCGACGATCGAGAGCAGCGCGCCGACGAGATCGAGTCTGGGTGCCGACGGGTCGCGCGACGTCGGCACGAGCAGCAGGCCGGCCACGATCGCGATGACGACGATCGGTATGTTCACCAGGAAGATCGAGCCCCAGTAGAAGTGCTGGAGAAGGAACCCGCCCGCGAGCGGGCCGAGCGCGATGCCGATGCCAGCGACACCGGCCCACACGCCGATCGCGCGCCCGCGCTCCCGATCGTTGGTGAAGACGTTGGTGAGGATCGACAGGGTCGACGGCATGATGAATGCGCCGCCTACGCCCATGAGCGCGCGGGTGGCGATCAGCTGATCCGGTGTCGATGCGAGCGCGGAGAGCAGCGAGCCGAGCCCGAAGATCGCAAGCCCGGCCTGGAGGGCGCCACCGCGGCCGAAGCGGTCGCCGAGGCTGCCGGCCGGCAGCAGCAGGCAGGCGAACACGAGCGTGTAGGAGTCGACCATCCACTGGAGCTGGCTGTCGGTCGCGTGCAGCTGCCGCACGAGGGTCGGGAGGGCCACGTTGAGGATGGTGTTGTCGAGCGTGATGGCGACGAGGCTGAAGCAGAGGACGCCCAGCACCCACCAGCGCCGGTGGTCGCCGGCGCCTCCGGCGCGGGCTCCCGCAGTCGTCGACACGCCGCCCTCGGCCATATACCGGGCGCTACCCACGGCGCAACGGACCGTCACGATCCGGCGCGGAGACCGCCCGACCAGCGGGAACAGCCCGCCCCGCCACCTCGAGCGGCCCGCCGGTGGCCGTAGCGCGCCGTGGTAGCATTGCTGCAGTTCGTCGGCACGCGGCCGATGGATGATTCGCCCTCCAACGCCGGAACGAAGGTTCGCGCCAAGGCATGCCCGATACCGCAGCCACGATCAGCGAGCACCGCCTCCACGAGACCGACACGGGATCGCCGGAGGTCCAGATCGCGCTCCTGACGGGGCGTATCAACCACCTCACCGATCACCTGAAGGTCCACAAGAAGGACCATCACTCGCGTCGGGGACTGCTCATGCTCGTCGGTCAGCGACGCCGGCTGCTCGACTACCTGCGTCGCAACAACGTCGAGCGATATCGAGCCCTGATCGCGAAGCTCGGTCTGCGTCGATAGGCGAATGGAGCGGCCGTCAGGCCGCTCCTCCCGCGTAACACAACAGACGCCCGCGTAATACAACAGACGCATTGCAAGACTCGCGAGACGACATCGGTTGTCAGTCGCCACCGCCCGGGCCCGTCGGCCGGGGCCGTGACAACTGGGAACCGGGGCCTCTCGCCGAGAAACGAGAGGAGAGCGTTCCATGGCGGACGCCATCCGGGTCTCCGGCCCGATCAATGATTCCGGTCTCACGATGTCGATCGAGGCCGGGAGGCTCGCCCAGCTGGCCGACGGCGCCGTCGTCGTGCAAGTGGGGGACACGACTGTCCTGACGACCGTCGTGACGAGCAAGCCACGCGAAGGCATCGACTTCTTCCCGCTCACCGTCGATGTCGAGGAACGGATGTACGCGGCGGGCAAGATCCCGGGTTCGTTCTTCCGTCGTGAGGGTCGCCCCGGCGAGCAGGCGGTCCTGACGTGTCGGCTCACCGACCGTCCACTGCGCCCGTCGTTCCCCGAGGGGTTCCGCAACGAGGTCCAGGTCATCTCCACGATCATCGGCGCCGACCTCGAGAACCCACACGACGTCGCGTCGATCAACGGCGCGTCGGCGGCGCTCATGGTGTCCGGCATCCCGTTCGACGGGCCGATCGGCGCGGTGCGGATGGCCCATCGCGACGGAACGTGGCACGCGCACCCGACGTATCAGGAGGGTGACCAGTCGACCTTCGAGCTCGTCGTCGCAGGCCGTCGTACCGACGCCGGCGACATCGCGATCATGATGGTCGAGGCCGGCGGTACCGAAGCGACGTGGGAGCTCTACGAGCAGGGCGCGCCGAAGGTCACCGAGGACGTCATCGCCGGCGGGCTCGAGGCGTCGAAGCAGTGGATCGCGGCGTCGATCGACCTGCAGCTCCAGCTGCGCAAGGAATTCGAGAGTCAGCGCGGGCCGATCGAGGCGATCGAGTACGACGTTCGCGTCGACTACGAGCCCGACGTCTTCGACGCGGTTGCCGCACAGGTTCGAGCGGCAACCGAGGAGGCGATGGCAATCGCCGACAAGGCGGCCCGCAACGGTCGTCTCGAGGAGGTCGAGCGCGAGCTGTCCCAGGCGCTCGTCGGCGCCGAGGACGCGCCCGGTCCGTTTGCAGAGCGCGCCGGCCAGGTTCGCAAGGCGTTCCGCTCGCTGCAGAAGCAGGTGGTCCGTACCCGCATCGTCAACGAGGGCCGCCGCATCGACGGTCGCGGTACCACCGACATCCGGCCGTTGTCGGCTGATGTGGGGTTGATCCCGACCGCGCACGGCACGGGCCTGTTCCAGCGGGGCGAGACCCAGGTCCTGTCGGTGACGACGCTCGGCATGCCACGTATGGAGCAGATGCTCGACACGATCGGCATCGACGACAAGAAGCGCTACATGCACCACTACAACTTCCCGCCGTTCTCCACCGGCGAGACGGGGCGTGTCGGCTCGCCGAAGCGTCGCGAGATCGGTCACGGCGCGCTGGCCGAGCGTGCGCTCGTGCCGGTCGTGCCGAGCGCGACCGAGTTTCCGTACACGCTGCGGGTCGTGTCCGACGTGCTGTCGTCGAATGGCTCGACGTCGATGGGCTCGGTGTGCGGCTCGACCCTGTCGTTGATGGACGCGGGCGTGCCGCTGAAGGCGCCGGTCGCGGGCATCGCGATGGGACTCGTCTACCACGATGGGCGCTATACGACCCTCACCGACATCCTCGGCGCCGAAGATGCGTTCGGCGACATGGACTTCAAGGTGGCGGGCACCGCTGAGTTCGTCACCGCGCTGCAGCTCGACACGAAGATCGACGGGCTCCCCGCCGACGTGCTCAACCAGGCGCTGCAGCAGGCGAAGGAAGCGCGGCTGAAGATCCTCGACGTGATGCACGCGACGATTGCCGAGCCACGCTCCGAGGTCCGTGACACCGCACCGAAGATCATGAGCTTCGAGATCCCGATCGACAAGATCGGCGAGGTGATCGGTCCGAAGGGCAAGGTCATCAACACCATCCAGCAGGAGACCGGCGCCGACATCTCCGTGAGCGACGACGGGGTGGTCGGCACGGTCAGCATCGGGTCGAAGGACGGCGCGCAGGTCGAGGAGGCCCGGCGCAGGATCCATCTCATCCTGGAGCCGCCCACCGCCGAGCTCGGTGCGGAGTATCCGGGCCGCGTGGTGAACATCACCAAGTTCGGCGCGTTCGTGAACATTCTTCCGGGACGCGACGGTCTGCTGCACATCTCGAAGCTCGGTGGTGGCAAGCGCATCGACCGGGTCGAGGACGTCCTGTCGCTCGGCGACGAGGTGCAGGTGCGCGTCGACGACATCGACAACTCCGGCAAGCTGTCGTTGTCGCTCGTCGGTGCCGAGACCGGCGGCGACAGCAGCGGCGGCGGCACCGAGTCGACCGGCGACGGCGCGACCGGGGGCGGCAACGGTCGCCGCGACGGCGCGGGCGGTCAACGCGAGCTCGCGTCGTTCGACGACGTGTGGGACGGGCAGGCCCGTGAGGCGTTCGGCGACCTGGGTCCGTCCGAGCGTGAAGGCGGCGCGCGCGGTGATCGGGGCGACCGCGGTGGTGACCGGCGACCGCGTCGGCGCCCGCGACGCTGAGCGCGCGAATGGTCCCGATTCCTGCTACAGGGCGTGGTCGGGCGGGTCGATGACGAGGCCATCATGAGCGCAGCGCCGCACGACCTCGCAGGAATCAACCACACCGTGCTTAACGACGGCCTGCGGGTCGTCACCGAGAACATGCCGGAGCTGCGCTCCGCCGCGGTCGGCTTCTGGGTCGGCACCGGCTCGCGCGACGAGACCGGACGGCTCGCCGGTGCGAGTCACTTTCTCGAGCACCTGCTGTTCAAGGGGACCGCGGAGCGGTCGGCCCGCGCGATCGCGGAGGCGGTCGAATCGGTCGGCGGCGAGATGAACGCGTTCACGACGCAGGAGTACACGGCGTTCTACGTTCGTGTGCCCGACGATCACCTCGGGCTCGCGGTCGACGTGCTGTCCGACATCATGTGGACTCCTGCGTTCCGTACCGACGAGGTCGAGTCCGAGCGTCAGGTGATCCTCGAAGAGATCCGTATGCGCGACGACACGCCCGACGACGTCGTGCACGAGCTGTTCGCCGAGGCGGCGTACCCCGATCATCCGCTCGGCCGCGAGGTGTTGGGGAGCCAGAAGTCGATCGAGGCGATGCGCGTCGACGACATCTCGGGCTACCACCGCGCGCATTACAAGCCCGGCAACGTCGTCGTCGCCGCGGCCGGGAACCTGGCGCACGACGAGGTCGTCCGTCTCGTCGAGAAGGGCCTGCCACGCGAGGGTGGCGTGCGGCCCGAGCGCCTCATCGGCGACCTGCGCGAGCCGCAGACGCTACGCGTGGCACGGCGTCCCTCCGAGCAGGCGCACATCGTTCTTGGGATGCGCGCCCTGTCGCGTGTCGACCCCGACCGCTACGCCTTGTCGGTGCTCAACCAGGCGCTCGGTGGGGGTATGTCGTCGCGGCTGTTCCAGGAGATCCGCGAGCGCCGAGGGCTTGCGTACTCGATCTTCTCCTACCGCAGCGGTTTCGAGGAGACCGGCGCGCTGGCTGTGTACGCGGGCACCGGCCCCTCTCACGCGCACGAGGTGCTCTCGGTGCTGCACGGAGAGCTCGACCGGCTCGCGTCCGACGGACTCGCGGAGGCCGAGCTCGAGGCGGCGAAGGGTCATCTGAAGGGCTCGATGGCGTTGGGCCTCGAGAGCTCCTCGAGCCGGATGCACCGGCTCGGGCGTACCGAGCTCGTGCTCGACGACGTACCGACGCTCGACGAGCTCGTCGCCCACGTCGACGCCATCTCCACGGACGACGTCGACCGGGTCATCCAGCGGGTGATCGCACAGGAGCCCCGCGTCCTCGCGGTCGTCGGACCGTTCGACGCCGACGACTTTGCCTGAGCCGTCCAACCCGGCTTCGGCCGGCGGTCGGTAGTCTCCAGGCATGGTTCGGGTCGGTGTGTTCGGCGCGGGCGGCCGGATGGGGTCGACGGTATGCCGTGCCGTCGCCGACGATCCCGACCTGGAGCTCGTCGGGGCCGTCGACCCCTACCACGCCGGCATCGATCTCGCGCAGCTCGGTCTGCCCGGTACCGGTGTGCAGGTCTCGGCCAACGCCGACGCGCTGGCCCATGCCGGAGCCGAGGTGGCGGTCGACTTCACGGTGGTCGAGGCGGCCCGCGACAACATGCGCTGGTGCGCCGAGAACGGCGTGCACGTGGTCGTCGGTACGACCGGATTCAGTCGCGAGGACCTGGCCGACCTCGAAGCGCGGTTCCACGAGTCGACCGCCAACGCCGTCGTCGCACCCAACTTCGCCATCGGCGCGGTGCTGATGATGCGCTTCGCCGAGATCGCGGCCCCGTACTTCGAGACCGGAGAGATCATCGAGCTGCACCACGACGCGAAGGCGGACGCTCCGTCGGGCACGGCCGTCCTCACCGCGGAGCGCATGGCCGCGGCAGGCAAGGAGTGGGGGCCCGATCCGACCACGAAGGTCGTCGTACCCGGTGCACGCGGGGCGCTCGTCGCGGGATCGATCCCCGTGCACTCCGTGCGACTCAGGGGGCTGGTCGCGCACCAGGAGGTGATCCTGGGTACGACGGGTCAGTCGCTCACCATTCGCCACGACTCCTACGACCGAGCGTCGTTCATGCCCGGTGTCCTGCTGGCGATCCGGGCCGTGCGCGACCGTGCCGGACTCACCGTCGGGCTCGACACGCTGTTGGGCCTCTAGTTGACGCTCACCGGGGTGGTCGAGCGCAGCGCGGACCGCGGAGCCGGAGGCGGGGCCGAGAGCGTCGCCCACGTGGTCTTGCGGTCGAACGAGGTGACGATGATGCCCCACTCGTCGGCGAGGTCGTCGACGATGCGGAGGCCGTAGCCGCCGGTCGCGGGCGCGGGTTCGCGCGACTCCGGCATCACCGAGCTGCCGTCGCTCACGCGTACGTGCAGCCACCGGTCGGTGAGCTCCACCTGCAGGACGAAGTCGGAACGAGCGTGGAGGATCGCGTTGCCGACGAGCTCGGCCACGACGAGTGCCGCGGTGTCCCTGAGGTCACCGAG
>JRHI01002371.1_pt1 | contig 13067 bp, 14 predicted proteins | sample 215371 | NCBI WGS metagenome assembly JRHI01 (sample SAMN02929681, study PRJNA255918) | sediment metagenome | biome: cave system; feature: Ice Cave; material: Sediment; isolation source: sediment from deep within a dark volcanic ice cave with no known source of... ...
GTCGAGGGCCCCTCAAGGCTCGAAAATCAACACCCTGCTAGAGGCGGTCAGGGGATGCAGGCAGCACTCCCCGAGTCCGTGAAGGTGGATCCTGAGACAGGCACGAAGGCCCATTGGTACGAGGTGGCGTGGAGAGTGAGAGCGAGCACCCCAAAAGTGGTGTTGTTCTTGACCACAGAGTTGGCCACGTATTTGCCGGAGCCGGCGCGGCTCTCCCCGCCCGTCCCGACCACGAACTCGCGGATGCCGTTGGGATCGGCGACGCCCGCCGCGGTCTGGGGCGCGAAGCGCTGGTAGAGGTGGTCGTGGCCGGCCAGCACAACGTCCGCATGAGCGTTCTCGAGGATCGTCCAGAGCGGCTTGGTGGCGGTGGACGAGTAGGCGGCGCTGAACAGGGGACGGTGCCAGTACGCCAGCGTGCAGGTGGCGGGGTGGGCGGCGAGGTCGTTGCTCAGCCATACACCCTGCGGCGAGGTCGCGCTGCAGCCGCCGGCGTGGGAGCACTGCGAGTTGAGTGCGATGAAGTGCCAGGCGCCGACGTCGAAACTGTAGTAGCCCTTGCCGGACGGACCGGCCGCGGCCCCGAAGTAGCCGAAGTAGCCCTTAGCGCCGGCGTTCGCGGTAGTGCAGTCGCTCGCCCCCGACGTCAGGTATTCGTGATTGCCTATGGCGGGGTGGGTGATCGGCTTGACCTGGCCCCAGCTGGGGTCGTAGGAGCCTGCGTAGGCGCTGCTCGAGCCGCAGAGGTACTGGGTGTCGCCGAGGTCGAGCACCGCGCTGTAGCCGCCGCCGATGAGCAGGCTGCTGGTTGCAGTCTGCGCGCACTTGTTCTGCGTCCCCGCCCCGCCGTTGAAAGCCGGGTCCTGCGGCGAGCAAGCGATGTCGCCGGCGGCCGCGATGACGGGGTCGGCTGCGCTCGCGCTCGGGACGGGGGTGACACCCAGTGCGGCAGCGACGATCACCCCGCTAAACGCGAACGAACGGAGGCGGCTCACGTCGGCGTCACGGCGGCGTTAGCGGCGGTGAACCAGGAGGAGGCGAGCACGATAAAATCCTACGCTCCCGGTACCATGCGGCGCCGGACCTGCGGTCGGTCGCTTTGGCCACTCCCTGTGCATGGAGGGGTCGCCGCGCTGAGCCAGGGATCGTGGTGGCTGGCGGTCGGTGGTAGGTTCGCGTCGACGTCATCAGGCACGGACGCGCACGGCCTCACGTGTCGTGACTTGAGGCACGGTCAGTTGAGCACTCCTCACGCGCCGTGGTCGTGGGCGGGGTGGAGGCGGTGCTCGTGGCTCCCCAGGGTCATCGACGGTCGGGTGCGGGCCTCCTGGGCGTTGCTGTGGGCACGCGATCGATCTCTGCGGTGTGGTCGGCGCGGTTCCGACGCCAGGCCACGACGTGGAAGAGCGACGGGAAGGCGGCCGCCGGTCGGTGGATGGTCCCGAGCCAGGCGCGGCCGCCCCAGTCCCCGCCCCGCTGATGGGGAGGGTGCTGACGAGAGGAGGAAGGGGCAGAGGCCGGGGCGGGCGGCGGTGGCGAACTACTCCACCGCGTATCCGCGCCGCCCGGCCCTATCAGGAGCGGCGGCAGCGGTTCACACCGCGCCGCTCCCAGGATTGGTTTGCGACAACGGCAGCCGCGTTGCGCAAACGATCGCCCAGACCACCCCCGACCGCGTCAGGGCGCTGGTCCTCTCCCCTCCCCTCCCCGGCGCCGGCGACCGAGTCCTGAGCCCCACCGCCGAGCAGGAGTTCTGGTACCAGGCGTTCCACCAGCTCGATCTCGCCGCCGATCTCATCGACGGGAGTGCCGCTGCGGTCCGCGCCTACCTCGAACACTTCTGGTCGCATTGGTCTGGCCCCGAATACCGGCAGCCGGACGGCGATCTGGAGCAGTTGGTCGAGTTCTATGCCGCCCCGGGAGCCTTCACCGCATCGATCGGCTGGTACCGCGCCGGCTCAGGTACGGTCGTGCGCAGCCTCGCCGAGGTACCGCCGGGCGCCGGCAAGCGCATCGCGGTTCCCACCACCATTCTGTGGCCGGAGCACGACCCGCTGTTTCCGCTGGCGTGGAGCGATCGCATCGACGAGTTCTTCACCGCGGCGACGGTGCGCCCGGTGCGGGAGTCGGACATTTCGTTCCCCCCGAAGCACCGCAGGACTTCGCATCGGCGGTGCTGGAAACGCTCGACGCGCAGGGTGGCGACTGAGTCGCCGGGTGATGCGCGAGGTGCGTTCTGCGTGCGACGGTTCTAGGTCGACCTACGCCGCCACGGGCGCCGCTGCCGGCTGCACCTTGATCTCTGGGGCCCCGACGGCGACCAGCGCATCGCCCAGACGCAGGCCGAGTCTCCACGCCCGCCCCGGAGGGAGGTCGACGGCCTGACAGCGCATCACCGTCGCTGTGACCGGCTCGGTGTCCCAGCGGCTCAGTTGGAGGGCCGTGCCCGGCGCGAGTGCGACGGGTGAGAGCACCAGTGCACCGTCTTTGCTGATGTCCTCTGTCACCGCCCACGGCGAGTCATCGTCGCTGCCAAGGCGAACCGGGACTGCCACCTGCGCGCGAGGATGCTTGCGACGGTACCTTCGAATCAGGTCGAGCTGTCCGATACGGTCCGGCGGACGGTTGAAGTCAAGCAGGAAACGTCTGGCGGTAAGGTCAACGGCGATCTGGGCGAGGACTGCGGCGGCGGTGCCTACAGGTTCCGTCCACTGGAGACCGACGAGCGTCCCCGACTCCGTGTGCTGTGCGCGACGAACCACGCCAATGGCGGAAAGGGACAAACCCGGCCACAGGACATCAAACCGCACCCGATCGCCGCTGCGCACGCGGCGCGGCAGGATCAGCGCCGCCCCGCCCTCGGACAGGTCGGACAGCACGCCGATGCCCTCGATCCCGCCCACGCGCCACCGCACCGGAAGGCCGGCGTGGGCGCGGGATGCGCTGCGGTAGTCAACGCTGCCCAGGGTCATGATGACCGCCGCGACAGCGAGGCTCACGATCCAGCCGCTCCACACCGTGTTGATCCAGAAAGCGGCCGGGTTGCCGTCGTGCCCGATGGCGAGGCGAAGCATCCCTCCAACGAAGCATGCGATGGCGTAGCCGGTCACGATGAGCGCCGGCATGACCAGCATCCGATCGGCGCCCCCGACGGCAGCCTTCGGGCTCACCGAGAAGCGCAGTTTCCGATGCGCGATCAAACCCACAGAGCTGCGCATGTACGTGTAGAAGCCGATCATGTGGAAGCGCTCCGTGGCGATGAACATCGCGTACCCGCGCCCGGTCAGCTTGAAAGCGATCATCGACGTCGCGTAGTACGCGACCAGCAACGCCACGAACGGCAACGTCAGGGAGCGGATCGGCAGAATCCCGGTGGCAACGGCGAGCGAGGGCGCCAGGTAGAGTCCGAGCCGCTGGAAGCCGTCGAAGTAGTGCATGACCGACGAGAGATAGTTGAGGCGCTGTGGGATGGTCAGCGCGCGGTTGGTGAGGAGCTTCTCCCGGCGCACCATCTGCATGGTCCCCTGTCCCCACCGCAGCCGCTGGAGGTGGTACGGCGCCGCCGTCTGGGCCGCCAGCCCGAGCGCGAGCACCTCGTTGTGGCACGCGGACGACCACCCAGCCGCGTGCAGGCGGAACGAGGTATGCATGTCCTCGGTGATCGTCTCGGTCGCGAAGCCTCCGATCTCCTCCAGCGCGGTGCGGCGCATGATTCCGCACGACCCGCAGAAGAACGAGGAGTTCCAGCGGTCCTTGCCCGGCTGCAGGATCCTGTAGAAGAGCTGCTGCTGGTGCCAGCTGCGCTTCTTGGCCAGCTTGGTGAGGTGCTGGAACGACTCGACGTTGTAGAACTCCTGCGGAGTCTGCACAAACGCGACCTTGGGGTCAGCGAAGTACCCGAGCGTCCGGTCGACAAATCCCGGCAGCGCCACGTGGTCGGCGTCGAAGATGGCGATGAATTCTCCACTGGTCCGCCCGATCGCCCAGTTGAGGTTGCCGGCTTTGGCACCGACGTTGTCGGGTCGGGTGATGTACCCCGCCCCCAACTGCTGCGCCAGCTGCCGCATCTCGGGACGCTTGCCATCGTCGAGCAGGTGGGTCTCGTGCGGGTACGGGATTGCCAAGGCCCCGAGCAGGGTGCGCCGCACCACCCAGACGGGCTCGTTGTACGTCGGCACCATGACGTCGACGGTGCGCCCGGGCTCCGCCGGTCGCCAGGTACGCCGCGGCCGTGTGTCCCACGCCGTGAAGAAGAACAGGATCGTGGAGAGGAACCCGTAGGCCTCGGCAAGCCACAGGGGGATAGCAAACCACAGCGCGGAGAGATTGAGCGTTCCGGTGAGCCGGTAGACAAGGTAGTAGAAGCCCACGCCTGTCGCCAGCAGGCACGCGCACGCGCGCAGCCACATGAAAGACCGGGATTCCCGTTGATCCACCCGTCGCTCCTCACACGCCAAAAGAGGGCCCGCCGTTCCTGACCCTGGGCCACCAAGCATCGGCGGGGATCGGTGACAGGTCGCAGGCGATCCCGCATCGGGTCCGTTTGCGCTGATCACAGGTTGTCACAGGGCCATCGGGTTCCGGAGCGAGCAGTGGCCGAGCACGTTGATGACCAAGGGAAGCGGGCACCTGCAGGCCGAGACCGCACGCGGCACCAGCACGGCGCCGCGCGCGGTCGGCTCTGAGGTCAGCTCTGCTGCGGGAGTGGCTGGAGCACCGCGAACGTGGCGTTCTCCGAGTCGTTCAGCACCGCGAAGCGACCGACCTCGGGGATGTCGTCGGGACCGACCAGCACAGTCCCGCCGAGCTCCTTGGCCTTGGCCGCGGTGGCATCGCAGTCGTCGACGGCGATGTAGGTCAGCCAGTTCGGCGCCGGAGCTCCCATCAGCCCGGCCAGCCCCGCGAAGTCCTCGCCACCATTGCGAGAGAACGTCGTGTACTCGCCACCGGGATAGGGTTGCGACTTGGCCTCCCATCCGAAGACCTCGCCGTAGAACCGCTTGGCAGCGTCGGAGTCATCGGCGTGGAGCTCGATCCAACACACCGCGCGCGCCGTGCGATACACGCCCCACCCGGGATTGTCGCCCGCCTGCCACAGCCCGATGACCGCACCAGCGGAGTCCTTGACCACGGCCATCGACCCGTAGGTCTTGACGTCCATCGGTTCGACGAGAACATCACCCCCGGCTGCCTTGACCGCCGCGACGGTGGCGCGCACGTCGGCCACCCCGATATAGGGCAGCCACGAGTTCGGCGCCGGGTTGTCACCGAGATCCATGACTCCACCGACGGCCTTGCCATCGAGCTGGTACACCGCGTATCCACCGAGGTCGGGGTCCGGGTCCTGGAAGGTGCTCCAGCCGAACAGGTCGCTGTAGAACCGCTTCGACGCCTCCACGTTCCTGGTGCCCAGGTCCATCCACGTTGGCTCGTTGACCGCCGCCACTGCTGCTTCTCTCATGCCGAACTCCTCACCAGATCTCCCGTGCCGTCTTCAGCGCGGCGAGTCTGCTCGATACGACGACCGTCTGGGGGCAAACTCATCGGTCGGCAGCCGCCGCGGCTGGACGCGCCCCGAGACGCCTAGAGGCGGCAGGCGTCGCTACCATCGTGCCATGACCACCGATACAGGGTCGAGACCACGCAGCGAGCCGCCCCAGCGTCCAGCGTTCCTCACCGCACCTCCACGCTCGGAGCCCAGTCCGCGATGGATCCGTGTGCTCTTCGGTGGCGTTGTCATCGCCGACAGCAGGCGAGCGATCGTACTCTGGGAACCGCCGCGACCGACGCCCACGTACTACATCCCGCAAGAGGACGTGCGGATGGAGCTGCTCGTCCCCAGCGGCCACACGCGGCAGTCGCAGGCCATGGGCCAAGCGTCGTACTGGAATGTGGAGGCGACCCCCAGGATCGCGGAGAACGCAGCTTGGTCGTATCCTCAGAGTCCTTTGGGTGCTCCCGAGATCGCGGCCTACGTCGCCTTCGACTGGAACCAGATGGATGCGTGGTACGAGGAGGATGAGGAGGTCTTCGTCCACCCCCGGGACCCGCACCATCGAGTCGATGCGATGAACAGCTCGCGGCACGTGCGTGTCGAGCTCGACGGTCAAACCGTGGCCGAGTCACGACGGCCGGTGCTGCTCTTTGAAACGGGCCTGCTGGTGCGCTACTACCTGCCGAAGCTGGATGTCCGCATGGACTTGTTCTCGCCATCGCCGACCGTGACCCAGTGCCCGTACAAGGGTACGGCAGCGCATTGGAATTTTGACGGAGACGCCGCACAGATCACGGATGTCGCATGGTCCTATCATTTGGCCCTACCCGAGTGCGCGAAGATCGCCAACCTGGTCGCTTTCTACAACGAGCGGGTGGATGCGATCTACGTCGACGGCGAACTGCAAGAGGCACCGGTGACGCCCTGGTCCAGGCCGAGGCAGTAGCCGGCGCGCCGTCCGCTAGTGTCGCGTGGTCACATCGTCGCTCTGCACTCCTACGGACGAAGCTGCGCGGCGAGGAACGGCGCCGGGTCGACGTAGACGCCGTTGTCTCGGATCTCGAAGTGAAGGTGTGGCCCCGTCGACCAGCCGCTCGAACCGAGTAGGCCAATCACCTGGCCGCGCCGCACCTTCTCACCGACCGTCACCAACACCTGGTCAAGATGACCGTACAGAGTCTCGTAGCCATCGGCGTGCTGTATGACGATGTAATTGCCGTAGCCAACGAGGTTGCCCGCAGCGTCCCGGCTCGAGGTGGCCAGGACCACGATGCCGTTGGCCGCAGCGCCCACCGGCGCGTCGAGCGGTGCAGCGATGTCGAGCCCGGTGTGGAAATGCGCGGAGAAGACGCTCTTGTACGTGAGCGGTGGCTCCAGCGCGACGTCCGTCGGCCCGAACCCCTGCGTCACCACGCCACCGACTGGGGCGTGGAAGGCGACGCGACCGGTGGGCAGCGGGGCAGGTCTTGCCGGGTTAATTAGCGCGGCCTGGATCGCCGCTGCCTGTGTCTGTTGGGTCTGCACGACGGTGATGTCGTAGGTGACCGCGGTCTGCACGTCGCGCGGCGCTTGCGCAGCGGCTGCGCGCAGCGTCGCCAGCTCGGCTGGCTGCTGCGCGACCGAACTGAAGAACTCGTATTCTTTCTGCAGGGTCCGGTCATACTCGCTGGCCAACTGTCCGTGCTGGTCGATGAGTGTAGTCCCCGTTGGAGTCAGCGCGCCCGGCGAACGTGATTTCAAGGCGAGCGGCGGATGTGACGGGCCGGGCATCCCGGCGAGCGTCGTGTTGACGTCGGCGATATGCTCATCGGCGGCCACAAGCCGGTCATGTTGCTGCGTGATCGACGTCTCGATGGCCACGAGGGTGCTCCAGGAGGAACTGCCAACAGTGGTGGTTGGCGCCACGTCGTGGGTGTGCGCTGCGCCGTGCGACGGAGACGGGAGCGACGCGGTTGCCGGCAGACGTGTCGCGCGAACGAGGCTCATAAGCACCGCTGCTGCGACGATGAGCGGCATCACCATCGGAATCCAAACCGCTGGCGGAACGGCGATGAACCGCGCATTGATCCGGTGCCAGCGCGACTTTGTGGTCAGTGCGACAACGCCGGCGAGCACCCCCGCGAGCAGGAGCAAAACGCCAGGCCCGGGCTGGATCGGCCCGAAGCCACCAGCACCGAAGCGCGTCCCAAGGGCGATGCGAGGGAGCGCTGGCCTCTCTCTGGTCAGCTCGGTTGGCGAGAAGTGGAGCAGCTCCGGCGGCTCCGCTGCGGCGGGACCTTGAGCCGCCTGCTGCAGGCCGGCTACCAGCATGGGGTCGGCCACCACGAGGTCGCCCGCGACCGTTGTCATGCCGGGATCCCCAGCAGTCGCACCCCTTCCGACTACAGCGCGGGGCGGGGCACTGCCGCTCGGCGCCGCCGGCGTTGTGGACTGTGAGTTTGGCGCCGGCGTGGGACTACACGTGGCTGTTGGTGTTGGCGTCGGCGTCGGCGTTGGCGTCGCCGTCGGTGTCGCTGTCGGTGTCGGTGTCGCCGTCGGTGTCGCTATCGGCGTCGGTATCGGTGTCGGCGTCGGTGTCGCTGTCGCTGTCGCTGTCGGGGATGATGTCGGACCCGCTGTTGCCAAGCACCCGGGCGCCGGTGAAGACAATGTCGTTGCGGTGCTGGCCATCCCGAGGGTCGGAGTCCGCGCGACCACTGAGCCAGCAGCGATGAGCGCCAGGCACCCGGTGGCGACGGCCCCGGCCGCACAACGGCGGGCGGACTCCAATCGGATCGTGGGTCGTTTCGCGTGCATGGCCGCCGGTTGGTACTTCATGGTGCTGACATCAGGCGCTGCTCTCGCCACAGCCACGCTGATGCCAGCTTAGTGCCGACGTCCCAATCAAGTCACGTTCATCCAGGGGCAGCCGAGCTGTGAGAGCCAACCCCACTGTGCAAGCGCTCCCTGGCGTCACGGGACACTCGCCGTGTGATACAGCCTCGGGGTGAGGATCGCAAAGACACCGCACGCCGCCAGCACAACGCCAAAGCCCCATCCCTCGATGAATGCCTTGTACAGGCTGGTCGCGCTGACGACAGTGGGTAGCGCGTGAAGTGCCGCTTCACTGATGGCAACGGCAAGAAGCCCGAGCCCGGCGCCCCGAAGCCGACTGGGCGCCATGAGCGCTGCGACGAGAAATCCCAACCCGATCCCACAAAAAGCGAGCTCCTCTCGATACGCGGCGAACCCGGTGATGTGTCCTGCGATGACGAGGCCGACGCCCAGGCCGCTCAGGGTCGCGCCGGCCGCACCGAATCGCCCGCCGCGCTCGACGAACCACGCGGAGACGAAGGTCAGCCCGATGGCCAACTCACCTCGCTGAGGTCCTTTTGCCACCTTCCGATCAGCACCGCCAACAGTCCTCCCACGACCAAGATGAGGCCCACCGCCACAGGGCTCTGGCGCGACTTCCATTCGAGCATGAAGTCATGCTGCCACGGTTACCCGCCACGATGATCCTGTCACGTTGCAGCAGGCGGAGCGGGGCCCTACACGGCCTGACCTGTGCCGCGTGGGCGGTCATCCACTGACCCGGCGCGGTTACATTGATGAGTGATCGACCGTCGGCTTCGTCTTCACTGGCACCCCGTGGGTGCCGACGACTTCGACATGCTCATTGATCGTGACATCTTCCCCATCGTTGAGCGGTGGACGAGACTCATCGCACTCTTTGAGGAGAAGAGCCGGATGCTCGAGAGGGCAGCGTCGGTGTTTCGGTGCGCGTAGCGGAGGTCGACGCAATGCATCAACACAGTTGGGGTCGGGCGCTGCTGATCCTGCGTTCGTTCCTGGGCATTGTCTATCTCAGCAATGGAGCAGCCAAGCTATTCGGGTTCAGTGGATTCAGCATCGGACCCTGGCGGCAGTTCCTGATCGACCGAGACGGTGCGCGGAGCATCCTCGCCAGTAACGTCCACAGTTCTGATCATGGCCTTGGCATCGCACGCGACCTGGCCAACAATTTCATACTTCCGAACTGGAGTTGGATCCAGTGGCTCGTAACCGTCGGCGAGGTCGCGGTCGGGCTAGGCCTGCTGCTCGGCATCTTCGGACGGCTTGCTGCGCTGGGCGGTCTCCTGATGGCTTTGCCGCTGTTCATCTTTGACCTCGGTGCGGGGGATGGACGTATGATTATTTGTTCGAGCCCGTTCTCCTGGGGATTCTCATGCTGACCCCGAACTTGCCGGGTATGGATCGCTTGCTCGTCAGGTCCGTGGTCCGTAGCCGGACCGCGTCACCGTCCGGGATGTCATTGCCACGCAGGCCGTGACGACGGCCGAGTAAGACGGCAGCGTGGGTATGTGCAGCGTCGTCGCCGACGAGAGGTCTTGTGGCAGAACCCCCAGCGTCTCCCGGGCCGTACCGTCGTGACAGATCGCGTGAGACGCGTCGGCGTTGCCGTCTGCGTCGCGCTCGCAGGTTGCGGATCGACAACGACGCAGCGCGTGCTGGTCAACGTCCCCTCCGTCACCCTCGGCACGCAGACGTTCGCGCTGGACCAGTTGGCCGACAGTCCTCACGATGACAGCGGCGCCCGCCTCCTCTATGTGGTCATTCGCGTGAGCACCACCGCTGGGCAGCACACTCTCCACAACGCATGGTTCACTCTCGTGGATGCACACGGAGGGCGTTCCCGACCCGTGCCGCCCTCTGTGTATGTGCCCATCGATCAACTCGACGGCCTGATGATTGCGCCCGGGCACGCTGGCGCCGGTGTGGTCGCGTTCCCTCTCCCCTCCTCCGCACCTCGCACGATCCTCGTCAATGACGGCACGGCAGAAGGCTCAGTCGATGCGCCGTAAGCTCACACCGCTGCTCATCGTCGCTGCCCTCATCGGGGTCGCCGCTCTCATCACGGTATTCCTCCCGCAGCCGGCCTTCCATGTCCAGGCCTCTTCGGGATCGGTCATCTACAACCAGACCTGCCTGTCCTGCCACGGCGGAGCAGGTGGTCCCGGCGTGGCGGGCAAGACGGAACCTCTCGAAGGCCCACGCTTCCGGGCGCGCAATCCCACCGCCCTGGAGATCTTCGACGTGGTTCGCTCGGGCCGCGAACCCAGTCTCCGCGCTCTGACGGACGACCAGGTCTGGGCGGCGATCGCGGCGGAACTGCTCGCCAACGGAGTCGACCTCGGCGACCATCGCCTCAACCTCGACAACGCCGCCTCGACGCCGGGCGGGTCCTCTGCTCCGACAACGCGCGCGCAGTTCTTCCCGCCCGGTCGCTGATCGCCCGGTCGCTGATCGCAGGAGGTGTTGCGCTCACCGGCTGGACCCAAGGCTCAGAACTTCTTCTCGAGCCCCTCCGCCGCGCTCCTGGCGCGCTGCGCTTCGGCTTCAGCTTTCTGCGCCTCGCCTTCCGCCTGCTTTGCCTCGCCCTGGAGCTTCCCCTCCTCCTGCTTGGACTTGTCCGCATCACCCTCGAGATTCTTGGCGTCGTTCTGTAGATTCTCCAGCTCGCTCACCGTCATGCCTCCTATTCGATCCGCTCCGGCAACTGACACTATTAGTATCACATAAAGCCCCCCTAACCGTGGGCAACTTGGGAGCGCCAGAGGGAGCGGACCGGGTTGAGCCGAGCACCTGGCCATGGGCGGCGCCCCCCGTGCCTGGTACCCCAGAGACACCGGATCCCGACTGACTAACGCCTGCCTGGCCGGTCATGCTGAAGTCGACCCCGCCTTTCACCGTGTCATTCTTGCTCGACAGACCGAGCTTGAGGATTGCGGCCATCCGGAACTTGAGCATCATCGGTATGCCGCTTATCGGCCAGGGGATGTCCCAAGCCAACGGGATGCGCAGGACCGGAAAGAAAATGCCCTGGACCGCCTCACCCTGGCCGAACGCGTACTCGACCTTGAAGCCCCCGTTTGTCCAAGACGTCGAGAATCCACCCTCGGCGACGTGGCCGTTGATAACGGACATGTCGAGGTTGGCATCACCGAATTTCAGGCGCGCGGTGACCGTCATCGAGGCCGTCAGACCCTGGCTGGCGTTGCTGCAGGTGGTGCCTTCCACCGTGACCAGGTAGCAAAGGGTGGCTTGGAAATTGAGGCCGTTGGTGTCACCGAATATGCCGGCACGGTAGTTGAAATTGCTACCGTCTTTCAGCGGGCCTTGGATGAAGAGTCCGGTGGAGGCGTCGAGCAGCCGTGGAGAGGGATGCTCGAGGGTTGCGGTGGTCACGCCTGCCGACAGTAACCGCACCGAACTGGTCGTGGCCGACGGCGACGGTGCGGGCTCCGCATCAATCACCGGTGCGACCATGGCGTTGGTGAAATCGATCGGCCCCTTGTAGTGGAACTGGCCGGAGTGGATGACCTCGGGAATCGTCACCGGCGACGTGTGCACCACCAGCTGCCCACCGGAGTTTTCAATCGCGGTCACGTGGGCAGCGTCCGTCCCCTCAAGCAGCATCACCTTGCCGGGTGCCAAGGACGTCAGCGCCCCCGCAGCCGATGCGAACGTATACGTGCCATCACCGGACACGTGGAGCAGATTGGCGGCGACGGTGGCCCGGTCGACGATCACGGTTTGCGGAGTCAGCATTACCCCGGCTGCGGTCCCCCCCGGGATGTCGGGAACCCCGACGGCAACGCCGTCGACGACGCCACCAGGCGGAATCGCCGGGTTGTTTCCCGGGCTTCCCGATGAACCGCCGCCGCAGCTGGACGCCAGCAGGGCTGCGGCGATCATGACCCCGGCACGGACAGGTCGAGCCGCACCTTCGGCTGGCCTTCTGAGACGGAGGCGAGGCAGCTTCGAGATGCCACGGAGGTAGCTCAGCACAGCGGTCAGGATACTCGCGGCGAGGATGGTTGGTTAGCGCTTGGGGATCATGCCGAGCACGCGCTCCTCGAAGAAGACCACGTTGGACTCCGGCAGCAACAACACCCGCAGCCAGCAACGACTCACCGATTGCGGATCCAGGTTGTTGGTGGGCTCATCGAGAAGCAACAGATTCGCGCGCGACACCATGAAGCGGGTGAGCGCCAACCTGGTCTTCTCTCCGCCGGAGAGCACTCGGGCATCCCGGCCGGCCACATTAGCGGTCAGTCCGAAGTGGCCGAGCGCCGCGCGCAGTTCGGCCTCGGTGGCGTCATCGGTGGCGGTTCGCAGGTTGTCGAGCACGGTCCTGCCGGGCACGTGTCCTCGTGCTCCTGCGCGTAGTAACCCATGGTGACGTTGGCACCGATGCGAATGTGCCCGGCATCCGGCGTCTCCCGCCCGGAGAGACAGCGCAATAGGGTTGTCTTGCCCGCTCCGTTGACACGGTCGATAGCGGTGTCCATCAACTTCACATCGTGGCTGACCACCACCACCGTGGCGTGGGTCTCACGAAGAAAGTTCATCACCCACCGCTTGGCGGCGACGTCGAGGTGAACGGCGAGTCGGCGTTGGATGAAGTCGGCGATCTGCTGGTGACTTGCCATGATGTTCGTGTAGGTCCTTACACCGTAGGAGCGCGTTATTCGTGGTTTTTAGCAGGGTGTTGATTTTCGAGCCTTGAGGGGCCCTCGACAGGGTGACT
>JRHI01002372.1_pt1 | contig 13066 bp, 10 predicted proteins | sample 215371 | NCBI WGS metagenome assembly JRHI01 (sample SAMN02929681, study PRJNA255918) | sediment metagenome | biome: cave system; feature: Ice Cave; material: Sediment; isolation source: sediment from deep within a dark volcanic ice cave with no known source of... ...
GCTCGGTGGCGGCGGCGGTGCGGATCGGGCCGTCCCGCTCCGCTTCGAGGATGATCCGGACCATCGTCTGCACCGCCTCAATCGGGTACCGCCCGACCGCCGTCTCGGCCGAGAGCATGACCGCGTCGGTGCCGTCCCAGACGGCGTTGGCAACGTCGTTCGTCTCCGCGCGGGTCGCCATCGGCTGGGTAATCATCGATTCGAGCATCTGCGTCGCCGTGATCACCGGCACGCCGAGGTTGTTGGCGACCCCGATGATGTTCTTCTGCGCCCGCGGCACCCGCTCCGGCGGCAGCTGCACGCCGAGGTCACCGCGGGCAACCATCAGCCCGTCCGCCTGTCCGGCGATCTCCCGGACGTTGGCCAGCGCCTCGGATCGCTCGATCTTGGCGATCAACGCGGGCGGGCTCTGGCCGTGGGCGCCGGCGACGCCGCGCGCGAGCACGAGGTCACTGGCATCGTTGATGAAGCTGAGACCGAGAAAATCAACCCCGTGGGCGACGGCGAAAGCGACGTCCTCGCGGTCGGCGACGGTCAGCGCGCCGCCCACGATCGGCGCGCCGGGCAGCGTCACGCCCTGGCGGCCGAGGAGCAGACCACCGCGGCCGACCTGGCAGTAGGCGGAACTCCCTTCGATTCGGTCGACCATCAGCTCGATCAGACCGTCCGAGATGAGGAGCCGCGAGCCGGGTTGGATGACGTCGAGCAGGTTGGGATAGTCGATGCCGATCCGACCCGGCTGCGTCGGCACCGATTCCGGCACGATCTCGACCTCGCTGCCGCGGGCGATCGGCATCGGTTCCTCGCCGTTGAGCGGACCGGTCCGGATCTTGAGCCCGCGCAGGTCGAACAGGATCGGAACCTTCTTCTCCTGCTCCTCCGCCGCCGCCCGGACGTCGTCGATCAGACGAGCCCGCTCCTCGGGCGAGCCGTGAGCGGCGTTGATGCGGACCATGTCGGCGCCGGCCGCTAGCAGCGCGCTCAAGCGCTCCCGCTCCGCGACCGCCGGTCCCAGCGTCGTCACGATCTTGACCCGTCGTTCACTGCTCACGCCCACCCCCAAACCAAGTGCCGAGTGCTCTCAAACCCATAGTACCAGGGAAGGTGCGGCGAGGAGATCGGCGGTGCGGGACGCGCGCCTTGGCGTAGCCGACCACCGTCACCGAGCCCGGCGCGCCCGGCACGACCTGGATGAAAAACGTCGGCAACGTCATCCGCACCCGCAGGCGGATGCCGGTCGGCTGGGTATTGACTGGGTGAACCAACCGGGCGCCGCGGCGCGCTGGCGCCCCGGTCGCAGCGGGAACCGCCGGGCGGAACAGCCCGAGTTCGCGCGCTGCCCGGTCGCCGATCGGTCTCACGATCGGCGCAATCGTCGAGGCACCCAACCGGATCGTGACCGCGGTGCCGCGGCTCGGCATCTGTACCAGCCAGCCAACGATTCCATTGGCGCACGGTAGAATGCTCCGTCGGGGGAGGGGGCATGAACGACCAGACCGCACGCGACGGTAAGCACATCCTCGTCGTCAACGACTCGCCGGCGATCCTGGACATGTTTCGCGAGCTGCTGGAGGCGGAAGGCTACCGGGTCTCGCTGGACAGCTTCAGCGGGCTTGACGTCGGTCAGAAGCACTCCGACGTCAGGAGCATGAAGCCTGATCTGATCGTTCTGGACTACCTGGTCGGGGGCGACGCGCTGGGCTGGCAACTGTTGCAACTGCTGAAGATGGACCGGGCGACGTCCGGCATCCCGGTCGTCGTCTGCACCGCCGCGGTCCGTCAGGTCGAGGAACTGGGCGCTCATTTACGCGAGATGAACGTCGGCGTCGTGCTCAAGCCGTTCGACATCGACGACCTACTGGCCAAGGTCGGACAGGCGCTGGGCGAAGGCACTCGACGATAGGCGGGTCGGGACGTCCTTTGTTACCCAGACGCGCTCGTCTCCTCAACAGCCGGTCCGCACCACCGCGAGCTTGTCGGTGCCTGACTCCGCGCCCGACAGCTCACCCGATCGCCCGAGCAGTGGTCGGACGTTCGCACCGGGAGCGGGCACGGGGATCGGGGTGAACGCCTCGGTCTTCGGATCGAGCCGTCCCAGCCAGCCGTTCTGCCCGGTAAACCAGAGCGCGCCGGCACCATCGAAGGCGGCGGTGTTGAGGGCGGTTGGCCGCTGCCCGACCGGGAACGCGCTCACCTGCTTCGAAGCGGCATCGACGCGCACGATTATGCCAACCGTGTCCAGGGGGCGCCCACCAACCTGAGGGGCGGGGCACCGGGGCACCCTATGGGTTGCGGTCGCGGTCATGGCCGCGATGTGGGGGATCGGGGGCCAAGACCAGCCCAGTCCCGGCTGCCACTCTCCAGCCTCCGACTTCGTCAGAACGTCACGCCGCTGCACAGGATGACATTCGCGTACGGCGTGCATTCGCCGGTCCGCACAACCGCCCGCGCCAGTCCGCTGCGCGCCTTGAACTGCTCGTGCGGCAGATGATCGACGATCGCCCCCGGAAACGTCTCGCTGAGCGCTTCGACCAACGTCGTGTTGAGCGCGACGAGCTCCGACGCCAGCACGATCCGTTCGACCTGCAGCTCGGATGCCACCGCCCGCACCACATCAATTAGCGGCGGCAATCCGACCGCCACCGCCAGGTCGATCCGCTCGACCCCCGGCGGCACCGGCAGCCCGGCATCGGCGACGACGAGCATGTCGGTGTGCCCCATCCGCGCGATCACCTCTGACAGCCGGTGATTGAGCACCCCGCCCCTCTTCATCCCCGCCCTCCTCGCCGCCTCGCCGCCTCGCCTACTCGTACCGCAGCGCCTCAGCCGGTGCCAGACGCGACGCCTGCCGCGCCGGCACCCAGGTCATCAGGAGCGCCGCCACGATCGTGACGACCACGACGGCGATCACGATCGTCCAGGGGACGATGAAATCCGCGGTGGAGGAGCCAAAGTTGTCGCTCGTGAACAGGTTCCGGGCAAGGATCAGGCCGAGCGCCGTCCCCGAGATCACCCCCAGACCGACGACGAACGCCGTCTCGATCAGAAACGACTGCGCGACCAGCGACGTTTGATAGCCGATCGCCCGCAGGACGCCGATCTGCTGTCGCCGCTCGACGACCGAGCGGAACGCGATCACGCCGACCGCGGCGACGCCCACGACCAGGCCGAGCCCCATGAATCCCTGGATGACGTACAAGAAACCGGTGCTCTGCCGCTGCTGATTCTTCAGCTCGTCGCGGATCGACGTGCCTTGGACGCCGTTGGTGAGCAGCGCCTTCTCGATCGCCTTCGCCTTGTTGTCCGACTGAGCAGCGTCCGTGAGGCGGACGAAGTACGAGGTCAACGTCGGCTTCGGAAAAATCGGCTTCGTCGCGCGCTCGTTGACGTACATCCCCTGCAGCGTCCCGATCTTGCTGTCGATGATGCCGATGATCTTGACCGTCGCCACGCTGCCGTCCGCTCGCTTGATCTCGACCGGGATCGGGTCGAAGGTCTTGTCGCTCGACGTGAGCGCCTTCCGCGGTCCGTTGCCGTCCGGATCATCCAGGGAAAACCGCTTGTCGTCGCCGCCGAAGCCGCCGCTTTGGTGGAGCGCGCTCTGGTCCACGACGGCGACGTCCGGCTCTGTCTGCAGCGCTTTGACAATCGCGGCGACGTCGTCGTAGCCGTGTGCCCGCTGCTGGAACTTTAGCTTGCTGTTCTGGATGAACCCGGCGTCCATCCCCTGCACGGCATAGAGCCTCCACGTCTGCTGGCCCGGCTGGCGCAGGTTCGCCGGGAAGTTCGTGGTGACCATTCCGGTCGCCTGGAAGTCGGAAGTATCGACCCCGCGCTGCTTAGCGAGATCGACGAAGGCCGCCGTGTCGCCGATCGGGTTGGCGATGCCCTGATCGGCCCGCACGTCCCAGCCGGCGTTCGCCTCGTCACCCAGGAAGAGGTTGACGAAGTTCTGGTTGATCGTGGCGAACATGACGAGCGAGAAGACGATCAGGCTGAACATCGCGATCGTCATCCCGGCCCGGCCCTTGGCCGCACCCGGGAACGCGATCGCCATCCGCACCGCCGGCAGCTTCGAGCGGAACACGTTGCCGAGCCACCCAACGCCGGCCAGCAACCAGTCCAGGTTCTGGACGATCAAGACCGTTGCCCCGGCGACCATGAAGATGCCGGAGAGGAAGAACATCTCGATACCGCCACCGAGCTTGCCGAACAGACGCTGCTCGACGTTGCTGGGCAACAGCCAGAGGACGACGAGATAGAGCCCGACCAGGCTGTAGACCGGCCGGCTCGGGACGCCGAAAAAGCGCAGGAGCATCGCCAGGCCGAACGGCATCAAGCTCATCCCGAAGTAGAAGCTGAACGCGTTTGTCGCGCTCTGCCCCAGCAACGTCAACCCGGCGCCGAGGAGCAAGAGGATCACCGCCCAGATGATCGTGCGCAGCTTCCGCTTCGGCGAGCTGACGTCCGGGATGTCACGGACGGCCGCGACGATGTTGAGCCGGCTAATCCGGATCGAGGAGAAGACAACCGCCAGGAATGTGATCACCACGCCGAGGCAGTAGGCGACGATCATGCTGCGCGGCGTGACGTGCGGCGTAATCGTCAGGAAGTCGCCGAAGAGCGGCTTGAACGCCAGTCCGATCGCGATCGCCGCCAGCACCCCCAGACCGGCCCCGACGAACCCGGATCCGAGCGCGTAGCCGGTACCCTCGGAGACGAACTGCTGGATGATCTGCCGGCGCTGCGCCCCGACCGCCCGCGCCATCCCCATCTCCGGCCGCCGCTCCGCCGCGAGCATCGTGAAGATGAGGACGATCAGCAGAATGCCGACCGCGATCGAGAAGAGGCCGAAGATCAAGAAGAATGTGGTGAAAACGCTGGAGGCCTGTTTCGCGAAGTCGATCGACTTCTGTTTGATCGGGTCGACGCCGAGTGACTGACCTTTGAGCGTATCGTTCAGCTTCGCCTTGACCTGGTCGGTGAGGTCCATCCCCGATCGCATGTCGCCCCTGTTGGAGACCGCGACCAGCGTGATCTTGCCCGGCTGGTTCGTCACCGCTTGCAATCGATCGAGCGGCACGACCATACCCGGCACGACCGGGTCGAAGCGCCCGCTCAACGGCGAGTCCGCGGCGATCTCGGCGACCTTGAGGTGGACCGGCTGGTTCTTGTAGAAGACGGTGATCGTGTCACCCTTCGACGCACTCAGCTTGTCGGCCAGCTTCTTGCTGAGCACGACCTCGTCGGCGGCCGTCTTGGCGAGGTCGATCTCGTTCCCGTTGAGGTCTTTCAGCCCGCCAAGCTGGGCCAGGCGCGCGGCGTCGACGCCGACCAGATTGGTGACCGGCTCGGCCTGGCCCTTCGCCTGGTCCAGCGCCGGCACCGACTCGATCAGGACCGGCATCACGCCGTCGATCAGATTCGTGCCGCTGAATGCGGTCTCGATCTGCTGGACGACGCCCTGGTTGATCCGCTCGTTGAACGCGGTGGTGACGTCGCCCGCGCCATCCTCCGTCCGGCTGAAGACGACGAGCTCGTCGACCTGGCCGAGCTGGTTGTAGGTCTCGGCTGTCGCCGAGTAGTCGATCGTATCGCCCGTGCCGAGCGCGGCGGCGATGATCAGCGTGCTCAGCATCAGCCCGACGACGATCAGGATCGTCTGCGCTTTGCGCCGCGGGATGTTGCGCACGCCCAGCTTGAAGATCACCGGCCGCCGCCACGCCACCCAGGCCACCGACAGCAGGCACAGCCCGAGTAGAACCAGCAGCACGACCATGATCGCATTCATCGAAACGCCGAAGATCTTGTTCATCGGCGACATCCTCCCGGTCGGTGATTGTTGTCGGGTGAACGCCCGTCGTCCTACATCTCGTGACTGCCGACCAACGCCTGCCGCCCGCCGACCGGGGCCTCGCCGACAATCTGACCGTCGCGCATCTGGATGATGCGGTCGCAGCTGTTGCCGACGCCCGCGTCGTGGGTGACCACGACGACCGTCAGGTGGACCCGCCGGTTGAGATCACGCATCAGATCCATAATCTCGTTCGCGGTCTTCGAGTCGAGCGAGCCGGTCGGCTCGTCCGCCCAGACGAGCGCCGGGTCATTGACCAGCGCCCGCGCGATCGTCACCCGTTGCCGCTGCCCGCCGGACAGCTCCGCCGGCCGGTGCTTGGCCCAGTCCTTGAGTCCGACCTGCTCCAATGCCTGGATCGACTTGGCGCGTGCCTCCTTGGGCCGCACCCCGGCGACCAGCAGCGGCAGCTCGACGTTCTCGACGGCGTTGAGCACCGGCAGCAGGTTGTAGACCTGGAAGATGAACCCCATCCGCTTGGCGCGGTAGGTCGTCCGCTCGCGATCGGACATCTTCGCCAGATCCTTGCCCTCCAGCACGATCGTCCCGGAGTCGACGTTGTCCAGCCCCGAGAGGCAGTTGAGCAGCGTCGTCTTGCCGCAGCCCGACGGCCCCATCACCCCGACCATCTCACCCCGCCGGACGGCGACGTCAATCCCCCTCAGGGCTTGCACCTTGGAGGTGCCGGTGTCGTACGTCTTGACCACCTGCTCCGCGCTGATGATGACGCCAACATCCGGCGTGGATCGGCCGTCGCGCGCCATCACGCCATTCGGATTCCCAACGTGTCCATCCATGTGCCCGCCTCTCCTCACCTGATTTGGGGACGCGCGGTGCCGATCGTTTTGCGTCGAGCGGCGCCTCGCGGTGGAGGTCAACCCGGTTCCTGGTTGGGACCGGCAGCTCTCCGCCGCGGTCGGCTCGCCCCGCCACGCCGACCCAGGAACCCGTCACGGCAAGTATAGGACGTGACCGGCCGCCAGGGCGCACCGATCACACGACCTTCGACCAAACCCACGTCCGGCACTGAAGTGCCGGGCTCAACCGACAACGCCCCTCCGGGGCTAACACGGAGCGCCGCCCTCTTCGGCATGGTGCTGCGGCGGACCGAAGTGCCGTGCGGTGCGGGCGACGATGGAAGGCGTCGGCACCAATGAGCAGTCAGCGCCCACGCGCGAAGGCGCGGGGCCGCCCCTCGCCCAGGTTCCCGACTGTCGCACCCCGTGGCGTGGCTCCTTGCGGGGCGCGGATTCGCCGGGTATCGTCCGTGGCAGCATGGCTCCCCACCCGTCCAACGCACGTACGCGCCGCATGAGGAGCGTGCGGATGACAGCCAAGCGCGTCTGGTCCGCAGCGTCCGGCCACCACCGGGCACCGTGGCGCCTCGCGCCGCTGACGCGGCACGACGCACCGGAGCTGCTCGACGGCTCGACCTGGGAGCCGGCGGAGCTTCGCGCCAACCTGCGTGACATCCGCCGCGTCAACCGGCTCGGCGGCGGCACCGCCGCCGTCTTGCGCTCCTTGCCTCTCCTGCTCGACGGGCTCCCCGCCGACCACGAAGTAACGTTCCTCGACCTCGCCACGGGTTCCGCCGACATCCCGCTCGCCATCACCCACCGCTGCCGGCAACGCGGACGCCCGTTCCGCCTGATCGCCAGCGACGTCTCCTCCGAGATCCTGGCGCTCGCCGCCGATCGCGTCGCCGGCGAGCCCTCGATCGCGCTCGAACGCTACGACGCGCGCGCTGTTCCCCTACCGGACCGCTGCGTCGACATCGTCCTCTGTTCACTGGCGCTGCACCATTGCCCGCCCGACGACGCGGTCGCCGTCCTGCGCGAGATGCATCGCCTGGCCCGGCGCGGCTTCGTCGTCAACGATCTCGTGCGCGGCCGCGCCGGGTACGCCACGGCGTGGCTGACCTCCCGCCTCTTCACGCGCAACCGGCTCACCCGCCACGACGCGCCGCTCTCTGTCCTCCGGGCCTACACACCGCCGGAGCTGGAGGGCCTCCTCGCCCGGGCGGGGATCTCCGGAGCGATCGTCCGCCGCCACCCGCTGTTCCGCATGACCGCCGTCTGGTCAGGGGACAGGGGACAGGGAGCAGGGGGCAAGTGATGAGCATCCGTCGGGAGCACGGGTTGGCGACGAAGGGGCAACGGCTGCTGCTTCATGAGGCTCCGCTCCCCCCACGCCTGTCCTCCGTCCCCCGGCCCCGGGCCCCGGGCCCGCCCGACGTTGAGGTCGTGGTCGTCGGTGGCGGGCCCGGCGGCAGCACGCTGGCGGGGCTCTTGGCCGAGGCAGGGCACGAGGTGCTGCTGCTCGACAAGGCGAGCTTCCCGCGCCACAAGGCGTGCTCCGAGTACATCAATCCGGAGGGCGCCCGCATCCTCGACGAGCTCGGGATGGGCGAGATCATCCACGGCGCCGGAGCGCACCGGATGGCAACGATGCTCGTCCACGCGCCCGACGGAGGCCGGTTCGCCGCCAGCTTCGCAGGCGTCGAGCCGGGTCGCGCCGCCCTCGGGCTCTCGCGGCATCGACTCGACCACCTGCTGCTCCAGCGGGCGGCCGCGGCCGGAGCGTCGGTGCGCGAGCGCGCCCACGTCCGCGACGTCCTGCGCGACGGCGCAGGCGTCACCGGCGTCGAGGCGATCATCGCCGGGACGCGTGAGACGATTCGGGCGCGGCTGGTCGTCGGCGCGGATGGCAGCCATTCGGTCGTCTCCCGCACGCTCGGTCTCGACGCCCCCGTCCGCTGGCCCCGTCGAACGGGTCTGGTCGCCCATTACCGCGGCGTCAACGGTCTGGCCGACCACGGCGAGCTGCATGTCGCCACCCATGGTTACGCCGGACTCGCGCCGCTCGAAGACGGGTTGACCAACGTCGCCTTCGTCACCGACAGCGCCGCGGTCGCCAGACGCGGCGGGAGCATCGAGGAGTTCTTCGCGGAGGGGCTCGCCCGCATCCCCGGCGTTTGTGCGAAACTCGCCGGCGCTGAGCGCGTCGGAGGGATCCGCGGCGTCGGGCCGATGGCGCACCGGGCGTCCCGCGTCGCGGGCGCTGGTTTTCTGCTCGTCGGCGACGCGGCGAGCTTCCTCGACCCCTTCACCGGCGAGGGGATCTACGAGGCGCTGACAGCCGCCCAGCTCGCTGCACCGGTAGCGAGTGCCGCGCTCAAGACCGGCGAAGCGTCGACCCGGACGCTGGCGCCCTACCGTGCGGCCCGCTGGCGCGCCTTCACGGCAAAACGGCAGGTCTGCTGGATCATCCAGGCGTTCATCGACTCGCCGGTGCTGATGAACTACGTCACCGCCCGTCTCGACCGCCGCGACGCGCTCGGCTTGCAGCTTGCCGGTGTGCTCGGCGACTTCCGCCCCGCGCGGCAGGCGCTGTCGCCAGTCTTCCTGGCGCGCCTCCTGCGACCGTGAGCGCCGGACCGCTCGAGAGTCAGGAGGCCGCGATGCGGACCGAGAACACCGTCCTGATGCGTGGCGACCTGGCGCGGATCGTCGAGCTGGCCGCCGATGTCGAGCGTTGGCCGGACATCCTGCCCCACTACCGTTGGGTCAGATTGCTCGAGGGCGGCGGCGACCGCAAGGTCGTCGAGATGGCGGCCCGGCGCGGCTGCATCCCGGTCCGCTGGCGGGCGATTCAGGAGATCACGCGAGACGGGGTGTCGCCCATCATTGCCTACCGCCACATCTGGGGCGTCACGCGGGGCATGGAGGTTGCCTGGAGCTTCACCCCGCTGGGTTCGGGCGTCGAGGTCCACATCCGCCACGATTTCCGGCCGCCATGGCCGGTACTCGGCGGTCTCATCGCGGACCGCGTCATCGGTCCACTCTTTGTGGCGAGCATCGCCGGCCAAACCCTGGCGACGATCAAGCGCATCGTGGAGACGAGCTCGTGCTCCGACCAGGAAAGTTTGACGGCTCGTGAGAGCTGACCAGATGACGCGCCGTGTCGCGATTACGGGCATCGGAGCGGTGACCCCGATCGGGAACGGGGTTGAAGGGTTGTGGAGCGGCGTCCAGCGCGGCGTCTCGGCGGTCCGCCGGATCACCCGGTTCGACCCGGCGCCCTTCTCCTGCCACGTCGCGGCGGAGGTCAGCTTCGAGCCGCTCGACTACATGGACCCGAAGAAGGCGCACCGCCTCGACCGCTTTTCGCAGCTCTCCCTCGTCTGTGCGGTGACGGCGCTGGCCGACGCCGGACTGAGCCCGCACGACGCGGCCCAGGCCGGCATGGGCATCTACACCGGGTCTGCCCTCGGCGGCGTCGCCTTCGGCGAGGAGCAGCACGAGGTGTACGTCCGCAAAGGGGTGCGCGCGGTCAGCCCGCTGCTGGCGCTCTCGGTGTTCGGCGGCGCCTCCTCCTGCAACATCGCCATCGAGCTCGGGCTGACCGGCCCCAGCATCGCGAATGCGAACTCCTGCGCCTCCGGTCTGATCGCGATCGGCGAAGCGGCCCGCCTGATCGCCGACGGCCGGTCCCTCGCGATGCTCGCCGGCGGGATCGAGGCGCCCCTCGCTCCCTTAACCTTCGGCGCCTTTTCCCTGATCCGGGTCCTGACCGGCCGCAACGACGATCCCGCGACCGCCAGCCGGCCGTTCGACGCCGGCCGCGACGGCTTCGTCATGGCCGAGGGGGGCGCGCTGCTCGTGCTCGAAGACGCCGAGGCCGCCCGCGCCCGCGGCGCCCGCATCTACGCCTACGTCGCCGGCTACGCCACGACCAACGACGCCCACCACATGACCGCCCCCCGTCCCGACGGCGCGGAGGCGGCGCGCTCGATGAGCGGCGCGCTGGCCGCCGCGGGGCAGAGCCCCGCGGCGATCGCCTACGTCAACGCCCACGGCTCCTCGACGGTGCTCAACGACCCCACCGAGTGCCGCGCCATCCGCCGCGCTCTCGGCACCCACGCCGAACGCGTCGCCGTCAGCGGCACCAAGGGTCTGCACGCGCACGCTCTCGGCGCGACCGGCGCCATCGAAACCGCCATCTGCGCTCTTGGCCTGCACCGGGGTCATCTACCGGGCACCGCCAACCTCGCCCGCCTCGACCCGGCCTGCGACCTCGACATCATCCCTCCGGGCGGCCGCCAAGAGTCGGTGGAGTACCTCATCACCAACTCGTTCGGCTTCGGCGGCATCAACGCCAGCGCCGTCCTCGCCAATGCCGCCTGAGCACCTCCCCCGTCAGTCGGCAGCCCGCCGAAGCGACGTTCATGAAGTGCGCCGGGAGCCTGGCTTCCCAATAGGATGTTTCGCGCTACCCCGTTTCCCTTGATTGGATCGGCACAATCGTCCCGTCCGCCCCGATCGTTGTCACATCGTTGCCGCCCGGACCCTCACCCGCGACCCGCCCCCGCGGCGCGGCGCGCTTGGCGAAGGGCGCCCTATGGCGGTAGGATGCTGCCCGTGACAACCGGCTTTGATGAAGGGAGCACCGCCGTGACGGCGTCCACGCTGCCGCGCACCGAAGGCTACGTTGAGGTCGACCACGGCCGCGTCTGGTACGAAAGTCTCGGCGAGGGGACGCCGCTCCTCCTGCTTCACGGCGGACCCGGCGCTTCGTCCGACTACCTGAGGCCGCTGATGGTGCTGGCCGGGGACGGCTATCGCGTCATTCGCTACGATCAGCTCGGGTCCCGCCGCTCCGACAAACCGGAGGGCACCTCGATCTGGCAGGCGCCGCGCTTCGTCGCCGAGGTCGAAACCGTCCGTCAGGCGTTCGGTCTCGATGACATGCACCTGCTCGGCCAATCCTGGGGCTCGTTCCTCGCCCTCGACTACGCGCTGCATTACCAGGCGCACTTGCGCAGCCTGACCCTCGCCAGCGGCGCCGCGAGCACCGCCGAGTGCGTCGCCGGCATGAACTCCCTGGTCGCGCAGCTCCCCGTGGAGACGCAGGCCGTGCTTGCGACCTACGAGGCGAGCGGCGCGACCGATCACCCGGACTATCTCGCCGCGGTCGAGGTCTTCTACCGTCGCCACCTGTGCCGGCTCGATCCCTACCGCGACGTACTCCAAGAGTCGCTGGACCACCTGGCACGCCCCGTCTACGAGACGATGTGGGGACCGAACGAGTTCACCTGCACCGGCAATCTGATGAGCTTCGAGCGTACCGAGCGCCTGGGCGAGATCCGCGTGCCGACGCTGATCACCGTCGGCCGCTACGACGAGGTCGTGCCCGCCTGCGCCGAGACGTTGCACCGCGGCATCCCCGGCTCCGAGCTCGTCATCTTCGAGGAGAGCTCCCACCTGGCGCACCTCGAAGAACCGGAGCGCTACCTGACCGTTCTTCGGAATTTCCTGCGCCGGGCCGAAACCAAACCCGCCCCCGGCCGCGTTTCACCATAGATACCGGAGTCGCGATCGAACGATTACAATGGGATCGCGCTCCATTGGCTGAGGACGGCGGTCACGCGCTCCAGTCCGGACGGTTCGCCCGCCGCCGAGATGGTTTCCCGCACGAGGGCATCGCGCCGGCGCGGACGTCCCGTGACCGTCCTCGCTCCGCTTTCGCTGCCGGCCGCCTCACGCTCGAGGATCGGGTGCCATGGCCGCTCGCCGTTGGGGGCCGCGGGTCCGCAAACTGACGCTCCAGACGCCGATGGTCTCCGCTATCCTCATCGCCGGCGGCCTAACGGCCGTGCTCGCCTACTTCGTCCTACCGGCCTCCGGCGACGACGCTCAGCAGCCCCCCGCCGCGACCACGATCGCCGCGCCCAGCGCCGATCGCGGCGCGCCGACGCCCACGCCCCCACCAACGCCGCGCCCGCCGCGCCAGACGCCGCCGGCCGGTCCCACCCGCGCGTCCGACATCGCCAGCATCTCGGGCAACCGCGCCGCGGACAGCGGCACGTCGCCCGGTCCGACCCCGACGCCACGAGTGCTGCGCCCGCCGACTCGGGTCGCGACGAGCGCCCCGGCGAGCGTGCCGTCGCCGACCGGCACGTTCCCCCCGACCGTCGCGGCCGGTCCCACCAGCACCCAGCCGCCGCCGGATCCTCCCACCCCCGGCCTGACCGACACCCCGCGGCCGACCGCGCCTCCCACCACGACCCCGTTCCCGACGCTGGCCCCGACCGTCGCCGTCACCGCGACGCAGCCTCCCACGGCGACGATCGCGCCGTCTCCGACGCCCGGCGCGACGCAGACCCCGCCTCCGACCGCGACCCCCATGCCCACCGCCCCGCCGGTCCCGACC
>JRHI01002373.1_pt1 | contig 13062 bp, 9 predicted proteins | sample 215371 | NCBI WGS metagenome assembly JRHI01 (sample SAMN02929681, study PRJNA255918) | sediment metagenome | biome: cave system; feature: Ice Cave; material: Sediment; isolation source: sediment from deep within a dark volcanic ice cave with no known source of... ...
GCGGCCGGCACCTGCTGCGGCGTCAGATGACGCGCGGCCGCGAGCGGCGCAGCGGTCTCGATCGTGCGCCGCAGCTCCGACGTGACGATGCGCGTGATGCCGGAGTCGCGCAGCAGATCGCGAAGCCGGTACGACCGGCCGACGCCCTGGGTCGAGAGCGCCGAGTCGGCGGACTGGTCGTCGCGCTCCGCGTGGCGGACGATGTAGATGGCCTCCTGCGCCCACGCGCGAGGCGCCGGCGCCAGCAGGGCGGCGAGGATCAGGAGTGCGGATGCCGCGCGATTCGGTCGTTTCTGGCGTTGCATGGGGCCACTATACAATCGCATCCATGACGCATCAACCGCGCGCGTCGTTCCAGTCGCCGCGCTTCGCGCACCCGGCGACCTTCATGCGCCTGCCGCACGTGGAGGATCCGCACGGTCTCGACGTCGCGATCGTCGGCGTGCCCTACGACGGCGGCACCTCCTACCGCCCGGGAGCGAGACTCGGGCCGCGCGAAATCCGCGCGCAGTCGTCGCTCATCCGCCCGTACAGCTACTTCCAGAAGGTCGCACCGTTCGATCGCTTGAACGTCGCGGACGTCGGCGACATCGACGCGCCGCCCGTCAGCATCGAGAAGTGCTACGAGGTGGTGGAGGCGCGCATCGGCGCTATCGCGGACACCGGGACGCGGCCGATCGTCATCGGCGGCGACCACTCGATTTCGCTGCCGATCCTCCGCGCGCTCGCGAAGCGGCACGGCCCGCTGGCGCTCGTTCAATTCGACGCCCACATCGATACGTGGGACGAATACTTCGGCGGCAGGTATTTTCACGGCACACCCTTCAGGCGCGCGATCGAAGAGCGGCTGATCGACGGCAGCCGGTTCATCCAGGTGGGCATCCGCGGACCGATGTACGGCGAGGACGACTTCGACTTCCACCGCGAGCACGGCATCACGATGATCGACATTGACCAGGTGAAGGCCCGCGGGATCGCGTGGACGTCCGAACAGATTCGTCGCGTCGTGACCGGGCCGGCATATATGACGTTCGACATCGACTCGGTGGACCCGGCGTTCGCGCCGGGCACCGGCACGCCGGAAGTCGGCGGGCTGACGAGCCACGAGGCGCAGCAGCTCGTACGTGGCCTCGCCGGTCTGTCCCTCGTCGGAGGCGATATCGTCGAGGTCGCGCCGCCGTTCGACGGTCCCGGCCAGATCACGGCGCTGCTGGCCGCGAACCTGATGTTCGAATTCCTCTGCGCGATGGCCAGGCCGGGGAAGTAAGCTCCTCTGTCGTGGGCGTGCCGAGTGATATCCGCTACGCGCTGCGCTCGCTGAGCCGGCAGCCGACTTTTACCGTGGTCGCCCTTCTCACGCTGATGCTGGGGATCGGCGCGAACACGGCGATCTTCAGCGTCATCAAAGCAGTGCTGCTGAACCAGCTGCCGTACCGCGATCCAGGCCGCCTCGTCGTCGTGTCGGAGCGGAACCCCGACGGTAACCCCGATCTCGTCGCTCCGCTCACATTCACCGACTGGAAAGCGCAGTGGCGCGCGATTCCGTCGCTGTCCGCGTATCGCCAGCTGCGCTACGCGTTCGCCGGCGCCGACGCGCCGCTGAACGTCGCCAGCGTCCGCGCCACGCCCAATCTCTTCGCGATGCTCGGCGCGAATGCGATGCTCGGGCGGACGTTTGTGGAGGACGAGGGGCGTCCGGGCAGCGATCGCGTCGCCGTGCTGAGCCGCGCCTTCTGGCGGCACCACTTCGGCGGCTCGCCGAGCGTGATCGGCCGCACGATACAGCTCGACGCCCAGCCCTACACCGTGGTCGGCGTGATGCCGGCGGAGTTCGACTTCCCGCCGAGCGGGCGCATCGACGTGTGGACCCCGCTCAGCTTCGATCCGAACGACGCGCACGGCCGCTCGCGCAAGGCGCGCTCGCTGAGCGTCGTCGGCCGGCTCGCCGCCGGCGTGTCGCTGGAGCAGGCGCAGCGCGAGATCGACCTGGTCGCCTCGCGGCTGGCGACGGCCTATCCGGACAGCAACACGGGATGGGGCGCGCGGGTTGTCGCCGCGCAGCAGCAGCTGGTGACGACGGTGAAGCCGGCGCTGATGCTGATCACGGGTGCGGTCGGCTTCCTGCTGCTCATCGTGTGCGCCAACGTCGCCAACCTGATTCTGGCCCGGCTGTCCAGCCGGCGCACCGAGATCGCGGTCCGGGCGGCGCTCGGCGCAGGGCGCTGGCAGCTCGTGCGGCAGGTGCTCGTCGAGAGCTTCGTGCTGGCGATGGGCGGCGGGCTCCTCGGCCTCTTTGTCGCGTGGGGCGGGGTCCGCTTCGTCCAATCGCTGCCCGAGGGCAGCCTGCCGCGCATGCAGGACGTGCGGCTCGATGGCGGCGTCGTCCTCTTCGCGCTCGCGGCATCGGTGGCCGTGGCGCTCGTGTCCGGGCTGGTGCCGGCGCTTCATGCCTCGCGGACGGGGCTTCGCGACACCACCAACGCGTTCGCGGCGACCACGGGCGGATCCGGCGTGCGGCTTCTCGGCGGGCTCGTGGTCGTCGAGGTGGCGCTGGCCCTCGTGCTGCTCGTCGGCGCCGGATTGATGACGCGCAGCTTCGCGGAGCTCATGCGCGTGTCGCCCGGATTCGAGCCGCGCAATTTGCTCGCCGTCCAGATTTATTTGCCGCAGGCGAAGTACCGCACCCCCATCGACCGCACGCGCTTCTACATGGAAGCCGTACGGCGCATCGGCTCGTTGCCGGGCGTCCAGTCGGCTGCGGGCGTCAGCGCCCTGCCGATGTATCCGGTCGGCATCGATTTCGCGCTACCGTTCACCATCGAAGGCGGCGCGGCGCCGATCAACGGCGAGGAGCCGCGCGCCGACATCCGCATGGCGACGCCCGGCTACTTCGAGACGATGAAGATCGCGCTGCGCAGCGGACGCGCGATCGACAACCGCGATCGCCCCGGCGCACCGGGCACCATGGTCATCAACGAGACGATGGCGCGACGGTATTTTTCTGGCGAGAATCCGATTGGCAAGGTCGTGCGCAACCCGCACGGCCGCGCGGAGGTCGTCGGCGTCGTCGGCGACGTGAAGCACTACGGCCTCGACAGCGAGCCGCGCGCCGAGCTGTTCATGCCGGCGTGGCAGCAGCCATTGAACGGGATGGCGCTCATTGTCCGGACGGCGGCCGATCCGCAGCCGTTCGTCGATCAGATCCGCCGCGAGGTGCTGGCCATCGACCCTGAGCAGCCGATTTACGACGCGAGCTCCATGGTCGACGTCGTGTCGCGCTCGGTCTTTCTGCCGCGCATCAGCATGCTGCTCGTCGGCGCGTTTGCGGCGTCGGCGCTGCTGTTGGCCGTCGTGGGGATCTACGGCGTCGTGTCGTACACCGTGACGCAGCGGACACGCGAGCTCGGTCTGCGGATGGCGCTCGGCGCCGACGCGGGGGCGACGCTGCGGCTGGTGATGCGTCGCAGCCTGCGGCTCATCGCGGGCGGGACGGTGTGCGGCCTCCTCGCCGCGGTCGCGATGACGCGCGCGATCGCCGGATTACTGTATGCGGTCGCGCCGCTCGATCCGCTCGTGTTCGTCGGCGTCTCGGCTCTGCTCGCCGGCGCGGGCGTCGTCGCCACGCTCATCCCCGCGCGGCGGGCGACGCAGGTCGAACCCTTCGTTGCGCTTAGAATTGAATGATGCGTCGTTTCCTTTTTTGCGCGTTCCTGCTGGCCTCGTCGGTATCGTTTCACGCGGCCGCGCCGATTCGTTACCGGCTGACGTTCCCCGAACCGCAGCATCGCTGGATGCAGGTCGAAGCCTCGTTCAGCGAGCTCGGCAGCGGCACGCTGGAGCTGCGCATGAGCCGGTCGTCGCCGGGCCGCTACTCGCTGCACGACTTCGCGAAAAACGTGTACGACGTGCATGCCTTCGCCGCCGACGGCCGCGAGCTGCCGACGACGCGACCGGATCCGTATGGGTGGAACGTGGCGGGCCACGACGGCGCGGTCACGGCGAAGTACAAGGTGTACGGCGATCGCGTGGACGGCACCTACCTCGCCGTCGACACGACGCACGCCCACGTCAACATGCCGGCGGCGATCATGTGGGCGCACGGCCTCGACGATCGTCCGGTCACCGTCACGTTCGAGCAGCCGGCCGGTATGCGCTGGGAGGTCGCCACGCAGCTGCTTGCGGGATCGTCCCCGCTGGAATTCACCGCGCCGAACATGCAGTACCTGATGGACAGCCCGTCCGAGTTCGGTCCGCTGAGCATGCGCCAGTTCACGGTCGGCGCCCGCACGTTCCGTTTTGCGCTGCACCACGCCGGCACGGACGCGGAGCTCGACGGCTACGTGAAGGACGTGGAGAAGATCGTCAGGCAGGAAGGGGCGATCTACGGCGAGTATCCCGACTACGAGCCCGGCTCCTATACGTTTCTCGCCGACTATCTGCCGTACGCCAACGGCGACGGCATGGAGCACCGCAACAGCACGGTGATCAGCGCCGCCGGGTCGATTGCCGCGTCGCGGGAAAACCTCCTCGACACGGTCGCGCACGAGTTCTTTCATGGGTGGAACGTCGAGCGCATCCGGCCGAAAGGGCTGGAGCCGTTCGATTTCGACCGCGCCAATCTGTCGGGCGAGCTATGGCTGGCGGAGGGCTTCACCCAGTACTACGGCCAACTGACGATGCAGCGCGCGCAGCTCGTGGACGTGGCGTCCACCGCGCGGACATTCGGCCGCCTGATCGAGAGCGTCGCGCAGGGCCCCGGCCGCTTCGTGCGCTCGGCTGAAGAAATGAGCTGGATGGCGCCGTTCATCGACGGCGGCCGCGCGATCGATCGCACCAACTGGCCGACCACCGTGATCTCGTATTATCCGTACGGGGGCGCGATCGCGCTGGCGCTCGATCTCACGATACGGGATCGCACCGACGGCCGGCTGTCGCTCGACGACTTCATGCGGGCGATGTGGCAGACGTACGGCAAGCCGGGCGGGGCCCGCCAGGGGTATGTTGATCATCCCTACACGATCGCCGACGCCGAAGCGACGCTGGCCGCCGTGAGCAGCGACCGTGCGTTCGCGCGCGACTTCTTCGCGCGCTATATCCAGGGCCACGACGTCGCCGACTACGCGCGGCTGCTCGGCCGCGCCGGTTTCACGCTGCGGAAACGCAACCCGGGCCGCGCGTGGCTTGGTGACGTGCGTCTGGAATCGCGCGGCGGCGCCCGTGTGTCGGCCCTCATTGCCCCGACCTGGCCCATCTACCGTGCGGGCATCGATCAGGACGATGAGCTGCAGAAGGTGGATGGCCAGCGGATCACCAGCGACGCCGACGTCGCGACGGTCCTGCAACGGCACAAGCCGGGCGATGCGGTGGCCGTCGTGTTCGTCGATCGCACCAACGTCCCCAAGGCGGCGAGCATGACGCTCGCCGAGGATCCGCACACCGAGATCGTGCCGGTTGACGCTGGCGCGCTGACCGCGGCGCAGAAAGCGTTCCGCAATCGCTGGTTGGGAGCAAAGTGATGCCTGTCCCCTGGCTGCAACTCATCGACGCCGCCCTTGGCGTCGCGAACTTCGCACGAGGCCGGAAGGCCGCCAGCGCGGCCGAGGATCCGCCGCAGCAACAGCAGCTCGAGGCGGCAGGCCGCGGCGCCGGCAATCTCGAAGCGCGGCTCGCGGGCGTCGTCGTCGCCGCGCTGAAGGAAGCGTTCGACCGTGACTCGCGGCGGCTCGATCTGGAACGGGAACAGCTCGCGGCGGAGCGTCAGCGCGCCGAGCGCGCGCTGCAGCTCGAACTGCAGCGGCAGGCCGCCGATCGCGAGATCGGGCGGCTGCGCCTGCTCGCCGGCGTCGCCGTGGTGACGTGGGTCGGCACGTTGCTGTGGTCGGCGCGTTTCGTCGGCGCCGCCACCGGCGCTCGCGTGTCGCTTGGTGTGGGCTGGCTCTTGCTGCTGGGCGCCATCGCCGCGTCGTTCATCGCGCAGTCGCGCGCCGCGGCGGCGGTCGATGCGCCGGCCAACGGCGGCGACAGCCGCCGCGGCGCGGCGCGATCCGGTGCATCCGGCGCGATCGCGCTGTGGCTCGTCATCGGCGGTCTCGTCTTCGTCGGTCTGGCGGCGCTTATCGCCTAGCGTTCGCTCAGTTCACCGCTCGTCGAAGAGCACGCCGGGAGCGAGCTTGAAGTCCGGGTCCAGGGCCCGCTTGACCGAGCGCATCTCGTCCACGCCCTGCCGGCCGTACAGCTGGAGCAGCAGCTGCTGCTTCACCGGGTTCCGCCCGACGCCATGTTCGGCCAGCGGCGACCCGCCGAGCCGAATCACCTCGCGGCCGAACGTCAGGATTGCCGCCTTGCCCGACTCCACATCGTCCATCGACCGCGGGATGACGTTCGGGTGGAGGTTGCCGTCCGAAATGTGGCCCCACACCGCCGCGTCCAGGCCGCGGCGCCGAAACTCCCCGTCGTAGAGCGTTAACAGCTCGCCCAAACGCTCGAACGGGACGATCATGTCCGCGGCGGTTTTCGCGATGCGCGCGTCCATTTGCTGCTTGGCTCGCCCGACGCGCGCGTTCACGCCTGCGGGCACCGCTTCGCGAAGCGCCAGCAGCTGATGCGCGCGCGCCGTGTCGCCCGGCACCGCAATCTCGACCCGGTCGAGCACACCCGCCTCGTCCAGGGTGCGGCAGAAACGGACGAGCGCGGTGTCCGGCGCGTTCGGCTCGCGCGCGCGGCCGATCTCGTCGAACGCCCGTGCCGCCGTGGAGGGCGAGGCGTCAGCCGAACCGTCCGTCCCGGCATGCAGTTCCAGGGTGACCAGCAGCGCCATCGCCGCTCCTTCGGGAATCGCGACGCCGTTGGCGCGGTCGGCGCCGTCCTCGCGCAGCAGGGCCAGGCAGCGGGCGTCCATGTGTTCGATCGCCGACACGTCCAGCCCCCGCGGATCGCGCGTCCGCCACGTCTCGCGCGCCGCCTCGCGTAGCCGCGTCACGAACGCGAGCGCCGCCGCGCGATCGTCAAATGGCACGAACGCCAGACACATCCCGGGCCGCGCCGGCAGCACCCGCAGTGTCGCTTCGGTGATCACGCCGAGCGTGCCCTCGGATCCGATGAAGAGATCGAGGAGGTCCATGCCCGATGCGGCGAAATAGCCGGCGGAGAGTTTCGGCACGTCCGGCATCCGGTAGTGCGGTACGGGCACGCGCACCGTCCGATCCGACAGCACGACCTCGAAAAAGCCATCGGGGTGCGCCCGCGTCTGTCCACGCTCCACGTCGAGCACGTCGCCGTTCGCCAGGACCAGCGTCAGCGCGCGCACCCAGTCCCTCGTCGTTCCGTACTTGAACGTCGCTGCGCCAGCCGCGTTGGTGGCGACGATCCCGCCGACGAACGCGCCCGCAAATGTGGGCACCGGCGGATAGTGCTTGCCGGCCTTCGCCAGCGCGAGGTCGAGCTCGACGAGCGTCACGCCGGCTTCCACGCGGATCCAGTCCTCGCCCGACGCGATGATGCGGCTGAGGCGGGATGTGCTGAGGAGCAGCTCGCCGCGCGGGGTGGCGCCGCCGGTCAGCGACGACTGCGCGCCGATCGGCAGAACGGACGGGGCCGCGCGCACGAGCGCAGCGACCTCGGCCTCCGACGCAGGCGTGGCGATGCCCGACGCAAAGCCGCCCGGGAAATGCGCGGCGTCTTCGAGGTGCGACGCCAGCACGTCGGAATCCCGATTGATTCGCGGGGGCGCCGCCGAGCCTTCGGCCGGGTGGCGCGCGCGGATGGAATGAGCCAGCATGGCGCTAAATTAGCGTCTGCACTTCAGCACAGCCGCCCAGCTTCCAGGAAGCTGAAGTATCCGCTTCGGTTGAAGATGATGTGATCCAGCAGCGCAATTCCCATGACGAGTCCTGCAGCCTTGAGCTGCTTCGTCACCTCGACGTCGAACGCCGAGGGCTCAAGGCTGCCGGCTGGATGATTGTGCGCCACGATGATCGCTGAAGCCCGGTCCGACAAGGCATCCGCGAACACTTCGCGGGGGTGGACCGGCGTACGATCGATGAGCCCGATGGACACGACCCGGATGTTCAGGATCTCGTTCGCCCCGTTGATGCTGGCGCAGAGAAAGTGCTCCTGCTTGCGGTCGGCGTAGTGCCGCACATGGGGGAGAAGGTCGGCCGGGGTCTCGATCCTCGCTCCCTCCGGCTTGATGCGGCGTCTCGCGAACTCGAGCGCCGCAAGTACCAGCGTCGCCTTCGCGTCACCTACACTGCCGAACTCGCGAAGGTCCCCGGCCTGAACACCGAGCCCTTTCTCGTCGATCACCTTCACCAGCTTGCCAGCCAGCTTCATCACGTCCATCCCCGAAGTGCCTTTGCCAAGCAGCACGGCCAGAAGCTCCTGATCGCTGAGCGCGGCTGCTCCCTTGCGAAGCAGCTTCTCGCGCGGCCGATCGTGCTTGGGGATGTCCTTGATGCGCCTGCTCATGGCGTCATGCCTCGGCTGACAAATGCGTGTGAATGACCGTGACAGCCATGATGTCGAAGATTCCGCCCGTGTCCGTGTACTTCGGATCAGCCAGTTCCTCGTACCGAGTCAGCTCGTTGTACGTGTGCTGAATCTCGCCGTTCACCTGACCGCGGTAGGCACCGTCGAGATAGATGCGATCATCGCGGTGAGCGTGGACCGTGCTGCGAATGACCAGGTCGGCCGACTTTTGCTCGGTGACCTGCTTGATGTAGAGCGCCTCTTCGTCGCTGATGGCGAACGCGATCCGGATCTCGTCGATCATGTCTTGCACAGAGACCTTCTTCGGCGGCGGACCCGCCGTCTTGCCCCCGCCGGGCTTCAGCTTGACCGCGCCGCTCGTGCTCCGCACCTCGCCTTGGTACTCGACGGCTGCCTTCACGACTTCGGTCTGCCGGATCTGCTTCATCAGCTCGGAGACGCTGCCCTGCTTGATGAGTTGCGGGCCGACGTACTCAGCGAACGCAACCAGCTCCTTGATCTCGTCGGGATAGGTAAAGAAGCACGTCAGGAAGTGGAAGCTCTTGACGATCCGGCCGAGCAGGTAGACGAACGCCTTCCGGTCCTCTGGCGAGGTCAGCCTGGCCTGAAATCGCACTCGCAGACCACTGACGGCGAATTGCATCTGGGCATCCGTGCCGGATGCCGCGAGCGTCACGAAGTCGTGAGCGTCAGTCTGCGTGAAGATACCCGCCGCGAGAATCTCCGCGTGCAGCCTGTTGCACAGCTCGGGGTCTGGCTCCTGGGGCTCGAACGGCGTGCCTTTGCGGTACTTGGCGAAGGCCTTGAGGATGGCGCTGGCGTTGTTCGTGAAGTCGACGACCACGACGTCTTTCTTGCCTTCGTGGCTCCGGTTCAGGCGTGACACAGTCTGCACCGCGTTGCGGTCGACCACGGGTTTGTCGAGGAACATCCCGGCCAGCAGCGGTTGATCGAAGCCCGTCTGAAACTTGTTCGCGACGATCATCAACCGGTAATCGTCGCCCTCGAAACGGTTCTCGATCAGCTCCCCGTCCTTCAGCTCGTTGATGGCGTGCTCGCTGATCGCCTCGTTGGTCCCCGGATGCACGAAGTCCGAGAAGGCGTAGAGCACCTTGTAGTCCGCGCCGCGCTCCTTGAGCTTCTCTTTGATGATCGTGAAGTAGCGCAGGCCGGCGACCCGCGACGTGGCCACGATCATCGCCTTCGCGCGCCCTCCGACGAGCGGCTTCACGTCCTTCTCGAAGATGCGGAGCATGACCTCCGCCTTGTACTGGATCAGCCCCTCGTCCTGGAACGCGACGTTCTGCAGCGCCTTCGCGACAACGCCTTTCGGGTACAGCTTCTCCGCATCCGGCGCGGGGACGATCGGGCAATGCAGGTTGTAGAGCGTCTTGTACGAGATGATGCTCGCCGCCACGTCAACGATGTAGCCCTCGGCAATGGCCTCGGCCTCGGTGTAGGTGTCGGACGGCGCGCCGAATAGCGTGACCGTGGCCGGGGCCGGCGTGGCGGTGAAGGCAACGAAGAGCTGGTTGCGGTCGTGCTCGCGGATGATCCTCGCGATCTTCTCTTCCTCGTCCTGGCCGTCGTCCTCGGCATCCTCCGCGTCGGCATCGTCGGACCTGCGAAACGGCACGCGGATGGCGACCGCCATCTGGCCTTCCTGCGAGCGGTGCGCCTCGTCGATCAGGAACGCCACGCGCAGCTTCTTCAGCTCAGGGTTCTTCTCAATTTCCTCGAGCACCGAAATGAACTTCTGCTGGGTGGTGACGATGATTGGCTTGCGATCCTTCAGAAAGCGCGGCAGATCGTCGCCCTTGCGCGCCAGGCCCACCACGTCCTTCAGATGCGTAAACTTCTCGATGTCCTCCCGGATGTTGGTGTCGAGGGACCTGCGATCCGTCAGGATGAAGACCACGTCCACCAGCTTGTCGCTGGTGCCGGGCTTGAACAGGCTGTGCAGCCGGTCGGCCAGCCAGCAGATCGACAAGGTTTTGCCGCTGCCCGCCGAGTGGTTGATCAGATATTTGCGGCCAATTTCACCCGATGCCGCGAAATGCACCACCGCTTCGTCCGCCACCTTCCGTACCATGCGGCTCTGGTGGTAGCGCGGAAAAATGGTGAAAGCCGGCCAGCCCGGCTTGTCCTCCTCGGGTTCGCGCTCGGGCACTCGGACAAGAAAGAACGACAGCGCCTCCAGCAGATGATCCTTCGACAGGACTTCGCGGTAGAGGAACTCGACCGGGTACTCGCCATCTGTCTGCGGCGTGTTGGTGAGCCCGGTGTTGTGCCAGCGGAAGTTCTCGATCCGGCGCGGGTCGGTCGCGGACATCACGTCGCTGGTGTCGGCCGCCAGATACAGGAACGGATGCAGGAAGATCCTGAGGGCGTGGTCGCGCGTCGCGAACTGCGCCACCGCGTCGTGCACGTTCTGGTTTCTCTCGTGCTTCACCTCCAGCGCCACGATCGGCAGGCCGTTGAGGAAGAACACGAAGTCGATCTCGTGGTTGGCGTCGCCGAAGTAGAAGTGCGGCCGAAATGTGACGCGGTTCTCGCCGTGCTTCTTCGCCGCGGCGCTCTCGGACGAGCGGGCCTTGGGATAGTAGAGGCGGAATTCGAGCCCGCGCACCTTCAGGCCCTGGCGCAGGATCATCCAGAGCGGCGTGTGCTCCAGTTCCTTTCGCAGCGCGCGGAACACTTCCTCCCGCGCGTCGGTGCCGTAGTCGTCCGCCAGTTTCTCGAGCCGGTCAGCCTGGGTGGCGTTGAGGAACGCCCAGAGCTGGTCCTCGGCGATGCCGTGTTCGGTATCGGTGATGTCGGCCTGCTCGAGCACGCCGTAGCCGTGCACGCGGACCAGGAAGTCCGCGATGTGCTGCTGAAACGTCAGCTCCGGGGCTTTCCTGCGCGCCATCAGGATTCTTCCTCGCGGCTTTCCAGACGGGCGCGGGCCAGGCGCACGGTGTCGCGCAGCTTCTTCTCCAGCTCCGCTTTGGGCAAGGCCTTGGTCCAGTAGCTGGCGACATGGATGCCGCTCTTGCCGGGCTCGAGCAACTCGACGTGCTGTTCGTTCCTGCCGGCGCAGAGAATCAGCCCAAGCGGCGGTTCATCGCCGGCCTCGGATTCGTACCGCTTGAGCCACGCCAGATACAGCTCCATCTGGCCTTTGTCCGCCGCCTTGAAGTCGCCAATCTTGAGGTCGATGGCCACAAGCCGGCGCAGTGTGCGGTGGTAGAACAGCAGATCGAGATAATAGTCCTCGTGGTCGATCTGCATGCGTTGTTGCCGGGCGACGAAACAGAACCCCACGCCCAGCTCGAGAAGGAAGGCCTCCATCTCGCGAAGAATCGCCGCTTCCAGGTCCTTCTCCGCGTAGGTGTCTTTGAGACCGAGGAAATCGAGCACGTACGGATCGCGGAACACCAGATCCGGGGTGAGCGTGTCCTCGGTCTTCAGCGCGTCGAGCTCCTGCCGGATGAGACGGTCGGGCCTCTTCGAGAGCGCGGTCCGCTCGAACAGCATTCCGCCGATTTTTCCGGAGAGTGTGCGCGTGCTCCATTTCTCGATGCGGCACATCTCAGAATAAAAGTCGCGTTTCAGCGCATCGTCGATGTAGATGATCCGCTGGAAATGCGTCCAGCCCAATTGTGCAAGCAGTGATTGCACAATCTGAAAGTCTGGAAACACCTCCGCAAAACGGATCATGTTGAACAAGTTGGTCCGGCTAAAGCCGCGGCCAAACTCAACCGTCAATTGTCCCGTCAGTGATTGGACAATCTCCGCCCCATACTCGGCCCGCTTCTCCTTCAGGATGTCCTTGCGAATGCGTGCGCCGATGTTCCAGTAGAGCGACGTCAGTCCGGCATTCACCGTCTGCGCCACCCGTTGCCGGGCGTCCAGGATCAGGGCGCGCACGTCGGTCAACAGCGGCTTCGCCGCGGGCACCCGACCGGTCTTCGGCGATTTCTTCTTCGCGCTCATCGCGTGGCTCGGGCCCGATTCACATCGGCCTCGGAAATCCTGCGCTGGCCGGTGACGCATTCGTGGATCAGCGACTTGCGGTAGCCAGTGAGGGTTTCAATTTGGGCCGCGATGTGGCTCGCGATCCGTGCGACCTGTGCGAGTCTTTCGTCCAGAAACCGGCAGATCGCTCGCTGCTCCTGGATTGATGGTCGAGGGATCGGAAACTGGCCGACCTTCGTCGAATTGGTGCTGGCCAAATTGGTCGTGCGCTTGCCGGTGGCTTCGAAGTAATCACGGCCGTATCGAGACGCGGTCAGGTACGCGAGAAAAGCCGGCAGCAGCTTGTGCTTATAGCAGCGGACCGCGAAGATGTGATTCTGGTGCAGACATTCCGGGATCTCGCCGCTCCACATCGTTCCACGACCGAGCTTGTCGAGATCGCCGCCTTCCGTCATGAGTACGTCGCCAGCACGCAATTCGACTCGTCGAGCGACGTGGGGCGGCACGTCAATCAGAGTCACGTCGTCCAATTTCAAATGCCCGTCCTGGACGTTGGCAACTCGGAGGGTAATTGGTTACCGGGTTCACGGGGGTGATGCGAAGGATCGCGTTTCA
>JRHI01002374.1_pt1 | contig 13062 bp, 10 predicted proteins | sample 215371 | NCBI WGS metagenome assembly JRHI01 (sample SAMN02929681, study PRJNA255918) | sediment metagenome | biome: cave system; feature: Ice Cave; material: Sediment; isolation source: sediment from deep within a dark volcanic ice cave with no known source of... ...
TATTGCAGGGAAAGGAGTTAGATGGTGCGTTCGCCCTGGGCCCGCGCCGGTCCTGACCGGCACCGAGACAATTCTCTTGGTTGAGGATGAGAAGGCGGTGCGGGCGCTAACTCGGTTAGCTCTGCAGACAAAAGGTTACACGGTGCTTGAGGCCGATGACGGCGGGGAAGCGATCCGCGTCTGTGAGCAGCACCCAGGGGCGATCCACCTGCTCGTATCGGACGTGGTGATGCCGCAGATGGGCGGGCGACAACTGGCCGAGCAACTGACGGCCCTGCACCCGGAGATGCGGGTGTTGTTCGTGTCGGGCTACACGGACGATGCGGTGATGCGCCACGGGGTCTTGCAAGCGGAGGTCGCCTTCCTCCAGAAGCCCTTCTCGGTGGACGCCCTGCACCGCAAGGTGCGCGCGGTGCTGGATGGGACGCCTTGAGCGTGCCAGCACAGTCAGAATGCTAACCGTCCGGCGATTCCGGGGCCAAGCCGGACACCTTGTCCCGCCGCATCACGTCGCAGATTCCGTCCCACAACGCCCGCCGTGCTTCGGGGCAGTCCACCGTCGCCTGCTCTGCGACTTGCCAGGGGGACTCGTCCGAGCCGCCCAGGGACAAGAGGTGCCGGTTCGCCATCGGGCCATGCTCCTCCCCGTCCAGCCTGATGTGCCGGTCGAGGTAATACACGAAGCCTTCCAGCCCGCCGCCTGCTTCCCCGTCCAACTCGTCCACGATCCTCTGAAACACAGCGGGCAACAGGTCTTCCCGACCGAAGCTGAAGGCCGAGGCAATGGCGCAGAGGTTTTCGCCCTCAATGATGTCGAATGTCTGCCGGACGAAACGGCGGGCGCATTCGGGGATAGCGGGTAATTTGAGGGCAACGGAAACTGACCTGCCCTGGCGAATTTCGTGCAGGAGGCCGTCGATGGCAGCGGTACTGGCCCCACATCGGATCATTGCCCGTTGGTATAGCTCGAAATGACTGACGAATCCGCCACAAGTGATGTTGTTGCAACGAGCACAGCACGGGCCGCCGGCAGGGGTCACGCCGAATCCGGTTGCGTGTACTCCTGGCCAATAGCCATTTTCCTCGCCTCCGCCGCCGCCCAGCGCGCCCGAAGCGGTCCCAGCGCGAACAGGGCCAGCAGAGCGGCGAGCCAGTCGAAGGCGATCATCAATCCGAAGACCAATTCCCAGCTGCCGGTCTGCGCGTACAAACGGCTGCAGAGCGCCACCAGCAGTGTCGCCACTCCCTTGGCTGTATAGAGCCAACCGTAATTGGTCGTGGCAAACTTCCGGCCGAACATGTCGCCGCTCACGGCCGGGAACAGACTAAAGACGGCGCCCCAGCCGAAGAAGGCCAGCCCGGACATGAGCACGAACATGATGGGGTTGTGGGCGAACCGGATGAGCACCAACAGGGAGAGCCCTTCCAGGGCGAAGGCCAGGAAAATCGCCCGTTCGCGGCCGATGCGATCGGATAGCCAGCCGAACGCAGGTCGGGTCAATCCACCCAGGACACGCTCCAGCATCAGGGCCAGAGGCAGGGCCGCCACGGTGACGCCGAGAAGTGTCATGGGGACGTCGGCGATCTGAAAGTCCATCGCCATCGGCTTCGTCTGGCCCATCATCAGCAAGCCCGGGACGGCCCCCATGGTCATCATGAAGTAGAGCAGCCAGAACACGGGAGATCGGAGCATTTCCCACGGCGAGTAATCGTGGCGGGACTGTGGGACCTGGCGTTGTGGCGGGACCGGCACCTCGTGCGGCCCGGGGAAACGCATCATCAGCCCGGCCAGGATCACCACCAGCCCCTGCCCCAGTCCGAACCAGAAGAAGGCCGCCCGGTAGCTGGCGTGCTGGATCGTCCAGTCGATGGGGATGACCGTGGCCGCTGAACCCGCTCCGAACGCCGCCGCGGTGAGGCCGGCAGCGAGGCCGCGTCGCTCCGGAAACCACTTCAAGGCATTACCCATGCTGATGCTGTAGACGATGCCCGAGCCGCAGCCGCACAGCACCTGGGCCGCGTACAGGACGAGCAGGGAAGAAGTCTGGGCATTGATGACCCAGGCCACGGCCGCCAATGCGCCGCCGCCGAGCAGCAAGCGCCGCGGACCGAAGCGCTCCGCCAGGTAGCCCTCCAGCGGCACCAGCCAGGTCTGCGCCGGAATGAAAAAGAGATTGAGCGCATCCAGAATCGCCACCCGCGTCCAGCCGTGCTGCTGCTGGAGAGAGGGGACGAACAACGTCCAGGAGTACTGGAAATTGGCCACCGCCACCATCGCGACGATGCCGGCAGCGAGTTGGAACCAGGCCTGGCTGGACCGGGCAGGGCCTCGACCTTCCTGCTGAGTTTTTACCTCGCTCAAGGTGAGATTCCCCTTGCGCCCGGCGTTACTTTTTCACCGGCTCCTCGCGCAGCACCAGCGGAGCGCCGCAGCAATCGCAGATCCCCTTCTCGCTGCGCCGGATCGAGCAGACGTCACACCAGTAGAAGACCTCGTGCAGCTGTCCCTTGTGATAACTGTGGACTTGCACGACCTGTAACATGCCCGCCTCCGGCAGCAGACGTGCGGTCAAGCGCATGGGTCGATTCAGCAGCCGTTCGTCCTTGAAGAACATCCGCGAACCACTGTCCTTGACGAGCGGATACGCCTTGCCGTCGTCGGTCAACAGGGCCAGCGACGGGCTGGCGTCCTTGTCGAGACGGACGCCGAGTTTGTCGAGCACCTGCGCCAGCGGCACCACCTTGCCATTGAGGTCGTCGATCTTCGGCGGAGCGGCTATCAATGGGGACAGGCATAGTCCGAGGACGAGGAGCAGGGCCAGGCGGCAGGGATAGACGCGAAGCATGGGGTAGACCTCCGACACACCATCAGGGCCCGGAGCATGCGCGGTGGGACAACCGGGCGCTAACGCTTTCGGCTCTGAGCACACAGCCCTCACAAATCGGTCCACAATTCGGAGTTTTCTGGTCGCTCCTTCTTCGGTGCCTTCTTCGCGGACGTCTTGCGGCGCGGGGCGGCGACCTTCACCTCGGCCGGTTTGCGGCCCTCCTTCCGCCCGCGCGGCGCCTTCCGGTTGGCGGCCGGCTCCTCTCCCTCGGGAGTGTGGTCCTCGCGGTGCTTGTGCCGCAGGTACAGCTTGATCGGAATCTCGCGGAAGGGCAAGTGGTCGCGGAAGATTTTCAGCAGATAACGAACATATGTATTGTCGAATAACTCCGGCCCGTTCGTGATGAGCACGATCGTCGGCGGATTCGTCGCCACCTGAGTGGCGTAGAAGATCTTCGGCCGGCGGTTTTGCCGCAGCGGCGGCGCTTGCTGTTCCAGCGCGAAACGCAGGACGCGATTCAGTTCGCCGGTGCTGACGCGCGCGCTGGCCTGCTTATGCAGGTTCTGCGCCAGGTTCAGTACCGTTTGCACGTTCTTGCCGCTCTGGGCTGTGATGAACGCGATCGGCAGGTAATCGAGACTCGGAAAGTTGGCGCGGAGGTAATCGCCGTATTTGCCGGTCGCCAGGGTGCCGCCGGTCAGGTCCCACTTGTTGATGACGAAGATGGCTGGCTTGTGGTTATCCAGGATGTACTCCGCCAGCTGCTTGTCTACCCGGCTGATCTTCCAGCGCGCGTCGAGGAACAGCAACACGGCGTCAGCCCGGCGGATGGAGCGCTCGGCCCGCGCCAGGCTGTAGAACTCGATGTCCGTGGCGATGCTCTTCTTCCGGCGGACGCCGGCCGTGTCGATGGCGACGAACACCAGGCCGTCGCGCTCGAAGCGCACGTCCACGCTGTCGCGCGTCGTGCCAGCCACCTCGCTGACGATCATACGCTCGGACTGGGCCAGGTTGTTGATGAAGGTGCTCTTGCCCGTGTTGCGCCGGCCGACGATGGCCACCTTGAGATGCACGTCGGCCGCCACCGATTCGCCCTCGGCGGGCAGACGCTGGGCAATCAGGTCGAGCAGGGTCTGTCGGTTGCGATGCTGCTGCGCGCTGACGCAAATCAGCGGATACTTGCCGAGCCGGTAGAACTCTGCAGCCTGCGGGTCCAGTTCCGGAACGTCGCTCTTGTTGACGACCAGGATGACGGGCTTCTTCACGCCGCGCAGTCGGGCCGCCACCTTCTGGTCGAGCGGCATGATCCCGGAGCGGGCATCGACCACGAACAGAAGAACGTCGGCCAGGACGATGGCCGTCTCGATCTGCCGCTCGATCTCGGCGGTCAGCCGATCGACGTCCTCGATGCCCATGCCGCCGGTGTCCACCAACTCGACGTAACGATCCCCGATCGGGACCAGGGTGGACACGCGGTCGCGCGTCACGCCGGCCGTCGGCTCGACGATGGCGATGCGCCGGCCGGACAACCAGTTGAACAGGGAGGACTTGCCGACGTTCGGCCGTCCCACGATGGCTACCTGCGGAACACCCACGGTCCGGTTCTCCGTCTGGAGTGGTGGCGAAATGTCGGTTCGCGCCTGCGTCAGTTGGGATTCATTCTACCGAGTTGGCAGGGTCGGCGGCTGTTTGGCAGGTTGCGGCCTTGTTGCGGGTGCCGGCACAGGGGCCGGGGCCGGACCGCTGGCCACCACCTTCGGCAGGAGAAGCCGGCGACGCCACGACGACCGCGTCGCTGGCGGCTGATCGTGTTCGTCCTCGATGTCGCCGATGATTTCTTCCAGGATGTCCTCGAGCGTGAGGAGGCCGAGAACCTTGCCCTGCTCGTCGCGAACCACGGCCATCGGCCGATGCGACCGGCGGAACAGCGTCAGCGCCTCGCCCAGGCTCTGTTCCGGCCGCAGGAACAGCGGAGGATAGAGGGCATCCTGCAAGATGACGACCCCTTGCAAGCTGAAGAGAAAGAAGAGGTCTTTGGTGTTGACAATGCCGACGATATTGTCCAGTTCGCCCTCGTAGACCGGCATACGGGTGTGGGCGCCGAGCCGGACCGCTTCCAGCACCCGGTCCGGCAGCGTGTGTAGCTCGAGCGTCGCCATCTTGTCGCGCGGCACGAGGCAATCGCGGACGCGCTTGCCGCTCAGGCGAAAGACGTTCTGCACGTACTCCGCCTGTTCCGGGGCCAGCAGGCCGGCCTCCTCGGTATCCTCGATCAGCAGCGTCAGCTCTTCGAGTGAATGGGCGCTCTCCTCGCCGCTGGCCGGCCGCAGGCCCAGCAAACGGAGGATGCCTGTGCTCGTACCGTTCATGAGGAGGATGAGCGGTCGCGTCGCGCGGGCAAAGAAGCGCAATGGTTTGGCCAGCCACAGCGCCGAGCGATCCGGCTGCTGAATGGCGAGCGCCTTGGGGATGAGCTCGCCGAAGACGACGTGCATGAAAGTGATGAGCATGAAGGCGAGGACGACGGAGAAGGAGTGCAAGGCCGTGGCGTGCCAGTGACCGGGCACAAAACTGAACAGGGGGCGCACAAGCTCCGCCAGGGCAGGTTCGCCGCTCCAGCCGAGGGCGATACTGGCCAGAGTGATGCCGAGCTGAGTGGCGGCGATGGAGCGATCGAGATGATTCAGGGCGGCCTGGACGGCCCGGGCGCCCTTGACGCCGCGGTTGACCATCTCTTCGACCCGTGTCTTGCGGATGGACACGAGCGAGAACTCGGTCGCCACGAAGAGGCCGTTGACTGCGATCAGCACCGGGATGCTCAGCAAGCCCAGCAGCTGCCACAGCCACGGGCTCGGCGCATCCAGTGCGAATTCGGCGTACACAGACGACAACCTCCTGGGCAAAGTATACCTGGAGGTTATCAAGTTTAGCCTCTTTGGCCAATGCCAGTGGGCGTTCCTTCAACGGCCGCGCTGGTTACCGTAGAGCTCGATGTGCAGGCGGGGACAGTAGCGGAAGCCGTGCTTCATGCACTCGGCGACGATCCACGGGGCGCGCTCCTGCACTTCGCCGGCTGTGATCCCCTGCGGCATCAGTAAGACGCGCTCGCGGTCCACGTCGGCCAGCATCTCGAGCAGGGCAAGGACCTCGGCGACGTCGCCGGGCTGGTCGATGACGAACTTGAGCTGGTAGTCGTACCGTTCGAGGAAGGCGTGGAGGACGGCCGGTTGCAGACGGAGTTCCTCGTGCCGGTCGGCGAATCGACCGCCGTCGCGTTGCCAGGGCGTGGAGTTCGACAGCTTGGGGCTGAGGCTGGCGAGGTCGCAGACGATCGGCTTGAAGACGGTGGCGGCAGTTTCGACAGTGATGTGGTAGCCGCGTTCGCGCAGGCCGGCGCAGAGGTCCTCGATGCCGGGGGCCAGAAGCGGTTCGCCGCCGGTGACGACGACGTGGCGCGCGGGAAACGCGGCGACGCGAGTCAGTACGTCGGCGACAGCCAGACGTTCGCCTTCGGGTGCCCAGGAGGTGTACGGGGAATCGCAGAAGGAGCAGCGGAGATTGCAGCCGCTGGTACGGACAAAGACCGTGGGCACGCCGGTGAGGCGGCCTTCGCCCTGGATCGAATAGAAGACCTCAGCGATCTGCATGAATTCAGCATAGCGGGGAGAGAAGGAACCGCGAAGAGCAAACCGGCTCCAGCGCCAGCACCGCACGGTGTCAGCGGACGCCCACTCCCGCCAGCACGCGCACAATGAAGCGGATGCGTCCATTGTTCGGATTCTTGAAGTTCAACGCAACCAGGATAACCTGACCTGGTTCCAGGATGCCGCCGCCCTCCAACAGCACGTCCAGGTACGGGCTGCGCCGCCGCGACGAACCGCTCGTAAAGCCCGTGCGGTTCACCAGCTTCACGGGCCGCTTCAGCCGATCCAGCACCAACGACAGCGGCCCCTCGAACGGCTGGCCGCCGACGTTCGTGATCGTCGCCATTTGCAGAGCCCGGCCGCCTCGTCGCTTCAGCCGGCCCAGGTTTACCGTCACCTGCCCCGTGATCTCCGTTACCGGCTGGTCGGCCATGAACTGGTTCACGGTTGCCGACGTGGCCCTGGCAAAGGTGCCATCGCCGCTGAAGACGGCGCTCAGCACGTGCCCGCCTGGGGCCAGCACCGCCGTGTACGTGGCCTGGCCACTACCGTCCACCGGCGCTGATCCCAGTACGTGCCCGCTATCCTGGAAGAATACCATGCCGATCGGCATGCCCGCGGACGGGTTCGCGGTCTGGAAGGTGACAGTTAGCGTAACCGGCTGGCCGAACACAGCGGTGTTGGAGGATGCGGTAAGTGTCATCGTCGTTGATGGAGTAATCATGAACGGCTTCCAGTCCATGGCCTTTCCTCTGCTTGGAGCTGGTTCTGGTGGGTTCAATCAAGAACAGGCCAAGGTCCTCATGCTCGATGAATTGAGCAAACTCGACGTGGCGATGACAGTGAAGGTCGTTGTCTTCAAAGGGGGGAAGAAGTGACCGTTCCTCACGCTGTAGCCGTTCCCACGCCGGACTTGCCCTGAATTGGCGTGTCTGTAAGCCAGAAATTAGGTCACCCGGCAACCTGCTACGCACCGTACGGGCGGTGTGGCCCTTGCTCAAACGGGCCGTCCTCAGCGGTCAGTTGTTCAGGCCGCGGTGCGAACTCACGCAACCGCACCCGGACCTCCTCTGTGAGTACAACGTCAACGTCCCCATCGCGGACGGCGTCCGCCTTACGGCCAATGTGTTTCGCTCCCGCAAGGCGCAGGACGAAGGAGTGCGCGTTCCCGGGGTGATGTGCGCCGACCCCTACAACAATCAACTCACGCCCGCCCTCGGGACGACGCCCTTCGGCGGGGCACCCCTCCAATATCGAATCGTCCCTCAGGTCGGCCGGCCCAGGTTCTCGACGCTGACCAGCTGGGAGTCGCCGGACCCCAACTCTTGGGTCCAGGCAGGGTATGCGGTGGTCACCCCGGCTACGGGACGAGCGGAGGCCAGCCGGCCGTTTTCTCGGACCACCAGGCCAGGAGCTACTACGAGGCAATCGAATGGGTTGCCCGACAGCAGTGGTGTACCGGCAAGGTGGGGCTGAACGGCGTCAGTTACCTCGCCATAACGCAATACCATGTCGCGGCCTGTCAACACTACGGCGGCCCTCCCCCGGCGTTGCGGTGCATCTGCCCGTGGGAAGGGCTTTCGGACCTGTACCGGGACCAGGCCTGCCCCGGCGGCATCGCGGACCACGGTTTCGGCCTCTTCTGGTGGGTGACCGAAGTGAAGCCGTCCCTCAGCGGATCATCTGCCGACTTCATCAAGCACTACGGGAGCTTGCTGATGGACTTCCTGAAGCAACACCCGTTCTACGATGCCTTCTGGCGCGAGAAGACAGCGAAGCTCGATCAGATCACGATCCCCTGCTGGTCTGTGCCTCGTTCTCCGATCACGGTTTGCATACGGTTCGCTCGTTTCACGCGTTTGTGAAAGCCAGGTCAAGCCAGAAGTGGGTTTACACGCACCGGACCGGCAAATGGGATGCGTATTACGCGCCGGAGGTCCAACAATTCACCAGGGAGTTCATGGATTGTTTCCTCAAGGACGACACGTCGAGTGGGTTCCTGAAACGCGCCCCCGTGCGGCTGGAAGTTCGCTACCGTCGCGATGTCATCCACGAAGTTCGGGACGAGCAGGAGTGGCCGCTGAACCGGACCCGGTACACCAAACTCTACCTCACCGGACAGCCCAGGAAGCTCGGTTGGCAACGTTCGCAGACGAGCCAATCCGTCGAGCACCCGGCCAAACGGGGTCACTCTTCCTTCGTCATTCGATTCGACCGCGCCACGGAATTGACCGGCTACATGAAGTTACGACTTTGGGTGCAGGCGAAATCCGCCCCGGGCGTTTCGGCACCACCGCCGGAGGACATGGCCATCTTTGTAGCGGTGAACAAGTTGGATGACCGAGGTCGGACGGTCCCTTTCCTGGGCTCGGCCGACAACCGCACAGACATGGTTACGCGGGGCCTTTGTCGGCTGTCGCGGCGGGAGTTGGATGTCGCGGAATCGACCGATTATCAGCCAGTGTTCACAGGAACCACCCACCTGCCGCTGGAACCCAACCAAATCTTGCCGGTCGATATCGAACTGTACCCGAGCAGCACGTTTTTCGCCGCCGGCGAGTCGCTGGAGTTGATCCTCTCCTCCAACGAAATCATCCCGTCGCCACCTTACCTCAAGGAGGTGCGTATCAATCCTGGCATCCACGTTGTTCACTGTGGTGGCGACTGCGACTCGCATTTGCTCGTCCCCATCATTCCGGCACCGGGTGACAGGCCCGAGGGACCGTGAACGGCTACCCCACGTTCCACCCGAGGAGCTTCCAGACCTGCTGCCTGGCCTCCCTTTACTGACCTGGTCCTTACGGCAGGCAGCGCCAGCATCACGCGGAGCGTGATGACTACACTGCAACACAGGCCGCGCTCCATCATCCAGGGCTGATCTGGATTGGCCGGGTTTTTCTTGCGGCCATTCGTTCCGGGCCTTATTATTGACGTCCATGACCGAAGTCACGCGCATCCTGTCCGCCATCGAGCAAGGCGACCCCCACGCCGCCGAGGAGCTCTTGCCCCTCGTCTATGAGGAGCTACGCCAGCTGGCGGCGCAACGACTGGCCCAGGAGAAGCCCGGACAAACACTTCAAGCCACGGCTCTCGTCCACGAGGCCTATCTTCGGCTGATTGATGGCGACAAGGCACACCAATGGGACAGCCGGGGCCATTTCTTCGCCGCCGCCGCGGAGGCCATGCGCCGGATCATGGTCGATCTGGCGCGACAGAAACACAGCCTGCGCCACGGCGGCGGGTTGAAACGCCGGGACCTGGAACACGGGGAAATCGCTGCCCCAGAGCCGTCTCTGGACGTGCTGGCCCTCCACGAGGTCCTCAGGCGCTTTGAAACGGTTGACCCCCTCAAGGCCGATCTGGTCAAGCTGCGCTACTTTGCCGGCCTGACGATCCCCCAGGCCGCGGATGCTCTCGGCATCTCCACCTCAACTGCTGACCGGTACTGGTCTTACGCGCGTGCCTGGCTGCACGCCGAGTTGAAGAAAGACGACCCGGACCGGCGGGACTGAAAAAATCTTCCAAATTCCGTTCAATCCGTGGGGTGATTTGCCGCGGAATTACGCATTGTTTGTGAGACCCCATGCGAAGGATGCGGCGATGACCGAACCAGCCAAAGATGCAGAGGTTGTTTTTCTCGCTGCCCTGGACAAGGCAACGCCTGCAGAACGGCTCGCCTATGTCGAGGGGGCTTGCGCTGGAGAACCCGAACTCCTCCAGCGGGTCCGCGAGCTCCTGAACTCGCACAACGAGTCACGAGGCCCCCTGGATGCACCCCCCCCGGACTTCCAAGGTACCGTGGATCTGCCACGGGTCAGCGAAACCCCCGGCAGGGTGATCGGGCCGTACAAGCTGCTGCAGCAGATTGGCGAAGGCGGCATGGGCACGGTCTACATGGCCAAGCAGACCAGCCCCGTCCAGCTCAAGGTCGCCTTGAAGATCATCAAGTCTGGCCTGGACATACGGCAAGTGATCGCCCGCTTCGAGGCCGAACGTCAGGCGCTCGCGCTGATGGACCATCCAAACATCGCCAAGGTCTTCGATGGCGGCACCACGGAGAGCGGTCGCCCCTACTTCGTGATGGAGCTGGTCAGAGGGGAACCGATCACCAGGTATTGCGACGCGCACCGCTTGACGCTGCGTCAGCGGCTGGAACTTTTCGTACCCGTCTGCCAGGCGGTCCAGCACGCTCACCAGAAAGGGATCATTCATCGCGACCTGAAGCCCAGCAACGTGCTTGTCGCTCCCTACGACGCCAACCCTGTCATCAAGGTCATCGACTTCGGCGTCGCCAAGGCAACCGGCCAGCGCCTGACCGAAAAGACGCTGTTCACGGAGTTCGGCGCGGTGGTCGGGACGCTCGAATACATGAGCCCGGAGCAGGCCGAGCTGAATAACCAGGACATCGATACGCGTTCGGACATCTACTGCCTCGGCGTGCTCCTGTATCAGCTGTTGACGGGCACGACCCCGCTCGATCGGAGTCGCATCAAGCAGACGGCGTTCGTGGAGATGTTGCGACTGATCCGCGAGGAGGAGCCGCCCAGGCCAAGCACCCGGCTATCCGACTCCAAGGAGTCGCTGCCGACGATCTCGGCGCAGCGGCAAACGGAGCCGGCGAAGCTGACGCGGATGGTGCGGGGGGAGCTGGACTGGATCGTCATGAAGGCGCTGGAGAAGGATCGCAATCGGCGTTACGAGACGGCGAATGGCTTCGCGGCTGACATCCAGCGTTATCTCTCTGATGAGCCTGTACTCGCGTGTCCGCCCAGCGCGGGCTACCGGCTGCGGAAGTTCGTGCGTCGGAATAAGGGTCCGGTGCTGGCAGCAATGAGCCTCTTGCTCTTCCTCCTCCTCGGCATCATCGGCACCATGGGAGGTCTGGTGCATGCGGAACGGGCACGGCGCGACGCAGTCTTGGCCTGGGGGGCGGAAGCAGATCAACGGCAACTCGCCGAGGACAACGAGGCGAAGGCCATCCAACAACGCGAGACCGCCCGCAAGGAGCGTGACCGCGGGTTGCGCTATCTGTATGTTTCCCAGATGCACCGGGCTAATTTCGCCTGGGAGACGGCGAAGGTAGACGAGCTCCGAGAAATCCTCGCGGCGATGGTGCCGCGTTCCGGAGAGCCTGACCTACGAGGTTGGGAGTGGCACTACCTCGACGCCTTAAGCCGGCGCGTGATTTGCACCTTTGGCGCTGTGGAGCAAGAAACTAAACATCACATCGCTGCGGTGGCCTGGAGCCCAGACGGTAGACGACTTGCGACGGCAGGCGGTCCAGCCAGGGACTGGGGCGGGACAATTGGGTACTGGGGGGTCGGAGCTCGTGGTTCTATTAAGGTGTGGGACACAGCCACAGGAAAAGAATCCCTTCACATAGTCGAACACGCCGGACGTGTTAACTCCATCGCTTGGAGTCCGGATGGCAAGCGGCTGGCCTCCGCGAGCATGGACAAGACGGTCAAGGTTTGGGACGCTTTCACGGGCCAGGGTATCTTCACTCTCAGTGGCCACACGGGCGAAGTGTACGGTGTGGCCTGGAGTCCTGACGGCCGCCGGCTGGCTTCGGCCGGTAACGATCGCATGCTCAAGGTTTGGGACGCACAGACCCGACAGGAAATCACCAGCATCGGTGGACACGGTAGCGCCGTGTATTCCGCTACTTGGAGTCCGGACGGTACACGTCTGGCCTCGACAAGCGGGGACGGGAAAGGGCGTGTTTGGGATGTAGCGACCGGCCAGCAAGTTCTCGCAGTTCCGTTCGAAAACGGTATGAGCTGGGGACACGAGGATTTGTGCGTCGCTTGGAGCCCGAACGGAAAGTTGCTGGCCACGCCGAGCCGAAACATGATCCGGTTGTGGGACGCGACTACTGGAGTGGAGGTTCTTGCCCTGAGCATGCACATGGGGGTCATCGCAGTGGCCTGGAGCCCCGAAGGTACTCGGCTGGCCTCGGCTGGATCGGACCGGATAGTTCGCGTCTGGGACGTTAAAACTGGATCCGAATTGCTCAACTTGCGCGATCATTCATCTATGGTTCTGGCCGCAAAGTGGGACCCGGAGGGGGCGCGTTTGGCCACAGTAAGTAACGGTGTTGCCAAAATCTGGGATGCGACGAACAATCCCGAGGCCCTGTCGTTTTCAATGCCTGGGACTTGCCTCAGTGTGGCGTGGAGTCCCGACAGCAGCCAGCTGGCTTCAACGAGCGGCGCGGGGGTACGGATTTGTGATGGGCGCACCGCTACAACATTAATCGATCTGCCCGTGTGGGCGCGCTATGTGGCGTGGAGTCCAGGCGGCAAGCACCTTGCGACATGCGGTGATTCGAGGGCAGTCCAGGTTTGGGACGCGGCGTCAGGGCGATTGCATTTGAACTTGCCCGTGAGCGGGATGGGCAGCGATTCGCTCGCTTGGAGTCCGGACGGAGCGAGGCTGGCCTGTCCTGATGCGGTGTGGTCCCCCACCCCCCCGAAAGGACGGACTCAAACGTGGATGGGAATAAGGATTTGGGATGTCGCAAATGGCCAAGAGGTGTGCAAGTTTGCCATTAAGAGGCTGTTCCAAATGAGGGCGCATGTACAGTATCC
>JRHI01002375.1_pt1 | contig 13060 bp, 12 predicted proteins | sample 215371 | NCBI WGS metagenome assembly JRHI01 (sample SAMN02929681, study PRJNA255918) | sediment metagenome | biome: cave system; feature: Ice Cave; material: Sediment; isolation source: sediment from deep within a dark volcanic ice cave with no known source of... ...
GCTGCGCGCGAGCTACCTGTTCATGCCCGAGGACTGAGCGTGTCTCGAGGACTGCCCAACTGCGTTGCCCGATGCGCCTATTGCGCCGGCCGGATGCCGATTTTGATCGTATCCTGCGGGATTCCACTCAACTGCAGCACGATGGGGAACGCTCCCACGGGAAAGCGCACGCTCTTGCGCAGGCCCGGGCAGGCCTTGGCGCTCGTGTGCGCGTCCGACTTGATGCCGGCGCCGTTCTGCACCACGTCGATCCACCCCTCGGAGGACAGCGTCACGTAGTAGCGTTCGGCCTGCGCCGGCGCGTCAAACGAGAGAGTGCCGCCGAAGACCTTGCCCTTCGGCTTGCGCTTGCCACCGGTCGGCACCGCGAAGGTGACGCTCTCCTGGGGCGCGAGCTTCAGCGCGAGGGTCTGCTCTTTCCAGGGACCGCGCGCAGCCCCAGAGCCGACACTTTCGAGCTTGTCGCTGGCAAAGGCGGCGCGCTCCTGGTCGAGGGGCCACGCAAGCGCCTTGCAGCCCGCTGCATCTTCGGCGTGCGCTCCGGCGGAGAAGATGATCAGCGCCAGGCCCGCGGCGATCGCGCGCAGGCCGTCAGTAAACCGCAACCGTGCCATCGGAAGACTTGATGGCGGCCGACGCCGCCATTCCCCTTTGCTTGAGCCGAACTCATCGCCCACGGCGGGGTGTGGCTCCCCACCGCGGCGGCGATGTCGATGCGGACGTGTGCGTGCCTCCGCGGGCTACCGTACCGCCATCATACCGTTGGGTATGGTGCGCACCCCAGTGCATTCTGCCACGCGCCCCCTCAGGGTGGAAGCGGCGAAAGACGGCACGGCTGAGCTCAGGTGGAGATCCCCATGACCTTTCTCAGCGGCCCTAAAACTTCGCCCGCATGTTGGCAAAGAACATCCGCCCCGCCTCGGGGAAACCTTGGGCCAGCTCATAGTTCTCATCGAGCAGGTTCGTTCCGCCGACCGCAGCCGTCGTATTGGGGTCAAACGCGTACTCGGCCTGGAAGTTCACGAGCGCGTAAGAGCCGATCCGGTCGTAGTCGGGCAGTAGGGTCGTGCTTGCAGGCTTGTTGCAGCCGCCGTTGGTAGCGTTCTCTGCTCCCATGCCTGCCACAAGCGTCGACGCGCAGCTCGTGACGAGCGACGACCGGTCGCTCGCCAACTCGACGCTCGGTGTCAGCGTCAATGACCGCCACGGATTCCACGCGAGGTAGATGAACGCCTCGTTCCGCGGCGTTCCTTCGACGTCCGAGGCCGCAATTGCTGCCCTCGCGGCCGCCGTGACCGCCGCGTTGGCACCAGCCGGCAGTCCGGCCGCAGCCGCGGCAAAATCAAGATGGCGCTGCAGGTAGGTGTAGTTGCCGCCGATGCGCAGGCCGCGCATCACGTCCCAGTCGGCGGAGAACTCGAGGCCGTAGTTGTCGCCGTCGGCGTTGTAGATGACGATGGAGTTGTTTCCGTTGGGGCCCGAGAAGGCGTTCTGAATGCTGTTGTCGAGGTCCGAATAGAAGACCGCCGACGATAGCTTGACGAATTTGAAGAGCGTGTCGCTCACGCCGATCTCATAGTTCGTCGCCCGCTCCGGATTGATGCCTGGGTTCTGCGCTTTCGTTCCAAAGCGCGTGCTGTAGCGGTCAAACAGGGTCGGAAAGCGCGTGCGGCTCGAGACGTCGGCGTGCACCTTGCCGGTCTTGCTGTAGCTGTAGATGGCGGCGCTCTGCCAGTTCCAGGCGTCCCGCTCGGGCAACGGGTCCGAGTTCCCGTCAGCGCGCAGCACCTCGTTGAGGTCGTAGCTGACACCGGTCACGAAATCGAGATAGCGCGTCGCATGGAAGGTATCCTCAGAGGCGAAGGACCACGTCTGCTCGCTCAGCTTCTTCTTTGGGTCTTGCGAGATGAAGTTCCCGTTGGCGTCGTAGTTGAAGGCGCCCTCTTCGTGGTCATCGAGACGGTAGTGGACCACGCCCTTCAAGGTGTTCATCGGGATCAAGTCGGTGCCCGCCTCGATGAAGCCCCCGTAGGACGAGTCGTGATAGGGGCTGTCCTCGATCTTTGTCGTATAGTCCGGCGTCCGGAAGAACGTTGTCGTGTTATCGAACCTGTTGTAGTAGGCGTTCGTCTTTACGTACGAGGCTTGCCCCATCTGCGTCTTGGTGAGCTCTGACAGCGTTGAGACGTCCCAGATCGGCCAATCCCAGTAGCGGCGGTTGTTGCCGAGGAAATATCCCTGCACGATCTGACGATCGACGCTGAGCGGCGCGCCCTTCTCCCCGTGCTGGCTCGTGTAGTTGAGGCTGTATTCGTCGGTTGAGTTCGGCGTAATGCCAGCCTTGGCGTTGACACGCCAGTCCTCGAAGTTGGAGTGCTCACGCAAGCCGCCATCCTCGTAGGGGAAGTTCGACTGAAATCCGAGCGTGTTTGAACGTGTGCTGGGCGTGAAGCTGTCGGACATGTTGAAGTGGTACTGATCGACCATCGTGCCGCTCACCTGCGCATAGTAGCCCTTCTGCCGCGTTCCCGCGTAGGCGTAGCTGCTCCATTGATTGAGGTCGGCGAGATCACCGCTCATGATCACGCCCGAGCGACCCTCGAGCTCAAGAGGCTTCGTCGGCTTGCGGCTCACGAGGTTTATGGCGCCCCCTTCGCCGCCCGGACCGTTCAGGACCGACACGTAGCCCTTCTCCACCTGCACCTCGGACAAATCGGGCGTGAGGAAGCGGCCGAAGTCGAGACGGTTATCGTAGGGAAGATAGATCCTGACGCCGTCCTCATAGAGAGGCACGCGGAAGCGATCGAAGCCGCGCACGAGGATGTCCTTCTCGTTGCGGCTGCCGCCGGTATTCGTCATCGTGACGCCGGGCAGGATGCCCACCGCTTGATCGACGCTGTTCTTGTTGAACGTCCACATCGTCTCGTTTGTGATGGTGCTGCCGCCGATGAGGTCGAGCTGGCCGAGCGTGTAGATGCCGACGCCCGGCACGCCGAGCCCCTCGCCGCTCTGCTGAGTCTGCGCGGCCGTGGCCTGCGGCGCCGGCGTGCCGACGACGGGGCTCGCGACCTTTCCTTTCGACTTTTTCTCGGTGATCGGTTGTGACGGCGATTCTACGATCACCGGTGGAAGCGGCGTGACTTCTTCTGCGGTGACGTCGCCACCCGAAGTGATCGGTCCCTGCTGTGCATCCGCTGCGGCGGAGACAGCAACGCTCAGCGCGGCGCTTGCAAGCGCCACGTACCCAAACTTGAACACAGGAACACCCCCCAAAACGCAACACGTACTCGCGTTATATCTTTTTGAATATAGCGTTCAACAAAAAATGCTCATGCCGCGCGTAGAGGCGGGACCCAGTGTTGCGATCCGGCGTCATCGATTGTTCACGCCGATAAGCTGATCGCTCCAGACGATGCGTCGCGCTTTCGCCGACCCTCGCGCGCCGGGACCACGCGCGGGACCCGGCGTTGATGGGTGAGATGCGTGGGGACATTCCTCCGGCTACGCACACCTCCGGCTACGCACGAAGGCCGCCCGAGGAGCCAATCCGCGGGCGGGCTGTTGGTATCTGCTTCTAGCTATGGATTTTGCGCTGTTTGCGACTATGTTTCCCCTAATTTGCAAGCTTTTAACCATCCCAGTTGAGACTGCGGGTTAAGCAAGACAGGGGCACGGGTATGATCGAGAAACTCCGCGTTATCGCGACCGACCGCAGAATCGCGCTTACCAGCGCCGCCAAGACGCTCAAGAACGACCCCGTCGTGCAGGACTGGTGGTTGTGCGTCGGCGCCTACCTGATGTCGGCCTTCCTGATCGGAAACATCCTCAGCGATACGTGGCACCGCTATCTGCTGATCGCGTAAGGCGAGGCGTTCAGCCAACGCTAACGAATGGCGTCAGTGCTCAGTCGCGCCGGCGGCGCGCGCGACGAGCTGTGGCGCGGCTCAACGAGGTCACCGGGCTGCGTGGACTGCGCGTTTCTGGGCCCTGGGCTCTGGCCTTTCTCTTGCCCCGACTCTTGCAGTACGAATAACCGATGGAACTCCACTCTGGGGCCTCGGTTCACGGCAAGCGCATGCTGCGCCATCGCATGCCTCGGGCGAGAGCGTGTGTGGGGGACCTCGTTCAATCGAGGTCGGCACCTCGGCCGTCTCAAAAAACCCGCATCAGTGGAACCTGGAGGACGGTGCTCGCATCGGTAGCGAGCCTCCTATTATTTTCTCCTGATCCGAGCCTGGCGCAGCAGGCGAAGAAGCCCGACGCGGGATCGGCAGCGGCGGCGCACGAGATGGCCGATTTTTTCAGCAAGGTCGGCGACCAAATCTACGAGGACTGCATATTCGAGCTATCGCCGGAACAGGTCGAAGTTCAATCTGCTCTCATGCAAGCCTATATCAAAAAGGGGGCCAGCAGCGCTGTCGCGAGGCGGCTCGCCGTAAGGCAGATTCAACCGCCGAAGCTGTCGGAAAAATGCGAGCAGATCCGGCACCAGCCGAAGGCTGCCGAGCCGAGCTGGGACACGACGATCTCGGTGGCGAAGAAGCCGACGGTGGAGGCCGCGTCCAAAGCGCCACCCGAACCGACAGCGCCAGCAATCACTCTTGCAGACAAGAAAGCGTTGCCGCAGTGGGACTGCGCCTCCGACGTCGACTACGTCACCATTCATCTCAACGGTTATGAGAGAAAGCTGACCGGCGGCGAAATCTGCAATCCCTACGAGGATGTCGTGCGCGAAGTGCCCGCATCCTTGCCCAGCTTCCGCCTCGGCTACACGATCAGTACGGGGCGTGTTTTTGTCGTTGCCGACGACCCTCAGGTGAGCGGCAAGACGATCGCGTGGGCGATCTCCGGCAGAGACGTGTGCAGAAACAATCCCGATCCCGATTGCCTTGCTACACGAGCCGTCGGTCCCTTGCCTCCGGGAGAATACTCCTTCGCCGCGGACAAGGATCGACGGGTCAGCTGGGGACCGAAGGCGAAGCGGAGCGTTGCCGGCATCTATCTGTCGAAGCTATGGAACAAAGACCGGTTCAGCCGTCAGCAAATCGCCGCCATGCTGGCGCGCGGAAACATTGCCATCCACGTGCGCCTGAAAGGCGAGATGTCTGAAGCCTGCATCGGATTGGAGCCGAAGGGCTGGGCTTATGTCGCGTCGCTGATCAAGGAAGAGCGCGCCACGGGCGTCAACGTCTACATCGACGAGCCCTATCCGCAGATAGCCGAAAGCCCGCCCGTTGTTGTCGCGTCCTCCTTCTCTCTCACCTCTCTGTTCAAGTAGAGGGCAACGACGGACCGCGTCGTAATGCGGCCGCTGCAAGCGACCCCCATCACCCGTCCACTTCGAACCATCTCCGTCCGCGCCCGCATGGATGGGCCGCATACGTTCATTGCCGCGACCCTACCAGAGGTCGAAAGGATTGAAGGTTTTCACACCGACGCCGACGAGATCCTCGTGCTCGACGACGGCCGGATTGTCGAGCGTGGGGGCTTTCGCACGCTCGCGATCGGTGAAGGGCTATTTGCGCGCATGGTGGCGAAGGGCGGGTTCACGGTGCCGAAGGCTCCCGACGATGGGGCCGTGGAGACGCGCCAAAAGGCGTGAAGCGATTTCTAAACTATCGATTTTGTGGACTATTTTCCGGGGACTGGTGCCCAGGGCTGGGGTGCACCAAGTGAGCAAATTCAAAGGCTTGCGAAAAAGTGGGAAAGCCAATCGTTCCAGGGTTTTCCGGGGTGTTCCGCGCGGGAGTTTCCCACTCAGCTACCCAACCAACCACTCCGCTCGGAAGATGGCCGAGAGATCGCTCGACCCGAGGCAAGCCGACTAAATGCACATGAGCGACCGACGACCCCCTCACCGCTCAGCCGACGAATGCGTGTGCATGGTTGCGCGCATGAACCTGTCGCATCACATGTGACACATGCAGCAATCACCAGCCAAGTCTGCTTTCTCCTCAAAAGCAGGCGCGCGCTGACTTGATGGCGACGTCGGCGATGGGCCAAACAGCAGACAGGATGGGGAGAATCCGATGAGAAAGATTCTCGGCCGCTACAGCGCCCCGCGTCCGCACTGGGTAGGCGACGGCTTTCCGGTACGCTCGCTATTCTCCCATCAGACTCACGGCCGGCAGATCAGCCCGTTCCTGCTCCTCGACTATGCTGGTCCGGCGAGGTTTGAGCCGACTACACACCGCCGCGGCGTTGGCGAGCACCCGCATCGCGGGTTCGAGACCGTGACGATCGTCTACGAAGGCGAGGTCGAACACCGCGATTCGACCGGTGCGGGGGGTACGATCGGCCCCGGCGACGTGCAGTGGATGACGGCCGCCTCGGGCATTCTGCATGAGGAGTACCACTCGCCTACATTCGCAGCTAAAGGCGGGAACTTCGAGATGGTTCAGCTCTGGGTGAACTTGCCCGCCACGTACAAGAAGGTGCCGCCGGGCTACCAGACGCTTCTCGACAAAGACATCCCGACTGTCGGCTTGCCCGACGGCGTGGGCACTGTCCGCGTCATCGCCGGTGACTACGATGGGCACAAAGGACCAGCACGCACGTTCACACCCATTGATGTCTGGGACGTTCGACTGAAGGCACGCCACCGCGCGGTGTTAGCGCTGCCGGAGGGCCATACGCTGGCCATCGTCGTGCTCGCGGGCGAGGTCGAAGTGAACGGCACCGAGACCGCGGTCGAGGCAGAGGTCATACTGTTCGACCGCAATGGTGGCTCTGTGACCGTCGAGGCTAACACTGACGCGAAGGTGTTGATCCTCTCCGGTGCACCCATTAACGAGCCGGTGGTCGCCCAGGGTCCGTTCGTCATGAATACCGTGGGCGAGATCAAGCAAGCCATGCTTGATTTCCAGTCGGGTAAGTTTGGCGCGATGACGCGCTGAAAACGCGGAGGCTTGGCCAGCCGCCGCTAGAGGACTCGGATGCCGTTAAGTACCCTGAGATTACCCTGCGCTTCAGGGAGCACGCTGGCAGCGAATGACGCGGCGCAATTCGGCGCAACATGCGTGCAGAAGTCGGAGTGCCGGATGTTAAAAATGTTAGGGCTTACCCCCTGATTACCCCCCGCTCATGGTCGTCCTCGGAAAGGCTTGTCTACCTCGCTGGCCAACGACCTAACTACGGGCGTCGCCACGGAATCTCGGCCGGGGCATGATCTGGCCGTGGGCCGTGTTCAAGCCGCCATGTTAAATGCCGCGCACAGCTAGTTAAGAAGCGAAGTCATTGAGATCATCGCGACTTCCAGCGGAGCCGTTGCAGTTTGGTGTGCAATCTTCGTTCCCCTTGGAGCGGTTCCACGGCTCGACCCGCCTTGGGCTCAATCAGTGGCGCGCGGTGATACAATAGAGTCGGCCGGAGCATCGCTGCTCCGACCGTTCCCCCGCTTGAAATTCGTCAGCAACGGTCTCATCGGCACAATCTTGATCATTGTCGATCACTAGTTTGAAGTAGGCCTTTGGAGCGCTGGCGTTCCTTAGATAGACTGATGGCCTGACGGGGACTCTTCATTTGGTTGTTCTCATTGGCGACCGAAGCGAAGAGCATACGAAGGAGCTCGGAACGCCAAAGTGCGCTCACCGCGGCGCTACAGCCCAGACTCGGAAAGCACCCATTTGTGGATAAGAAGTTCCTGGGTTGCTGAGATCGAGTTACGCGGCGAGAGCTAGTGCGTGCCCGCCAGCGGGCACGTCCATGGCCTGGATACACACGGTTCCATCCGGCTCGACAAATCCGTTCTCGTACTTGGTGCTGGCGATGCGCTCGAAGCTCTTCCGGTTGAGCTTGAACGTGCAGAAGTATCCGTGATCCTCCGCGATCTCGCTATTCGCCAGTGCAAGGCTTGAGACCAGGACGGTGACCAACTTGCTGCCGTCCTTCATGACGAAGCGCACGGCCCCGAGACTGGGGTCTGCGGCAGCGGCTTGAGCAACAGGAATGAGTAGCATGACGTTCACCATTCTTAGGATCGACCTAGCAGGCCTGCTGAGCCGTCACGGCAACCGCGCTACCGTTTACAGGCGGGCAGTCGAAGCTAAATAATGTCGATCTCGGCGGACAAGTAGCTGGTGACCTCCAGCCCAACGGCCTGCTCCCGGCTTGTTCCAAATTTCTTTTGAAGACTTATCTCGCTACTAGTATACATAGTGCCGAAACGTATTTTTACAAGGACACCCGAGCTTTTATTTCCAATTTTACTTCTGAACCGGTGCAACAAATAACGAATAACGAATGATGACAAGAAAAGGTGCGGAAACGGCAGGAATTAACCATCGGCGAGACGAACCGTTCGCCAATTAAGCCCTTGAGACGAGGCCAGCTAGTCTAGCGCGGCTTCTTGCGGTTTTCATATGAAAAGTGCATTTCGCCGACTGAGCCCGGGTGCTCCAGGAAGTCGCCGAAGGTGGGCTTCTCGTTCTTCCGTTTCTTGCGGGATCGGCCGCCCGTGCTGGGAGCGCCACCCTCATTGTCCCAGCTTTCGATAACTTTGGCGGGTGGGTTGGGGGCTACTAGGGAGGGCTTCTGGCCTTCTGATCCTTTGGCCATTACGGCTCCGTGATCGCTTGTGTCAGAGACCAGATCAAGGCACGCAACTGACCCAGGGCGGCTTGCCGTTTAAGCTTCTTACGTGAAGTCACGTGATCTGCACCACTTGGCCGCGCTTCATGCGCAGCAACCCATAAACAGTATGGCTGGTTAGTGCAGCCTTGGCCTCCACCTTCCCTGCGGCGGCTTCGGGAATACGGCGGCGAACTGCCTCGACCGCTTGAGCTTTGACTGGTTCGGCGACGTTGAATTGCAAAGCAACGTGGGGGGCGGGCCGGCTGACCTCAACGACCCATCCGAATGCTTTTCTGGTCAATTCTTGAGCTATGGCACGTCCCCTGCCTTAGTGCGGCACACCACCATAGAAGCATTCCAAGGGAGGCGACAAGCAAGTCAATGCGATCCTCGTCAACGTGTTTGACGATGATCGGCGCCGAGATATTGGCCGAAGCCGCGCAGAAGGCAGAAGGTCGTCGCGGCTGCGAAGAGTTGACGGCCCACCGCAGCGGCTTGAATGCGCCCGTATGCGCCCCAGCTACGGTCAGCTCTCGTGTCCCCGGTCGCCGACGGCGACCCGAATGGCCCAGGTCCTGCGTCGGGTCACATAACCGCTACGTCATCTCTGCGTCCCTTTTTTGGGCCGCCTCCAGGTCTCGAGGATCAATGGTGACCACCTGCCTCTGCCGCGTGGGGGTACCCACGGCGGGTACGACAATGGTGGTGGAGACACGGCGATAGGCTACAAAGGACAGATTGTCGAGTGTCTCCTCAACGGTCTCTATCGTGTAAGTTCCAGCCGGTTGCACTCCGTCGAGACCAACGAGCGAAAACGGGTGCAAGAAAGTCACCGAACTATGTGCCGTCCGCTCTGGCATGACATTGCCCGCGGCTCAGATGCCGCTGCTCCAAACGAAAAGTGGAAGTTTCCTGCGCAGCAACGGGCGCGCCTCAACCGTATATTGCCCTGGCTGACCAATGCTTATTGGCTGCGAGATATTTTCGACCCCCCTTTCTGCAAAGGGATAGCGAATCGCGCAAGAGACAGCACCTGTGCATGGAGCTAGCCACTTTCCGAGCTGTTCCATCATGAACGCCTCGACAGCTGCGGTGGCTGCATTCGTCGTCGCTGGCTTGGTTTTCGGTAGCTTCTACGTTGGCTCGCAAATGATTTCGAGACCGCCCGCTTCGATTGCCACGCCTCGGTCCGCCGAAACGCGCCGCTGGCCGTTACCATCGCAGCAGGTATTGGCTTCATTTTCGCGCTATTGCTTCGCCACTAACCCCGCGTGAAGCGGCCTCCAGGCTGTTCTCCGACCGATCTCGCACGCCGCGGCAGTCCGATTGTCGGTTTATGGCCCTTTGCGGACCGACGCTGCGCTGCTCACAACGTCTGCTTCCGGGTAAAGACCGGCGCAGCAGAGTAGTCGACGCCGTATGTGACGCTTCGCGCCGACGACATCGTCGTCTCTCCCTGACCGGGCCTAGCCGAGCAACGATTCAACCTCGCGTTCTCTTTTTTGCCGCGTGATGCGCACCCACATTGTGCTTGTCGCCCGAAGTGCCACGCGCATGGAGGGATCCCGGTGGCCTACGCCGCTAGCATCGAGCATCTGCTGCACACCCTGCGTGTGCGCGCTCCGGCAAAAGTGGACGCGCTCGCTCGTGAGAAGCGGCGCGTGCGGCATGGATTGCTCTCGGTTGGACTGAAATTGCACTGCCTTGGCGACGAACATCTGTTCGCTCCACTCATCGACGCGTTGGGCGGCGAAAGCAGGGTGCTTGATCGGAACGTGTATAGGCGCTCAACCGCCAAGTTTTGCCTGGTGCTGCCGCCGGTGGGTAGTGCCCGCGCAGCCACCCTTCTTCTGGAGGGCATCGAGCACTACACGGGTTGCCAGATCTTCAATAACCGGAATGTCCAGCTGCAAGTCTGCTCGCCGGGGCGGCTGAGCTGCCGCAACGCAGCACTGCATGTCATCGGCTTCTATCTGGGTTCGGATACTCTGCGGCAGTACGCGCTCGATGACTTCGCAACGACGGTCTCGGCAGACTATTACCGCCGCGGCAAGCGCATCGTTATCTACGATGCTGCTCACTACAGTGACTTCGACGGCGCCTTCGCCTGGTGGGCACGGACGCACGGCAAACTTACGATCCGCTCAGGTCTACCGTTTCTCAACGCCCGCACCGACATCTTGGTTGGTCCTGGGAGCAGGGTCGATATTCAGAACATCAATTTGCTGGCGACACTCCTTGTCCATGCTCAATCGTCTGGCGACGGATACTGGAGTTCGTTCGGAGAGCAATTCGCCAAGGAGCTGTTCTCGCTTCTCGATCGGCACTTACTCGCCGGCTTGATCGAAGCCCCGTGGATCGGCATTCCAGATAGGCACGAGAACGCGGCAAACGATCACCTATTTCTAAGCGCGCTGCAGGAACTCACCGCCTATGCGGCGGCAGAGGCAGCACGCCTCAAACAAGCGAGAGAGAGCGTGCTCACGTATTATCCAAGCGCGCAGGAGAGGGATGCGCACGGCAGCATCTTGAATGAGATGCAAGAACTCCTTGCGACCTATCGCGCGCTCGTAACCTCCGTATCGGAACCTGACGACGGAGATCCCACATGAAGATCGCTCACCAACCAGGCTCGGAACCGATTGAAATTCCAGAGCAGATTCCGAACCCTGCGGTTCAACCCGTCGCGCCGCCGATCCCTCAACCAAGGCCCGTTCCCAAAGAGCCGGTGAGGATATCCGAGAACGCGGGATGCCAACGAGCTGAGTTCCCTTATGACCTACGTCGTCGATGAGAGATGCATCAAGTGCAAGACCACAGATTGCGTCGCTGTGTGTCCCGTCGACTGCTTCTACGAGGGCGAGAATATGCTCGTCATCCATCCCGAGGAGTGTATCGACTGCAGTGTGTGCGTGCCCGAATGTCCAGTAGACGCCATCAAACCGGACAGTGCACCTGGCATGGAGAAGTGGCTCGAGCTCAATCGTGAGTACTCGCAGAAGTGGCCGAACATCACGGTCAAAAAGGAGATGCCTAAGGACGCCCGCGACCACTGGGACGAGGCCGGAAAATTTGAGAAGTACTTTTCACCCAATCCGGGCCCGGGTGACTGAGCAGGCGCACTTCGAAACATCGGCTATGACTGCTGGTGGTCCGACCCAGAAGCGGTGAGCCTTCCGCTCTCACGGCGAAATTCACCGCATCAGCGGACGAGCGCGGAGGTCGGTCCGACGGAAGAGGCTGACCCTGCGCGGAAGTAGCTACTTGTGGATAGTCGCACTGAGCTCGTCCCAACGAGATCTCTCCTGAACAAATCGATACGTCGTCGAGGGCCAACTCGAAATGCGAGGCTCGCTTCGAATGCTATTCCCTCACTGCCTTTTCGATATTTTTGGCCTTATCCAAGTTCTTGGCGGCTTCGGCATTCTTCATTTTGCCGATACGTGCCGAATTCAGATCAGCTCTGTCAAAGTCGGCCCCAGAGACGTTGGCATCGGTGAGATCTGCCGCTGCCAGCTCACTGCCGCGAAGATTTGCGCCGGTGAGGTCGGCTCCACGCAGAGAAGCAAATTCCATCAAGGTCCGCGCCATGTTCGCTCCCTTGAAAGACGCGCCGTCGAGCTTGGCGCCCTTGAAGGCACCTCGCATGAGACCCATGGATTGGTTCTTTTCATCGGCCGAGAGGTCTGCGCCATCAAAGATGGCTTTGGTCAAGCTCGCATTGGTGAAATCGCCAGCGACCCGCGCCTTGGTAAAGTCAGCGCCGTCAAGTTTCGAGCCGCCGAACTGCGTGGCGAAGAGGCTTGCTCCCTTGAGGTTCGCACCCGTCAGATCGGAGTTCAGAGACCAAGCCTGATCGAGGACAACCCCTTCCAGATTAGCCCCCTTGAGGTTCACCTTATTGATGCGTGCCGACTGCAGCTTTGTCCGCCGAAGGTCCAGGCCCGAAAGATCGAGGCCATTCAGACTTCTGCCGCTTAAGTCCAGGACTGCGCCTGGCGCCAGAGCCGCAAGGGCTCTTTCAAAATCCGCTCTGGTCATCTCGGATTTGGTGAAGGCATCCGATGTCACGTCCAAGCCCATCATATCTTGCGCGAGCACCATCGCTGATCCGAACGAAGAAAAAGCCAAAAGGCTAGAGATGAGCAGAGCCAAAAGATTATTCATGTCGNTTCCTCTCATCGTTTGTTCGTGCAGCGGACGTGCTCGGATCTTCCGAGTCTGACCCCTGCCGGTGCTCCGTAGCAATCCTCGGACAGGTCGTTCTGCGGGAACGTGTTACGCCCAGCTACCCGATGGCCCAAGCGCCATACCCGACGACAGTTTGCTTATCGCCGGCGGTGTCGCCGGAATTGCGCAAGTCGACCCGCTCGATCGCCAGGCCTCGCCGCTTGGCGTTGATTAAGGCGCCGCGGATAGCAAGATGCCCACAGGCATCGGCCGGGCCGATCGCACTCTCGTCAAAGGCCTCGATCGCCTCAGCAGTGCG